>Ga0208587_1000199_pt1 | contig 33165 bp, 26 predicted proteins | sample NGESurdeep092012_7_FD_184472 | JGI IMG/M metagenome (GOLD analysis project Ga0208587, IMG submission 184472) | Arctic peat soil microbial communities from Barrow, Alaska - NGEE Surface sample 210 deep-092012 (SPAdes) | ecosystem: Environmental > Terrestrial > Soil > Wetlands > Peat ...
GAGTGCTGCGGCCGTGGTCGCGAGGCGCGCGCTCCAGGCGAACGCCGCGCCAGCGCGTTCCGGCTGAAAGCACGGCCACGCACCCATGAGCATCAAAATTGCGGCAGGAGCGAGCAAACGGTTTTCCGCGTGCACGAGTGCGAACACGATCGCCGCCGCAATGCCGACGGCAAGCACCGGCTGCCCGATCATATATGCCGCCCATCTTGCCGGCGGGCCGGCCGCGCCGCACAGCGCGAGACCCGTCAGCAGTGCCACCATCACAGGGACCACTGTGAAGAGCAGCGTGCGTCCATTCTCCTTCCAACTCTGCTTGGCCTGTCCGAGACTGAACGGCGCCCGCGCGTCGACGGGTACGCCGTTCGCCCATCGCTCAGGATCGGACCACGGCCCATACGTGCGCGATTCCCCGCGAAGATCGATGAACGAGAGCGGTTCGCCTCCCGAGAGTCGCACGTCCTTCTTCAGCGCGTGGGGCCCGCTGTCCATGTCCGGCAACCTGCGGGTCACGTCACCCAGGTACCATCGCGCATTGAGCGAGCCGACGCTTCCGAGTGTGGGGTGCCCGGCCCGGAGGCTGAGCGTGATCACATACGGTGACGCAATCAGCGCGGCAACGGCGACGCAGATCGAGGGAAACGTCCTGCGCCAAACTGTTTGTAGTGCGACGATCACCAATGCGACGGCGAGCCACGGCCAGATGCTCGTCTTCACGAGAAATCCGGCGGCGAGGACGCCGCCGAGGACAGCTTGCTCGCTCACCGTGCGGGCGGGGAGCCGCGCCAGGAACAGAAGCACGAGCGTGGTCAGCAGCAGGTCCGGCGTGAGCAGCTCCTGCGTGAGCCACACTAGCAGCACCCAAGCGCACCCCCAGAAAACGGCGCGCCTCGCCTGCGGCGGCACCCTTTTCCGTGCGACGACGACCGCGAGCCAGAGCGCGACCACGCAAAGAAGCGCCTGTGCGACGTGCGCGAGCGTGAGAAACAAATCACGGTTGTCACCGGCGATCCACGCGACGGGAACCAACGCCAGCGAATAGCCCGGCGACCAGTATCCCTGGACCGCTTCCGCGATGCGGCCGCGCGCGATGAGTTCCGAGTTCTCGAAGTACGCGACGCCGTCGGGCGTGAGCGCCGTGCGCGAGAAATACGCGATGACGCACAGCAACAGCGTCGCCACGGCGAAATCGATCGCCAGGCGCGGTTCGTACTTTTGCGATGTCGTTTGACTCTCTGCCATGTGACAATGATTCTACTGCACACATGCCGAAGACTCGACTCCAGAAAGCAATCGCGACGCTCGCGAAGCGCTACGGGAAGCCGAAACCGCCCGCCGCCGGGCGCGATCCGCTCGCGCTGATGTTCTACGAGATGGTCGGGTATCTCGCCGACGACGAGACCCGCGCGAGCGCATTCGCGACGCTCAAGAAGCGCGTCGGCCTCGCCCCGTCCGCCGTGCGGGGCACCCCGCTCGTGGTGCTCGCGGCGATCTGCCGCGAAGGGGGCCGGTGCAGCCGGAACACCGGGCGCGCCGGATGGCCGAGGTCGCCGCCATCGCCGAGGACGAGTTCGACGGCAACCTGGCCCAGGTGCTCACGTGGGATTACGCCGAGGCCGTGCGCGCGCTTCGCCGATTTCCGTCGGTGGCCGAGCCGGGCGCGGACCGCATCCTGATGCTCTGTGGTTCGCACGCGGTGCTCGGGATGGAGTCCAACGCGCTACGCGTGCTCTGCCGACTGGGCTACGGCGAGGAGACGAAGAACTACACGAAGACCTATCGTTCGGCGCGCGATGATGCCATGGCGGAGCTCCCGAGCGCGCCGAGGTGCTGGCGGAGGCGTCGCTGCTCCTTCGCGAGCACGGGAAAGAAACGTGCAAGACGTCCGCGCCGCGGTGCGGGGAGTGCCCCCTGACGGTCTCCTGCCGCTGGTACAGGGCACACTCGTAAACGGCGGCAGCCGGTTATTGTTGAGGCTGTGGATTTCTCACATCTCGCCGACCGATTCTCCGGAAGCCCCGCGACCGCACTCCCGCTGCTGTTCATCGCCGGCGTGCTCACGAGTTTCACGCCGTGCATCTATCCGATGATTCCGATCACGGCAGCGATCGTCGGCGGCAGCACGATCGGCGGCACGCCGACGCGCGCGCGGGCATTGGCGCTCACGCTGACCTACGTGCTCGGACTCGCGCTCGTCTATTCGACGCTTGGCCTCTTTGCCGGCCTGAGCGGAACGATCTTCGGCACCGTCAGCAGCAATCCGTGGCTCTACTTCGCGATGGCGAACCTGCTCATCCTCGCGGCGCTCGGCATGCTCGACGTGATCCCGGTCGAGCTGCCGTCGTGGCTCCTGCAGCGCGCCGCGACGGCCGGCGGCGGCGGGCGGCTCGCCGGCGTGTTCGTGATGGGTGCGATGAGCGGGCTCGTCGCGGCACCCTGCTCCGCTCCGGTGATGGCGGCGGTGCTCACATGGGTGACGAATACGAAGTCGGCCGTCCTCGGCTTCGCGTATCTCTTCTCCTTCTCGCTCGGCATGTCGGCACTGCTCGTCGTCGTCGGCCTGTCGAGCGGCGCGGTGGCAAAGCTGCCCCGCGCGGGTATATGGATGGTGTGGATCAAGCGGGCCTTCGCGATCATCATGATCGGCGTGGCCGAGTACTACCTCCTGAAGGCGGGACAGGCGTGGATATGAAGACGAACTGCGACCGAAGACCGAAGATGGAAGACCGAAGAGTGCGGCGAGTATGGCTCTCGGCGCTGTGTCTGGTGCTAGCGGTGGTGGCGCCGCTGCGCGCGCAGGAGAGCGGGATTCCGGTCGGCAACGCCGCACCCGGTGCGAAGCTCGAGACCCTCGACGGAAAGGCCGCCGAGCTGTCGCAGTACTTCGGGAAACTGCCGGTGGTGATGGAGTTCTGGGCGACGTGGTGCCCCAACTGCAAGGAACTCGAGCCGGCAATGCTGGCGGCGCAGAAGAAGTTCGCCGGCAAGGTGCAGTTCGTCGGCGTCGCCGTCAGCGTGAACGAGTCGCCCGAGCTCGTGCGGCGGTACGTCGAGAAGCACGGGCTCGCCGGCATGCAGTTCTACGACCGGAAGGGCACGGCGATCGACGCGTACGACGTGCCGGCGACGAGTTTCGTCGTCGTCATCAACAAGGCCGGCAAGGTCGTGTACACGGGGCTCGGCGGCTCGCAGGATCTCGAGGCCGCGATCCGCAAGGCGCTCTGACGGCTCAGCCTTGCATCAACCCAGCAGCGGCGCGTCGAAAAGAAGCGTCGGAGGCTGCGGTTCGCGCGTGAGATAGACGCGGAGCGTGCGCAGCGTCCAGATACCGCTTTCCCGCAGCGCCAGCAGCGGCTTCAGCGTCTCCCGCGAGAGTGTCGGATAGAAACTCAGCGTGCAGTGCGGCGTGAACGGCCAACGGGCCGGTGCATATGGGATGCCCGATTCTTTCAGGCGCTGATGCAGCGCGCGCAGCGGCCCGTGCGGGTCGAGCGGCAGCACCACGATTTCGCGCTGCAGGAATCGCATCGGAAGTCCGAACCGGAGCGTGAGCGGCGGCGTCGCGGCAGCGACGGGCTCGATCGCACTTCGCAGGAGTTCGATCGATGTCTCCACCGGAATCGGGCCCGCGCCCGACGACCCGATGAGCGTGACGTGCGGCGGTGACTCGGCGGCCAGCTTCGGATCGAACCGTTTCTGGATCGCATGAATGCGCTCGCCGATCGCGCCGTCGAGCTCGGCGATGACGAAGATTCCGCTCAAGGATGCCGCTCGTGCCAGCGGGCTGCGGCGAAGCCGCCGACCGTGCCGATTGCCGCGCCCATGAGGCAATCGGTCGCCCAGTGATGGTGCGTGTACACTCGCGCGATGTCGGTGAGCGTCGCGACGCCGAACAGGACGGGCGCCGCCCAGGCTACCGAGGGAGACTTGCGTTCCGCGAGCCGCATGGTGACCGCGGTGGCCAGGGCAAATGCGGCGGTCGTGTGTCCCGACGGGAACGACTGATAGTCGAAGCCGGCCGAGAATCCGCGGCCGAAGCTGAAGTTGTCGGCGCGCGTCGAGTCGACGAGCGGCCGCGCGCGGCCGATGGCCCCCTTCAGCAGGAACGTCACCGCGCCGCTCAATGCGGCGGCTTCGAGTGCAGTTTCGCCGTCCGTCGCAAGATCCTTGTTCTTCGCGATGCGGCCGGCGCCCCATAGCGCCGCGTCGATCGCGATCGAGCCCGGGCCGCCGAGAAATGCGGCCGCGTTGAAAGTGTTGCGAACGCGCGAGCTGTTTTGAAATGGCGAATATCCTTTCCAGGCCGTAATCCTGACATCGTACTTCATGAGCAGGGCGGAGCCGGCGAGCGCCACACCGAGAATCGCGGCGTCGGACGTGCGGACGATGGGCTCCTGCTTCGGCGTTTCGCCCGGCGCAGACTGCGCCCACGCAGGCGCGGCGGCGAGCACCAGCAGGACGAACGCGCGCGTTCTCACGCCGCTCCCTGCTCGCCGGTGGCGCCGAGCAGCGCGCGATCGAACGCCGTGCGCGGATGGCGTTCGTGCCACCGCGCGAGCAGGAATCCCGTCGCGCCGCCGAGCACCGCTCCGGCGAGAACGTCGCTGAACCAGTGCTGGTTGGTATAGACGCGTGCGAACGCGACGAGGAGTACGGTGAGGAACGCGCCGATGATCATCGCGGCTCGTGCCGGCGGCGCCCACCGTGCCGACGCGACGCTGATCGCGGCGGCGAACGCGATGGTCGCATAGGTGTGGCCCGAGGGCATCGAGAAATAGCGCGCGTCGGTCCAGCCGTGCATGAAGTTCCAGTGCCACGGTTCATCCGGCGTGACGAACGGACGCGCGCGGCCGGCAAATCCCTTCACGATGCTGCCGAGCGCGCTCACGACGGCGATCGCTTCGGCGCCGCGAAGACCGAGCAGGGAAACCCGCGCACGCTTCAACGCCCGGCCGCCGAGCCAGAGGAGCGCAGCGAAGTAGATGACACCGGGACCGCCCCACCAGTTGAAGGCCGTGCCGACCGCGTGCAGCGCCTGATTCTGCTGGAGCGTGGAGCTCTGCGACGCGGACGCCACCGCGCGGTCCAGATCGTACACCGGATTGCTCATGCGTTTACTGATGCGGAGCGGTCCAGCCATTCCAGCCGGGGCCGCGCACGACCTGTCCCGGTTTTGCGCCGGTGTGCGCTCCGTCGTGAATCACCTCGACGCCGTTGACCAGCACGGTCGAAATACCGGTCGAGAGCTGGTGCGGCTTTTCGAACGTCGCGATATCGGCGATCGTCGCGGGATCGAAGACGAGGATGTCCGCCTTCATCCCCTCCTTGATGAGGCCGCGGTCCGCGATCGAGAGGCGCGTCGCGACGGCCGAGGTCGCCTTGCGCACCGCATCTTCGAGGGTGATCACGTGCTCGTCGCGCACGTACCTGCCGAGCAGGCGCGTGTAGTTCCCGTACGTGCGCGGATGGACCATTCCCTTCGCGGTCGCGGGATCATCAGCGCCGGCATCCGTGCCCCATTTCATCCAGGGAAGCTTGAGCTGCGCACGAACGTTGTCTTCACTCATCAGGAAGAGGATTTCTCCGAGCCGCGCTTCCTCGGCGACGTTCAGATCGATGAGCGCATCGGCCCAGTCTTTCCCCATCGCCTGCGCGATCTCGGTGAGTCGCTTGCCTTCGTACTGCCTGAGTTCCGGACGGGAGAAGCCGGTGACCATCACGTTCGCGGGCGTACCGACGAGGCAGAGGTTGTCGAAGCCGGGGATCTCACGGTGCAGGTCGGCCTTCACGAGCGCGCGGGTCGCGGGATCCCTGAGATTCTGGAGCAGCTTTCCGTCGGCCGCGTACTTCGGCAGGATGCACGACGCAAATCCGTTGGCGCCCGCGACGTAGATGTACATGTCGGCCTGCACATCCTGTCCGGCCGTCCGTGCCGAATCAATTTTCGCGACCACGCGCGCCATCTTCGCCCAGTTCGCGGGTCCGGCGGCCTTCAGGTGGTAGATCTCCACCGGCACTGCGCCGTCGTGGCCGATGCGGATCGCCTCGTCGACGGCCTCGAGCAGCTCGTTCCCCTCGTTGCGCATGTGTGTGATGTACACGCCGCCGTACGGCGACATGGCGCGCGCAATTTCGATCAACTCGCCGGTCGACGCATATGCGCCTGGCGGATAAATCAGCGCGCTGCCCACGCCGAACGCGCCGTCGGTCATCGCGCGGCGCACCATCGCGCGCATCGTGTCGAGCTCCGTGGCGGTCGGCGTGCCGACCGCTTCACCCTTTCCGTACACGCGCACCGTGCCGGCGCCGAGGAACGACCCGACGTTCTCGGAAAGGCCGCGGCGCTGCATGAAGTCGAGCCACTGGCTGAACCCGTGCGGCCCGGTGAAGCGCCCGGCGAGGCGGCGCGCGGAGGTGTCGGTGGTGGCCGCGAGCACCTTGTCGTTCACCGGCGCGGGCGTGTCGCCTTCGCCGAGGATCGCCGTGGTGATGCCCTGCGTGATCATCGAGAGCGCACGCCCGTCGCCGGTCATGAAGTTGTCGTACGATTGCGCCTGGATGTCGATGAATCCGGGCGTGACAGTGAGTCCGTGCGCGTCGATCTGCTTCGCGGCGGGCGCGGATGCGAGCGCACCGCGGGGCGCGATGCGCGCGATGCGGTCGCCACGGACGCCGACGTCGCCCCAGAACCACGCGTTGCCGGAGCCGTCCACGATGCGGCCGTTCGTGATGACCACGTCGTACGGAGTGCCGTTCGTCGCGACGCCGGTCGTGACCGGTGAGCGGCACGAGGCGATCGACGATGCGGCGAGAACGGCGACGACGGCTGCGAGCTTGCGCATGACGCACACCCCCGGCGGTATTGTAGGTTCACGCGTACGACACGTCCCTTCCCGAATGAAGAACGTAACCCTCGCAGACGGAATCGTCATCCGCGAGCTCGCCACGCACGACGAGCGCGCGGGCGCCGTGCGCCTCCAGGACGCGACCTGGGGCGCCGCGTTCACCGAGCGCGTGCCGGCCGCGATCCTTCTGGTGGGGCAAAAGCTCGGCGGCGTGTCGGCGGGCGCGTTCGCGCCGGACGGAACGCTGCTCGGCTTCGTGTTCGGCCTCACGGGCGTGAAGGGTGGACGTCTCGTGCACTGGTCCGACATGCTCGCCGTGCGCGAGGACGCGCAGGGGCGGCACATCGGACGGGCGCTGAAGCACTATCAGCGCGAGCAATGCCGGGCCTTCGGGGTCGAAACGATGTACTGGACGTTCGATCCCTTTGTCGCGCGGAACGCGAAGCTCAACCTCTGCCGGCTCGGCGCCCGCGTGGACGAATTCGTGCCGGACATGTACGGCACGAACACGAACAGCCACGCGCACGGATCGCTCGGCACCGATCGCCTCGTCGCATCGTGGCCGGTCAGCGCGGAGCCGGTGCCGTTGCCGTGCGATGCGAACCAGCTGCGCGGCGTGCCGGTCGTCGCGGGCCGCGCCGGCGAGGCGCCGGCACCGGACGCGCCGCTTCCCGGCGCGAGGAGCGTCGCGGTGCGCGTTCCCGCGGACTACCTCGCGCTGCTCGATCGCGATCTCGAGCTTGCGCGCGCATGGCGGATGTCGGCACGCCGCGCATTTCTGCATTATTTCCCGCTCGGATATCACGTGAGCGCGTTCGTCGCGGACGGCGAACGCGACGCCGCGTACCTCCTCTCTCTTTCCGCGTGACCATGATGCGTGTCGACCGGATCGTCCTGCGTGAAATACGGCTCGAATTGAAGGAGCCGTTTCGCATATCGTCCGGCGAAGTGCGTGAGCGCAGGATCCTGCTGCTCGAGCTGCACGACGCATCCGGTGCCAGCGTCTGGAGCGAATGCGTCGCCGGCGAGGCGCCGAACTATTCGAGCGAGACGATCGACACCGCGTGGATCGTCATCACGCAATTCGTCGCGCCGCGCGTGCTTGGCAGGACTTTCGCTCATCCGGGCGAAGTCCACGACGTGCTCGAGCGCGACTTTCGCGGCCACAACATGGCGAAGGCCGCGGTCGAGATGGGACTGTGGGCACTCGCCGCTACGATGGCGGGAGAGCCGCTCGCACGATTCGCCGGCGGCACTCGTGCGGAGATCGCGACCGGCATCTCGCTCGGCATCCAGGCAAGCCCGGCGGCGCTCATCGACAGGGCACGCGCCGCCCTCGAGGCAGGGTATCGCAAGGTGAAGATCAAGATCGAGCCCGGCCACGACGTCGAGTGGATTGCGGCCGTGCGCGACGCGCTCGGGCCTGACGCGCACCTGATGGCCGATGCGAACAACGCGTACACGCTCGACGATACCGACCGGTTGGTCGCGCTCGACGGCTTCGGCCTGATGATGATCGAGCAGCCGCTGGCGTACGACGACATCGTGCGGCATGCCGAGCTGCAGAAGCGGCTCAAGACGCCGATCTGTCTCGACGAATCGATCACCGGTCTCGACAAGGCGCAGGACATGGTGACGCTCGGCAGCGGGCGCATCGTGAACATCAAGGCGGGCCGCGTGGGCGGATACACTCCGTCGATCGCCATTCACGATTTCTGCCAGGAACGCGGTGTGCCCGTCTGGTGCGGCGGAATGCTCGAGAGCGGCGTGGGCCGCGCGTACAATGTGGCGATCGCCTCGCTTCCGAACTTCACGCTTCCCGGTGACGTGAGCCCGAGCGCGCGCTACTGGGCACGCGACATCGTGTCGCCGGAGTGGACGATGCAGCGCGGCATGGTGCGCGTGCCGCTCGACCGGCCGGGGATCGGCGTCGACGTGGACGCGGAGCGCGTGGCGTCGCTGACCGTGCGCACCGCCGAGTTGCGGCCGTGAGTGCGGACCTCGGCTTCACCGCCGGCGATCGCCGCCTGCTCACGGAGCTGCGGCGCGACTTGCATCGTCATCCCGAACTCTCGTGGCACGAAACGCGCACGCAGGAGAAACTGGAGCGCGTGCTTCGCGATGCCGGCATCACTGACGTGCGCCGTGTGGCGCGCACGGGCCTGGTGGCGCGCGTGCGCGGCCGCGACCCGGGCGCGCCGGTGATCGCGCTGCGCGGGGACATCGACGCGCTGCCCATCACGGAGGCGACAGGCCTCGAGTTCGCCTCCGCGAACGACGGCGTGATGCACGCGTGCGGGCACGATGTGCACGCGGCGTGGGCCATCGGCGCCGCGCTCCTGCTCGCGCGCTCGCCGGCCGCCGGCGACGTCCTCGTCGTGCTGCAGCCGGCGGAGGAAGTCGGCGAGGGCGCGCGTGAAGTGCTCGCGAGCGGCGCACTCGACGGCGTGCGCGCGGTGTTCGGCGCGCACGTCGACCGCCGGTTCGCCGTCGGCGAGGTGGTCGCGCAGGAGGGGCCGCTCGCAGCTTCCACGGACACGTTCTCCATAGTGCTGCGCGGGGAAGGTGCCCACGGCGCGCGGCCGCAGGAGGCTCGCGACCCGGTCGTCGGCGCGGCGGAGCTGATCCTCGCGCTGCAGACGATCGTGTCGCGCCGGCTCGACCCGTCGCTCCCCGGCGTCGTGACCGTCGCCGCGGTGCACGCCGGCCGCGCGGCAAACGTGATTCCCGAGACCGCGGAGCTCACCGGCACGATTCGCGCGACGACCGTGGCATCGCGTGCGCTGCTCATCGGCGAGGTCGAGCGGATGGCGCACGCCGTCGCCGGCACGCACCGCCTCACCGCGGACGTGCACATAACCGAGGGCACGCCGCCAATCGTGAATCCGCGCGAGGGTGCGGCGTGGGCCGCGCAGGCGGTGCGCGACGTGCTCGGTGGGAGCGCACTCGCTCCGCTTGGCACGAGCAACATGGGCGGCGAGGATTTCGCGTTCTATCTCGAGAAGATGTCGGGCTGTTTTCTGCGCATCGGTGCGCGCGAACCCGGCGGTGAGCCTCGCGCGGCGCACACGCCGCGGTTCTATCCCGCCGAGGACGCCCTGTTCATCGGCGCCGCGGTGCTCGCGCAATGTGCGCGCGCAGCCGCATCTCCTTCGAGCGGCTGAGGTCGTTCTCGAACATCGCCTCGGCGGCCGCGCCGATCTTCGGGTCCTCGATGATCGCGTCGAGCTCGAAGTTGATCGCGATGCCGAGCGGGTTGAAGTCCGTCGAGCCGACGCGAGTCCAGCGCCCGTCGACCACCGCGGTCTTCGCGTGCATCATTTCGCCGCGCCATTCCCAGATTCGTACGCCGTTCCGCAGCAGCCTGTTGTAGTACCCCTTGGTGAGCCAGTGTACCCAGGGATGGTCGTACTTCGACGGCACCAGGAGGCGCACGTCCACACCGTCGCGCGCCGCGCCGTTCAGCGCCTCAACCTCGGCGAACGAGGGAACGAAATAGGCGCTCGCCACCCAAATCGAGCGCTGCGCGGCCGCGGCCTGCAGGTGAAGTGCGCGTCCCACGCGCAGGCGTCCCGGTTCTCCTTCCACGACGCCCACGACCGAGGCCGCGCACGTCGCCGGATCGAGGTCGGCTCCGCGCGCGGCACGCGTGAGCTTCCGTTCGGAGCGTGGCGGCCGCTCACCGCCCGCGCGCTGCCACATGCGGCTGAAGGCGGCCATGAGATCCTTCGCCGCGGGTCCGGCGACGCGCACGCACGTGTCCCGCCAGGCGAGCCGCCGCTTGCGGAGGATTCCGCCCTGCCATTCGTCGCCGATGCCGATGCCGCCGGTGATCGCCGCGGAGGAATCCACGACGAGCAGCTTGCGATGGTCGCGGGGCACGATGCCGAGCCACCGCCGGAAACCGAAGGGGTTGAACACCCTCACGTGCACGCCGTGACTGTGCAGGTCGCGCAGGTACGACCGGCCGATGCCGCGCTTGCCGAACCAGTCAGCGAGCAGTTGTGTGTGCACCCCGCGCCTCGCTGCGCGTGTGAGCGCGTCCGCGAATCGCGCGCCGACCGTGTCCGATTTCAGGATGTAGCTCTCGAGCGCGACGGATTCCCTCGCATTGTCGATCAGCTCGATCATCGCGTCGAAGGTGACGGCGCCCTGGGAGAACAGCGTGACGGCGTTTCCCTGCGAGACATCCGCGGCCGTCATCCGCCACAGCGCTCGCGAGAATGACGGTCCGCCACCGGGCGGAAGCGCGCGAGGCGGCGGGGGCGGCGAGACGGCCGTCACGGGGTGTGGCTTTGCGCGAGAAGTACGTCCGCTCATCCACGGACATTGCCCCATGCGCACGACCGGGGGAAGGGTGGCGAGCATTCGCCACTTGTTTTGCCCGTGGCGCGCGGACATATCACGGTATGCTGAACATCGATTTCACTGGCCGGCGCGCGCTGGTTGCGGGCGTGGCGGACGACGGAGGTTTTGGGTTCGCGATCGCCAAGTCGCTCGCCGAGGCGGGCGCCTCCGTGTGCGTGGCTACCTGGCCGCCCGCGCTGAACATCTTCAACAACCTGCTCGAGCGCGGGAAGATGGACGAGTCGCGCAAGATGCCGGACGGCTCGTTGCTCACCTTCGAGAAGATCTATCCGCTCGACGCCGCGTTCGACACGCTCGCCGACGTGCCCGAGGACGTCAAGGAGAGCAGGCGCTACAAGGGCCTCGGCGACTTCTCGATCGACGGCATGGTCCAGCGGCTCACGGCCGACTTCGGCGCGCCCTCGCTGGACATCGTGATCCACTCGCTCGCGAACGGACCCGAGGTGAAGAAGCCGCTGATGGAGACGAGCCGCGCCGGGTACCTCGCCGCCCTGAGCGTCAGCTCCTATTCCCTCGTGAGCATGGTGCACCGGCTCGCGCCGCTGATGCGTCCGAAGGGGTCGTTCCTGTCGCTGTCGTACATGGCGGGCGAGCGCGTGGTTCCCGGTTACGGCGGTGGAATGTCGTCGGCCAAGGCCGCGCTCGAGAGCGATACGCGGATGCTGGCGTACGAGGCCGGCCGTCGGCACGGGTTGCGCGTGAACACGATCAGCGCCGGTCCGTACGCGTCGCGCGCCGCAAGCGCGATCGGCATCATCAACGCGATGGTCGAGTATTGCGCCACGAACTCGCCGCTTCCCGAGGCGCTGACGGCCGCCGAAGTCGGCACCGCTGCCGCGTTCCTCTCGTCGTCCCTCGCGAGCGGCATCACGGGAACCACGATCTACGTGGACAAGGGGTACCACATCATGGGGATGGCGGTGGACCGCGGAGCGCCGGGAACGATTTAGGGACTGCATCACAGTGGGTCGTCGCGCTATTTTTCTTGGTTGCTCACCCCGTTCAGTCACTCCAGCGAAGACGAGTCACTATGCGATCCGCCCATTGGCGCGGGATGGCTCTTCCCATCCTGTGTCTCGCCATCACCGCATGCGGCAAACCCGACGCGCGCGCGAAGGCTGCCGATCCGAACACACCAGCGGTCGTGAGGGTTCCGCCGCCGATCCTTGCGAGCGACACGGCCAGGAAGGAAGTCGAACCCGTCGTATCGACGGACGCGGCCCGGAGCATGCTGAGCCGCAACTACGCGCTGCTCGGCGCGGGGCTCTCCTTGATCGACCCGAAACTGCTGGCCGCGGCGTACGCGCCGGCCGCGGAGCTCACCACGCCCAACGGCAAGTTCACCGGCCAGGCGGCGATCCTGAAGGAATACCAGAGCTTCGGCATGGACGGATCGGTGAAGGAGTTCAGCCGTCAGTCCGCGAAGCTGAAGATCGTCGACTCGACCGTCGCCGACTCGGGCACCTACACCGTCGTAAGAAAGAGGGACCGCGCAGACTCCACCGTCGAACATGGGGCGTACGCATCCGTATGGCGGATCCATCCCCCGCCGATGGAATGGGTCATGACGCAGGATCACCTGTATCCTGTGACGAAGAAGAAGCGGTAGCGCGCTCCATCAGGACGACGGCCTTCGCTCCGCCCTCCTCCTCGCGAACTCCGACCCTGCTGAATCCCAGGCGTTCGTGAAACGCGAGCGATCCGGGATTCGGCGGCAGCAGATTCACCTCGAGCGTGATGCGCGGCCACGTCCCGCTCGCGAATCGGTCTATGTCGTCGTACAGCGCCCGTCCGACTCCCGTGCCGCGCGCGCGCTCGGCGACAACGATCCGGTCGAGGTACAGAAAGTCGCCGCCGCGCTCCATGAACCATCGATAGTTCAGGCTCCAGTACTCGAGCCCCGCCTTCAGCGCGATGACGAAACCGACAACTCCCGAATCGTCTTCCGCCACGCGAAAGTAGTCGGCGTGCGAAACTATCCAGGCGAATGCGCCCTCCGAGAGCTCGTTGACGTGCGGTGCGGCGGCGTTGTTCAGCAGCAGCACCGCCGCGTGATCGGATGCGACTGCATCACGCACTCTGACGACGGCGATTGTTCGACCCTCCGGCCGGGGCGAGCCTGCGACGAGCAACCACACAGCAGCCACACCGCAGCGACGATGCGCCGGCGCTGCGGCCGGCGCAAGTGCGGCCCGCACGGTCGTTGTGCGTCGAGCGCGACCATACATTTAGGCGACCGAATTCTACCGCTCGCCACACCCGCTCTTCGCATGAGGTTCGCGTGTACGTCTCGTCCCGTTCGTTCGCAGCCGCTGTCGCGTCGATCGCGCTGATCTCGGCGTGCCAGCGTGGCGGCCCGGGATCGTCGCCCGGCACCGCATCCCTCGATTCGCCACGGCGACTTCCCACGGGGCGCACGCTCGATCCGGTCGGCACGTCGACGGACCTCGGATCGATGCCGCTCGCGATGACGCTCTCGCCGGACGGCCGCAAGGTGCTGGTACTGCTGAACGGTTATCGGGAGCAGGGCGTGCAAGTCGTGGATCGCGCGACCGGCCGCGTCGACCAGACGCTCGTGCAGACGGCGGCGTTCCTCGGCATGGCGTTCTCGCCGGACGGCCGCACGCTCTACGCCTCCGGCGGAAACCAGGACGTGGTGTATCGCTATGCGTGGCGTGACGACCGCGCGGCGCTCACGGACAGTCTCGTGCTCGCGGTGAAACGCGGACCGAACGGCACGCGGTATCCCGGCGGCGTCGCGCCGTCACCGGACGGACGGCTGCTCTACGTCGCCGAGAACCTCGCCGATTCGCTCGCGGTGATCGATCTCGCGAGCGCGCGCGTCGTACAGCGGCTCGCCACTGAACGCTGGCCATATGGCGTCGTGGTGGCGAAGGACGGCACGGTGTACGTCTCGGCGTGGGGAGGCAGCACCGTCTCGGTGTTGATGCCCGCGGCCTCCGGCACGCTCGCCCCCGCAGCGCGGATTCGCGTGGGCAGGCATCCGTCGGCCATGCTGCTCAGCGCGGACGATTCGCGCCTCTTCGTCTCCTCGGCGAGCACCGATCGCATCGCCGTCGTGGACACGAAGCAGCGCCGCGTGCTCACGGAGATCTTCGATTCTCCACCCGGCGGCCCCGGCGAGGGAAGCACCCCGAGTGCGCTCGCACTCTCGAGTGACGGCACCCGCCTGCTGGTCGCGGAGTCCGACAACAACGCGATCGCGCTGATCGACCTCGCTCCAGTCACCTCAGGCATCGCGACGGCGACGGGCGAAGACCACATCGCAGGCCGCGTGCCGACGCAATGGTATCCCACGGCGGTGATCGCACGCGGGGACACACTGCTCGCCCTCACCGGAAAGGGACGAGGCACCGGACCGAACCGGGAGGGCCAGCGCCCTGGCCGCGCGCGCGCCGACCCGGGATTCGACGTGCGGCAGTACACGCTCGGGCAGACGTCGGGGACGCTCGTCACTTCGCCGCTCGCGCGCGCCGCCGGTCCCGATCTCGCCGCGCTTTCCGCCCGCGTGGCGCACGCGAATCTCTGGGGCGAAGTCGCGCCAGCCACGAAGCTGCCGCCGTTCGAGCACATCATTTACGTCATCAAGGAGAATCGCACATACGACCAGGTGCTCGGTGATCTGCCAAAGGCCGACGGTGACACGTCGCTCGTGTTCTTCCCGCGGGCGGTATCGCCCAATCATCATGCGCTCGCCGAGCGCTTCGGCGTGTTCGACCGGTTTTTCGTGAACGCCGAGGTGAGCCCCGACGGCCACAACTGGTCGATGGCGGCGTATACGACCGACTACACGCAGAAGACGGTGCCGTCGAATTATTCGCAGCCTTCGCGCGGCCGCACGTACGATTGGGAGGGCCAGAATCGCAACGGCATTCCCGCTGATGACGACGACGTCGCGGAGCCCGCCAACGGGTACCTGTGGAACCTCGCGCAGCGGGCGGGTCTCTCGTTCCGCAACTACGGCGAGTTCGTGATTGGCGGCGGCGGGCGCGGGCAGGTGCCGCGCGGGTACCTCGGCAACAAACCGTTCCTTCGGTCGCATACGAACCCCGATTTCCCGCCGTTCAACCTGGACATTCGCGACCAGAAGCGGGCGGACATCTGGCTCGCCGATCTCGCCTCGTTCACGGCGCGCGCGGAGATGCCGAAGCTGCAGATCATCCGGCTTCCGAACGATCACACATCGGGTGGAAAAGCCGGTGCGCCGACGCCCCGCGCGCAGGTGGCGGACAACGATCTGGCGCTCGGCCGGATCGTCGAGGGTCTTTCGAAATCGCCGTTCTGGAAAAGCACGCTTGTGGTGGTCGTGGAGGACGATGCGCAGAATGGATCGGATCATGTGGATTCGCACCGGTCGCTGCTGCTGCTGATTTCGGCATGGAACCGTCCGGGCGTGTATCACCGGTTCACCAACACGACGGACGTGATTGCCACGATCGAACGAGTCCTCGGGCTCGGATCGCTCTCGCAGTTCGATCACTTCGGCCGTCCGGTGACGGATATCTTCGTCGGCGCGCCGGACGTTCGGCCGTATGCAGCGCTGACACCGTCGGTGAACCTCGCCGAGCTCAATCCATCCGGCACGCGCGACGCCCGCGAATCCGCGGAGCTCGACCTGCGCTTCGAGGACCTGGCGGACGAGGCGCTGTTCAACCGCATCCTGTGGAGGATGATCAAGGGCGACGCGCGGCCGTATCCCGGCGCGCGGCGGATGTCGTCACTCGAGTACTCCCGCGCGCGGTGAGCGCACGTCGATGGCTGCTCGTGGCGGTATCGTTCGCCGCGACTCTCGGGATTTCCGGGTACATCCTCTGGTCCGGATGGGCCAAGTCGGGTGCGCCGCCGGCCATTCCGCTCGCCGCGCATGCGCTCGCGCTGGCCGCGGTCTTCGCCGAGATCCTGACGCGAACGATCAAGATCCACTGGAGTTGCGCGGCGTTGCGGATTCCGCTGCGCTTCAACACCGCGCTGCGCGTATGCCTGGGCGGTGACTTCGGCGCGTCCATCACGCCGTCGCGAACGGGAGCGGAACCGGCGCGTTTTCTCGTGCTCGCGGAAGCCGGCGTGCCGCCGGCCAGCACGCTGCTGATACTCTTCACCGAACTCTTTCTCGAGATGACATCGCTGTGTCTCCTGTGCGCGATTCTCGCCGTGGCGTTCAACGGCTCGGGCCAGGTGGTGTCGCTGATGACGGCGATGATCGGCGGATACGCCGCGATCGTCCTGTCGATCGGGGCGTTCGGCTACTTCCTGGCGCACCGGAACGCGCACGGCCCGCCGCCGGGCTGGGCGCGGTCGATCGGGCTGCACGCGGGACGGTGGCGCGTGATCCAGCGCGCGCTGCGATCGCTGCGGTCGGGCATCGCGGCGCTGAAACACGCGCGCATTGCCCCGATGGCCGGCGCATTCTTCGCCTCGATGCTGCACGTGTCGCTTCGCCTCGCTGTGCTCCCGATCATCGCGCTCGCGATGAACCCGTCGCTGCCTCTCGCGAAGCTCGTGCTCTGGCCGTTGGTGTTTCTCTATGGCGGCGCGGTGGCGCCGGCACCCGGTGGCGGCGGCGCGGTGGAGTTCGGCTTCAAGTTCGCGTTCAGCGGCGTGATGACGCCGTCGGTGCTCGGCGGCGCACTGGTATGGTGGCGGTTCTACACCTTCTATCTGTACATCGTGCTCGGCGCACTCGCGGCCGGAAACACCGTCCTTCGCGCACTCCGCGAGGAGTCGCGCATCATGCAACTCGATCCCGCGGTGATGGGCGCCACCGCGGATGCGAGTGCGTTCACGGCTCCGGGCATCGAACGCGAACCGCGGTAAGGCGCCCATGCACGGCGGCGAGCGTGTCGCCGCGCAGAACGGAAGGAACAGGACGATCAGGGCATTCAGGTATCGGCGGATACATGGGACCTCCCAGTGGCAGTGTTGCCGGGGAGACGACGGTGCCCCCAAAAACTTGCACATGCCGCCGCCGGGGGCTTACGGCTCGTCCAGCCGGCCCCGCTCGGCGGTGCGCTCGATGACTCGAACGGCCAGCAGGTTCTGGTCCGCGCGGTGCATCGTCTGCTGGAACGATTCGCCCGGCCTGCGCGTCGCCCATCCGAGCGAAAACGGCACCGGCGCCGTGCGCAGCGCCGCCAGTTGCAGGCGGCGTGCCACCATTTCCGTGTGCGCGTCAGTCGCCCCTTCGAGCACGATCAGGAACTCGTCGCCGCCGATGCGCACGACGGCCTCTTCCGCACGCACCTGGCGCATGAGGAAGCGGCTCATGCGAATGAGCATATGATCGCCCATCTGGTGTCCGTGCGTGTCGTTGTACTGCTTGAAGTGGTCGATATCGATGAAGATGCACGCCCATGACGACTCGGGGCCCGCGAGCCGGCGGTCGATGTCCGTCAGGTGTCGGCGGTTGTAGCAGCCGGTGAGCGGGTCGCGGATGCTCTGCTCGCGCAACACGTCTTCCTGTTCCTTGCGCGACGAGATGTCCACCAGGATGCCGTGGTAGAACACGAAGCCGCTGTCCGGGTCCCGGCAGGTGTATGTGGTGTCGAGCACCGTCCGAATCGCACCATCGGGGCGCAGGATCTGCAATTCGAACTCCCGCACTGCGCCATCGCGGTCGAGCAGTTCCAGCTCCTGCATGCGCCGCGCGGGATCCACGACCATGTCGCTCAACCCATACGAGGCGAGGTCGTCGATATGCGAGACGCCGAGCATTTCGAGGAACGCGGGATTCGCGTCGAGAATCTCCCCGCGGTCGTTCGTGATGTAGATCCCCTCACGCAGGTTGCGCACCAGCGTGCGCAAGCTCTCCGTGTCGTTGAGCGATGAAAACCCCTGGGGCGCCGGACGCCGGATCGGGACGGACTCGCGCCGGCGGCTCACGGCGCGGGTTCCGTCGACCCGCCGGGCGCGCCGGCGGATGAACTGGCGGGCGCGGGTTCTTCCGGCGGCAGCACGACCTCCGCCAGGTTCGGCGGCGAAAGTCCATCGGGCGTCATGTGCGGCAGCGGCTCCTTGTCGTCCACCACGGCCACGCGACGCTCCCACTGGCGCATCATCTGGATGAACGCCGTCGCAAGCTCGTGATCGAAGTCCGGTCCCGCGCCCGATTGGATGTTCGCCAGCACGCGCTCCGAGTCCCACGCCTCCCGATACGGGCGTCGCGTGCGCAGCGCGTCGTATACGTCGCAAATGTGCACGAGCCGGCTCGCCTTGTGGCAGTCACGGCGGAAATGGCGCGTGGGATATCCGCCGCCGTTGATCATGATGTGGTGCTCGTACGCGACCGCCGACGCGAGGTCGAGCTGGCGGTCGCTCTCATAGATGATCCGCGCTCCGTCGCCGGGATGACGGCGCATGATCGTCCATTCCTCGTCCGTGAGCTTGCCCGGCTTCGTCAGCACCTCGAGCGGAATGCGCACCTTCCCGAGGTCGTGCAGCAGTCCCGCCACGCCGAAGCCGCGCACGTCCTTCGGCCCGAGTCCGATGAACTCCGCCAGCGCCATCGCGAGCACACTCACGTTCAGTGAGTGCGTCGTCGTGTATTGGTCGAATTCCTTCAGTTGCAGGAGTGGAATGACGATGTCGCGATCGCCGTGCATGGCCACCGACAGCGACCGCACCACGCTCTCCGCCTCGATCAGCGGCAATTCGCCGCTGATCTGCACCTCCTCGTGAAGCCAGCGAATCGTGTCGGCCTCTTCGCCGAGCGAATACTGGATCGTCGCCGTCGGGAGCAATTCCTCCGGGCGCATCACGCCCTCGGAGCCCTTCACGCCGATCGCGCCGAACTTGATCGTGGAGCGGCGCTCCGGGCTGCGCGTGGACGAGTCGATTGCCTGCGGAATCAGTCGAGCCAGCACGTCTCCGAGAAACGCTTCGTACTCGTCGCGTCCGGTGTCGGCCGCGAACTCGAGCCGCTGCACGCCAGCCTCGGCGAGCCTGAGGCCCCAGTCCCACTCCTTCAGTTCGCGCAGCGCGACCTGTCCGTAGATCACGTCGAGACCGAGGAACGAGAACTGCGGCGTCGGATCCTTTTCCTGGAGGCGCCGCAGCAGCCCGAACGACGTATCGATCACCCGCTCGCGCGCCGGATGCCCTTCGGCGTAAAGCCCCATTGTCGAGATGGCCTGCGCAAACCCGTTGAGGAACCTCGCGGCGTCGGCGCTCATGCCTTCCTCACGGCGTCCCGACGCGGCGCGACATGATGTCGACGATTTCCGGATCCGTGCTCTCCGCGGCGAGCGCCAGCACCGTCTTCGCGCTCGGGTCGTCGCGCCAGTGCGTGACGATACCGGCGAGCGACGCGAGCATTTCGGGAGTCTTGGTCGCGAGAGAGCGCACACGAAGCAGGCGTTTCTTCCCGAGCGTTCGCCGCACGAGGAACGCGATGGTTTCGGGAGCGCGATTCGATGAGAGCGCGCGAATGCCAAGCGCGCGCAGATCGGGCGAGAGAAGCGGGTCGTTCGCGCGCGCCATCAGGATCTTCGCTGCCTCGGCCGGACAATTCATCATCGCGGCGCCGAGGGCGAGCCGCACGATGCGCTCGTCGACGTCGGCGAGCGCGGCCGCGATCGCCATGGCGCGCGTTGCCGGAAGCCTGATCAGCATGCGCAATGCTTCGCGGCGCACGGTTCCGTCCGGGTGCCGGACGAACTCTCGCGGCGCAAATCCCTCGGGGAGCGCGGCGAGCTTGCCGAGGATGACCAGCAGCAGCCGCTGCACGCCCCAGCGCGCACCCGCGATCCGCGACGCGACGAGCGGCCCCACGTCGGAGCCGAGCGCCGACAGCATGTCGACGTACGCGGAGGCCATGCGGTCGTCGGCGGTCTCGAGCGCGTCGAGCAACGGGTCGGCGGCGGCCAGCTCCATCTGGGCCACCAACCGCTGCACGACGGTGAGGTTCACGGGTTCACGTCCCAGCTGCTGGTGCAGCCGGTCCGCGGTTGCGATGTGGCGCCAGAGCGCGTCGCGCATCCAACCCTCGGGCGCCGCGTCGAGCACATCGAGAAGCGGCGCAAGGTCGCTGTGCGTCCCGAGCGCATCGAGGGACCGCCACACCGGCTCGCCGAGGACCTGGATCTCGATTCCCATCTGCAGCAACCGCTCGGGTTCGCATGGCAGCGCGTCGTCCGATTGCCGGAACACCGGTGCCGCGCGCGACATCTTCTCGAGCGCAAGCCGGTAACCGTCGGGGTTCGGGTCGTCGAGCTGCCAGCCGCTGATGAGCTGCTGCACCTGGTCGCGCAGCGCGCCGTCGGCGTTCGTACGCGTCAGCGCGCTTCCTTCGTCGGCGTGCACGGCGAGCTTCGACAGCATGCGCACGAGCGAGTGCGATATGTTCTGCCCCGACGTGCTTGCCGCCGCCTGCACGAGCTCCACGACCGCGTCCACCGCCATGCCCTGCGCGGCATCGATCACGAACTTCTTGCGCTGCCGAGCGTCGCCGCCCATCTCGAGCAGCCGCGCGAGCGTCTGCGGCTGCAGCGTCCCCACCAGACGCGAGATGCGCTTCTGCAGCGCCGCCGCTTCCTTGCCTCCCTTGGCCTTCAGCTCTTCGGCGATCTGCAGCAAGTAGCCGACCACCACCTGGTCGTACGCCGCATCCTTCTTGTGTTCCTCGATCGCCTTCGCGACGACCACCGGATCGGTCGACTCGGCGGAATCCAGCTTCTCGTCGGTCGCTTCAGCGGCGAGCGCGGCGCGTGCGAGCCCGATCCAGAGCTGCGCGGCACGGCTTCCGCCGCCGCGCATCTCGGCCTTCTCCGTATCTTCCTCGGCCCCGGGATCCTCGTCGAGGAGCTGCAGCTGCTCGAACGTGAGCGGAAATAGCCGGACATGCGGCCATTGCTGCAGGATTTCCGGGCCTTCGAGTCCGAGCGGCTTCACGCGACGACCCGCGTCTACCGCGACGATCGCAAGCGCGTCCTGAATCTCCGACGCCGTGACGCCTTGCGTGAATTTCATCGCACCGAGATGGTGACGGTGGAGGCGCTGGGCGAGATCCCGCAGGACGGGATTGTTCTCGTCCGTCGCGACCCCTTCGATGACCAGCTGCTGGCGAGCCACGCCAAGCGAAAGCGAGGAACGGGCCTGCAGCAGCGATTCGACGCGCCGCGCAATTCCGGCCGTCGCACCCTCGAGAAGCGGATGTCCCGGCGGATAGATCGCGTTTTTGTGCAGGCCGATCGAAAGCTCGATCAGGAAATCGGAAAGTTCCTTGGACAGCGCCGCGGAGGACTCCCCAACCGTCGTAAGGCGGCTCATAGCGGCAATATGGTTGCGGGAGGCACACCGGGCTAGCTTTCTCAGCGCAGAAGCGCTTGTCACACCATCGCCCTTGAGGAAGACCGACGTGGCCGAATCCGACGACGCCGCATTACAGTTGCTCGCCATCAACACCGTTCGCACCCTCTCGATGGACGCGGTGCAGCAGGCGGAGTCGGGGCACCCGGGCACACCGATGGCGCTCGCGCCGCTCGCGTACGCGCTCTACCACCGCCGCGTTCGGCACAATCCCGCCGATCCGCACTGGCCCAATCGCGATCGCGTCGTTCTCTCCTGCGGCCACGCGTCGATGCTGCTTTATTCGACGCTCTTCCTGTGCGGGTACGATCTGTCGCTCGACGACATCAAGCAGTTCCGTCAGTGGGGAAGCAAGACGCCCGGCCATCCTGAAGTGGGACACACCGCGGGCGTGGAGACCACAACGGGCCCGCTCGGACAGGGACTTTCCAACGCGGTCGGCATGGCACTCGCCGAGCGCCATCTCGCCGCGACGTTCAATCGCACCGGACACGCGATCGTCGACCATCATACCTGGTTCATCGCAAGCGACGGCGACTTGATGGAAGGGATCTCGCACGAAGCCGCCTCGTTCGCCGGACACCAGAAGCTCGGCAAGCTCATCGGGTTCTTCGACAGCAACCACATCACGATCGACGGTGGCACCGACATCTCGTGCAGCGATGACGCCGCGGAACGGTTCGAGGCATACGGCTGGCATGTGCAGCACATCGCCGACGTGAACGATCTCAACGCCATCGATCGCGCGATCGACCTGGCGAAGGCCGAGACCGACCGGCCGTCGCTCATCGTGACGCGCACGCACATCGGATACGGAAGCCCGAACAGGGTCGACACGTCGAAGGCGCACGGCGAACCACTCGGCAAGGACGAGGTGCTGCTCGCCAAGAAGGAACTCGGCTGGCCAAGCCAGGATCCGTTCTTCGTGCCCGATGCGGCGCTTGCGCACTGGCGCGAGGTGCGCGAAACCGGTGAGACCTCGCAGGAAGAGTGGCGCCGGCAACTCATCGCGTACGCGAAGGCGTTCCCCGATGACGCGAAGGAACTCGGGCGCCGCCTGCACGGCGATCTCCCGGCGGGGTGGGAGAGCACCATCCCTGTGTTCGACGCGACCAATGGCAACGTCGCGAGTCGCGCGGCGTCCGGTGCGGTGATCAACGCCTTCGCGCCGAAGGTGCCGGAGCTCGTCGGTGGATCCGCCGACCTCGCCGGATCGACGCTCACCACCGTGAAGGACGCACCGTTCGTCTCGGCCGAGACGCCGGGCGGACGAAACGTCCATTTTGGGATTCGCGAACACGCGATGGGCGGCGTCATGAACGGCATGGCGCTCCACGGCGGCGTGATTCCGTACGGCGGCACGTTCCTCGTCTTCTCCGACTACATGCGCCCGGCGATTCGCCTGGCGGCGCTCATGAAGCAGCAGGCTATCTACGTCTTCACGCACGACTCGATCGGCCTCGGCGAGGATGGCCCCACGCACCAGCCGGTCGAGCAGCTCTCGGCGCTGCGCTGCATTCCGAACCTGCTGGTGATTCGTCCCGCCGACGCGAACGAGACGGCCGAAGCGTGGAAGGTCGCGATCAAGCATCGCACCGGTCCGATCGCGCTGGTGCTCACCCGCCAGAAATTGCCCTTGATCGATCGTACGAAATCCGGCGCGGCCGACGGCGTGGCGCGTGGCGCCTACGTGCTCGTCGATTCCGCAAGCGGTCCGCCGCGCGCCGTCATCATGGCGTCGGGTTCCGAGGTCGAGATCGCGCTCAAGGCCCGCGAGCTACTCGCGGCGGAGCGTGTGGGCGTGCGCGTCGTCAGCATGCCCTGCCACGAACTGTTCGCGCAGCAGACAGCGGAGTATCGCGACAGCATTCTTCCGAAGAACGTGCGTCGCGTGGCGATCGAGGCCGCACATCCGATGTCGTGGTACCGCTGGGTGGGCACCGACGGCATGGTCATCGGCATCGATCACTTCGGTGCATCCGCCCCGTACCAGAAGCTCTACGAGGAGTTCGGGCTCACGGCCGCTCGCCTCGCGGAGAGCGTCCGGACGCTGATCGCGCGCGCCTGAACCGCGCGTGCAGGTGCACGCGTTCCGCCATACCCCGGGCCGTCAGGAGACCGTCGTCGTTTCCATTCGCCCGAGCTTCCGCAGCGCCGGGAGCCGCCACGCCGTGACGACCACTACCACGAGCGTGGCGACGCCGCCGAGCACCACGCTCGGCACCGTGCCGAACAGCTTCGCGGTCACGCCCGATTCGAACGCGCCGATTTCGTTCGACGAGCCGACGAAAATGGAGTTCACACTCGATACACGCCCAAGCATGTGCGTGGGCGTCCTGTGCTGGATGAGCGAGGAGCGGATGAACACGCTCACCATGTCGGCCACGCCGCTCAGCACCAGCGCGGCGACCGAGAGAATCATGCTCGTCGAGAATCCGAAGACGATGATGCACAGTCCGAACGTGGCGACGGCCAGGAAGAGCGTGCGCCCAGTACGCCTGAACGGCGGCATCCATGCGATCGCCGCGCTCATCGCGACGGCGCCGATGGCCGGCGCGGCACGCAGCAAGCCAAGGCCGGATGGTCCGACGTGCAGGATTTCAACCGCGTACACGGGCAGCAGCGCGGTCGCGCCCCCGAACAGCACCGAGAATAGATCCAGCGTGAGCGCGCCCAGAATTATCGGTTCGTTGAAGACGAAGCGTATTCCGGTCGCCAGACTCTTCGCGATGGCTTCGGTGTGCTCGCGCTTGATGAGCGACCGATGTGCGATCAGGACCATCGCGCCACCGCCGACAAGCATGAGCCCCGCATCGACCGCATACGTGAGCGTCGTCCCGCCCGCGGCGTACAGGACTCCGCCCACAGCCGGCCCGATGACCGACGCGAGCTGCCAGGTGCCGCTGCGCCATGTGATGGCGTTCCCGTAGAGCGACCGCGGAATGAGCTCCGCGGCGAGCGCCTGCCGGGCGGGATTGAGGAAACTTCGTGACAGCCCCGTCAGGGCGATCACGCCGTAGATCGCGCGAACGACCAGGCCCGGGGCGGCCGGGAGCAGCATGGGAAGCACGAGCAGCGCGACCGCACAGGCAAAGAGCAGCGCCAGCGCGGCCAAAACCACCCGCCGGCGGTCGTGCCGGTCGGCGACATGCCCCGCGTACAGCGCAGCCCCGATGAACGGCACTGCCTCGGCCAGTCCGATCAGGCCAAGCGCGAGCTTGTCGTGGGTGAGCTCGTAGATCTGCCACCCCACTACCGTTCCCTGGATCTGGATCGCCATCGTGAAGGCGAACAGACCGATGATGAAAAGCCGGAAGTTGGGAAGGCGGAGCGACGCATACGGGTCTGCAGAGGTCTCCGGCACCCCGAATCGTAGCCGCTTGGGGACCCAGGCGCATTGCCCTTGCCACCGCGCGGTGCGCGCGCCATGCTCCGGCCTCCGTCGTTCTCCGTCAACATGCCGCCCACGCGCTTTCGCCGCCTTCCCTGGTCCAGCTGGTCCGCCGAACGACTCATGCAGCTCCGGCTGCGCGATCTCGGCGTCACCATCGACGGCACTTGGCTCGAGGACTGCGTCGCGGAACTCTACGCGGAGCTCGAGGAGAAGCACATCCGGCTCCGCCCGCACGTCTGGCTGTCCGACGAGTGGTTCTCGCCCGGCAACGTGCCCGGCTTCGCCGTGCCGTTCTATCTCACGCACCCGCGCCTCATGCGGCTCGAGAGACGCGAGCTGCTCGAGGTCGAGGGCGGCACGCATGCCGAGTGCATGCAGATCATGCGACACGAGTGCGGGCATGCGGTGCAACACGGCTACCAGCTCAACCGCCGCCGCGAGTGGCAGAAACTGTTCGGAAAGTCCTCGACGAAGTATCCCGAGTCCTACCGACCGAACCCCGCGAGCAAGAGATACGTGCAGCACCTGCGCCGTTGGTACGCGCAAAGCCATCCCGACGAGGATTTCGCGGAGACGTTCGCCGTGTGGCTCAGGCCCCGCTCGGATTGGCGCCGGCGCTATGCGGGCTGGCCCGCGCTCAGGAAGCTGCACTATGTCGACCGCCTCATGAAGGAGCTCGCCGGCACCGTGCCCGTCGTGCGCAGCAAGCGACGTGTGGATCCGCTGCGGACCGTGTCGCGCACGCTCTTCGAGCATTACACCTACCGGCGTGCGCTCTACTCCGTGGAGTACCCTGACACATACGATGAAGACCTGCTTCGCCTTTTCTCGCACGCTCCGCGCCACCGCTCGCACGAGTCCGCTGCGAGTTTCCTGCGCCGCCACCGAACCGACGTGCGTCGCGTCGTATCGAAATGGACCGGTGAGTACCAGTTCACGCTCGACACGGTGCTGGGCGACATGATCGGCCGCTGCCGCGAGCTCAAACTTCGCGTCGGCGGCCGCGAACGGCAGTTGCTCACCGACTTCATGGTGCTCCTCACCGCGCGGACGATGGAGTTCATCGCGCAGCACGGACGCCGCGACTGGATCGCCGTATGAAGCGCCTGCGAATTCTCGCGCTGATGCATCCGCAGCTCGTGCCGCCCGACACGCTCGACGGGCACACCGAAGAGGAGATCAACGTCTGGAAGACGGAGTACGACGTCGTCAGCCACCTTCGCGCGATCGGTCACGAGGTGCGTGTGCTCGGCGTGCAGTACGAACTGCTCCCGATCCGTGACGCCGTCGAGGAATGGAAACCGCACATCGTGTTCAATCTTCTGGAGGAGTTCCACGGCGAAGTGCTCTTCGACCAGAACGTCGTGAGCCTCCTCGAGCTGCTGAAGGTTCCTTACACGGGATGCAATCCGCGCGGCATGATCATCTCGCGAGGCAAGGCGCTCTCGAAGAAGCTCCTGCTCTATCACCGTATTCGCGTTCCCGAGTTCGCGGTGTTCCCGATGGGGCGGAAGGTGAAGCGTCCGCCGCGCCTGGCCTTTCCGCTCATCGTGAAGTCGCTCATCGAGCACGCGTCGGTGGGCATCGCACAGGCGTCGGTCGTCGATTCGGACGAAAAGCTCGCCGAACGCGTGCGCTTCATCCACGAGCGGGTCGGCACCGACGCCATCGCGGAGCAATTCATCGAGGGGCGCGAGTTGTACGTGAGCGTGATGGGAAACGAGCGGCTGGTCGCGTTCCCCGCGTGGGAGCTGGTCGCCGAGAAGCTCGCCGACAACGCACCCCTCATCGCGACCGCCAAGGTCAAGCACGACATCGAGTATCAGGCGCGCCACGGCATCGATATCCGCGCTGCCGAGCTCACGCCGGAGCAGAAAGCGTTCCTCGTCCACGTAAGCAAGCGCATCTACAAGATTCTGGAGCTGAGCGGCTACGCGCGCATCGATTTCCGCCTCGGGAGCGACGGACAATTCTATTTCCTGGAAGCCAACCCGAATCCCGAGATCGCCGAACGCGAGGAATTCGCGTCGGCTGCGAAGGCCGGCGGAGTCACGTATCCGGAGCTGCTGCAGCGAATCATCAACCTGGGACTGCGCCAGCAGCGCGTGGAGTAGCGGAAACCGCGGCGCGCTACCGCTTCTTGAACTCCAGCTTGGTCCAGACGAGGACGACCCCGCAGTTGTTCGAGAGCAGGAGGTATTTCGCCGGTGCGAACTCCTGCCGGATGTACACCTCGATCGCGGCGATCTGCTCTTTCGAGAGCGAGATGAGCACGCTGGTGTCGGATGGCTTCCCGTCGACGTAGATGTTGGCGGGGCAGCCGCCGGCCGCGTTGGTGGTGGAGATCGACTGACCCGGCGTATACAGATAGAAAGCCGTCGAGTTGCCGCCAGTGATGACCAGCGACGGGATCCCCTGGAAGATCGAACGGATCGACGTGTGCCTCACGATCTCCGTCGAATCCTTGAACGTGCCGAATCCTTCGCGCTTGCGCTGCTCGAAGTCGATCTGCAGCGAAGACACGTTCTGCCTGCCCGTGATGTTCACGCCGGGCAATGAGACCGCCAGCATGTCGACCTGGATTTCGTCGGTTTGCTTCTCAAGGACGGCGATCGGCTGAAAGAGCGGCGCGAACCCGAGCGACCGGACAGCGAGGGTGCGCGATCCCGTCGGAACGTTGGCCAGCGTAAACCGTCCGTTGGCGTCCGTCCTGGTCGTCGCGTCGACTCCATCCACGTCGATGCTCGCGCCCGCGAGCGGCACCTTGCGCGGATCGCGCACGACACCGCGGACGATGGCACTCTTCCCGAACTCGCCGAGCACGAGATCAACCCGCCGCAGCGGCAACGTGTCGCCCGGGACGGTGACGGCGCCCGAACGCAGCGTCGAGGAATATCCGAACACGTACACGTTGTTGTTCGGCGGCGCACCGCAGGCAAAGTACGTGCCGGTCGAATCGGTCCTCGTGTCGGACATGCGCGATGCTGCGCCGATGGTTCCCGGCGCGTTGAAGTCCCAGCTCACGCGCACCTGCGCTCCGGACAGGCGCGTTCGCGCGTCGGCTGCGCGCACCGACCCGAACACGATCCCGCTGCGCCCCTTCTCGAGCGTCCGGCCGGGACAGAGCCGCGCCCAGATCGTGGCGAGCGATGGCGTCGAAAGCACCATCATCGAATGCGACGTCTTCTCCGTGACCACGGCCTGAAGACTTCCCAGCCCGGAGCGATCCAGAAAGTCGTGAAACACCGTCACGCGACGAATCGTTTCCGGCGCGATCAGCGTGAAACGCCCTTCCCTGTCGGTCATCGTCGATACCGCGCCCTCATCCGCCTGCACCGTAGCGTCCGGGATCGGTTGGTGCAGCAGGCTGTCGAATACGATGCCCCGGATGGTGTCCGGTGCCGCCGAACCCGGGTGCAGGCGACCGGTGGAAGCGCGCGCGGGAACCGCAGCGCCCGCGAACACCGCGATAGCGACCAAGCCGGTCAAGAAGAACACCCGCTGGCGTGGGTGTGAAATGGCTATTCCATTCATCCGCATGAGTTTAGTCGTCCGGCTCCCTTTGCGTCCACATCCCGGGACGCCTCTTTCGTACTCGCGGGCGCCACAGCCGTTCCTTGCCCTAGCCTAGCGCCGCGAGCACTTCGTTCGTCGAGCGCACGAGTCCGAGCCGCGGAAAGATGTTCGTCATCGCGAACACGTGCCCTTCGGCATTCATGGCCGATGTCGCGTCCTCGACGAAAACCAACGCGTAGGCCCGCTCGTAGGCATCCCGCGCGGTGGATTCCACGCCGAAATTCGTCGAGATGCCTCCGATCACGATCGTCTTGATGCCGCGCCGGCGCAGGTGGAGTTCCAGGTCGGTTCCATAAAACGCACCCCACTGCCGCTTCGTGACCACGATGTCGCCCTTCCCTGGCGCGAGCTCGGGCACGATGTCGGACCAGTCGGCCGACGGAGTCGACGCGGGTGGATGGGCGTCGGTGGGCATCTTCAGCCGGTCGCTGCCATCGGCCGCGTACGCGACCCGAACGAGCACCACGGTCGAGCCGCGTGAGCGGAATGCGTCCGCGAGCCGGACCGCCCTGGACACGACGTCGCCGGAGGCGTGCGGCGCCGTCGAGTTGCGCGTGATCCCGTTCTGGAGGTCGATCAGGACCAGCGCCGTGGACTTGGGGTCGATCGAGAGTTCTGGCATTCATCAACCTTACTATGCCGCAGGCTCCGCATCACCCCATTCTTAACGCTGGCCTCGGCTCCCGCGTAGAGGAACCATACCGCACATTCACTGCCTCCCCTCTTTCCAGCATATGCCACGTCGAATCGGCTTTCTCGTTGCCGCGGCACTCGTCGCCAGCTGCACCCATGCACCGGCTCCCGCCGCGGTGTCTCCCGCTCCCACTCCAGCCCCGACCGTCGCGCCGGCTCCCGCGCAGCCCGCTCCCGGCGCTCCTCAGGGCGGCGGACGAGGCGGCGCTACCGGCGATTCGACGGCTGCGCCGGGCGGAGGTCCGGCTCCCGCGCGTCCGCGACCGTACAATCGCGTCATCACAGCTGAGGCCAAGACACGCCGCGGTCTTTTCGCCGTGCACCAGCTCAACGACCGCACGTATTTCGAGATTCCGACCCGTGAGCTCAACAAGGATATGCTGATCGTCGGCCGGTTCGCGCGTGCGGCGACGTCGAATCCGACGCCCACCGGTGGCGGATTCGGCGATTACGCCGGCGACCAGTTCGGCGAGCGCGCCCTGCACTGGGAACGCGTCGGCAACCGCATCATTCTCCGGTCGGTCTCGTTCGCGATCACGGCGGACAGTTCGCTCTCGGTCTATAAGGCCGTGCAGGGCGCGAACAACGGACCGGTCATCGCCGTCTTCAATATCGACGCGTACGGCCCCGACAGCTCGGCAGTCATCGACGTCACCCGGCTCTTCACCACCGCGATCCCCGAAATCGCCGCGATTCGCGGCACCATCGACGCCACTCGCTCATACATCGAGCATGTGAGCGCGTTCCCCGACAACGTCGAGATCGAAGCGACGCAGACGGGCGTTCCCGCCCCAGCCGGCGGGCGTGGCGGCGCGGCTCCGGCAGCCGCGGGCGGTGGCCCGCAGCTTGCGGAAAGCGTCGTGGCGCACTGGAGTCTCGTGCGCCTGCCGGAACAGCCGATGCGCACGCGCAAGGCGGACGAGCGGATCGGGTTCTTCTCGAACCGCACCGTCGATTTCGGCACGAACGAACAGCGCGCCGCAACGCACGTGTTCGTCACGAGGTGGCGACTGGAGTGCTCGGACCGCCGGGACGGCAATCTCTGCTATCCGAAGAAGCCCATCGTCTATTACGTGGACCCTGCGACTCCCGAGCAGTGGAAGCCATGGATCCGCAAGGCAATCGCGGATTGGCAGCCGGCGTTCGAGGCCGCAGGATTCAAGGACGGAATCATCGCCGCCGACCCGCCGAAGAACGATCCTGACTGGTCGCCCGAGGACGTCCGTCATACCATGGTGCGCTGGCTCGCCTCGACCGTCGAGAACTCCGTCGGGCCGCACGTGAGCGATCCGCGCACGGGTGAAATCCTCAACGGTTCGTCGAGGATCTTTCAGAACCTGATCGCCCTCATGCAGGCCTGGTATTTCACCCAGGCGTCGCAGGTTGATGCACGCGCCCGCACGATTCCGTTCCCCGACTCGCTGATGGGGCGGCTGGTCGAGTTCGGAGTCGCACACGAGATCGGTCATACGATCGGACTGCAGCACGACCAGATCGGCAGCTCGACGTATCCGGCCGACAGCGTGCGAAGTGCAACCTGGGTGCACAGAATGGGGCACTCGCCCAGCATCATGGATTACTCGCGCATGAACTACGTGGCACAGCCCGAGGATCACCTCGCGCTCGAGGACATGCTTCCTCGCATCGGGCCGTGGGACAAGTACTCGATCATGTGGGGCTACAAGGAAATTCCCGGCGCGCGCACGCCGGCTGACGAAAAGGCCACGCTCGAGCAGTGGACGCGGATGCAGGACACCGTTCCGTGGTATCACTTTTCGGCGAACAATTCGTTCGGCGGCTTCGGCACGCAGAGCGAGGCCGTCGGCGATGCAGACCCGGTGAAGTCCACCGGCCTCGGCTTCAAGAACATCGAGCGCGTGATGGGCTACGTGGTTGGCGCCGGCACGCGGCCGATGGAGGACAACGAACTCGTCCAGGAACTGTACGACCGCACAGTGAGCCAGTGGGCGACCGAGGCCGGGCATCCGGTGACCGTCGTTGGGGGCGGCACGGTGGTGTACAAGTCGGGGAGCCAGCCGGGTCCCGTGTACGTTCCGCTCTCGCGGGCGCGGCAGGCGGAAGCCGTGAAGTTCATCAACGAGAAGATTTTCAGGACTCCGACGTATCTCATTCGACCGGATATCTCTGCGAGAATCGAGGCCGGCGGAATGCTGACGCGCATCGGCAACGCGCAGAATCGCGTGCTCACTGCATTGCTGCAGGATGCGCGCATGAACCGGATGCTCGATGGCACGGCGCTCGCGCAGAACGCTGGTGATACCTACACATTGCTCGAAATGCTCGACGACGTGCGGAAGGGTCTGTGGTCGGAGCTCTCGGGCGGGAGCGTGAAGATAGATGCGTATCGTCGCGCGCTGCAGAACAACTACATCACGACGATGGACAGGAAGGTGAATCCGCCGCCGGCTATAGCTCCGGCTGTCGGTGCTCCGGCGAACCCGAACGCGGCGGCTGCCGCGGCCGCGCTCTCTGAAGATGCGAGATCTCAGGTACGCGGGCAGATGGTGACCCTGAAGGCGGAGATCCACGCCGCTACGGCCAAGACCGGCGACCGCGAGACGAAGATGCACCTTGAGAGCGCCGAGCATCGGATTGGGGAGGCGCTGGATCCGAAGAAGTAGGCAGCTGCTGGTGGGTCCGAACTAAGAGCGGGGCCGTGCTGAGCACGGCCCCGCTTTGCGATGAGGCGGTTAGTCCCGGCGCGGCTGATCGGCTGTTGGCATGGCTCAGGCCGTCCGCTTCTTGCCCTTCGACGGCATCGCCGCCGGACGTCCCATCAGATATCCCTGAACCAGGTGCACCCCGAGTTGGGTCACCGTGTCCAGCTCCTCGTTCGTTTCGATCCCCTCGACGATCATCGGGATCCCGGCCTCGGTGCAGAAGCCGGCGATCGCCTTGAGGAGCTCCAGCTTCACCCGGTTGTGGCGCGCTTCGCGCGTGAGCTCCATGTCGAGCTTGATGTAGTCGGGCTCGATCATCGAGATGATGCGCAACCCCGAATACGCGGAGCCCACGTCGTCCATCGCGAACTTGAAACCGGACTGCTTCACGATCTGGACGGCCTGCCGAAATGTCTGGAAGTCCTCGATCGCGGCGTGTTCGGTGATCTCGAATACGATCTGCGGCACGCGTCGCGCCGGTATGGACTCCATCAGCTTGGGATCGAAGATGGAGCCCGGCTCCATGTTGATGAACAGGAGTTGATCGGCCCGCAGCTTGCCGATCGAGCGCACGGCGCGTTCGCGACACGCCGCATCGAGCTTCACGACCAGATCCGCCTCATAAGCGATTCGGAAGAGGACGTCGGGAGAGGCGAATTCCCCCTTCGGTCCGCGGCATAGCGCCTCGAAACCGAGAACGCGGTCGGAGTGCAGGTCCACGATGGGCTGGTACAGTGTGCTGAGGCGGTTGCCGGTGAGAATCGCGCGCAACTTGCGCGCTCGCCGGCGAGTGAGCGCTTCCTGCTCCGACGTCGCATCGGCGAGCGCTTCGTCGATGGTGCGATACACCAGTCGCTCGAGCCGGACGGTGGGGTCCTTCTTCATCATCGCGGAGCCGATGAAGTAGTTGAACCGGAAGAGCAGATCCGGATGCAACGTCTTGGCGACGTGGGCGTCGAGCCGTTCGGCGATGCGCGCCTTGATGCGCAACACATCGCTGAACCTGAACGTCCTCGTGCTCCGGGCCGGCGAGAGCATCAGGATGAACACGTTGCCGTTGACGGTAAGCTCCGCGAGCGCGTCCTCCTTTCGCAGCGATTCGTCCTTGATCTCCCTCAGGCACTCGGCGACACCGCGCACGATGCCGTCGAAGAGTTCCCACCCGTAGACGTCCTCGAGCTTCGAGAATCGCGCGATGTTGACCGTGAGGATTCCGACGGTCTTGCGGCTGCGGAGCGCCTCCTCGACCTGCCGCACGAACAACGGCAGGCCCGGGAGCGAGGTGACC
>Ga0208587_1000200_pt1 | contig 32935 bp, 24 predicted proteins | sample NGESurdeep092012_7_FD_184472 | JGI IMG/M metagenome (GOLD analysis project Ga0208587, IMG submission 184472) | Arctic peat soil microbial communities from Barrow, Alaska - NGEE Surface sample 210 deep-092012 (SPAdes) | ecosystem: Environmental > Terrestrial > Soil > Wetlands > Peat ...
CGCAGCACCAGCGCCCGCGGCGGCGGATACAGCAGCACGTCCTGCGTCCTCCACGAGCGCAGAAGCAGGAACATATCAAGGGTCTTCTGCCCGGAATCGCGCGGCGAGATCAGCAGCGAGTCGCTCACGTCCAGCCCTGGGGCGGAGATGATGTTCGAGGCCCGGCGGAGGTCGGTGATCTGCGGGCCGGCGAGCACCACCTCGGCGTGGATCGTCATCGTATCGCGCAGGTCGCCGTACGGAATTGGCCGCTGGGTCAGGATCAGGGTCGCCCGCACGATCGTCGAGGAATCGACGATGTGCGAAGGAATGTTGAATCGGAGATACGCGCGCCGGCCCGGATTTCCGCCCACGTTCATCGTGTTCGTGAACTGCGGAATCGCGTTCTTCGCGACGATCGAGTAGTTGGTCAGGCCCGAGCGAATGCCATCGTCGAAGGCGGCGGCGGGGTAATTGGAGAGCGGGCTCACGCTGATCTTCGCCACCGTGGTGTCCGGTGATCCCTTGTAGATGAGCACCGCGCCCGCCGTAGCGACCGTCGAGCCGACCCGGATCCATGCCGGTCCGTCGCCATCAACTCGCAGGCCGATGCGCATGCGCCCGCGGTTCTTGATCTTCGAGAGGACCGCGGAGTCCGAGACCGGAACGTTCAGCGTCTCCGGGAGGAACGCCCTCGCCACCGTGATCCCGCCGATGCGGCGATTCGGCGAGAACCTGGCGTTCACGGGCGCCGACAGTGAGTCGGTCTCGACCGTGTCGTCCACGTCGTACAGCTCGAACCGGATCTGGTTCGGGATCCTCGCGCGCATCGTGTCGAGAATGATGCGCAGGAATGCGGAGTCCACCTGCGTGATCGCGCGCGTCGTGTCGTTCGTCGGCGTGACCGACGTCGTGATCGTGTCGAAGCGGATGACGGCGCGAACTTCGAGCGTGTCACCGCGCGTCGCGAGCAGCAGCTCCTGCTCGGTGCCGAGCTCCGGAAATCCGACGAACGTGCTGTCGAACACGAGCACCGGCGTGATCGTCGTGTCGAGCACCGTGAGCGCCTGCGACGGACACAGCTTCGGACAGCCGGCTCCGCCATCGAGCGACTCGGCACAGGCACCGGCTCCCGCAGCCAGCATCACCGCGAGAACGGGGAGAAGGCGACGATTCATGTATGATGCAGGGACTGAGGCGTGAACGGATGCGGCAGCAGGTCGGCGAGCGACCAGCGCGCCTCCGCGCCCGATGTGGTGTAGCTCGTGACCCGCAGGTTCGGCGCGAACTCCATCAGCGCCTGGCGGCACATGCCGCACGGCGACGTGGGTTCGTCGGCGTCGGTCACGATCGCCAGATGCGTGAAGTTCCGGTGTCCGGCCACGACGGCCGCGGCGAGCGCACCGCGCTCGGCGCAGCTGCCCGAGGGGAACGACGAGTTCTCGACGTTGCAGCCGACGATCACCGTGCCGTCTTCCGCGAGCAACGCGGCGCCGACGCGAAAGTCGGAGTACGGGGCGTAGGCGCGAGCCATCGCGCCTGCCGCGGCCTCGCGCAGCCCGTCCGCCGCATGTGACAGCTCGTTCCTCTTCACCGCATCACCATCAGCGGCAGGAAGGACTTGCCGGCGCCGCGAAACCCGAGCCCCATCCATTCGGCGACGGTCGCGCCGAGATCGGCAAAGGACGCGCGACGCCCGATCGGGCCCGGCCGCACGTGCGGTCCGAGCGCGAGCAGCGGAACGTTTTCGCGAGCATGATCGGTCGACGGCGTAGTCGGATCGTTGCCGTGGTCAGCGGTAATGAAGAGCAGATCGTCCTCGTGGAGGGCGGCGGTAATGGCCGGAAGGGCGTCATCGAACTCCCGTAACGCCTTATAGAACCCCGGAACGTCGTTCCGGTGCCCGTATAACTGGTCGAAATCTACAAGGTTGCCGAACAGGAACCCACTTCCGGACCGTATCCAGTCGAGAATTCGCTCGATTCCCTCCGCGTTCCCGGTCGTATGGCCGCCTTCGATTCCCCGATGCGCGAAGAGGTCATCCACCTTCCCGACCCCGGTGCGGGCGATCCCGGCCGCGGCGAGCGCGTCGATCAGCGTCTCTCCCGGCGGCGCGATCGAGAAATCGCGCCGGTTCGTCGTGCGCGTCCACGACCCTGGCGTCCCCGTGAACGGACGCGCGATGACGCGCGAAACGTCGTGCGGGGCCACGAGCATCGCGCGAGCCGTCTCGCAGGCCGCATAGAGCTCGGCGAGCGGAACGACGCTCTCGTGAGCGGCCACCTGAAAGACGGAGTCCGCGGACGTGTACACGATCCACGCACCGGTACGTGTATGTGCTTCCGCCCACCGGTCGAGCATCTCGGTGCCGCTCCCGACCTCGTTGCAGATCACCTCGCGGCCGGACCGCGCGGCGAACTCGTCGAGGATCGACTGCGGGAATCCGTTGGGATAGGTGGGAAACGGAACCTCGAGCTTCAATCCCGCGATCTCCCAATGACCCGTGGTGCTGTCCTTTCCTGCGGAGGCCGGCTCCATGAGACCGAACGCGCCCGTGGGCTTCAGTGCGAACGGCATCCCTTCGAGCGACGCGACTCCGCCGAGACCGAGCCGCTGCATGTTCGGGAGCGAGAGCCCTCCCACCGCCCGGGCAACATTGCCGAGCGTGTTGCTGCCGACGTCGCCGTACGCGGCCGCGTCCGACGCCGCACCGATGCCGACGCCGTCGAGCACCACGATCGCCGCCCGGCGCGACGTCACGCGGCGATGCGCACGATGCGCTGGCGAAGTCCTGTGAGCAGCTCGTACGGCGACAGGCCGGCGCGCGCCGCGACGGACTCGACGGTCAGCAGGTCGTCGCCGTCGGCGCCGAACAGCGTTGCACGGTCGCCGACGGCGCACGGAACGCCGGTCACGTCGATCACCGTCATGTCCATCATGACGGTGCCGATGACCGGCACGCGGCGACCGTTCACGAGCGCTTCCGCCTTGTTCCCCAGCGAGCGGCGGTAGCCGTCGGCGTACCCCAGGGCGAGCGTCGCCACGCGGGAGGGACGCGTCGCGCGCCAGGTCGCGTCGTAGCCGACGCTGTCGTCAACACGGAGGTCGCGCAGCTCGACCACGCGCGCGCGCAGGTGAACCACCGGCTCGGGCTGCAGCGCGGCGCGCGCGCCGCTGCCGACGCCGTAGAGGAAGACGCCCGGCCGCACGAGACTCCACGGTGACGGCGACCGCCGAACGATCGCGGCGCTGTTGTCGGCGTGGAGGATCGGCGGCCGCTCCGGCAGCGCCGCGATCGCGTCGCGGAAACGCTGCTCCTGCAGCTCCATCGATCCGTCGTCGAGTTCGGCGGAGTGGAAATGGGTGAACGCACCATCGGGTGGGGAGCGCCGGACCGCGTCGCCGATCTCGCCGATGCAATCCCAGCGCACGCCCGCGCGGCTCACGCCCGTGTCGATGGCGAGGTGCCAGGGCCCGCCGCCGCTCTCGATCCACGCGGCAATCGTGCTCGCGGAGGAGAGGGTGGGAACGAGGTTCGATTCGCGCAGGAGCGGCGACTCCGCGGGAAGCAGCGGCGTGAACACGATCACCGGCTTCAGCGCGCCGGCGGCGCGAAGTTCGCGCCCCTCGGTCACGGTCGCGACGCCGAATCCGAACGGATCGAGCTTCGAGAGCGTGCGCATGACGGGGACGATGCCGAGTCCGTAACCGTCCGCCTTCACCATCGGCAGCAGCGGCACGCGCGCATGCCTCGCGAGCGCCTCTCCATTGCGCAGCAGCGCGCCGAGATCGATGTCGACCCAGGCGCGCGTGGTGTTCTCGTCGGCGGTAGATTGCGTGGTCATTCCCAGACTGAAGAAGCTAGACAGCGCCGAGGAGCGATGCAAGACAAAGGCGAACGACGACCGAAGACCGAAGATGGAAGACCGAAGGCAAACGCCGACTCGGCGACGCTGGACGACGCGCTGGCGATCATGCGCGATCTCCGCGCGCGCGATGCGTGGGACCGCGCCCAGACGCACGACTCGCTGCGGCCGTATCTCAACGAAGAAATGCACGAGCTCGACGACGCGATCCACTCCGGCGACGACGCGGCCATGTGCAGCGAGCTCGGTGACGTCCTGCTGCAGGTGCTCTTTCACTCCATCATCGCCGAGGAGCGCGGCACGTTCGACGTCGGCTCCGTCGCGGGCTCGCTCGTGAGCAAGATGACCCGGCGGCATCCATGGCTCTACGGCGATGCGTCCGATCGCGAGCCGTGGGAGCAGATGAAGTCGAAGACGCGCCGTTCGCTCGCGGACGGCCTTCCGCAGGGGCTTCCTTCCCTGCACCGCGCGCACCGGCTGCAGGAGCGCGCCGCGGGGGTGGGATTCGACTGGCCAGATGTGAAGGGGCCGATCGACAAAGTGCGCGAAGAGCTGGCGGAGGTCGAGGCCGAGATCGGCGCGAACGGAGCCGAGTTCGACACGCATGGCGTGCCGTCGGGCGATCCGCGGCATGCGCGGCTCGAAGGCGAACTCGGCGATCTCCTGTTCTCGGTCGTGAACCTGTGCCGCAAGGCGGGCGTGCATCCTTCGCTCGCGCTCGACAAGGCGAATGCGAAGTTTCAGGAGCGGTTTGAAGGAGTGGAGAAGCTCGCGACCGAGCGCGGAATCGACGTGAAGACCGCTGGGCTCACCGTTCTCGACTCGCTTTGGGACGAGGTAAAGGCAACTGCTTTGCCACGGAAACGCACGGATCAAACGCCGGATATTCACGGATAAGACTATTGGGGGAACTGCTCTCTCTGAAACGAGTGCAGTTCCCCCAAGATTGATCCGCGGATATCGCCGTTGAAATCCGTGTAAATCCGTGGCAAGGCAGTTGGTTCTTAAGGCCTGAGCCTATGCATCATCCTCGGAAACGCGATGCACTCGCGGATGTGCTGCGCGCCGACAATCCACGCGACCGTGCGCTCGAGCCCGAGCCCGAATCCCGAGTGCGGGAACGTTCCGTACTTCCTGAGCGCGAGGTACCACTCGTACGCGTCTTCCGGCAGTTTCTCCTCGCGCAGGCGCTGCAGGATCTTGTCGTAGTCGTCCTCGCGCTGTGAGCCGCCGATGATCTCGCCGTATCCCTCGGGCGCGAGGCAGTCGTCGCAGAGCACGGTGCGTGGATCGTCGGGATTCTCTTTCATGTAGAAGGCCTTCGCCTCCTTCGGATAGTTCATCACGAAGATCGGCCGGTCGTAATCCTCGACCAGGAGCGCTTCATCCTCGGCGCCCAAGTCCTCGCCCCATTGCACGGAGCTTCCCTTCTTCTGCAGCGTGGCGACCGCGTCGGTGTAGTCGATGCGCGGAAAGGGCGGCTTCACGGTCTCGAGCTTCGAGATGTCGCGCTCAACTTCCTTCAGTTCCGCGCCGCGGCGCTCGAGGACGCGCTGCACGAGGAACGAGACGTAGTCCTCCTGCAACCGCATGTTGTCGTGCGTGTCGTTGAACGCGACCTCCGGCTCGATCATCCAGAACTCGGTGAGGTGCCGGCGGGTCTTCGACTTCTCGGCGCGAAACGTCGGGCCGAACGTGTAGATCTTGCCGAACGCGGCCGCCGCGGCCTCGCCGTACAGCTGGCCGGTCTGCGCGAGGTACGCGTTGCCCTCGTCGAAGTACTCCGTCGAGAACAGACCGCTCCGCTCGCCGATCGCGGCCGTGAGGATCGGCGTGTCGACACGGAGGAATCCGCGCGAATAGTAGAAGTCGTGCGTCGCCTGCTCGAGCTCGCTGCGAATGCGCGCGATCGCGACCTGCCGCGGCGAACGCAGCCAGAACGTGCGGTTGTCGAGGAGAAAATCGATGCCGTGCTCCTTCGGCTGGATCGGATAGTCGAGCGGGCTCGCGCCGATGATCGACAGGTCGGCGATGCCGAGCTCGTATCCGCCCGGCGCGCGGGCGTCGGCGCGGACCTCACCCGTGACACTGAGTGAAGTCTCCTGCGTCAGCCGCGCGAAATGGTCCCACGTCTCCGGTGCGACGGCGCTCTTCACGAGCACCGTCTGCAGGATGCCGGTGCCGTCGCGCATCACGATGAACGCGACCTTGCCGGACGAACGGAGGTGGGTCACCCAGCCGCGGACGGTGACTGTCGCGCCGGCATGGTTCGAAAGTTCACTAATTCTTACGGATTGCATGTACGGAGGATGGAAGATGTAGGATGGAAGATCGAAGATGACGGACTCGAGATCGTCCATCTTCCATCTTCGATCTTACATCGTTGTTTACTTACCTCTGTAGCTCACCTTGTAAATCGTACCGCCGACGTCATCCGCGATGTACAGCGATCCGTCGGCGCCCTGTGCCAGTCCGGTCGGGCGATGCAGCCGGCCGTCCTTTCCCGGGCCGCCGGCGTTCGAGAAGTCGATTGCGAAATCCTCGAACGGCCCGGTCTTCCCGCCCTTCACCGGCAGGAACACCACGCGGAATCCCTGCTGCGGCTTCGGTGCGCGATTCCACGAACCGTGGAACGCGATGAACGCGCCGTCCCTGTACCGCGGCGGGAACTGCGAGCCGGAGTAGAACATCATGTCGTTCGGAGCCCAGTGGCCCGGAAAGACGTACTCGGGCTGTTTCTTCGCCGTGCAGCGCGAGTTCTGCTTGCCGTCGCCGCCGTACTCGGGCCCGTTCACCAGCTTCTTCTCCTCAGTCGAGAAGTAGCAGTAGGGCCAGCCGAAATCGTCGCCCTTGAGAATGTGGTTGACCTGCTCGCCGGGATTCTCGGCGTTGTAGTCTTCGCTGAAGCCCCAGTCGCTGAGCTGGTCGCGGCCGTGCATGGTCGCCCAAAGCGTGTGGTCGCGCGAGTTCACGGTGAGCGAAACGGAGTTGCGCATGCCGGTTGCAAACCTCGTTCCATCCGCCGGATGCTGCCCGGGCTTGTTCGCGTCGAACGTCCAGATGCCGCCGCGTGACTCGAGCTCCACGCATGGATCGACGCCCGGCGCCTTTCCCTTGCGGTCGACTTCGGCCGGCTGGCACGCGTTCGTGCGCGAGCCGACGTTCATGTAGATCGTGCTCCCGATCACCACGAAGTTGTACGCGGTGTGCCCGCCCGTCGCGAAGCCGGAGACGATCGTGTCCGCGGCGCCGAGCAGAGTGTCACCCGTGGCGTACTTGTATCGCACGATCGACGGGCCCGCCGACGTATACAGATAGCCGTTCGCGAGCGCGATGCCCGAGCCGTTGCCCGGCTTGAGCCGCTTCACGAGTTCGGCCTTTCCGTCGCCGTTCGCGTCGCGCAGCAGCATGAGCGAGCCGCCCGTGCGCGAGCCGCCGGCCTCGGCGTTCGTCGCGAACGAGTTGCCGATCACGAGAACATCGCCGTTCGGCGCGACCACCATGTGCCGGGGCGCGCCCACCTTGTCGGCGAACACCGTCGCGCAGAACCCGGGCGGCAGCGTCAGGCTGCCGTTGTCGGGATTGCAGGGCACGGCGCTCGAGCGCATTCGCGCCGCACCGGATGCGGCGACGAGGAGAACGACGGCAACACCGAGCGAGACGGCACGACGGGAAGTGGAAGAGCGCATCGGTCCGGGCGGGTGACGGAGGACGGGATCAGCGATCGGTGAACCGGGAGAATCTAATCAGGCGCGGTCCAGCACCTCACGAACCCGGCGCGCCAGCACGTCGGGCGTGAAGGGCTTCGATAGGAGAGTCGAGCGGCCCCCGTCGAAGTCGCCGAGCTTATCGGTTTCTTCGGAGTACCCGGACATGAACAGCACGCGGAGCCCGGGACGCTGGGACCGGAGGCGCTCGGCCGTCACCCGTCCGTTCACGCCTCCCATGACGAGGTCGGTGAGGAGGAGGTCCACTCGACCCGCGTGCGCGGCGCTCAGCGCGATGGCTTCCTCGCCCGAGGAGGCGACGAGCACGGTAAATCCCAAACGAGAGAGAACGCGCGTGGCGAGCTTTCGAACGGCGGGCTCGTCCTCCGCCAGCAGGATCGTCGCCGACCGCGTGTCGGACGCGGGCCGATCCGGGAGCGGAGCGACGACGGCGGCTTCGCCATGGCGCTGCGGGAGCAGGACGCGAAACACCGTTCCCTTGCCCTCCTTGCTGTCCACGAGCACGCGTCCGCCGATCCGGCCGACAATCCCGTACACGGTGGAAAGTCCGAGGCCGGTGCCCTTCCCCAGCCCTTTCGTCGTAAAGAATGGCTCGAACACGCGAGCGAGCACGTCCGGCGGCATGCCGTGGCCGTTGTCCTCGAACCTGATCTCGACGTAATCACCCACGGGCACGCCGCGAGCCGCTCGCCAGCCGCCGGCGCGCACGTGCTTGCAGATCGCGCCGATCGAGATGAGGCCGCCCTCCGGCATCGCGTCGCGTGCGTTGACGGCGAGGTTGACGAGCACCTGCGTGAGCTGGCCGCGATCCACGAACACGTTCGGCAGGTCGGCGGCCATGTTCGTCTCGAGGCGCACGCGCTCGCCGATCAGCCGCTGCAACAGTCCCTCGATTTCGCGCACCACGCTGCCCACGTCGAGCGCCTCGGGGCGGGCGACCTGCTTTCGGCTGAAGGCGAGCAGCTGGTTGGTCACGACCGCGGCGTGCTGGGAGGCGCGAAGGATCTCCTCCACGTCCAGCCGGATGGCGGCGATATCCTCACTCTCGCCACGCGCCTTCGCAAAATCGTTCGTGCGGTCGAGCGCGAGGCCGCCGAACCCGATGATCGCGGTGAGGACGTTGTTGAAGTCGTGCGCGATGCCGCCCGCGAGCGTTCCCACAGCCTCCATCTTCTGCGCGTGCAGAAGCTGCTCCTCCTGCCGGCGCAGCGCCGCTTCGGTCTCGAGCCGGACCTGCACTTCGCGACCAAGCTCCGCGTTGGCGAGCTGCAGTTCCCGCGTCCGCTCTTCCACGGCAGCGGTGAGGCGGGACTGCCGCTCGATGATGAGATAGATCAGTCCCGCGAAGAGGAAAACGATCGTGAGGCCCGCGGCGCGAACCGCCAGCAGCGTGGCGGCGACGGCCGCGTTCCATCCGCCGATCGGCGACGCCACCAGCGTGAAGTGTCCGTCCGGCGTCACGACGCTGACCTGCACGGGATTGGGCGGCACCGGCGCCCTCAATGACCCCATTCGTGCGCCGCTCCGGTCGAGCAGGGCGACATCCAGGCTCGGGACGCCGTTGAGCATCCCGGCGACGGCGAGCAGCGAATCCACGTCGACGACCACGGTCACCGCATCGGGCAGCGACGGATTGCCGGTGTGCAGCCGCTCACGTGCGATCAGCCCGACCCCGCCCGGCGCGAGCGTCAGTGGGCCCGTGATGACGACCGAATCGGTTTGCTCCATCCGGCGCATGTCCTCCCTGATCTCGGCGCGCGGGTCATGCGTGAGGTCGAGATCCAGCGCCTTTTCGTTCCCCGCCAGCGGATAGACCCAGCGCACCCGGCCCTTCTTCAGGAGGGCGAGCGCACGAACTCCCGACGCGCCCTGCAGCAGTCCGGCCGCGAGGACCGGGAACTCGCGGTTCACCTCGTCGATGCTATGTGCGCTCTCGACGAATCCCTTCAGTCCGTTCAGCCGCTCGAGCCGCCGCTTGAGTCCAACCGAGATCGAGTTCGCATACGGGACGAGCCGAAGCTGGATGTCCTGGCGCTGGCGCTCGACGAGCCGCGCCCGGGTCCAGAGATCGACGCCGTATCCAATGGCAAGCAGGACGACCAACGCCACGAGCGCGGCGCCGACGGGGGCGAATCGTTCCAGGCCATCCGGGGTTCGGGATGGAGAGTCGGGCTCGGAGATCGCGATACCATGGGAAAGAGGAGACCTCAAGCATAGCGCGATTCGTTGGTGGGGTGCAAAGGACAGACAGCGACGAGCGACGCGAAGGTCCCCCCTCAGCCGACCCGAAACAGCTCCAGCGCCCGTCCGTAACGCTTGCGCAGCACGTCGTGCAGCGGCTTGTTGGCCTTGCTGGCCAGGCCGGGATCGCTCCCGAGCAAGCGCGCCGCGCCGTCGCGCGCCACCTCGTTCAGCTCGCGGTCGCGAATCGGGTCGGCCACGCGAAAGGTCGGCTCGCCGCTCTGCCGCTCGCCGAACAGATCGCCCATTCCCCGCAGTTGCAGGTCGGCCTCCGCGATCCGGAAGCCGTCGTCGGTGCTCACGAAGATCTCGAGACGCTCGGCCACCTCGGGGCTCACGTCGCCGAGCAGGATGCAGAAGCTCTCCTCGGCGCCGCGGCCCACGCGGCCGCGCAGCTGATGGAGCTGCGAGAGGCCGAAGCGTTCGGGGTGCTCGATGAGCATCACGGTCGCGTTCGCGACGTCGATGCCGACCTCGATCACCGTCGTCGAGATGAGGATGTCGATCTCGCCGTCGCGGAATCGGCGCATGGTATCGTCCTTCGCGGCCGCGTCGAGGCGGCCGTGCAGGAGCGCCACTCTACGATGCGCAAAGCGACCGGTGCGCAGATCCTCGTATTCCTTCGTCGCGGCACGGAGTGCGATCTTGTCGCTCTCATCGATCAGCGGCAGCACGATGTACGCCTGACGGCCTTTCGCGACCTGCGCGTCGATGAAGTCGAACACCTTCGCACGCGCCTTCTCCGGACGCCTCGCCGTCGTCACGGGCTGGCGGCCCGGCGGACGCTCGTCGAGCACACTCACGTCGAGGTCGCCGTACAGCGTGAGCGCGAGCGACCGGGGAATCGGCGTGGCGCTCATCAGCAGCACGTCGGGACGCGCGCCCTTCTTGCCAAGCGCGAGGCGCTGCTCCACGCCGAACCGATGCTGTTCGTCCACCACAGCGAGGCCGAGTCTCGCGAACTGCGTTCCCTCCTGCGTGAGCGCGTGCGTGCCGACGACGATCAGCGGCTCGCTGCTCGCGAGCCGCGACGCCGCGGCCTTTCGCTCGCGGGCCGTGAGCGATCCGGTGACGAGCAGCGGAGAAAGTCCGAGGGGGGCGAGGAGTGAGGAGAACGTTCGTGCGTGCTGCTCGGCGAGCAGTTCGGTCGGCGCCATCACCGCGGCCTGGTAGTCGTTCTCGACCGCGAGCAGCGCGGCGAACAGGGCGACGATCGTCTTGCCGCTGCCCACGTCGCCCTGCAGCAGGCGGTGCATGCGTTGCGGGCTCGTCATGTCCTTCACGATCTCGCGCGTGGCGCGCACCTGCGCGCCGGTGAGCTCGAACGGCAGGATCGACTTCAGTTTCGAGGTCAACATGCGCTTGTTCACGAACCGGATTCCCGCGCGGGTCTCGCGGGCGAGCGTCTTGGCGCGCAGCTGCAGGATGTGCACGCACAGCAGTTCCTCGAACGCGAGGCGCGCGCGGCCCGCATGCGCCTCGGCGAGGGTGCGCGGACGGTGCACGGCGCGCAGCGCGTCCGGGAGAGTCGGAACGGATGCGGAATGCAGAATGTCGGTGGGGATGTATTCCTTGAACAGCGGCAGGTACTCATCGAGATGCTTGTCGATCAGTGCGCGCAGCTGCTTGAACGAGAATCCCTCGGTCGCCGGATACACGGAGAGCACGCGACCCCCGCTCGTGCCGTTTGCCGAGTCCTCCGGCCCCAGGTTCACGAACTCGCGCGGCGCCAGCACGCGACCGTGGAAGAAGCGCACCGGGCCGGTGAGCAACAGCACGTCGCCCTTCTTGATGGCGCGGTCGAGGAAGGGCTGGCCCGGCCACGATGCCTCGATGAGCCCGCTCGAGTCCTGCACCACGGCCTGAAACACGCGAAGACCCTTTCGCGTGGGAATCACGCCCTTCGAGATCACGGTGCCGATGACCGTGGCGTCGTCACCGATACGCAGTTTCGCGATGGCGGACACCGTGCTCGCGTCCTCGTACCGATGCGGAATGTGCAGGAAGAGGTCGCGCGCCGTGAAAATACCGAGCCGCCGGAGCGCGTCGGCGCGCGCGGGCCCGACGCCGGTGAGGTACGTGACCGCGGTGTCGAGCGATCGCCCCGCGCTGCGGGCCGCGCGTTGGGCTGTCACTTTGCGGTCACCTCACTCCTCACCGGTCGAAGAGCTCTCTCGCGAACTGCGCGGGATCGAATGACCGCAGGTCGGCGGCTTGCTCACCCACGCCGACGAACTTCACGGGAACATCCAGCGCCTCATGCACGGCGACGATCACGCCACCCTTCGACGTGCCGTCGAGCTTCGTGACGACGATGCCCGTCACCGGCACCGACGCGGCGAACGCGGCCGCCTGCGCGATCGCGTTCTGCCCGATCGTGCCGTCGAGGACGAGCAACGACTCGTGCGGCGCTCCGGGGAGGCGCTTCGCGATCACGCGCGCAACTTTGCGGAGTTCTTCCATGAGATCATCGCTCGTGTGCAGCCGGCCGGCCGTATCGATGATGATCACATCGGCACCGCGCGTCACACCGGCGTCAATCGCGCTGAACGCGACCGCGGCCGGATCGCCGCCGCTCGAGCCGGAGACGAAATCGACGCCGGCGCGTTCCGCCCACACGCGCAGCTGGTCCACCGCCCCCGCGCGAAACGTGTCGCCGGCGGCGACGAGCACGCGCTTCCCCTCTCCCTTCAGGCGCGTCGCGAGCTTGCCGATGAACGTCGTCTTCCCCGCGCCGTTCACACCGAGCACGAGTATCACCGTCGGCCCCGCGTCGGCGTGCCTGAGGGACGGATCACTGTTTCCGCTCGTCAGCGCGTGCGCGACGGCGTCGCGGAGCGCGCCCTCGAAGTCATCCCGCGTCTTGATGTCCCCCCTGCGCGCGAGCCGCTCCATGTCCGCCACCAGCCTCGCGGACACGCGAACGCCGAAATCCGATTCGATCAGCAGCGTCTCGAGCCGCTCGAGCGAGCCGGCGTCCACGCCGCCGCGCGCGAAGACCGTGACGTCGGTGAGCGCGACGTCCTTGATGCGCTGCCAGAGACTCTTCCTGGGCCCCGTCACGGACCCGCGGCCGCTCGTCGCGCTCATCGCAGCCCGACCTTGCGACGCATGACCCACTCCGTGCAGAGGCAGACGAGCGCGATCGCGTACAGCCACCAGAGCGTGCGGGCACGCGGCGCGCGATCCGCCGCCGGCGCCGACCCCACGGCACCTGAGTGAACCATCGGCCGCCGTGGGAGCCATTCAGCCGACGCGTTGACGGCGAGCAGGCCATCGCCCCCTGCCGTGTGCGTGTCGTACACGCCCGCGGCGAGCGGCGGTGTGTCGGCCACGCCGGTCTCACCGGCGAATCGCAGCTGCAGCGTGTCGGCCCGTTTCCCCTCACTGGCGCGAATGACCACGATGGCCATGGAGTCGCGCGCACTGCCGCGACGCCAGCGCACCGGCTCGCCGGAGCGCACCCACGCCGTTGCCGGGTGCGCCGCGCGCGCGTCGGTGGCGTCGCCCGTGAGCCAGTCGAAGATCGATCCCCAGAGCGCCGTGAACGCATCCGCGCTTCGGCCGCCGCGGAACTTCCAGCGCCAGAGGCCCGCCACGCTCACCACCACCACGCGGCGCGGCTTCGAGCTCCCGGACACCAGCGGCCGTTCGTCCATCCGGCGCGCGCGACGAGACGTCACCGCGACCCACTCGGCGTCTCGCGGGGCCGCCCCGGGCTCCACCGGCGGCAGCGAATCCCACGGAAGCCCACCGAGCGCGGGGAGCAACGGTGACGGCGGCGCGCCGACCGCGTAGAAGTCGTCGCCCTTCTGCGCCGGCGGCGCGATCAGGGCCAGCGCGCCCCGGGTGAACTCGCGCGGCGCGCCGAAAATCGCAGTATCGCCGTGCAGCACCGCGAGCGGCGCCTCGGCGACGCTGCGGCGAACCTCGTCTTCGCTGACGACGATGAGCGAGCCATCCTGCACCCACCGTCCGGGCGCCACGCGGAAATACCCGCGCGTCGGCACGGCGAGCGTGCCGCGCAGCACGTCGAGCGCGTAGCGCGCGTCTTCGTCCGGCGCCGTGGACGCGAACACGGCCGACGCCCCGCGGGCGACGTCGAGCACGAAACTGAGCGTGTCGTTGGCGGCGAGCGCATCGCCGTCCGTCGCGAGGACGAGCTTGAGCAGCCGCGGACCGGGTGCGCCGCCGACCTGCGTGCGAAGGCGCACCGTGCGCTCGGCGTACGACGCGAGCGAATCGACCGGTGACGCGACGAGCGTCACGGCGCCCTGCATCAGCACGATCCTGCCGGCATGCGAACCAGCGCCACCGGCCGCGATCACCGCGTTGAACTCCACCGTGTCGCCGGCCACCGCGGCGGCGGGGCCGTCCACGGAGACCACCGCTGCATCGAGCCGCGACTCGCCCTCGAGCGCGACGACGCGTGACCCGGACGGCAGATCGGCGAGGCGCTCAGGATCGTCCACGCGGCCATCCGTCACGAACACGGCGGCACGCCCGGAGCCGAGCGCGCGTTCGACGAGCGGTGCGACTCGCGTGGCGCGATCGGCCGGCGTCTTGGGAGCGGTGCCGGCCCGGACGGAGTCGCCGAGCAGGAGCAGCGTGTCGGCTCCTACCGAATCCGCGCTTCGAACGGCGCGCCGCCACAGCGTGGTGTCGCCGGAGGAGATCCAGCTGACGGACGCGTCGAGCGCCGCGTACGGCCGCACTCGGCGGGAGGGGCCGCCGGGAGCGTCGAGGAGCAGCGCGAGGACGATGGTGAGCGCCAGCGCGCGCAGGGCGAGCGGCACCGTGGCGCGCGACGCGCCGCCGAATCGGTACTGCACGAACGCGAGCGCCGATCCGGCGGCAATGGCGAGGAGCCAGATGAGCATCAGACAAAACTACGTGCTTCCTCACATAATCGCGGGGGGCCCAGAACTGAAGACTGCGGTTTTAGGTTTTGAGGTGTCGGAACAAAGGGGATGAGTTAACAGGTGTCGGTCGTTGGTAGCGAACAAACGGCGACGGGACAGGTCTGGCGGGGAATTGATTCGCACGGCGTTCGAGCGATGAAACAAGGTTGTACGCGACGTAATAGGTTTGGCGTCCATGCAAGACTTCAAACGACTCGAGGTTTGGCGGCTTGGACATGCGCTCGCACTCAATACCCATCGGCTGAGCGCCTCAATTCCGCGGAAGGATAACTCGGGGCTGATTAGTCAGATGAGACGCGCGGCGACATCGATTTCGGCGAATATTGCCGAGGGGGCCGCCAAAGAGACAAGAAAAGAGTTTGCGCGATTTCTCGGAATCGCGATCGCGTCGGCGTCCGAGCTCGAAAACCACCTGCTCTTCTGCCGCGACGCCAGCCTAGCCCGGCGTGCTGAAGTTGAAGCCCGACTCGCGGACACGATCCAGATCCGCCGAATGCTGTTCGGACTACTGAAGAGCCTCCGCGAACAAGACGGTCCCGTCGCAGTTGGTTCAACACCAACCACCGACGGCCGTTAACTCATCCCCTTTGTTGCGATCACCGAGCACTCAGCACGCGGTGGTCGGTTACACTCAGTGTGAAGGCACCGCCGGCGCCCTGACCACCCCCGCCGCTTGGTCCAATTGACTCAGCGCGCCGTGACGGACCGCATCGAACGCCGCCAGCTCGCCGGAGGGCAGCGATGGGCCGGCGTTCGACTTGAGCGCCATGCGCGGATCGCGCTGCACGCCACCGACGATCACCTCGAAATGCAGGTGGGGCCCCGTCGCGAGTCCCGTCATGCCGACATAACCGATGGTCTGGCCCATCGACACCCGCGTGCCGGTTCGCACGCCGGACGCGAATCCCCTCAGATGTCCGTAGCGCGTGACGAACCCGTTTGGATGGCGCACGTCGATGCTGTTCCCGTAGCCGCCGCGCGTGCCGGCGAACACCACGATCCCGTTGCCGATGGATCGGACGGGCGTGCCGCTCGCCGCCGCGTAGTCGGTGCCCTTGTGCGAGCGCCACGAGCCGAGGATCGGATGCTCACGCATGCCGAACACGCTGGAGATCCGCCGGAACGAGAGCGGCGCGCGGAGGAACGTCGCGCGCAGCGAACGACCGTTTTGGTCGTAGTACTCGGCTTTCGTCTCGCCCAGCGGCACGAAGCGAATGGCCTGCAATTCGGCGCCGCTGCGCTCGAGCCCGGTGGCGAGGATCGCGCCGATTCGGACAAGACCAGAAGGCGAGCGCGAGCGCTCGAAGACGGCGCGCACGGCGTCGCCGTCCTGCAGTTCGCGGCTCATGTCGATGCGGTACTCGAAGATGTCGGCAATGGTCCAGGCGAGTTCGGCGCGTGCGCCTTTGGAGAGCAGGTCACCCGATCCCGCGTTGACGGCGTCGTAGAGGTTCGAGTGCACCACGCCGTGCATGACCAGCGTGTCCGTCGTCCACGGGGTGTGCTCCTCGCGCGAGGACCATTCGCTGCCGGTGCGCAGCAGGTGCACGGTGCGATCGGCCGAGAGCAGAAGCGCGATATCGCTGGGACGCGGGTCCGTGCCGTTGGTGCTGTCGCCGGCGAATCGCACTTCCATTCCGGCGGGAATCTTACGGGGATCGACGCCCGAGGCCGCACGGATCGCGGCGGTCTGATCGTCGCCCCCGAGCCCACCGCGAGCGAGGACGGCGGCGAGCGACTCGCCCTTCCCGAGCGTATCCACGCTGGCCCACGCCCCTGCAGGGGGAGGCGGCGGCCCACCGGCGACGGTGCGTGGCAGCGTGGGGCCGACGCGAAGCGCGGCGGCAGCCAGAAGGGCCACCGCCGCGCCTGTTCCCCAGAGGACGACGCGATTGCGCGACGCCTTCAATCCATCTGCCTCCGAATGAACGTCGGGATCTCGAGGTCGTCGAGGTCGGCCTGCGGACGACGCTCGGGGGCGGGCTGCGGGGCCGCGCGCCGAGCAGGCGCTGCGCCGCCGGAGCCGCCGTGGCCCAAATACGCGCTGCCGATGACCGGTCGCGGACGGGCACCGTCGATCGGAATCACCGGCGTGCCGGCGGATATGCGCGAATGCGAGGGCGTCGAGTGCGAGAGCGCCTTGCCGAAGCCGGTGGCGACGACCGTGACGCGAATCTCGCCCTGCATCGAGGGCTCCTGTACGGCGCCGAAAATAATTTCGGCGTCATCGCCGGCCGCGTCGTGGATGATGTCCGCGATCGCCGTGACTTCGCCGATCGAGAGATCCTGTCCGCCGGTCACGTTGAGCAGGACGCCGGTGGCGCCCGAGATCGAGACGTTGTCGAGGAGCGGGCTGGAGATCGCCTGCTGCGCCGCTTCCATCGCGCGGTTGTCACCGCGGCCGATGCCGGTGCCCATGAGTGCCGCGCCGCCATCTTTCATCACGGTGCGCACGTCGGCGAAGTCCACGTTGATCATGCCGATGCCGCTGATGATCGTGGAGATGCCGCTCGTGGCATGGAGCAGCACTTCATCGGCCTTCTTGAGCGCGTCCTGGAACGGGATTCCCTTCCCGACGACCGCCAGCAGGCGCTCGTTCGGGACGACGATCATCGTGTCGACGTACTTGGCCATCTCCGCGATTCCTTCGTCGGCCTGACGCATGCGCTTTCGGCCTTCGAACAGGAACGGCTTGGTGACGATGCCGACGGTCAGCGCGCCCGCTTCACGCGCGAGTTCGCAGATGACGGGCGCCGCACCGGTGCCGGTGCCGCCGCCCATGCCGCAGGTCACGAAGATGAGGTCGCAGTTGGCGAGCACACGCAAGACTTCATCGCGATTCTCCTCGATCGCCTGGCGCCCGATTTCAGGACGGGCGCCCGCGCCGAGGCCGCGAGTGAGCTTCTTGCCGATCTGGATCTTGATGTCCGACTTCGAGTTCAGCAGGGCCTGCGCGTCGGTGTTGACGGAGATGAACTCGACGCCGCTGAGGCTTTCCTCGATCATGCGGTTCACTGCATTCCCGCCGCCGCCGCCGACTCCAACTACACGCATTCTCGCGCTTTGAGCGGGCGTTTCCTCGAACTCGAAAATACTCATGCTGGTGCTCGGTTCAGGGGGTCGGGTAATCGGCGTAAATATACGCGCGTGGCGATTTCTCACCACGTTGTTAGGACGATTCAGCTTTGAAAAAAGAACGCGCACTGACGAGCGGGGTTATCCACTCCCGGTCGCGCGCGTAAGCTATGTGATATGGCTAGATTCTACAGCGTTGACGCGGATTTCACGGAGAACTGCCTGATGATCGCGGATCAATCCTCGGGGGAACTACTCTCGCCCTTCGAAGTTGCCGTTCCCCAAAAGTGCTTGATCCGGCAGTTGTCCGGCCGTTGATCCGTGAAATCCGTGTTGACGCTTTTTTTTCGGTCTAGAAGAAATCCTGCAGCCAGGTCTTGAAGCGCTGGGCCAGTTTCTCCATCGACGGCGCGGCCGTCGCCATGGAGAGGCGCTTCCCTTTCGCGCCGCCGCCGCCGAGGGCGAGGCGGTGGGCACCGTACTGAACCAGGCCCACTACCGTCGAGAACCTCGGCGCCTGCACCGAGTCGGCCAAGCCGCCCAGGAACTGGCCCGGCTCGCCCACTCTCGCTCCCGTACCGAACACCTCGCTGGCCAGCTCGCCCATCCCCGGCTGGGCCGCCGCGCCGCCCGTAACCACCACACCGGCCGACAGGCGTTTCATGAAGCCCGCCGAATCGACGTCGCGCATCACGAGCTCGAAGATCTCGGCGGTGCGTTGATGGATGATGTGGGCGAGAAGTTCTCTCGGGATCTGGCGGTCGCCCTGTGCCACCGTGCTCGGCAGCTTGATGATCTCGCTGTGATCGACCATCGGCTCGTAGGCGCAGCCGTAGGCCTCCTTCAGGCGCTCGGCGTCGGCCTGCGTGACGCCGAGCCCGTGAACGATGTCGCTGGTGACGTTGTTGCCGCCGTAGTTCACGGTGCCGAGGTGCCGGATCTTCCCCTCGTGAAAGACGGCCACGTCCGTGGTGCCGGCGCCCATTTCCACGAGACACACGCCCAGCTCCTTCTCGTCTTCGGTGAGCACGCTGAGCGCGCTGGCGAGAGGCTCGAGCACGAGTTCGCCAACCTTGTAGCCCGATTTCTCGACCGCCTTCCGCAGGTTCATCGCGGGCGACATACCGATCGTCACGAGGTACATCTCGGTCTCGAGACGCGTGCCGATCATCCCGATCGGATCGCGAATGCCGATGTTCTTGTCGACGGTGTACTCCTGCGGGATCGCGTGGATGAGCTCGCGGTCCTGTGGGATGGCCTGCGCGCGCGCAACGGAATTGGCGCGATCCACGTCGGCTTTGGAGATCTCGGAGCCCGTCACGGACGCGATGCCCTTCGATGTCATGGCCTGCACGTGTTCGCCGGCGATGCCCGCGTACACGGTGTGCACCTTGGCGCCGGCCATGCGCTCGGCGTCCTGCAGCGCCTTCGTGATGGAACGGGTCGTTTCGTCGATGTCGGCGACAACGCCGCGGCGGAGTCCGGTGGTGCGCGCCTGTCCCACGCCGAGGATGTTGACAGTGGGATGTTTCGGCAGATCGCCGACGACCTCCGCGATGACGGCGGTGGTCTTCGCGGATCCTATGTCGAGGCCGGCAACGAGTCGGTCGAGATTCATGGCACGTTCATGGCAAGCGGGCGATTACCTGGTCGCGGAAACGCAAGTCGAGTTCGGTGGCGCGTAACTTTCGACGGGCCAGATCCTGCTCGACGGGAACGATGTCTGACAAACGGTCCGCGCCGACGTCGCCCGAAGCGAGCACGTCGTGCGCGAGATTGGTCGGTGATTCGGTCAAGCGAAACAGCAGATAAAACGAACCGCCGCGGGGAAGACGCCGCACTTCTCCGATGCGTGCGAAGAGCGCCGGCAACTGATCGCGTACCTCGCCGAGCACGCGCAACGAGAGCGTGTCGCGCACGGCGAGCACCGGAAGGTCCACGTCAGCCGTGGCCGGATCGACCGGGAGAGAACGTCCGGTCGCATCCACCGCCACGAGCCCCGACGCCGCCTGAACGAACGCGACGGGCAGGTTTTCCGTGATCCGCACGAGCAGGGTGCCCGGCAGTTTCCGCTCGATGCGCACGTCGCGAACGGACGGATGCTGCCGCACACGCTTCTCCAACGGTCCCACGTCGTCGAACAGCGACGCCGTGGTGTCTATCCTCAATCGCGAAACGATCTCATCGGGGCTGACGTAACGCGCGCCGTCGATCTCCACGCGCCTCACGCGAAAGAAGTCGAGCTGGCGAAGTATTAGGGGGGCCCACCACGGGCCCGCGACCACGATCAGCACGGCCAGACCTGCACCGGTCCGGCGCAGCATTCTTATCGCCGGCGAGCGCGGATTGGGCGGCGCTTCGTCGGTCATTCGCGTGCGCCGAGGAGCGCGAGCAGTTCGGGCCCCGTCTTCGTGATGTCCCCCGCCCCGACGGTCAGGACAAGGTCGCCGTCCTTCACGAATCCAGCGAGGGCCCGAGCGAGATCCGGTCGCGCCCCCATCCAGGCGGGCCGGCGGCCGGCGACGGTGGTGCTCTCGGCGATCAGCTGGCTCGTGACGCCCGGGATCGGCTTTTCGCGGGCGGGATAGATGTCGGCCAGAAACAGCTGATCCGCTTTCGCGAGCGCTAAGCCGAACTCCGGCGCGAAGTCGCGCGTGCGAGAGAAGAGATGCGGCTGGAACGCGACGACGATCCTCCGGCCCGGGAACGCGAGGCGCGCGGCGGAAAGCGTCGCCCGGATTTCCGTGGGATGATGCGCGTAGTCGTCCACGACGCTCACGCCCCGCGCGGAGCCGATCCGCTGGAACCGACGCTCCGCGCCGACGAAGTTCGCGAGGCCCGGCGCCATCTGCTCGACGGTCACGCCGAATCGCGACAGCCCGACGCCGAGCGCCGCGAGCGCGTTGAGGACGTTGTGCTCGCCCACCGCGCCGATCGTGACCCGGCCGCTGGCCTTGCCGTCGAACTTCACGTCGAAGGAGGTGCGCCCGTCGCTCGTCGCGATCTTGCGGGCAACGAGCCGCGCCTCGATGCTGCCTATGCCGTAGCGCACGACTTCCGCGGTGGGCGGCGTGCGGAGATTGTTCGAATTCGCCTGATCCGCGCAGAGTACGATCCAGCGCGCGCCGCGCACGAATTGGTTGAAGGCCCCGCGCACGTCGTCGAGATCGCGATAGATGTCGAGGTGGTCGGCCTCGACGTTCGTGACGACGGCGACGTCCGGTGCGAGCGCGAGAAAACTCCGGTCGTATTCGTCTGCTTCGACGACGAAGACATCGTTGCCGCCGCTGCTCAGGTTTCCGTTCCACGACGCCACACGCGCGCCGACAACGCCGGTGGGATTGATGCCCGCGGCGGCGAGGACCCCGGTGGTCATCACGGTGGTGGTCGACTTGCCGTGCGTGCCGGCGATTGCGACGAGCGTTCCGCCGGCGGTGGCTTCCGCGAGCGCTTCGGCTCTGCGGATGACCGGAATGCCGAGCGATTTGGCGCGCGTGATTTCGGGATGGTCCTTCGGGATCGCCGAACTCACGACGAGCGCACGATGACCGTCGACGTGCGCGGCGCCGTGGCCTGCGCTGACGTTGATGCCGAGACCTGCGAGATCCGGCGCACCACTCGGATTCTGATCGCAACCCGTCACCTTCACGCCCCGTCGCTGGCACAGCTCGGCCAGCGCGCACATGCCCGCGCCGGCGATGCCCATGAAGTGGACTGGGCGGGGATCGGACTGATCAATCAGGGGCATGACTGCAAGCTAAGAGCAATGAGTTTGGAGTCGGGATGCGGGATGCCGGATTTCGGCCCAATGCAGGATGCAGAGGAGGAATGCCGGATGCGGGAGAAGAAGAGAGTGGCGAGATAAAAAAAGGATGCAGGAGCAGAAGAGAGCGGCGAGACCATCCCCGTGTGTCCCGATCCTGCATTCACGCTCACCTCTCCCCTCTTCTTCCGGATTCCGGATTCCTCCTCTGCATTCTGCATTGGGTCGAAATCCCGCATCCCGCATTCGACACTCATCTCGCCACTCCGTCGAGCAGAGCGAGCACGTACCCTGCAATCTCGCGTGCCGCGCTCGGTCGCGCCCGCGCGATCGCGTGATCGCGAAGTGCGCTCAGCTGGGCCCGATCCTCCAACAGCGACCGCACGATCCGATTCAGCGAGTCGGCCGTCAGATCCCGTTGCGGCAGGTGCACCGCCGCTCCCGCCTGCTCCAGCGCGAGCGCGTTGGACGTCTGATGATCCATCGCCGCCGTCGGCAGCGGGCAGATGATCATCGGCACCCCCCATGCACACAGCTCCGACGTTCCCATCATCCCGCCGCGCACGAACGCCATGTCCGCGGCGGCGTACGCGTCCGCGATCGGCGAGAGATACGGCACCACGCGCACATCCGCGCGGTCGAACTGGCGGAACGCATCGTACTGCCCCGCTCCCGTCGCCCAGATGACGCAGAGCGATTCCGGAATGCCCTGGTCGACCCACGCCGCGACCACGTGGTTCATCGCGCGGGCACCCTGGCTTCCGCCGAACACGAGCAGCACGCGCGCGCCCGGCGGGAATCCCCATTTGGCGCGCGCGGCCGCCGGGTCGGGGCGAATGTCCGGCGGCGGCTCGATCGGATTGCCGGTGATGCGAAACAGGCAGCCCGTGTGGGGCAGCCACCGCTCCGCCTCGGGGAATCCGAGATACGCTTCTCTCGAGATGCGCGTGAACAGTCGCGCGGTCGCGCCTGGATGACTGTCGCCGATGTGCTGCGCGACCTTCACGCCGTGCGTCCACGCCCACGCGAGCGCGGCGCCGCTCGCATAGCCGCCCGTGCCCACGACCAGTGCAGGGCTCAGCTCACGGCCGAGCTTCCCCATCCCGCTCCACGCGGAGAACGCGCCGCGCACCGTGCGCCAGTTCTTCCAGACGGCCGGACGATAGAGTGGATGCAGGTCGAGCAGCGTGTGCGGAAACTCCGTCTTCGGCAGGACGTCGCGTTCGATGCCGCGCCGCGCGCCCACGAAGTGGGGCGTCACCGAGCGATCGAGCCGAACGAGTGCCCTCGCGATCGCGAGCCCGGGATACAAGTGTCCGCCGGTGCCGCCACCGGCGAAGAGGACGTTCACCGCGAGGGCACCATGAGCGATCCCGTTGGATCCGTCGCGCGTTCGGCGATCGCACGCTCGCGCACGCTCCCGATGTTCACGAGGATCCCCGTCATCAGCATCGAGAGGACGAGATTCGAGCGGCCAAAGGAGATGAACGGCAGTGTCAGCCCGGTCGTCGGTAGCAGCCCGATGACGACGCCGATGTGCAGGTACGCCGTGATGATCATCGTCGTGGTGATCCCGATCGCCACGAGCGACTGGAACGGCGTGCGCGCCTGCTTCGCGATCTTGAACCCGAGCCAGCCCCACAATGCGTAGAGCGCGATCAGCGCGGCGATTCCCACGAACCCCCACTCTTCGCCGATGCTGCTCCCGATGAAGTCGTCGTATGAGAGCGGCAGAAATCCGTTCTGCTGGCGGCCCTCGCCGAAGCCCGCGCCGAACCACCCACCCGAACCGACCGCAATGAGCGACTGCACGAGCTGATAGTTGACCTTCGCGTGCGCCGCGCCGGCCATCTCCGAAAATCCCATGAGCCGTTCCATCACATATTGCAGGCGCTGCGTCTCGGCCCACAGGATCGGCGTGAAGACGATGCCGAGGAAGACGAAGTGTCCGATGCGCGCGCCGGCGGCGAACACGATGATCACCATCTGCAGGGAGAAGAAGAGCACCGTCGAGAGGTCGGGCTCGAGCGCCGCCAGCACGTCGAGCGCGCCGATGACGAGGAGGATCGGGAGCAGGCCCTTGGTCAGCCGCTTGAGCTGGTCAGCCTTCTTCACCACGAGCATCGCGGTCCACACGATCACCGCGAGCTTCGCGAACTCCGACGGCTGCACCGAGCCGCCCATCAGGTAACGGCGCGCGCCAAGGATCGGCGGCGCGAAGCTCTTGGTGAAGGGCAATACGGTGAGCAGCATCGCGAACAGGGCCATCCCCATCACGACCCACGCGAACTTCCGCCAGAGTTCGGCGTCCGCCTTGGCCGCGATCGCGAAGAAGACCATCCCCACTCCGACTCCGGTGACCTGTTTCAGGAGAAAGTACGAACTCGGCAGCTTGTCCCGCACGGCCTCGAACGCGCTCGCGCTGTAGAGCGACGCGAGGCCGAACGCGAGGAGGACGGCGGTCACCACCACGAGCGCCCGCGCCTCTATGGACATCCTCCAGCGCTCGTGCGCCTGCGCGACCGAAAAGGCGGCCGCGGTCATCGCATCGTGGCGAGGCGGCGAAAGGTGTCGCCCCGCTCTTCGTAGTTGGTGAACATGTCGTAGCTCGAGCAGGCCGGAGAAAGCAGCACCGCACCCCCGGGCCTGGCAGCGGTCCTGGCGCACGCGATCACATCATGAAAAGACGACCCGAGACGCACGAGCGGCACGCGGCCCGCCAGATCGGCCTCGATCACCGGCGCCGCATTGCCGTACGCGATAACGAGCGACGCATGCCTGGCGAGCCCATCGAGCAGCGCCGTATACGGCTCGTTCTTGTGCTTCCCGCCCAGGAGCACGACGGTGGGCCGCGTCATCGCCTCGATCGCGACGCGCGCGGAACTCACGTTGGTCGCCTTGGAGTCGTCGATCCAGAGCACGCCGTCAACGTCCGCGACGACCTCGAGCCGATGCGGCAGCGCCTTGAACGTCCGGACGCCCTCCGCGAGCCTTTCCCGCGCGGCCGCCGTGCGGTGCGCGGCATCGGCCACTGTCACGGCGAGCGCGGACGCGAGCGTATTGGCGATGTTGTGATTTCCGAGCAGGGGGATGTCGGCGGTCGTGACGAAGTCGGAGCCGAGCAGTTGCCACGTGAGCGCCGTGGCGGACGGCCCGGCGTCGGCCCTCTCGTCGCGCATCGAGAAGCGATGCCGGGTGCCCGGCAGCCTCGACGTGCGGCGTTCGACCTCGGCATCGTCCTCGTTCGTCACCCAGATCGACCGGTCCGCCGCGTTCGCGAAGAGCCGCATCTTGTCCGCGTAGTATTCCTGCAGCGACTTGTAGCGGTCGAGATGGTCGGGTTCGAGATTCGTGAGCACGCCGACCTCGGGATCGATACTGGGAGTGTCGTGCAGCTGAAAACTCGAGAGCTCGAGCGCGATCCACGCCGGCGGCGTCACCTTGAGCGCGACGTCCGATAGCGGCGTGCCGATGTTCCCCGCCGCGACGGCGTCGAGCCCGAGCGCGCGCAGCAGGTGAGCGACCAGCGCGGTCACCGTGCTCTTGCCGTTGGTTCCGGTCACGGCGATGTACTTCGCCGCTGGAAGAAACGCGAGTGCGACTTCCACCTCGCTCACGATCGGCACGGCCCGCTCTCGCGCGCGTGCCAGCGGCGGTGCATCGGGCGGCACGCCCGGACTGGAGACGACGACGGCCGCGGCCGCGATCCGATCGAGATCGTGGCCGCCGATGCCCGCATCGACGCCGATGCCGGCCAGTTTCGCCACGATCCCCGGGTCGGCCTCCGCGGCGTCCGACGCATAGACGCGTGCCCCCGCGCGGCGCAGCAACCGCGACACGGACTGGCCGCTGCGGCCGAGTCCGACGACCGCGACTTCTCCTCGAAGAATCAGTTCGCGGATCACCGAAGCTTGAGCGTGCTGAGCGCCACGAACGCGCAGAGAATTCCCAGGATCCAGAATCGCACGACGACCTGCGTCTCCGGCCATCCCTTCAGCTCGAAGTGGTGGTGCAGCGGCGCTCGCCGGAAGACACGATGCTGCTGCGCATACGCGAGCCCGTACCGCCTGCGCCGGTACTTGAATACCAGCCGCTGGACCAGCACCGACGTCGTCTCCGCGACGAACACCCCGCCGACGAACACCACCAGGAACTCCGACTTGAGCAGGATGGCGACCGCACCGAGCGCGCCGCCGAGCGCGAGCGCACCGGTGTCGCCCATGAAGACCTGCGCCGGGTGCGCGTTGTACCAGAGAAAACCAACCGACGCGCCGAACACGGCCGTGCAGAATATGGTCAGCTCGCCGGCGTCGCGGAGATAGAAGAGCTGCAGGTACGACGACGCGTCCGTGCGGCCCATCGCGTAGGCGAAAATCGCGAAGGTCGCCATCGCGATCGCCATGAGGCCCGCGGCAAGCCCATCGAGTCCGTCCGTCAGGTTTACGGCGTTGCTGGTGGCCGTCATCACGAACGTCACGAATGGCACATACAGCCACGCCGCGCCGATCGTCGCGGGAACCACCAGCATGTACTTGAGGAACGGCAGCGTGGTGGAGGCACCCGGCAGCGAATTGAGCGGCGCCTTCCAGATATATACGGCCAGCGCGAAGCCGATCGTCACCTGGCCGGCGAGCTTGTAGCGCTCCACGAGCCCGCGATTCTCCCGCCCCTCGCGCTTCTGTTTCAGCTTGAGGAAGTCGTCGAGAAATCCGATCGCGCCCATCAGCAGCGTCACCGCGAGGGCGAGCCACACGTAGCGGTTTTCGAGGCGCATCCAGAGCAGCGTCGGCACCAGCGTGGCCGCGAGTATGATGAATCCGCCCATCGTCGGCGTCGTGCCTTTCGACGCGTGCGAATCCGGCGTCCCCTCGCGCACCACCTGGTGGATCTGCATGCGCTGGAGCCATCGCACGATCATCGGACCGACGATGAACGCGACCAGCAGCGCCGTCACCGCGGCGCCGGCCGCGCGAAACGACAGGTAGCCGAATACGCGAAACGGCCCAAAATGCTGGCGGAACGGATACAGGAAGTAGTAGAGCATCTGCTCGGATCAGCTCGTTCGATAGGGAGACACGTCTTCGGCCGCCCACGCGGTGAGGTGTGGCAGAAGACGCTCGAGACGCACGCCGCGTGACGCCTTGAGCAGGATCACGGCATCCGCGGCGAGGCGGGACCGCAACTTCGGCCAGAGATCGTCGACGTCGTTCGCGGTCACCACGCGATCGTCGTTCGGCGCGACCTGTTGCAGCGCCGCCGCGAATTCTCCGATACCGGCCACGATCGTGGCTCCCGACCTCAGCGCCTCGCGGGCGACCTCCGCGTGCGCCCGCGCGGCGTGTGCGCCGAGCTCGCGCATCGTCCCCAGCACGGCGACGCGCTGGCGACCGGCGCCGACTTGCTTGAGGAGCGCGAGCGCGGCGCGCGCCGAGCCCGGATTCGAGTTGTACGCGTCGTTGATGAGCATCGCCTCGCCGAGCGGCTCGACGGCGGAGCGCATGGACGGCACGGCCGAGACATTCATTGCGGCGATCGCCGCACCCGCGTCCTCTATCCGCACCCCGCATTCCCGCGCCACCGCCAGCGCCAGCATCGCGTTGTTGAGGTTGTGCCGGCCGCGCAGCGGCACGCGGACATGCACGCCATCGACCACGACCGTCCCGGTGCCGTCCGCGGCCAGTGTGATGGCCGTTGCCATCACCTCGCCGCTGCCGACGCCGGCCGTCACCGTGCGCCGCGCGCGGCGCACCGACTCCGACACGAGCGCGGGCTCGTCCGAGGGAACGACCGCGACCGCCACGCCGTCGAGCAGCGAGGCCTCCTCACGCATTACGCCCGCGAGATCGCCGAATCCCTCGAGATGTTCTTCCTGCACCGTGGTCACCACGGCGATGGACGGCTCGACGATCCGCCGCAACAGGGCAATCTCGCCGGGAACGTTCGTGCCGAGCTCGGCGACCACCACGTCTGCGCCGTCGGGGATCGCGAGCAGCGTGAGCGGCACGCCGATCTGGTTGTTGAGGTTCCCTTTCGTCGCGTGCACGTCGAGGCGTGCACCGAGTGCGGCGCGGATCAGTTCCTTCGTGCTCGTCTTGCCGTTCGAGCCCCCGACGGCGACCAGCGGCCCGCCCCAGGCAAGCCGCCGCGCGCGGCCAAGGTCGCCGAGCGCGTGCAGCGTGTCCGGCACGACGTACACCGGGACGCCGAGCCCCTTCGCCCGTTCCCCATCGTGCACGATGACGGCCGCCGCGCCCTTCGCCACGGCCTCGGCGAGAAACAGGTGCGCATCGTGATGCTCGCCCTTGAGCGCGACGAACAGGTCGCCGCGCTCGATCGCGCGCGTATCCGTGCACACCGCGCGGATCGGGCGGTCGTCGCTCGGACCGCCGCCGAGTGCACGCGCGACACGCGCGAGCGTCCAGAACGTGCTCATGCGTTCATCGCGCGTTCACCTTCGTGCGTGCGGCCGCGAGGATCGCGCCGACGATTTCCTTTTCGTCAAACGGATATTTCGTGGTGCCGCGCACCTGGTAGTCCTCGTGCCCCTTCCCCGCGAGCAGGACGACATCGAGCGCGGGATCCGCCGTAGCGATCGCGTATTCGATCGCCGCGCGGCGGTCCTCGATGCGTTCAAAGTGTCCGGGCGTCAGTGCCGCAGCGATGTCGTCGAGAATGCGCTCCGGATCTTCCGTGCGCGGGTTGTCGCTCGTGATGATCACGCGATCGGCCAGGCGAGCGGCCACCTGCCCCATGAGCGGACGCTTGCCGCGGTCGCGATCGCCGCCGGCGCCGAACACGACGATCAGCGCGCCCGGCGTAAATGGACGCAGCGCGGTGAGCGCGCGTTCGAGCGCGTCGGGTGTGTGGGCGTAGTCGCGAAGCACCATCGGGCGCTCGCCGACGATCTCGAGCCGGCCGGGCACCTGGGGCTGCGTGACGAGGCGGTGGGCGATGATCGGAACGGCCATGCCAAGAGCGAATGCCGCCGCAGCGGCGCCAAGCGCGTTGGCGACGTTGAAATCGCCCATGAGCGAGAGGTGCACGTCGGCCGACGCATCCTTCGTCGTGAGGCGCCACGTACTGCCGGCGGAATCGAATTCCAGCCGTTCCGCGCGCACGTCTGCGCGAGTGCTGGTCACGCCGAACGTCACCCGGCGCGGCGCGACGGGCAGCGCGTCCCATGCACGATCGTCGTCGTTCACCACCGCAACGCCATCATTGCTCAGCTGCGGCACGAGCGACGCCTTCGCCGCCAAGTACGCGTCCATCGTGCCGTGATAGTCGAGATGGTCGCGCGTGAGGTTCGTGAAGACGGCAGCGTCGAACCGCACGCCCTCCACGCGCCGCTGGTGCAACGAATGCGACGAGACCTCGATCGCGACCGTTCGCACGCCGGCATCCGCGAGCACCCGCAGCGTACGCTGCAGCTCGATCGGCCCCGGTGTCGTGAGCGATGCGCCGCTTCCCTTCACCGGCTCACCCTTGCTCCCGATCAGCGTCCCGAGCGTGCCGATGCTCGCGCTGCGCGAGTCCGGTTCGTCGAACAGGTGGCGCAGCATCCCGACCGTCGTGGTCTTTCCGTTCGTGCCCGTGACGCCGATGAACCGCATTCCACTCGCCGGCTCGCCGTAGAACGCGGCGGCCGCAACGGCCGCGGCCCGCCGCCCGTCGCGCACGACGATCGAGGGGAGCGCGCTCCGCGCCGGATCCTCCAGGACGGCGGCGACGGCCCCGGAGGCGGCTGCCGCGCCGAGGAAGTCATGGCCATCGCGACTCGAGCCGCGCACCGCCACGAAGAGCGCGCCGGCGCCGAGCGCGCGGCTGTCGTCGGAGATCGCGCTGACCGTCTCCGGGAGCGCGCCGGTCGTGGCCACGAGGAGTCCCGCTCGAGCGAGCGCGTCCGCGATGTCCGAGAGGCGAACGGGCTTCACGGCGCGCGCAGGAGGCGCACGGTGGTGCCGGACGGCGCGAGCGTTCCCGCCGGCGGCGCCGTCGTGCTCGCAGAGCCGGACGCATCGGCGGTCGCGAGCGACACACGGAACCCTGCGCGATGCAGCGCGTACACCGCGCGCCGCACCGGGAATCCGCGCACGTCGGGGACCGCGCGCGTCGCGATCGCAGCCGTCGACGGCTTCTTGGGCGAATCGAGGCGATACACGTAGGGCACGCTGCCGGATTCGGTCACGCGCACGATCGAATCAGCGCTCACGACGCTTTCGGGCAGCGCCATCGTCGCATTTACGCGCTTCGGAACCGCGGCGAGATTCCTGCGGTCGAGCGACGCATCACGCGCGGCGATCGCCGCCTGCAGCACAGTCTTCAGCACCGGCGCCGCCGCCTTGCCGCCGTAGATCGACGACGACGGGTTGTCGAGCTTGATGAGGATCACGAGCTGCGGATTGTCCGCGGGAAAGAGGGCCACGAAACTCGCGGTGTACTTCCCCGCCACGTATTTGCCATGCTCGGTGCGCTTGGCGGTACCGGTCTTTCCGGCGACGTCGAACGTCGCGAGACTCGCGGATTCACCGGTGCCGCTTTCGACCACGCCGCGCAGCAGGCCGCGCACCGTGCGCGCCGTCTCCTCCGTCATCACGCGGCGCACGACGGTGCGCTGGTGACGATAGAGCACGGTGCCGTCCGTCCCGCGAATCTCCTTCACGATCGCCGGCTGCATCAGCTCGCCGCCGTTCGCGATCGCGGCGTACGCATTCGCGAGCTGCAGCGGCGTCACGTTCAGCGCGTAGCCCATCGCGAGCGAGGCGGGCGTCAGCTTGTCCCAGCGCTGCGGCGTGGGGAGGCGGCCGCTCTCCTCGGCGGGATACGGCAGCCCGGACGGCGACCCGAACCCCACGTCGCGCAGCAGTTCGTACTGCTCGCGCGGCGAAAAACGCATCGCGAACTGCACGATCCCGATGTTGCTCGAAAAACGGATCACGTCGGCCAGCGAGAAACTCGGCGAGGGATGATCGTCCACGATCTTGCGGCCGTTGAGTTCGAACATGCCGTTGTAGGTGTTCATCACCTCGTCCACCCGCGCGCGGTGGAGGTCGAGGAGGCGCGCGGCGACGAAGGGCTTGAGCGTGGAGCCCGGCTCGTACGGCTCGGTGAGCGCGGTCGCGGACGTCGAGAGCGGATCGTCGCGGCGGCTGGCCATCGCGCGCACTTCTCCGCTATTGGGGTCGAGCATGACTATATCCCCACCCGTCGCGCCCGTCTGGTGCACGGCGTCGCCGAGTGCTTTTTCGGCGATATCCTGCAGCGTCTGGTTCACGGTCAGCACGACCGTGCGACCCGGCTTTGCATTGTCGGCACTGAGCGTGGGCGAGTCGAAGCGCGTACCCTTGGCGTCGCGGAGGAGGGCTGTGCGGCCCGACTCGCCGCGCAGCACCGGGTCGAGCGCCTTCTCGAGCCCGTCGACCGGTTCGCCGGCATCGTCGACGCGGCCGACCAGGCGGCGCAGGCCGTCGTTCGCGGGCGGCACGCGCTCGAGCACAGGCTCCGAGTGGACGCCGCGCATCGCCACGACCGTTGAGACATCGCTCATCAGGTATCGGCCGGGGATCGTCACCCAGACGCGGATCGTGTCGGTCGCGCGCGCCACCCACTCTGGTGAGACGCTCGCATGCGCGAGGGCGCGTGCGAGGGCCGCGAGCCGGCGCTGCGCGGCGTACGGATTTTTCTTGCTGTCGCCCGCCACCTCACGCGGCGCGACGTTGAGCCGCACGAGCTGGCGGCTCTCCACGAGCATCGCGCCGCTCTCGTCGAGGATCATGCCGCGCGGCGCGGGAAGCGGCGACGCGGCCATCTGTTGGTTGCGAGCTTTCGTGCGCCAGATGGATGTCTGGAACAGCTGCACCTGCGCCGCGCGCCCGACGAGGACCACCCCGAACAGCGCGAACGCCGCGTGCACCAGCCCGACGCGACTAGTGCGGATCACGCGGTGCCCGTCTCTTCGCGGGGCGCTGCAGGTAGATCACGAGGCTGTCACTCGGGATGTGCATGTTGAGACGTTCCTCGGCCACTTTCGCGAGCGTGGCGCGGCTCGACGCGTCGCGGATGTCGCCTTCGAGCTTCGCGCGCTCCGCCTCCAGTGCGCCTCGCTGCTGCTCGAGGCGCTGCTGTTCGCGGGCGCGCGCGTTGCCGAAGCTCCGCCTCCATATGACGCCCGTGGACACGAGGACGAAACCGACGAGAACAAGGGCGACGAGCGAGCGGCCGCGCACGTCACGCCGTCCGGGTTACGGACGCGGCTGAGGAATCCTTCCGCCAGGCGCGGAGATGGGCGCTGCGGGCGCGCGGGTTGCGCGCGGTTTCTTCCGAGGTGGCGTTCACGGCCTTTCGGGTGAGGAGCTCGCCCAGCGGGCGGCCACGACAATTGCACACGATCTGCTTCGGCGGGCAGACACAGGAACGGCTCCACTCGCGGAAGGCGTGCTTCACGATCCGGTCCTCCCCCGAGTGATAGGCGATCACCGCGATGACGCCCGCCGGGGCCAGACGGTCACGCAGCGCCGGGAGCGCTCGAGTGAGCGCGTCGAGTTCGCCGTTGACGGCGATGCGCAGCGCCTGGAAGAGCCGCGCGAAGTCGCCGGGGCCGGAGCGCGGCCCGAGGACGGCGCGGATGGCGCCGACGAAGTCGTCGCTCGTAACGAAAGGGCGGTTCCCTCGACGGCGAACAATCTCGCGGGCGAGGCGCCCGCCCTTGGGTTCGTCGCCGAACTCCTTGAAGATCGTCTTAAGCTCTTCCTCGTCCGCAGTGTTCAGCATCTCGGCAGCCGTCTGCCCTCGGTCGTCCGTCGCCTGTCGTCTTTCGTCTGCCCACATCCTCATGTCCAACACTGCACCTTCGCGGAAAGAGAAGCCGCGCGATTCGTCGTCGAACTGGTGCGAGGAAACACCGAGGTCGAGCACGATGCCGTCGAATGCGACGCCGTCGAGTTCGCGGATCTTGTCGAGGTCGGCGAAGTTCGACTCGATGGCGCGGAAGCGGCCCTCCGATTCGAACGGCGCGAGCCGCGCGCGCGCGGCGGCAATCGCTTCGGGATCGCGATCGAGGCCGGTGACGTCGGCGCCAGCCTCGAGGAGCGCGAGCGAGTGGCCGCCGCCGCCGAGCGTGCCGTCGAGCATGCGTCGCGCGCCGGGCTGCAAACGCAGCGCCTCGAGGACTTCTGCGACGAGCACCGGCGCGTGGTACGCGGAATCGAAGCGGGGGGCGGGCACGAGGGAAAGATAGATGGAAGATGGAAGATGGAAGATGGAAGATGGAAGACCGACGACCGAAGACGGACGGGACTGATAGGCAAAGGCCCGCCGCTCGTGTTGAGCGGCGGGCCTTTGCAGTTCTTCCGGGCTCCGGCTTCC
>Ga0208587_1000201_pt1 | contig 32915 bp, 39 predicted proteins | sample NGESurdeep092012_7_FD_184472 | JGI IMG/M metagenome (GOLD analysis project Ga0208587, IMG submission 184472) | Arctic peat soil microbial communities from Barrow, Alaska - NGEE Surface sample 210 deep-092012 (SPAdes) | ecosystem: Environmental > Terrestrial > Soil > Wetlands > Peat ...
TTACTAAGTTTGCGGCTCCAAGTCAAGTGCCCGCGGCGGAGCACAGACTCGGTCGAGCGCGCAGCATTTGAGAGCATTGCGCCGCACCGCAACAGCGATTAAGATTACACTAAAGCAAGGAGCGTTTTCGGACGATAGATAATATGGCGGTAGGCGAAACTTTGCGCCGCGCGTTATGGTCCAAGGTAAATTGACTGAGCGAAGAATCTGGCATAGTGTTTAGGCGGGTGGGCAGGTATGGTGAACCGGGCGCGTGAAGGCACCGTCTTAGAGGCGAAAAAGGCCGAGGTCAAGCCGCCGCCGCTGTTCAAGGTAATGTTGTTGAATGACGACTATACGCCGATGGAATTCGTGGTCGTCGTGTTGCAGACGTTCTTCAGTCTGAGCCGCGAACAGGCGACACAGGTCATGCTGAAGGTGCACCGTGAAGGCATGGGCGTGTGCGGCGTTTATCCGAGGGACGTCGCCTCGACCAAGGTAGAGCAGGTGGGCAGCTTCGCCCGCCAGCATCAACATCCGCTTCAATGCGTGATGGAGGAAACTGAATGATTGCGCAGGAACTTGAAGTCAGCTTGCACATGGCCTTTGTCGAAGCGCGGCAGAAGCGCCATGAGTTCATCACGGTCGAGCACCTGCTGCTCGCGCTGCTTGACAATCCCACCGCTGCCGAGGTGCTGCGCGCCTGCACCGCCAACATCGACGAGCTGCGCAAGAGCTTGGGCGGCTTCGTCGCCGAACACACTCCGACCGTGGCCGGGACCGAGGAGATTGATACCCAGCCGACGCTCGGTTTCCAGCGCGTGATTCAACGCGCCATCCTGCACGTTCAATCCTCCGGCAAGAAGGAAGTGACCGGCGCCAACGTTCTGGTGGCAATATTCGGCGAGAAGGACTCGCACGCCGTGTATTTCCTGCACCAGCAGGGCATCACACGGCTGGACGTGGTCAACTTCATCTCCCACGGCATCACCAAGACGCCGCAAACCCAAGGCGGCAAGCCGGAACCAAGCGAAGAGCAGCAGGACGAGCAAGGCAGCCACGGCGCGCTCGAAACCTACACCCTCAATCTCAACGCCCAGGCTCTGGTGGGCAAGATCGACCCGCTCATCGGCCGCGAACGCGAACTCGAGCGCGTGATCCAGACCCTGTGCCGGCGGCGCAAGAACAATCCGCTGCTGGTGGGCGAGGCCGGCGTGGGCAAGACCGCGATTGCCGAAGGCCTGGCGCGGCGCATCGTCGAGGGCAACGTGCCGGAGGTGCTCGCGCGCTGCCAGGTATACGCGCTCGATATGGGCGCATTGCTTGCGGGCACGAAGTACCGCGGCGACTTCGAGCAGCGCCTGAAGGCGGTGCTGAAGCAGCTGCTGGACAATTCCAACACAATCCTGTTCATCGACGAGATCCATACGCTGATCGGCGCCGGCGCCGCGTCAGGCGGGACTCTGGACGCCTCCAACCTGCTCAAGCCCGCGCTCTCCTCCGGTCAGTTGAAGTGCATCGGCGCAACCACCTACAACGAGTACCGCGGCGTGTTCGAAAAAGACCACGCCCTGTCGCGCCGCTTCCAGAAGATCGACGTGGACGAGCCGTCGGTCGAGGAAACCGTAGCCATCCTGCGCGGCCTGAAGAGCCGCTTCGAGGCGCACCACGGCATCAAGTACTCGGCGGCCGCGCTCACCACGGCAGCCGAACTGTCGGCGCGCTTCATCAATGACCGGCACCTGCCCGACAAGGCCATTGACGTCATCGACGAGGCCGGAGCGGCGCAGCGCATCCTGCCCAAGACCAAGCAGAAGAAGGTCGTCGGCAAGCTCGAGATCGAGGAGATCATCGCCAAGATCGCGCGCATTCCGCCCAGGAGCGTGTCCTCCGACGATCGCGAGTCGCTGAGGAATCTCGACCGCGACTTGAAGGCAGTGGTGTTCGGTCAGGACAAGGCCATCGACGCGCTCGCCGCCTCGATCAAAATGGCGAGGAGCGGCCTGGGGCAACCGACCAAGCCGATCGGGTCATTTCTGTTCTCCGGCCCCACCGGTGTCGGCAAGACCGAAGTGGCGCGCCAGCTCGCCTACTGCATGGGCATCGAATTGGTGCGCTTCGACATGTCCGAGTACATGGAGCGCCATGCCGTGTCGCGCCTGATCGGCGCACCGCCGGGTTACGTCGGCTTCGACCAGGGCGGCCTGCTGACCGAGGCGGTCACCAAAAAGCCGCACTGCGTGCTGCTGCTGGACGAGATCGAGAAAGCCCATCCGGACATTTTCAACATCCTGCTGCAGGTAATGGACCACGGCACGCTCACCGACAACAACGGGCGCAAGGCCGATTTCCGCAACGTGGTCATCATCATGACCACCAATGCCGGGGCCGAAGCCCTGAACAAGACCGGCATCGGGTTCAGCCTGTCGCGCACCACCGGCGACGAGATGGCCGAAATCAAGCGCATGTTCACGCCGGAGTTCAGGAACCGGCTGGACGCCATCATCTCCTTCGCCGCGCTCGATCACGACATCATCCTGCGCGTGGTGGACAAGTTCCTGATGCAGCTGGAGGAACAACTGCACGAGAAAAAAGTCGAAGTGATCTTCACCGATGCGCTGAAGATACACCTCGCCGAACACGGATTCGATCCGATGATGGGCGCGCGCCCGATGGCGCGCCTGATCCAGGACACGGTGCGCCGCGCCCTGGCCGACGAGTTGCTGTTCGGGCGCCTGGTGAACGGCGGCAAGGTCATCATCGACATCGACGCGGCGGACAAGGTGCACCTCGCCTTCGCCGACGATGCGCCAGTCGAGCCGCCGCCTGTGGTGCAGGCAAGCTGAAGAGCTTGCCGCGCTGGAAAAGGCCGCCGCGAGCGGCCTTTTTCATCTCAGCAGGGGATAATCGCCGGCGCTAGCCCTTGCCGGTGCTGCCGAAACCGCCGGCGCCGCGCTCGCTCGCGGAGAAATCATCGACCACGTTGAGCTTCACCTGGAGCACGGGCACCACCACCAGCTGGGCGATGCGCTCCATCGGGTTGAGTGTGAACGCGCTGCCGCCGCGATTCCACAACGAAACGAATATCTGTCCCTGATAATCGGAGTCGATCAGCCCGACCAGGTTGCCGAGCACGATGCCGTGCTTATGTCCCAGCCCCGAGCGCGGCAGAACCATGGCTGCGAGCCCTGGATCGGTGAGATGGATGGCGATGCCGCTGGGAATCAGCTCGGTCGCGCCGGGCTTGAGTTCGATCGGCCGGTCGATGCAGGCGCGCAGGTCCAGGCCGGCAGCGCCGGCAGTGGCATACTGCGGCAGAGTGTCCTTGAGGCGCGGGTCGAGGATCTTGACGTCGAGTTTGTGCATGTCTGATAAATTGAATTAACCGCCAAGGACGCATTGGAAGCACCTGACAAAGGGTTCCCTGGCGTCTTTGGCGGTTAAAAGCTTTTTATTTCTTCGGCAACAGCCTGGCGATGTGGTCGATGAGCGCTCGCGCGAGCACGATCTTGGGCGCGCGAGGCAGTTCGTGCGTGCCCTGGTCGTCAAACAGGATCAGCTGATTGTCGTCGGCGCCGAAGGCGTGCTGGGCGAGATTGGCAGCGAGCAGCGGCACTTTCTTGCGCCGGCGTTTCGCGTCGGCATAAGCCTCCAGGTTCTCCGTCTCGGCGGCGAAGCCGACGCAGAACGGCGCGTTCCTGCGCGCCGCCACGGTGCCGAGGATATCGGGATTGGGCTGGAGTTGCAGCGTCATCTCGCCGGTTCCCTTCTTCAGCTTGTGTCCCTTGGCTTCCTTGGGCCGGTAATCCGCGACCGCGGCGACGCCGATGAACACGTCCGCCTTCGCCACGCGCGCCATGACCGCGTCATACATCTCCTGCGCGCTGGAAACGTCGACGCGCTCCAGGCCTCGCGGCGCCGCGAGGGCGGTCGGTCCGCTCACCAGCGTGACCGCAGCGCCCGCGTCGCGCGCCGCGCGTGCCACGGCATAGCCCATTTTCCCGGAACTGGTATTGGCAATTCCGCGCACGGTGTCGATAGGCTCGAAAGTCGGCCCGGCCGTGACCAGCACGCGCTTGCCGGCGAGCAGTTTTGGCTGGAAACAGGCATCGATCTCCTCGAAGATTTCTTCCGCCTCGAGCATGCGCCCCATGCCCACTTCGCCGCAAGCCTGGTCGCCACTCGCGGGCCCGAGGATGGCAATGCCATCGGCACGCAACTGCTTCAGGTTGCGTTGCGTGGCGGGATTGCCCCACATCTGCAGGTTCATCGCCGGCGCCAGCAGCAGCGGGCACTCGCGCGCCAGGCACAGCGTGGAGAGCAGGTCATCGCACAGGCCCAGCGCAAGCTTGGCGAGGAAGTCGGCGCTGGCCGGAGCGACGACGATAGCGTCACAGCCGCGCGACAGTTCGATGTGTGCCATGTTGTTGGGCACGCTCGCATCCCACAGGTCGGTATGCACCGGATTGCCGGAAAGCGCCTGCATGGTTACCGGGGTAATAAAGCGGCAGGCCGCCTCGGTCATCACCACCCGCACTTCTGCACCCGCCTGGGTAAGCAATCGGGTCAGCTCGGCCGCCTTGTAGGCGGCGATCCCGCCGCTCAGCCCCAGCAGGATGCGCTTGCCTTGGATATCGGTCATCGAAATCAGCGACCACGCGTTGAATAGGAAAACGGATTTTACGCCAATTGAGAGGGTAGGATATGGCGATCACCGACTGGCCGATGCTGGAACGACCGAGGGAGAAGCTGCTGCAGCGGGGCCCGGCAAGCTTGTCCGACGCCGAGTTGCTGGCCATTTTTCTGCGTACCGGCGTACGCGGCAAGAGTGCGGTTGACCTGGCGCGCGATTTGCTGGTCCGGTGCGGCGGCCTCGGCGCCTTGTTCGCAGCCAAGCGCGCCGAACTGGTCAGCCTGCCGGGCCTGGGCGACGCCAAATTTTCTCAGTTGCAGGCGGTGCTGGAGATGGCCCGCCGCGCGCTTGCGGAAACGCTGCGCTCGAGCGACGCCCTCGGCTCGCCCGGTGCCGTACGCGACTTTCTGCGCCTCACGCTGGCCGGCCGCGAGCATGAGGTCTTTCTCGCCGTACTGCTGGACGCCCAGAACCGGGTCCTCGCCTGCGACGAGCTGTTTCGCGGCACGCTGACCCAGACCAGCGTCTATCCGCGCGAAGTCGTCAAATGCGCTCTGGCCCGCAACGCTGCCGCAGTGATTTTCGCGCACAACCATCCATCCGGCGTGGCCGAGCCCAGCCATGCCGACGAAGTGCTGACGCAGGCGCTCAAGCAGGCATTGGCCCTGGTAGACATCAAGGTCCTGGACCATTTCATCGTGGCCGGCGGCTCCGCCCTGTCCTTCGCCGAACGAGGATTGATTTAAGCTCTGTTTGCCACGGGGACGCGAGAACGGAATGACGTAATTCAGCCGGCTTGCGCCGGGGCAATCGCAATCCCGAATCATGAATCGCTTCTCAAACAGGGATTTGAAGCATGCCGCATATATACTGCGCCTCTGCAGCCGGGTGAATTTGTGCTTGAAATTCCGCAAGATAGTGGCGTATAATTCGCCCTTTTCCGAATTCGGAGTACCACCATGGCACGCGTATGCCAAGTAACCGGCAAGAAGCCAATGTCTGGGCACAACGTGTCCCACGCCAACAACAGGACCAAGCGCCGCTTTCTGCCCAATTTGCACTATCGCCGCTTCTGGGTCGAGAGCGAAAACCGCTGGATCAGCTTGCGCGTCTCCGCCAACGGGCTGCGCACCATCGACAAGAATGGCATAGACGCAGTCTTGAAAGACCTGCGCGCTAAGGGGGAGATCTAGTCATGCGCGAGAAGATCAAACTGGAATCCACCGCCGGCACGGGCCACTTCTACACCACGACCAAGAACAAGCGCACCATGCCGGACAAGATGGAAATCATGAAATTCGATCCCAAGGTGCGCCGGCATGTGATCTACAAAGAGACCAAGCTGAAGTAAGCGCACCTGGGTTCAAGTGAAAAAGGCCGCTCATGCGGCCTTTTTCATTGGGTCCGGTCATCCCGAGCGCCAGCGAGGGATCTGCTTTCCGGCAAGAAACCCCACCACTTGGGCGAGATTGTCGTTTGCATTTAACAGCAGATTCCTCGGGCTGCGCCCTCGGAATGACAATTTACGCGTAGCAGCGCAGCCTAAAAGAGAACTCCTCCAGCTGCCGAATGCCGCTCGCCTCGGCGCGACGGCACCAGTCCTGCAACTGCTTCAGCAACTGCTCGCGCGAGGCATTGGAACGCTCCCACAGCGCCACCAGTTCCCTACGCATGGTGTAGACCGTCGATAGCTTCTCGCTCTTGGCCAGTGCCTCGGCCAGCCTGGCGCGCTCTTCGCCGCACAACTGCTTCTCGTCGCGATTGAGCCAGCGCTTCAGGCCCTTCAGCAACTGCGCGTCCTGCGGCGCAAAGCCGCGCAGCACGCGCAATTCCTCGGCGTAGGTGTTCTTCAGCGACTTGGCGTATTTCGCCAGCACATCATAACGGTAGGTAATCACGGCCTGCAGCGTATCAAAATCGGCAACCGGCTTGGCTGGGGTGAATCGCGGCCTGGGCGCGATCTTCTTGATTTGCGCCAGCCCCAGCATTTCGAGGATACGGATATACATCCAGCCGATGTCGAACTCGTACCATCTGTTGGAGAGCTTGGCCGATGAGCCGAAGGCGTGGTGGTTGTTGTGCAGCTCCTCGCCGCCGATCAGAATGCCCAAGGGAAAGATATTGGTGCTGGCGTCCGCACTGGACCAGTTGCGGTAACCCCAATAGTGGCCGATGCCGTTGATCACGCCCGCCGCCCAGAAAGGGATCCAGGCGATCTGTACCGCCAGCATCAGAAGCCCCGGCACGATGCCGAACAGGCTGACGTTGATCAGCCCCATGATCACCAGCCCGGCCTTGGCACGGCTGCTATAGACATTGCGCTCCAGCCAGTCGTCCGGCGTGCCATGGCCGTAGCGCTCCAGGGTCTGCTTGTTGTGGGCTTCCTTGACGTACAGGAACACCCCGCCCCAGAGCACGCGATTGATGCCGTAAATCTGCGGACTGTGCGGATCGTCCGCGGTCTCGCATTTGGCATGGTGCTTGCGATGGACGGCGGCCCACTCCTTGGTGACCATGCCGGTGGTCATGCATAGCCAGAGACGGAAGAAATGGCTGGCCAGCGGGTGCAGGTCCAGCGCACGGTGGGCTTGGTGGCGGTGCAGGAAAATGGTTACGGCCGCGACACTGATATGGGTCAGCACCAGGATCACGATGACCAGGCCCCACCAGGGTAAATCGAGTACCCCCGAAAAAAGCATTAAATCTCCATCAAGTTCACAAAGTGGGTCGGGATTCTACGTCAAATTCCGCATACCGCAATGGGTATTTTCTAACGCCACCGGTCGGACTTGCGGCGCCTTGAATCAGGCGCGAACGCCGTCTGCGCCGGGCAAAATCCGCACTTCGCGCTGCGGATACGGAATTTCGATACCGGCTTCCTGAAAAGCGCGCCAGATAGCCAGGTTGAGCTCGGAGCGGATATTGAGCATGCCGATCTCGGGATCGCCGATCCAGATCCCCAGCTCGAGCTCGATGCCGCTGTCGGCGAAGCGCGCCAGGAACGCCTTCGGCGGCGGCTCGGCGAGCACGCGCTGGTGCTTGCTCGCCGCCTCCTCCATCAGCCGCATGGCACGCTCCGGATCGCCCTTGTAACCGACCTGGACCTGGATCGCCAGCCGAATCTGCCGGTTCGAATACGAATGGTTGAGCACCGTCGTGGTGATCAGCAGCTCGTTGGGGATGATAGCCTCGCGTCCATCGCCCGCGCGCACCACCAAGTAGCGCGTGGTGATGTTTTTCACTTCGCCATAGAAGTTGTCCGCCGTGATCAAGTCGCCGATGCGGATCGAGCGGTCGAGCAGGATGATGAAGCCGCTGACGTAATTGCTGGCGATTTTCTGCAGGCCGAAACCCAGGCCCACGCCGATGGCGCCGCCGAACACCGACAACACCGTGAGGTCAATGCCAACGAGCGGCAGGACCGTGAGCACGGCGAGCAGGACCAGCAGCGACTTGGCCAGGCGCGCAAACACCACGCGCAGGCTGGAGTGCAGCGAATCGGCGCGCATCAGCCGCGCCTCGATGGCGCCGGAGAGCCACAGCGCCGCGAGCAGGGTGATCACGACCCAGAACAATCCCTGCAACAGCAGCCACAGCGTGAGCTTCTGCCTGCCAAAATGAAAAGTGATGTCATCGAGATAATCGATCACTTCCGGCAGCAGGCCGGAGACGTGCAGCACCAATGCGCCCCACACCAGAACGGCGATGGTTTTCTCGAACGTGCGCACGATGCTGCCCCGAGCGAACACGTGGCGCAGCAAATAAAAGAAAATGCGCACCAGCAAGAGCGAGGCGAGCAGCGGCACGAACAGCCGCAGCAGATCGACCTCGATCCATTGTTTGAGCAGGCTGATGCTCACCGTCAGCGGAATCAGCGCGACGGCGGGGAACAGGATGCGCCTCAAGCCGCCGACGCCGAACTTCCAGATGCCGTCCGCCTCGACGCGAGCCAGGCGCAGCGCCCGGCCCGCGGCCCAGGCAAGCACGAAGCACGACAGCAGGATCGCGATCTGCCATACGACCTGCGGATCGTGCAGATCGATCCAGGCCTTTTGCAGCAGGTTACTGAAGGGTTCTTTCATTGCTCGGCGTAGGGCAAAGCCTCGGCTAAGTGCCGTCTCCAGTTGGCGGCGTACGCATTCGCGATATCAGGGTTGTGGCGCAGGATCAGCACGTTCTCGGCGTTCTTGCTTTTCGCGGCGTAGGTCCAATTGTAACTCCCGGTGATGACCGCCGCGTCCGCCGTACCCGCGTCGATGACCATCACCTTGTTGTGCGCGCTCTGGTAGCGCACCTCCAGCGTCACCGGAATGCCCGCCCGGACCAGGTCGGGGATGCGGCTGGCCTCGCCGCTGAAGGTCTGCTCGCGGTCCGCCATGACGCGTACGTCCACGCCGCGCCTTTTGGCTGCGATCAATGCATTCGCCAGCGTGCGGCTGGTGAAACTGAAGGCCTGCACCAGAATCTGATTTTTTGCCCGGCGTATGCCGTCGACGATCATGCCTTCGGCATTGTCCCAGGGCGTGAATGCCACCTGCACCGTGCCCTGCGCCGGAAATACCGGCGGCGTTTGCCGGTACGGCAATGCTTCGGGTGCCTGCGCCGGAATCTGCGCCTCGGCCGCGCAAGCACATAACAGAGCGAGCCCGAGTAGCGCCCGCCTCATTGTTTTTTCGCCAGCAGCGCCGCGAAAAAACCGTCGGTGCCATGCAGGTGCGGCGCAAGGCGCAGATATTCCCCGGTATCGAGTTCGATGCGCTGCTGCGCCAGGGCGGCGTTGGCCGGCCGCAGCTCGAACTGCGCGTGCGTCGCCAGAAAGGACTCCACCACCTCTGCGTTCTCCTCATCGAGCAGGCTGCAGGTCGCGTACAGCATCAGGCCGCCCGGCTTCACCAGCCTGGCTGCCGCAGCCAGGATGACATCCTGCTTTGCGCGGCGCTCGGCCAGCGCCTGTTCGTCCTGGCGCCATTTGAGATCGGGATTGCGCCGCAGCGTCCCCAAGCCGGTGCAGGGCGCGTCCACCAGCACGCGGTCGAGCTTGCCCGCGAGACGCTTCAGGCGCGCGTCGTTTTCGCTCGCGATCCACTGCGGATGCACGTTGGAAAGGCCCGAGCGCGCGAGGCGCGGCTTCAAGCCCGCGAGGCGCTTTTCCGAAATATCGAAGGCATACAGCCTGCCGCTGGAGCGCATCATCGCCCCCAGCGCCAGGGTCTTGCCGCCGGCGCCGGCGCAGAAATCCGCCACCATCTCGCCGCGGCGCGGCGCGAGCAGCTGGCACAGGAGCTGGCTGCCCTCGTCCTGGATTTCGATCGCCCCCTCCAGGAACAGCGGGTGCCGCTTGATTTGCGGCTTGCCCTCCAGACGCACGCCCACCGGCGAATAGGGCGTCGCCCGCGCAGCGATACCGTCGGCCGCCAGGCGCGCGAGCACCGCCTCGCGCTCGGCCTTCTGCAGGTTGACGCGCAGATCGAGCGGCGCGCTCTTCTGCAAGCTCTGCGCCAGCGCGAGCAATTCCTCTTCGCCGTATTGCCGCTGCAGCTTCGCGAGCAGCCAATCGGGAAAATCGCAGCGCACGGCAAACGAGCTGTCCTCCGCTTGCGCCTTGAGCTCGGCCAGCCAGTCGCGTTCCCTCGGCTTCAGTGCCGTGTCCAGTTCGCGCAGGCTCAGGCCGCGCAGCCTTGTGAGCGCCGCCAGCGCCAGGCGGCGCGGATCGCGGCCCGCCGTCAGCGTTTCCAGCAGCCGCAAGCGGCGCAGGACGGCGAACACGGTCTCGGCGACGAAGGCGCGGTCCTGCTGGCCGAGTATGGGGTGAGCGCGCAAATAGCGCGACACGACCGCATCCGCCGGATGCTTGAATTCAAGCACGGCGGCAAGCGCAGTCACGGTGTGATCCAGTAGGGGGCGCGGCAAGGGCATGGCTCAGGGCGGCGGCGCGCTCAAGGCGGGCACTAGTTGCCGATGCGCGTCAGCACCTGGTCGATGCGCACGCCGTCTTTTTCGATGACCAGGATGCGCACCGGCAGGTAATCGCGGCCGCTCGCGAACCAGATCTCCGTGCCTCTGTCTTCCTTGTTGTCGCGCTGCTTCACCAGATGAACGGTTTCCAGCTCGCCTGCCGGGGTCTTCAGCACTTCCCTTCCGGCCACGTTGTATTGAAATTGCGTCAGGCCCTTGCCATCGGTCAGGGTGATCTTGATCTCCTTGCCCGGCTTGAGATCAGGCGATGGCTGGAAGGCATAGTTGTAGAGGAAGCTCAGCCGGTCCTGCAGCGGCGGCACCATGTTCGTGGTCTCGCTTTTGCCGTCGTGCTCCTGCGTCAGCGTTTTTCTGACCCAGTCGAATCGGGCCACCGCAGCCGGCTTGTCGCCGCGCTGGTCGCGGTATTCCAGCGGTCGCAGGCCTGCGCCTGTGATCTCGCCGCGGCACGAGCGCTTGGCGGCGCCGCGATAGAGCAGCGCGCCGATACCTTTGCCGCGGCCTTCGGAGGTCAGCGAAAAACTCTTGCCGTCGTGCTCGAGCACCTCGGTCAACTCCGCCGCGACCACGCCGTTGTAGCTCAAGTCGTAGGTCAGGCTCACTTTGTGCGGCGGCTGCGCCGCGCAAGCGCCGGCGAAAAGGCAAACGGCGACAAAGGCAAGAGGTTTGATCACGGCGCGTACAACTGTTGGGGATGATCCCCCTTAACGCGCACCACCCCGCTTTCGATGACCAGTTTCCCGTCGAGAAACCAGCGCGCCGCCTGCGGGTAAATGCGATGCTCCTGCGCCAGCACGCGCGCGGCGAGCTTCGCTTCATCATCGTGAGGAAGCACCGGCACCGCTGCCTGGATGACGATCGGTCCGTGATCGAGCTGCGTCGTGACGAAGTGCACGCTGCAGCCATGCAGCTTCACCCCTGCAGCGAGCGCCCTTGCATGGGTGTCCAGCCCCGGGAACGCGGGCAGTAGCGACGGATGGATGTTGAGCAGTCGGCCCCGGTAGCGCAGGACAAAGCCCTCGGTGAGTATGCGCATGAAACCGGCCAGCGCCACCAGGTCGGGGCGAAAACCATCGATCGCCCGCGCCAGCGCCGCGTCGAACGCATCGCGCGTGGCGTAGTCGCGGTGCGCGACGATGGCGGTAGCGATGCCGCGGCCGGCAGCGTACTCGAGCCCGGCAGCGTCGGCGCGGTTGCTGATCACCGCCGCCACCGGCAAGCCGGCTTCGACCATGGCCTGCATATTGCTGCCGCGGCCTGAAATCAGGATGACCATGCTTTTCATACCGGCATTCTAAAGCCAAAAGGGCGTTAGTCCGGCAGCAACGGGACCGCGCGTTTCAAGCCCGGCGCGGATCGCCATCCGCGGCCCGGCGCGGAAAACCGGCCAGCGGCCCGACGCTGTCGGCCTCGAACAGCTCGGGATCGAGCGGCTCAGCGCGCGGTCTTGAGCGCAGCGGCGACGCGGGTAACGCGCTTGCCCTGGAATCGTGCCACCTCGAGGTCATCCGCGCTCGGCGGCGCGCTGTTGGTGCCGGAAACCGAGGAGGCGCCATAGGGCGTGCCCGCCCTGAACAGCACCGGGTCGGCATAGCCCGTCGGGACCAGTATCAGGCCAAGGTGAGCCATCGGCGCGTACAGCGAAGTTATGGTCGTCTCATTGCCGCCATGCGGGGTCGAAGTGGAGGCAAACGCGGAGCCTGCCTTGCCTACGAGCGCGCCCTTGAACCACAGCCCGCCGAGGCTGTCGATGTAGGCTTTCAGCTCGGAGGTCATGCTGCCGAAGCGCGTCGGCGTGCCGAACACGATGGCGTCGGCCCACTCTGCGTCGGCTTCGGTGGGCGCTTCATACAGCGCATTCATGCGCTGCGCCCCTTCGTGCCAGCCCGGAACGCTCTTCATCACCGCTTCGCCGACCACTTCACGCGCGCGGCGCATGCGCACCTCGCCCCCTCCGGCTCTGGCGCCCTCCGCAATGGCCTTGGCCAGCGCTTCGGTGACGCCACCGCGGGAATAAAAGGCAATCAAGACATTGGTTGTCATCATGGTTCTCCTGGTTATGGTTATGCGCGGTTATGCGCTTTTCTTTGCGTCGAGGCTGAAGCCGCCGGGGCCGAACGCGAACAGTCCCAGCATGCCGCCCATGATCGACACGTTTTTGAGCAGGTTGATCATCTGCTGTTGCGCCTCGGCCGGAGCGAGGCCGGCGGGATTGTGGAACACCAGCGTGACGGGAATCACATACAGGAAAATCGCCGCAGCGGCCCAGCGCGCGTTCCAGCCTATGGCTATGAGCAAACCGCCGCCCAGCTCGACCAGAATGGTGAGTGGCAGCAATACGTCGACCATTGGCAATCCTTTGCTCGCCATGTAGCCCGCCGTGCCGGCATAGCCGGTAATTTTGCCGAAGCCCGAGATGATGAAAATCAGCGCCAGCAGGATGCGGCCCACCAGGGCCGCGGAGTTTTGCAAGTTCGTGTTCATGTGTTCCTTCCTTTCCGTGTCGTTGGTCAACTCAAATCGAACAGGATTACTTCAGCCTGCTCACCGTTCTCAAACACCATCTCGGCCACGCCGGTCGCCTTGAGCGCATCGCCCGCTTGCAGCGGCTGGCCATTAACCGTCAGCTTGCCGCGCGCCACGTGCACGTACGTTTTGCGCGCGAGAGCGAGCTTGTGCTCAATGCGCTCGGCACCGTCGAGCAGCGCCGCGTACACGGACGCATCCTGATGGATCAGCACCGAACCTTCGCGAGCGTCGCTGGAGGCGATCAGCCGCAAGCGGCCGCGCTTGGATGCGGCATCGAAATGCTTCTGCTCGTAGCTCGGCCGGATGCCGGTGACATCAGGTTCGATCCAGATCTGCAGGAAGTGCGTCACGCCGTCCTTGGAATGGTTGTACTCCGAATGCAGCACGCCCTTGCCCGCGCTCATGCGCTGTACGTCCCCGGGAACCATGGTAGACCCGTTGCCCATGTTGTCTTCGTGCGCCAGCGCACCTTCGAGCACGTAACTGATGATTTCCATATCGCGGTGGCCGTGGGTGCCGAAGCCGCTGCCCGGGAGGATGCGGTCCTCATTGATCACGCGCAGGCTGCCGAATCCCATGTGCTCGGGATCGTGATAATCGGCAAACGAAAACGTGTGGAAAGACTTCAGCCAACCGTGGTCGGCGTAACCGCGCTCATTGCCCTTGCGAACCTGTAGCATGCCAGTCTCCTATCTGTTAGTTCTGATGTATTGAACCAATGACTTAGATGGTAGACTTGCAGCTGTTGGAATAAAAGCGAATAATTTTCACATAATGCTTCAATTTAATTGAATATCTATCCCGAAGATGAAACTGACCCTGGACGCATTGCAGGTCATGGACGCGATCGAGCGCAAAGGCAGCTTTGCCGCCGCGGCGGCCGAACTGCACCGCGTGCCCTCCGCCCTCACCTACACGGTGCAGAAGCTGGAGCAGGATCTGGACGTAGTGCTGTTCGATCGCAGCGGCCACCGCGCGCGGCTGACCCCGGCCGGGCAGGAGCTGATGCAGGAAGGCCGGCAGTTGCTGCGCGCCGCCGGCGAACTGGAATGCCGCGTGCAGCGCGTCGCCACCGGCTGGGAAACGGAGCTGCGCATCGCGCTCGACATCATGATCCCGGCGGTGCAGTTGTTCCCGCTGATCGCGGAGTTCTACGCCGAGCAATCGGGAACGCGCATACGTCTGGCGCACGAGGTGCTCGCCGGCACCTGGGATGCGCTGGTGTCGGGGCGGGCGGAACTGGCCTTAGGCGTGTCGGGTGAAGTTCCGGCGGGCGGCGGCTACGCCATCCGCATGCTGGGGTACAAGGATTTCGTGTTCGCCGTCGCTCCCATCCACCCCCTGGCAGCATTGCCCGAGCCCCTCAAGCACGAACAGATCCTGGCCCACCGCGCCGTCGCCATCGGCGACAGCTCGCGCAACCTGCCGCCTCGCTCTGTCGGGCTGTTGACCGGCCAGGACGTGCTCACCGTCCCCGACCTGGAGTCCAAGGTGGCGGCGCAGGTCGCGGGCCTGGGCTGCGGCTATCTGCCGGCGCATGCGGCCGCGCCGCTCATCAAGGCCAAGCGCCTGGTGGTGAAGGAGGTGGAGGAAATCAAGCCGGCGGGCAATCTCTACTACGCCTGGCGCTCGCGGGAGAAAGGCAAGGCGCTGCGCTGGTTTCTCAAGCGCCTGGAAAATCAGGAAGTGCGCGCGTCGCTGCTGCGGTATTGAGCAATCGATTCACCCTTGCGCCAGCTTCGCGCGGATGGATTCGATGCGTTCGCGGTTGACGCTGAAATCGCTGCTCCCCAGACGCGAAGCCGAGCGCACATGGATCACCCCGGCCTTCTCGTCCAGGTAAAACTCGGTATCGTCGACGTAACCCATGAGCTTGGTGCTGAACTCGGCATAGAGATAGTTCGGCTCCGATTTCACCACCCTGACGCGTTGCATGCCATCGATGACCTGCCTCAAGGCCGCCCAAGCCTGCCTGGCATCGCCGGTGTAGCGCAAGGGCTCGATGTAATGCTCCGCATCGGCGTTCTTGTCGACTTGGCTGTTGACGTTATTGGGCGTGTGCTTGGACGGGGCCAGGCGCCCGTCATGCACACCCAGATTGTCCGGCCGCGTGCCGCTGAATAATCCCATGGGTGCTCCGATAGCGATGATTAGCGCAATGAGCGCGACCAGTACGGCTGCAACGCGCAGCAGTTTCCTCAAAGTGCCGATCGCCTAGGCCTCGGTGCCGCGCTCGGCGATCTCGCGGTGCACGGCGGGCATGTCGACGCCCTTGACCTGGGTAATCACCTGCTCCAGCGCCTGCGCCGGCAGCGAGCCCGCCTCGGAGTAGAGAATCACTTTCTCGCGAAACACCATCAGGGTCGGAATGGAGCGGATGTTGAACGCGCCCGCGACCTCCTGCTCCTCCTCGGTGTTGACCTTGGCGAACACCACATCGGCGTGCTGTTCGGAGGCCTGCTCGAAGGTCGGCGCGAAGGCGCGACAGGGCGCGCACCAAGGCGCCCAGAAATCCACGATCACCACATCGTTGCCGGTGACGACCTGCTCGAAATTGTCCTTGGTGAGGTCTACGGTTGCCATGCGCTTCTCCCAATAGGTTTCTGAAATTATATCAGGACGAGGCGGACGGCCGCCTGTGCGCTAGCCCAGCTTTTCCAGAAAGGCCGCGATCGCGCGCCAGTAATCCGGCTCGCCGGCGAGGCTGTCGTGGTCGGCCGGGCGGATTTCGCGCCACTGTTTGGCCCCGCCCCATGCCGCGTACAGGCGCTCGGAGTGCGGCCGCGGAATCACGCGATCTCCGCTCGCGACCAGGCACAGCAGCGGCGCCTTGATGCCAGGCGCGCGCGATAGCGAATCGAAGCGGTGCTTGAGCATCAGGCCTATCGGCAAATAGGGATAGACGCCCCTGGCCACGCTCTCGACGCTGTCGTAAGGCGAAACCAGGATCACGCCCGCCACCGGCCGCTGGGCCGCGAGATAGACCGCGACGCCGCTGCCCAGGCTGCGGCCCATCACCGCAACACGGCCCGCATTGGCGCGCCTGGCGGCGTAGTCGTAAATCTGCAAGGCATCGGCAAACAGTTCGGCCTCGCCCGGCTTGCCTTCACTCCTGCCGTAACCGCGGTAATTGAACATCAGCAGGGACCAGCCGGCGTATTGGCCTGCGGTCGAGGCGAGCCAGGACACTTCCTCCGCATTGCCGCCGAAATAAATCAGCAGCGGCGCAGGCGTTTGTGTTGGTGTCGCCTTCACCAACCAGCCGTGCAGACGCACCTGATCGGTCGTGACCAAGCTCACTTCCTCGATCGCCGCGCCCGGATTCGCTTGCAGCGGATCCTGGGTAAGCGGCTGGGGAAAGAAAATCAGCCGCTCCTGGAAAAAATAGATCAACACCGGGAAACCCAGCGCGACGCAGGCGGCGAGTTTGAGCCAGTCGAGCAGCTTGGCTTTCGTTTTGGCCTTCAATGCAGCACCGAATTGGTTGATGACGAGCCTATTCTATCGGCGACGCTGGGGCCACCGCCACCTGATTGTTGCTTACAATCGCCGCATGAACAACTATCGCGGCCGCTTCGCCCCCTCGCCCACCGGAGGGCTGCACTTCGGCTCGCTGGTCGCCGCGGTGGGCAGTTACCTGGAAGCGAAAACCCGCGGCGGCGCATGGCTGCTGCGCATGGAAGACCTCGATCCGCCGCGCGAGCAGCCGGGCGCGGCCGAGCGGATACTCCGCACGCTCGAAGCCTGCGGCATGAACTGGGACGGCAATATCATGTACCAAAGCAAACGCGGCGAAACGTATCGCGCCGCGCTTGCGCGCCTTGAAGCGCAAGGCCTGGTCTATGTCTGCGGCTGTTCCAGGCGGGAAATCGCAGACTCGGGCCTTGGTCCGGATGGCGCGCTGATTTACCCTGGCACCTGCCGCATGGGCCTTGCGCCGGGAAAAACGCCTCGCGCCACCCGGGTGCGCGTCGATCATCAGGCGATCGAATTCGAGGACGCGGTGCAGGGAAAGATACGCCAGGATCTCGCTGCCGAAGTCGGCGACTTCGTGCTGCTGCGCGCCGACGGGCTGTATGCCTACCAGTTGGCGGTGGTGGTCGATGATGCCGAACAGGGGATCACCGATGTGGTGCGCGGCGCCGACCTGCTCGATTCGACGCCGCGGCAGATTTATCTTCAGCGTCTGCTCGACCTGCCCGCGCCGCGTTACCTGCACCTGCCGGCGGCGGTGAATGCTGCCGGAGAAAAACTCTCCAAGCAGACGCGGGCGCCGCCGATGGATGAAAGCAATCCAGTGCCCGTGCTGGCGCAAGTCATGGATTTTCTCGGCCAGGCCCCGCCCGCGCAACTTCGCCGCGCGCCGCTCGCCGAGTTCTGGCGCTGGGCGCTCGCGCATTGGGATGCGAAGCACATTCCGCGCCAGCGCAGCCTGCCTGCGCCCTAGCGTTTCGAAAACAGCGAACGAATCGAACCCGGCGGCAGCATCACTGTGGCGAGCGCCAGCAGCACCAGCCCCAGGGCGGCGAAATCCTGCCAGTGCGGCCGCTCGGAGAGCACCAGCATGCCGCTGAATACTCCCACCACCGGAGTCATCAGCGAGGACAACGAGGACACACCCACCGGCACCGTCGTGACGATCTTGTACCAGGCCCAGTGGCAGAACACGAATGCGACCAGAACATTGTAGGCAAGCGCAACGGCCGGCCACAGTGTCAGCGGGTGCAGCTTGTGCATGTCGAATGCCAGCGCCCCGGCGTAGATCGGAATGCCGCCGATCAGCAATTGCCAGGCGGTGAGCGAGGTGACGGGCAGATCGATCGGATAGCGCTTCATCATCACCGTGCCTATCGCCCAACTGAGCGCTCCCGACACCATCAACAAAGTGCCCTTGGGAGCAGCCTGCACCGCCCGCAGCTCGACCGAAAGCAAAAGCAGCATGGCGCCCATGCCCAGGCCGACACCGACTATCCGGCGCGCAGTGATCCGCTCTTTCAGCAACCAGGCCGAGAGCGGCACACTCCACAGCGGCATGGTGTAGGCCAGGATCGCCGCGCGGCCGGAAGACATGTAGCCGATGCCGTAGGCGATGCATACGTTCCACACCGTGATGTTGAACAGCGCGATCAGCAGCAGCCTGCCCCATTGGCCGCGCGGCACCCGCAGCGGCAGCCGGGCGTAGGCGGCTATGGCGAACAGGCCTGCCGCGCCGCCCAGCAGACACACGCTGCGAAAACTGAACACCGGTATTTCGGTAAGCGCGAGCTTGATCATGGGCCAGTTGAAACCCCAGCCCAGAGTGAGCGCCACCAGCACCCACAGGATCGAAGCCGGAAACCCGTGGTGCTCCTGGCGGTTCAAGCTTTTTTCTCGGCCTGCAACGCAAGTTCGACTGCGCGCAGGTCGGCGCTGGCGTAATCGAGTTCGCCGCGCTGCACGAGAGCGCACAGTTGCTCGAATTCGGCAGTATCCAGGCTTTCGATGCGCCGCTTCACCCAGTCCGCGGCGCTCGCGGCAATCAGGCGCCGCACACGGCCCCCGCGCGACAGCCGCTGGCTGGCGCAGGCTGCGGCATGCCGCTCGATCAGGTCGGCCAGTTCCGGCACACCGTCGCCGCTGGTGGCGACAGTGCGCACCACCTGCGGCGTCCAGGCGTCGTGATGGCGCAGCGACAGCATCCCGAGCAACTCGCGTTCGGTTCGGTCAGCGAGCGGCAGGTCGGCTTTGTTCACCACCAGAATATCGGCGATCTCGAGGATGCCGGCTTTGATCGCCTGCACCTCGTCGCCGAGGCCAGGCGGGCAGACCACGATGCGTGTGTCGGCAACTTCCGCCACCTCGACCTCGGACTGACCGGCGCCCACGGTCTCGACGATGATGTGGTCATAGCCGGCGGCGTCGAACAGGTCAATCACCCGCGCCGTGGTGCGCGACAGGCCGCCGCCATGGCCGCGCGAGGCGAGCGAGCGGATGAACACGCGCTCGTTCGCCTGGTGCTCGCCCATGCGGATGCGATCGCCGAGTATGGCGCCGCCCGAGAACGGACTCGAGGGATCGACCGCCACCACCCCGATTCTGGCGCCGCGCGCGAGCCATTCGCCGATCAGCGCGTTGACCAGCGTGGACTTGCCCGCGCCGGGGGGACCGGTGATGCCCAGCACGCGCGCGCGTCCGAGATGCGGCTGCAGTTCGTGCAGCAGCGCCTTGCCCGCGGCGGTCTCGTTCTCCACCGCCGACATGGCGCGCGCCAGCGCGCGGCGCTCGCCGGCGAGAATGGCGGCGAGTGCGTTTGCATGGGGCTCAGCGTTCATGCAGAGATTGCCATGCCCAGCCCTTCAGACCATGACCAGCGGCTGGCCGAAACCGAGTTCGCGCCGCAGGGTCGCGCAGATCTCGCCGTGGGTGCAGCCGGCTTCCGCTGCCTCGACCACGCGCGCGAAAATGTTCTGTTTCGGATCGCCTGCGGCGGATGCGAGGCGGTCCCGCGCGGTTTGCACCGCGGCCTGCGAGCGCTGCTCCTTGTACGCCTTGAACGCGGCGATATGCGAGCGCATCTTCGCCGGGTCGGGCGTGGGCAAGGCCTGGCGCTCGCTTTTGCTTTCTTCCGCCTGATAGGCGTTGACCCCGACCACCGTCTGCTCGCCCGACTCGATTTTTTCCTGAAAACCGCGTGCCGATGCGCCGATCATTTTCTGCACCAGGCCCTGCTCCACCGCGGCGTACATGCCGCCGGCGGCCTCCACCTGCGCCATGATGCCGAGGATTTTCTGCTCCATCTCGTCGGTGAGCGACTCGATGTAGTAGCTCCCGCCCAGAGGATCGATCACGTCGGTGAGGTGCGCCTCCTCGCGCAGGATGTTCTGCGTACTGACGGCGATGCGCGCGCCGAATTCGGTCGGGCAGGACAGCGCCTCGTCGTAGGCGTCGGTATGCAGCGACTGCAGCCCGCCGAAGATGCCGGCCATGGCCTGCACGGTGACGCGCGCGATGTTGTTGAGCGGCTGCTGCCGCGTGAGATCGACGCCCGAGGTCTGGCCGTGGAACTTGAAGCGCCAGGAACGCGGATCGCGCGCGCCGAAGCGCTCGCGCGTGATGCGCGCCCAGATGCGCCGGCCGGCGCGGAATTTGGCGATCTCCTCGAACAGGCTGACCGATATGTCGAAGAAAAAAGTGAAGCGCGGCAGGAAGGCATCCGGCTCCATGCCGCGCGCCCTGCAGTCCTCGGCGTACTGGATCGCCGAGGACAGGGTGAAGGCCATCGCCTCGGCCGGCGTGGCGCCGGCCTGCTGCATGTGCTGCCCCACCACCGACATCGGGTTCCAGTTGGGCACGTGCCGGTTGCAGAATTCGATGTGGTCGGTGAGGATGCGCCGCGCGCCGGGGAGCGCAATGCGGAAGAACATGTGGTTGGCGACGAAGTGGCTCAAGTAGTCGCTCTGGTTGGAAGTGCCGCTGATGGCGCGCCAGTCGACGCCGCGCCTTTTCGCGGTCGCGAGCAGGAATGCGAGCAGGGTAAACGGCGAAGGATCGTTCATGGCGCAGGAGGTGCGCGCCAGATCCACGCCGGCGAGGCACTGATCCATGTGCTCCACCGTGTTCGCCACCACGCCGCAGGTGCCGAGCAACTCGGCGTGAACCTCGTCCATGTCATAGCCGCGGAAGACCGAATTGCAGGGGATGAGCGACACCGCGGTGGCGCCTTGCGCGAGCACATCCAGCAGGCGCGCGTTGTAATCAAGCGGCGTGCCGAGGCCGATCAGCTGGCGCTGGGTCCAGGTGCGGCCGCGGTGCATGCTGGCATAGATGCCGCGGGTGTAGGGCGGCTGGCCCGGATAGCCGAGATCGGCGGCATAGTCGCCCTGCCGGTCCTGCGGCGTGTACAACGGCTTGACTTCGATGCCGGAACGGTTGCGCGCGGGCTTGTCGCTGCCCACGCTCGCGGCATATTCGCGCTGCCAGCGCTCGGGCCCGGTTTCGCGTTCGGACAGTTTGCCTGCGTCCAGGGGCTTGTTCATCTGCGTCTCCTCGTCAAACGTTCACCGCGCGCCGCGCGCGGGTGAGGCGGCCGATCTCCGCCGCGATTTCCTCGAGCGCGCTGCCCGGGTGGAACACCCTCGCCACCCCGGCCTCGCGCAACATCGCCTCGTCCGCGTCGGGCACGATGCCGCCGACGATGACCGCGATATCCTGCAGACCGGCTGCGCCCAGCGCCTGCATCAGCTTGGGCACAATCAGGTGGTCGGTCGCAAGCGAGGAGACGCCGATCACATCGACGTCTTCCTCCATCGCCAGCTTGACTACCGCAGGGATGTCCTGCCAGGGCGGCGTGTAGACCACCTCCATGCCGGCATCGCGCAGGAACGAAGCGACCACGCGGCTGCCGCGATCGTGGCCGTCGAGGCCGATTTTGGTGACCAGTACCTTGGGTGGTTGAGTTGTAGTTGTCATGGTGCGCCGTCTCGATAGGGTTTCTGGATTTTCATGCCTTCTGCGCTTCGCGCAGCAGCCGGAGAAAACTGCGCGCGATGCTGCGCGGGGAACTCCTGCCGCCCTCGCGGAACCAGTGCTGGGTCCAGTTGAGCGCGCCCAAGAGCAGCAGGCGGAAGGTCTGGCGATCGGTCTCCGGCGGCAGCGGCAGCGCCGCCACCAGCTCTGCAAACAGGCTGTCGTAGCCGTCGCGCAGTTTTACCAGGCGCGCTGCCGCCTTGGGCACATCCTGCGGCAGCACGCGAATCACGACCAGCGCATAGTCGCCGGTCTTGAGCAACGCATCCAGATGCGCCACGGCCGCCGCCTCCAGCCGCTGCCAGGGCTCGACATGCTTGGCAACGGCGGCCCGGACCTTTTCGGTGATCAGCCGCACCCCCTCCTCGTACACCGCGACCAGCAGGTCTTCCTTGGCGGCGAAATGGTAATACAGCGACCCAGGCAGCATGTCCACGGCCGTCGCAATGTCGCGCATCGAGGTGGCGGCATAGCCTTTCTCGCGGAACAGCTGCGCCGCCTGGTCCAGGATCAGGGGCAGGCGGTTATCGCTGCGCGGAATGCGTAGGGTTTGGGCCATGGGGTCCGGACCATAAGAAAAACAAACGACTGTTTGCTTTATAAACGATTTCGTGCCGCCGGTCAATATGTCCGGCGCCGGACCTCGCACGCCGGATCTCGGCTAGAATAGCCGGGCGTCGGATCCAGGCGCGGCGATCGCTCAAGCGCTTCATCTGCGTACGCCGGAATCCCCGGACCTCACCCCGGGGAGGCCGCGCAACCACGGGAGTATAAAAATGAAATTGCTATCGAGGTTCACGAGACTTGTGTTCATGGCCGCTTTGCTCGTCGCGCCCGCAGGCGGCGCGCTGGCGCAAGCGCAAGCGTATCCAAGCAAACCCATACGCGTGATCGTTCCCTTTCCACCGGGAGGCTCGACCGACTTTCTCGCCCGCATCGTCGGACAGAAACTCACCGCAGCCTGGGGACAACAGGTCATCATCGACAACCGGCCGGGCGCGGGCGGCACGGTGGGCGCGGCCGAAGCCGCGCGAGCGGCACCCGACGGCTATACCCTGCTGATGGGTGCGGTCCACCATGAAATCGCGACCAGCGTCTACGCCAAGCTGCCGTACGATTTTCAAAAGGATTTCGCCCCGATTACTACGGTCGCGATCGTGCCCAATGTGCTGGTGGTGAATCCGTCGATACCGGTGCATTCGGTGAAAGAGCTGATCGCCTACGCCAAGGCCAACCCGGGCAAACTCACCTATGGCTCGGCCGGGATGGGCACGGCGCATCACCTCATCGGCGAGCAATTCAATTTGCAGGCAGGGGTCGAAATCCTGCATGTTCCCTACAAGGGAAGCTCGCCGGCCGTCGCGGATCTCATCGGCGGGCAGGTTTCGCTCATGTATGACACCGTCTCGTCGTGCCTGCCACATATCAAGTCGGGGAAGCTGCGGCCGCTAGGCGTGACCACCGCCAAACGCTCGGTCGCCCTGCCCGATGTGCCCACGATCGCCGAAGCCGCCCTTCCCGGTTTCGAGGTGACGACCTGGTTCGGATTCGTTGCGCCGGCCAAGACGCCAGCGGAGATCATTACCAAGCTCAATACGGAAATTGTGAAGATTCTGAACATGCCCGACGTCAGGGAGCGCCTGCTCGCGGCTGGCAGCGAACCAGTAGGCAATACGCCGGAGCAGATGGCCGCCCAGATTGCGCGAGAGACGGCGGCATTCGCGAAAATCGTGAAGCAGGCGAAGCTGGTTGTGGAGTGAGGCGCGCCCTTGAGGCACGCAGATCACTAGATTACGCATAAGACGAGAAAGCGACTCGAGATGAAGATCACCAAGCTTCAGGTTTACGTGCTGCGCGCCCCTGATACCGCTCGTCCGCACTGGGTGAGCCATTTCATCGTTCCCAAAGCGAACGAGATCCTGGTGCGCCTGCAGACCGACGAAGGCGTGGAAGGCATCGGCCTTGCCACCAGCTACACACCGATCGAGGCCGCCATTCACGCCTTTCGCAGCGGTATCGGCGAACTGATCGTCGGCGCCGACCCGCTGGCGCCGGAGAAGCTGTACCAGAAGCTGTTCGCCCTGACCTGGCAGCGCCTGGCTCACGAAAAAGGCTGGTCGCGCGAAGCGCTGGTGCGGATCTCCGCCGCCGTCGACATCGCGGCCTGGGACATCATGGGGAAAGTGGCCGGACTGCCTTTGTACCGGCTGTTCGGCGGCTACCGCAGCGAGGTGCCCTGCTACGTCACCTGCGCCTATTACCGCGACGGCAAGGACCTGGTCGAGTTGCGCGACGAAATGCAGATGCTGAAGGCGCAAGGGCACACCGCGTTCAAGGCGAAGGCCGGGGGCGTCCCGCTCGGCGAAGATATGGAGCGATTGGCCGTGGTGCGCGAGGTCATCGGGAATGACAAGGACCTCATGGTCGATGTCAATCGAGCCTGGGATCTCGCCACGGCCATCGAGGGAGCGCGGCTGCTCGAGCCTTTGCGACCGCGCTGGCTCGAGGAGCCGGTGCGCTGGGCCGACGACCGGCGCGAGCTCAAGCTCCTGGCCCAGCGAACGCGGATTCCGTTATCCGCCGGTGAAAGCGAATTGACGAGTTACGGCTGTCGCGCCTTGCTGGAAGAACAGGCGATCGAGATCCTGCAGTTCGACTGCACCATGATGGGCGGTTTCACCGAGGGGCGGAAGCTGGCGGCGCTGTGCGAACTCAACCATGTTCAGGTCGCTCCGCACCACGACTGCTTCATCCATGCGCATATCGTGGCCTCCAGCCCCGCCGGTTGCATCGTCGAGTCCTTCACCGACCCGGAACGCGACCCCTTGCAGGCCGAGCTGTTCGAAGACCCGCCGCGGATCGCGAACGGCCGCCTGACGCTGAAGGAAGCCCCGGGCCTGGGATTGACGCTGTCCGAAGCCGCGCTCGCCAAATTCGGCGAGCGGATCCTGTAAGCGCACGGCTCGCCAAGTCGAGCACTTCTTCCAGCATTGGAATGTTTATGTTGCGCCCCATGCTGATTTCGATCCTGGCGCTATCGCTCCTGGGCTGCGCCACTGCGTCCGCACCGCCGGACGGAACTGGCGGCATCGCGCGGCTCTCGCCGGAAGAGCTGGCGCGCCTGATGCCCAAGCCCGATCCCAAACTGCCGCTGGCAGAGCTCGTGCGCATGTCGAAGGAGGGCGCGACGGCGAAAGACATTATCGCCAGGATCAGGGAAACCGGTTCGCGCTACGACCTCAGTGCATCGCAGGCGATCGAACTCCACGGTCAGGGTGTGAACGCGGAAGTGCTGGACTACATCCAGTCGGCGCGCGAGCAGGCGTTGCGCGACCGCGTCACCGAGGAGATCAACCAGCGCGAGCAACGCCACGCCGAGGAGCTCAGGCGCGAGCAGGAGTTGCAGCGCAACAATTATTACTACGACCCGTGGTGGCCGGGTTATCCCGGTTACGGTTGGAACTACGGCTACCCCTTCATCCCCTACGGCGGCTTCTACTGGCGCCGGTAGACCACCAACGCCACGCCGATCGCCGCCAGCGCCAGCGGCAGCAGCACCAGGCCGGCCGATTCGGGCAGGCGGGACACCGAAAAGTAAGCCCACGCTAACCCACCGAAGGGCTGATGGCGAAATATTGCATCAACCATATGATATATATAATGTTTCTTTTATACGGGCAGATCGCCCTGCCCACCACAGTAGGCCAACATATTGATTTGAATGTATTTTGTGCATCACATCAAACAGAGATCGGGCTTTTCAAAAAAATACTTGACAGGCAATCGGTTAAGTGTAGAATTCGAATTGTTGCAGTGCAATATCTTCCTGGTTCTGGAGCGATTGCACCCGAGATTACAGAATCTGTTCGATCACCTTTTTTGGAGATACAAATGTACGCGACCCCTGAACAATTTGCTGCTACCAACAAAGCCAGCGTGGATGCGCTGTTTACCATCGCCCACGCCCAGTTCGCCGCTTTCGAGCGTCTGTCGGCGCTCAACTTCAACACCACGAAAGTGGCGTTTGAAGACAGCGTCAACCAAGCCAAGGCGCTGCTGTCGGTCAAGGATGCGCAAGAGTTCGTCAACCTGAGCGCCGCCTCGGCTCAGCCGGCCCTGGAAAAAGCGATCGCCTATTCGCGCAATGTGTACGAAGTGGCGACCCAGACCCAGGCCGAAGTCACGAAGCTGGCCGAAACCCAGGCTGCCGAAATGAACAAGACCGTCGTCTCGCTGATGGACAAGCTGACCAAGAACGCGCCCGCCGGTTCGGACGTCGCTGTAGCCGCGGTCAAGTCCGCCATGGCCGCCGCCAACTCCGCCTACGACAGCTTCACCAAAGTCGTGAAACAAGCGACCGACATGGCCGAAGCCAACGTTACTGCCGCCACCGCGACCGTGGTGAAAGAAGCCGGCAAAAAGAAAGCTGCCTAAGCTTTCTTCAAGGAAACGCTGGCAGCTTCTCCTCCTCCTTTGCTGTCAGCGGCCCCGAGGGCAACCTCGGGGCACCCTAAACCCCGGGCTCAGACCCGGGGTTTTTTTTGCCTGAGGCCGGCCCGCAGTGTTTGCGGCGCAGGCTTCGCCGCAAATTTCTTCGCCGCGTCAGCGCGTCCGGCACGATTCGCCCGCACAGTTTTTGCTTCGCCGCCTAAAAGCTTGTTTTGCGAACGAACCGCCCGCATATAGACGTGATCGGGATCAAGACGGGCGGCGACGACGCGGTCCACACTATCCCAATTGGATCAGGGGATGTTGATTATGCGATCGCGCGATCCGAGAGCGTGGATGTGGGCGGAGGCATTGGAACTGCTGCAGAGCGCCGAGCGGCTGCAACGCCAGTTCTTCCAGGTCGGCGCGCTTCACGGCGCACCGTGCTGGGAGCCGCCCGTCGATCTGTACGAGAACGGCAATGAACTGTGGCTGCTGGTCGCCTTGCCCGGCGTCACGCCGCAGCAACTCGAAGTCGTGCTTACGCCGACCCTGATCATCGTGCGGGGCGAGCGCTCCTTGCCCACGAATTCCCGGCGCGCCGCCATCCATCGCCTGGAGATCCCCTACGGACGTTTCGAACGCCGCGTGGCCCTGCCCCCGGGCCAGTTCGAGCTGTTCGACCGGCGGCTGGAGCATGGCTGCCTGGTGCTGGAATTGCGCCGCCTAACGTGAACGAGAACCCTATGCAACTTGAAAAAGCCCATCCCCAGGCCGACAGCGAAACCGCTGCCGCCACCGCAGCAATCGATAGCGCGAGCGGCGCGCTCGCCATACCCGATGACGCGCTCATCATCGTGCCGGTGCGCAACATGGTGCTGTTCCCGGGCATGATCCTGCCGATCACCATCGGCCGCGAGAGTTCGATCGCGGGCGCGCAGCAGGCGGTCAAAACCGAGCGTCCGATCGGCATAATCCTGCAGCGCAATCCGGAGATCGATCGCCCCGGGCTGGAGGATCTATCCGTGGTGGGGACGCTCGCCAACATGCTTCGCTATGTCACGACGCCGGACGGCGCGCATCACATCATCTGCCAGGGCCAGCAGCGATTTCGCGTGGTCGAGCTGCTTGAGGGCTATCCCTTCCTCGTGGCCCGGGTGGATCGCATCGAAGAGCCCGATGGGACGGGCAAGGAAATCGAAGCGCGCTTCATGCAGCTGAAGGAGCGCGCGCTCGAGGTGCTGCAACTCATGCCGCAGGCGTCGCAGGAACTGGTGGGCGCGGTGCAGGGCATAGGTTCGGCCGCGGCACTCGCCGACATGGTCGCCGGCCTCATGGATATCAAGGCGCCGGAGAAGCAGAAGCTGCTCGAAGCCGTCGATCTGCAACGGCGGCTGGACGGCGTGCTTGATCTGCTCGCGCAGCGGATCGAAGTGCTGCGGCTGTCGCGCGAGATCGACGAGCGCACCAAGGCGAGCATGGACGAGCGCCAGCGCGAGTATCTGCTGCGAGAGCAGCTGAAATCGATCCAGAAGGAGTTGGGCGAAGGCGAAGAGGGAAACGCCGCCGAAATCGCGGAGCTAAGGAAAGCCATCGCCGATGCGCAGATGCCGGAAGAAGTGGAAAAGCAGGCGACCAAGGAACTGAAGCGCCTGGAGCGGATGCCGGATGCGTCGGCCGAATACTCGATGGTCCGCACCTATCTCGACTGGCTGATCGAGTTGCCGTGGAAGGCGCCCGAGACTGGCGCGATCGACATCGCCGAGGCAAGACGCATACTGGGCGAGGACCATTTCGGCCTGGACATGGTGAAAAAGCGCATTCTCGAGTTCCTGGCGGTGCGCAAGCTCAATCCGGACGGTCACGGGCCGATCCTGTGCTTCGTCGGCCCGCCGGGCGTGGGCAAGACCTCGCTCGGCCAGAGCATAGCCAAGGCGCTCGGACGAAAATTCGTGCGCGTATCGCTGGGCGGAGTGCACGACGAGGCCGAGATCCGCGGCCACCGCCGCACCTATATCGGCGCGCTTCCGGGGAACATCATCCAGGCGCTCAGAAAAGCCGGTACGCGCGGCTGCGTGATGATGCTCGACGAGATCGACAAGGCCGGCACCGGCATTCACGGCGACCCCTCTTCGGCGCTGCTCGAAGTGCTCGACCCCGAGCAGAACGCGACATTCCGCGACAACTACCTCGCGGTGCCCTACGATCTATCGCGCGTGCTGTTCATCACCACGGCCAATGTGCTCGATACGGTTCCCGGGCCGCTGCGCGACCGGATGGAGATCGTGCATCTCCCGGGCTACACGCAGGAAGAGAAACTCGAGATCGCGCGCCGTTACCTGGTGAGGCGCCAGTTCGCCGATAACGGCCTCGCGTCCGGGCAGCTTGAGATTTCCGACGCGGCACTTTCGGCCATCATCCGCGATTACACGCGCGAGGCCGGTGTGCGCTCGCTCGAACGCGAGATCGGCGCCGTATGCCGCCGCATCGCGGTGAAGATTGCCGAAGGCGAGCTGAGCAAGGCACGCATCGACGAGGGCGATCTCGCCGACATCCTCGGCCCGGCCAAGTTCGAGAACGAAGTCGCGCTGCGCGCCGGAATGCCGGGCGTGGCGACCGGGCTCGCCTGGACCCCGGTGGGCGGAGACATCCTGTTCATCGAGGCGAGCAAGAATGCGGGCAGCGGGAAGCTGATTCTGACCGGCCAGCTCGGCGACGTGATGAAGGAGAGCGCCCAGGCCGCGCTCACCCTGGTCAAGTCGCGCGCTCCGAGCCTGGGCATCGATGCCTCGGCGTTCGAGCGCACCGACGTGCATGTCCACGTTCCGGCCGGCGCGATTCCAAAGGACGGCCCCAGCGCCGGCGTGGCGATGTTCATCGCGCTTGCTTCGCTGTTCACGGACCGCAAGGTCCGCACCGACACGGCGATGACGGGCGAAATCAGTTTGCGCGGCCTGGTGCTGCCGGTGGGCGGCATCAAGGAAAAAGTCCTCGCCGCGATGCGCGCCGGCATCAGCCGGGTGATGCTGCCCGCGCGCAACCGCAAGGATCTCGATGAAGTGCCGGCCGAGGCAAAGCAGAAGCTGGAATTCGTGTTTCTCGAGGACGTAGACGATGCGGTGCGCATGGCCGTCGAGCCGAGCGGCGACATGGCGCGGCCAATCTCACCCGCCAGTGCCTGAAGTGGGAGACCGAAGGTCGGGACCACCCGCAGAGGTGGCCGGCAGAGATTTTGATTATTGTCATGATCACAAACTGGGGAGCGGGTAGCCTGATCGCATAAGTTCCAGGCTCGGCTCAAGCCGAGCAGCGACAAGCGATCGAGCCTGGCGCCTGCCGCCTCAAATAGCGCGGGGCAAAGCGGTACCCGCTTTTATCAACAAACAAAGGAGTTTAATCATGGCAAATCTCACTCGTTGGGATCCGTTCAGCGAAATAGCGCGTTTCGATCCGTTCCGGGATATGAACGATTATTTCAAAGGGTTCATGCTGCGGCCCGTGTTCCAGGGCCTGGATGCCGAACCCGAGATCAAACTCGAGGTATCGGAAACGGACAAAGCCTACACGGTCAAGGCGGATGTCCCCGGCATGAAGAAAGAGGACATTCAGGTATCGATCGACGGCAACCAGGTTTCCATCACTGCCGAAGTCAAACGGGAAAAGGAAGAAAAAGAGGGCAACAAGCTGGTCCGCAGCGAGCGCTACTACGGCAAGCAATTCCGCAGCTTCACCCTCGCCCACGACATCGACGAAGCCAAATCGGAAGCCGAGTACAGCGATGGCGTGCTGAAGCTGACGCTGCTGAAGAAAGCCGGCGCCGAAACCAAGAAACTCGCTATCAAATAGCTTGCCGCGCCGTTCCGAGGCTGTTTCAGTGATGCTGAAACAGCCTCCATCGTGACCTGCACCATCCAGGGCAATGCGGACGGTTCGACCGCGGTCGATTACACCGTCAACTGCGCCGCGGGCTGGAGCGCCCGATTATCGAGAGCGGCGATGCCTGCCATTTAATATTGATGCTCTGCGCCTGCGCGGGCGTGATTGTCGGGATTCCGATGCGCTCGCGCATCTGGCGAATCCATGGTCAGTTAGCTACCGAACAGACGGCGCCATGGCGGACGGATAAGTTGTGCGCATAGAACGCGGAGCTTATCCATGCCTGAAATTTCCAGTCGAGCCGATCCGAGCGCAGCAGCGGACGCATCTCCAAGTCCGGTTATAAACACGACGCCCACGCCAAATCGGGAAGAAAAGCGCTGGTTCAGCCTGCGGAGCAGGGAAAGGGCGAAGCAGTTCACGCTCAGGCTGAAGGCCAACGCCCGATGGATGAAGCAATTCCTGCATGGCGGCAAGTGAGCGGCGCCACGCTCAAGACTTGTGCTGAAAAAATGGTGCCTGCGTCATCTCGCGCAGGCATCGCATCGTCGTAATGCTGTTGCGCGAAGCGCGCAAGATAGCCGACCGCTGAAGGCACAACTGGCTGGAAACGCAGGACTGGCGCGGCTTTCCTGGCAATGATCCATTTGTTCAGCTCGTTTTGCGGCTTTCCATCAACAGATGATCGATGCCGTCTGGCACTTCTCCACGCGCGAGCATGCGGCGGAATGTTTCATACACATCGGTCTTGGAGCCGGCCTTGCGCAGCGTGTCCTCGTCGTTGATCCATACATAGACTATCAGCTTGACTGGCTTTGACGCGAAGCGAAAGAAAAGACGATAGCGTTCCGGCAGCCCCTTTTTTACTCGCCGCCAGTTGCCGTAGTCCCTGCCCAAGGTTTTGCCCAGGCGAAAATCCGGATGATCAGGGCTTGCCGGCACGCGCTCAGTGATGGCTTTGTAAACCGACGCAAGTAAGCGCGTTCTGGGATGGGCCTTGTAGCCGCGCGGATCGCTTGCCGCCAGCGCCGCCACTTCGGTCTCCAGTTCGTCGAGTGCGGCGGCGAAAGTCCGAAAGTAGTAGAGCTGCCAGCCCTTGATTTGCATGACAGCCCGCCGCTAGTCCGCTTCGACGCCTTTGATGAGTTTGCCGATGCGCGCAAGCTGCGCCGGATCGGCTGCGGTGATCCGCTCCGGCTGAGCCGCCATCTGCGCCTCGAGAAAACCGAGAAAGCCAAGCAACACTGGGTCTTCCGTTTCGCCCGCCTTCACCTTCTTCCCCGGCGACTGGGCAGACAACAATACCTGTCCGTCGGCGAGGACGGTTGCGCGAACCGCGCCCTGGAACTCCGGGTGCGCCTTGAAAAAAGCCGCATCCAGCCGGATGCCCTTGGAGTTTCCTACCGGCGTGACCTTGCCCGAATATTTTTCAACGACGCTGGACATGAACCTCTCCCGATGTGCTTACGCGTGTAACCACATTATAGCAGATCCGTCCCGGCAAGCGAGACCGGGTCTTTTCCAATAAATATCTCAATTTGCGTCAAGTCATGCTCTCCAAGTAAGGCCGCATGACGTTCGCGACACGGCAGATTTCGGCGTATTTCCACAATTCCTTGGACGTGCAGCGCTTGCCACGCCAGGCCTCGCGCAGCGCCTCGAGCGCCACATCCAGCCCGATCTTGTTACGGTACTTGAAGCAATCGGCGACGGTCTTGGCAACGTTGTAGATGGGTAAACCAGTTTCAGGTGCCCTCCGGCGCCGGAGGTAACCCATGCGCCTCCCAAGTCCCGCCCACCTCAGTCACGCCGCGCTTCAATTCTTCCAGCGCGGGGACCACCTCTTCCGGCGCGCCGCGCACGCCCAGTTCGATATGCCGGCGCCGGCCGCTCTCGCCCACGCTGGGCAGGCTGAACACCTTGAGCCTGCGGTATTTGGCCTCGACCGCTTCCATCAGCGGCGTAAGCGTGCTCTCTGCCGAGTCGTAGACCACGATCGAAGCCTCGGCTTCTGCTTGCCGGTGAAACAGGCGGGCATAGCGCTGATCGAGCACCCACTCGACCATAGGCCAGGCCATGATCGGAAACCCCGGGACGAAGTGATGCTCGCGCAGGGAAAAACCGCAAATGCGGTTGTAGCTGTTGGGGATGATGCTCGCGCCGCGAGGAAACTCGCCCATCTTGAGGCGGTTCGGCGTGGTGTCGGCGCCGAAGCGGCCGCGGATTTCGGCCTCGGCTTCTGGATGAAGCACAAGATCCACGCCAGCCGCGGCGGCGGCGCAGGCCCGCGTATGGTCGTCGGGGGTCGCGCCTATGCCGCCGAAACTGAACACGATGTCCGGACCGGCGAACGTGCGTTTGAGCGTCGCCGTGATCAGTTCGGGGCTGTCGCCCAGGTATTGGCACCAGGCGAGCGTGAGGCCGCGGCTGCGCAGAATGGAGATCAGCTGCGCCAGGTGCTTGTCCTGGCGCTTGCCGCGCATGATCTCATCGCCGATGATAATGGCGCCGATAGGCATCTTTTTTCTCCTTGGAGGTTCCTATTGGGTCGCAACCGGCTCGTCGCGCAGTTGCGCCAGCCGCGCCAGGCAATAGTGGATGAAAGCCAGGCCGCCGTAAACCGGCGCAATAAACCCGAGCAATGGAATCAGCCCGAAGAGCGCCAGCACGACGCCCAATAGAAACAGTTCTCGACGGTGGCGCCGGAACAGCGTTTCCATTTCCCAGGGGGTGGCGTGCTCGGCCAGCGCATCATAGCGAAATACCCGCTGGTTGAGGTAGGCAAACAGCACTATGGGCAACACCGGCCACAGCGGCGGGAAAAACCACAGCGGCAGCGACAGCAGAACCAGCAGCGCCAGCCAGGCGAGCGCCGCCACGCTGTTCCACAGGCCGCCGGCAACGGTACCGCCGTGCCGGCGCGCGAGCTCGGGATAGGCGCGCTCTGCCACCAGTCCTACCATCACGGGCATCGCAAACACGCCGATGA
>Ga0208587_1000207_pt1 | contig 32368 bp, 29 predicted proteins | sample NGESurdeep092012_7_FD_184472 | JGI IMG/M metagenome (GOLD analysis project Ga0208587, IMG submission 184472) | Arctic peat soil microbial communities from Barrow, Alaska - NGEE Surface sample 210 deep-092012 (SPAdes) | ecosystem: Environmental > Terrestrial > Soil > Wetlands > Peat ...
AAGTACGCAAGCTGCTCATTGATTCTAAAGGCTTTTCTAGCGGTTCAAGGGGGTCATAACCGCTGTACCTGAGGGGTTTTGCTCGACAATTTGCACGACAAACTTTCACTTCACTTCGCGGATCAGAATCGATCCCGCCACAGCACGATGGCTCACTTCGCAGGGTACTCGGCGTTGCCGAAGAATCCTTGCTTCACAATTATCCAGTTTTCCACGTGCTGAGCAACACAGAATTCACCTGCGTGTCCTGAATATCAGGGCGAGAGCGATGATCAGCACCACTCCGAACAAACAAATCCAGACCACATTCCCACCCATGTTCCGACCTTGCATGCCATTTCCGTGCACGGGACCTCCTCCAGAACTGCTGTTTGGGATACGGAACGCTGTCAGACTCACTTCTTCTGCTCGTCCATCATCCCTTTGTTTTTCTTCATCTTCTGCATGTGATCCGTCATAGCTTGCAGATATGTCTTTTGGACAATACCGCTCGGGCTCGGTGGAGATATTCATGATGGCACCGAGCTTGCGGTTGCCACGACTGATAGTGACGCGTTGCTTGCTTTGCATTTGATTTCTCCTTGGATTGGACCGAGGCTTACCTCAAGTGGCGAGTGCCCAGTGGCTGCTCGGCGAGTTGGAGCACGGTCGTTGGTGAGAAAAGGGACGAGGGCGGCACGGACCGCCCTCAAGCAGGGTGGTAATTACGAGTCGGGGAATTCGCAGATCGGCAGAACGCGGGAGATCGTCAGTGGGTCGACGATGGCTCCGCCGGCGGAGCTAGGGGATGCTCAGTGGAAGGCTTTTTCGGAGAAGTCAAGCGATTTGGAATCGCTTTCGATGGGTCAACTTCTTGGTGTTCGATTTTGGGGAGCTGGGAGTGGTTGGGATCAGATGTAATTCTTTCATCTGGTTGGGAGCAACCCAGCGCTACTGGTTGGGCGCGTCGTATTCTGCAGGGCTGCGGTACCCTTTACGGCTGCAGATGCGCAGGCCTTTCTGGTTCTGCGCTTGAACTTTGATGGTGCGGTAATGGCCATCGGTCCTGAACGCCGCCGGCTTGTAAGACACCGCGTACTGGCTGCGCAACTCTTCCTGAATGGCGGTGAACGCGTTGGCTACTTCGGTGATCTGGGAGGGCACGTACGATCTCCCGCCGGTTGCTTCGGCAATGCGTTCCAAGGTCTTGTTGCCGTGTCCGCCGGAGCCCGTCGGGTTGGTGCTGATGGTATACACGGAGACCTCGGCCCGTTGTGCCATCTCGATGGCTTTTTCGCGGGTCACGGAGCTTGCGTTGTCATTGCCGTCGCTCAACAGGATGATGGCGCGCCGGACGGGGCCAGCCTGTGGTTGCTTCAGCAGCTTGTCTCGACATGCATAGTAGAGAGCATCGTACATTGCCGTGAGGCTGCCCGGTCGCAGCGTGCGAATGCCGACCGAAAGCTTCTCGGTGTCGTCGGTGAAGTCCTGCGTGACCTTGGGAGTCAGGTCAAAGCCGATGACAAGGGCCTGGTCGTACTTCCGCCGGATCGTCTGTTTCAAAAACTCGATGGCCGCTTCCTGCTCGAACTTGAAGCGAACGCTCACCGATTCGCTGGCGTCGATCAACAGGCCGACTTGCAGGGGCAGATCCGTCTCGCTGCTGAAGCTGAGGATCTCTTCCGGCGGCTTGCTGTCGTCCAGAATTTTGAAATCGTTTTTCTTCAGGTCCTTGATGTAGTGGCCGTGCTTGTCGGTGACGGTGAAAACCAGGTCGACTTCGTTCACCGTCTTGCGCACCGTGAAGACCGATCCATCCGGTTCCGCTGGCGCGCCGGAGCCAGGGCTCTTTGCAGCCGCATTCTGTGATTGCTCTGTTTGAGCCGAAGCCACCCTGGCCGCTCCACTCTGGGCCGGCTTGGTAACCGATGCATGAGCGCTGATTATCTTCGGCGGAGAAAAAGCTTCGGGCTGAGAACCTGCGGGTTGTGGCGCCGCAGGCTGAGGCCGACTGTTCGGTTGCGCGGCGGAGGATGCCGACGTCAATTCCTGCCCCGGGTTCTGCGCCCAGACCGGGGGCAGGAACAGAGCAATACCAAATAGCAAGGAAGTGATGGGGAGGAACTTCACAGTTTTCGCGATTATAGCTGCTGGCCTCTTTCGTCACAGATTAGATGCGATATCCGATTACGCGCCCGATGTTGAAGGTGGCTGATTCAGAACCAAGTCTGCAGCCTTCTGGGCCTGCCCGGCAGCAACCAGCACCAGCCGAGAGTCCTGCTTGAGCACCTCCAGCCAAGACTGCAGGGAATCTAATGGATTTACGCGGCTCGACGACGTGTCCAACCAGCTTGGCGCAGCTCGAACTCGCATCAGTGAAGACAGCGAAACGTCTTGCATAGCTCTTGCTTCGATTTTCTGCCCAACCGTGGCTTTTCTGGCGCCCAGCGTTGTCTGCCGAGTGCTGAAGGATTTGGTGTACGCATACCATCCCCTTTTTTTCAGCCAAGGCCGAGAACGCGACAGACCGTCTTGGCTATCATGTGTTCTTCGTCCGTGCGAATGACGCGAACCGCAACCCGGCTTGCAGCCGCGGAAATGACGGCCTCATTCGCTGCGTTTCGCTTTGCCTCGAGTTCAATTCCAAGGAATCCCAGACCATCGCAAATGCGGGCACGGACCGTGGGCGCATTCTCTCCGATGCCACCAGCGAACACCAGTGTGTCCAGTCCGCCCAACGCCGCCGCGAATGCGCCGACCCATTTCTTGACCTGGTAGCAAAACAGCGCGACCGCTTCAGCCGCCCGCACGTCCTGCGTTTCACGGTCGAGCAAGTCACGCATGTCGGAACTGGTCTCCGACACGCCGAGCAGCCCGGAATGGAAATTGACCATTTCGTCGAATTGCTTGGCGCTCATTTTTTCAGTGCGCGTCAGATACCAGACCAGTCCGGGATCGAGATCGCCTGAGCGGGTGCTCATCGGCACGCCGGCGGTCGGGGTGAAACTCATGCTTGTGTCCACGGATTTGCCGTTGCGCACCGCCGCGAGGCTCGCGCCGTTACCGAGATGGCCAAGGATGACCCGGCCGTTCGTTGCCGCCTGATCGCCGAGGCGGGCGAGTTCTTCCATTAAGAACGCGTACGACAAGCCGTGAAACCCGTAACGACGCACCCCCTGCGCTTCGTAGCGCCGCGGGATTGGCAGGAGTTGCGCAACGCGCGGCATATCATGGTGAAAGGCCGTGTCGAAGCACGCTACTTGGGGCAGATCGGGAAATCGGCGATGAAACGCCTCGGTCAATAGGATCTCCTCGGGCATATGGTCAGGATCGAACGCACTGAGCCGACGCAGCTCTTCAACCATTTCCGCAGTGATTCGCTGCGGCTCGTAATACTTCGGCCCGCCATCCACCACGCGATGCCCAACCGCGGCCAACGCGTCACGCCCGCTGCGTTCCTCGATCCAATCCATTAGAACGCCCACCGCTACGGTATGATCCGGCGCCGTCACTGCTTGCGAAAAGTTGTCTGCCTGATTCAAGCTTTTCACCCGCAGGGTGGCCTCCGGTAGCCCAATTCGCTCAATCCCGCCCTCCAGAATGCGTTGCAGAGAGTCACCCGCCTCGAACAGTGCAAACTTGATGCTCGACGATCCCCCATTGATCGTCAGGATGCGTTGGTTGGCTGGTTCCATGGATGATTCCTTCGTCATTTGTGCAATCCGAACGAAGCCAGTTTTGCGCACGTGGACTTGTAATCCGTGTGAAGGATGCTTCGAATCCCCAAACCTTCCGCGATCTGGACGAACATCGGTGTGTTCTCGATATACAGTACGTGGCGGGCTGGCGTCTGGGCGATGTCCAGCGCCAGCCGAAAGATGTCCGCGTCGGGCTTGCGGATGTGAACGAAGCAGGAGGAAATAAAAGAATCCACAACCCCGGCGAGTTTAAACTTGCGAATCCGATACGCATTCACCTCGCGCGATTCGTTACTGACCACGGCGATCTTCAGCTCGTGCCGGACCTTGAGCTGAGCGACCAGATCAAGCATCTCGGAGTAAGGTTTCGATTGCGCGAACATGAAGCTCCGAAACTGTGACCGGGTGAACGGTCGCTTTTTGTGGAAGACCACCCGACCTAAATATTCTTCGAACGTAATCTTCCCCTCCTCATGGGTTTCGAAGACAAGGCGGTGCCGATCCTCCATCTCAGTCCACTGCAGATTGAAGTACTTCGCCGCCCGTCTGCGGGCAAGGTGATCCCACCCGTTGGTGAGCAGGACACCGCCGACGTCCAGAAACAAACAGGTGATTGCAGAGGTTTTCTTCATCGCCTTTTCTTCCGTCGATCGGATCATCGCTGCCACAAGATTCGCGCGTCCCCCAGTGGGACCGCAACGCCGTCGTAGTGCGGCGTCACTCGCGCCGTGTAGTCTCCCGCTGGACGTGCAGCGGGTACCGTCGCGTGGTAGACGCAGCCGTCGGGTGCGCCAGGAAGCAGTCGCGCCCACTTCATTTCCTGCCGTACGGGATCGCCGCCGTTGATTCCGTCCGCATAAAGCTCAACTCGCACCGCATTGGGGTCGAGATCGTTCAGAAAGATTTCGACTTCAAACACTTGGTGGTCCGCGTTGGTTTCCACCCGCAGGTCTCCGAAGCGCAACGAGCCCCACTTCCGATCCACGGCATGCTGCCAATCGACTATTTGCCTGCCGATTGCACCTTTGTTGGCAATGCGCAAATGGTAGGCGGTAGCAGCGGGGAGGTAGTGTTGCTCGGTGTATTCGCGCACCGTACGGTCGGCCGAGAAGCGCGGTGTCAAGCGCGCCATGCTTTCCCGCATCCGCTTGACCCATGCGGTGGGAATGCCGCTCTGGTCTCGGGTATAAAACTCAGGGATCACCTCCCGTTCGAGCAGGTCGTAGAGCGCGTCGGCTTCGACCGCGTCCCAAGCGGGATCGTCGCCATGTTCCTGGCCGTCCCCCAACGCCCACCCCACTTCAGGTGTGTAGGCTTCCGCCCACCAGCCGTCCAATTCCGAGAGATTGATGCCGCCATTGACAAGCACTTTCATCCCGCTTGTCCCGCAAGCCTCCCAGGGCCGCCGCGGCGTGTTGATCCAGACGTCGACCCCCTGCACCAGGTGCTCCGTCAACAGCATGTCGTAGTCACTCAGGAAGACGACGTGGGGTCGAATCTCTGGTTGGCGGATGAAACTTATCCATTCATGGATCAGGGCTTGCCCCGCTCGGTCCTCTGGATGGGCCTTGCCGGCGATGATGAGTTGCACCGGACGCTGAGAATTGGTCAACAAACGAATGAGCCGCTGTGGGTCGTGCAGTAGCAGGTTCGGTCTCTTGTAAGTGGCGAAGCGGCGCGCAAAGCCTAGCGTCAGAGCGTTGGGATCAAACAGGTGCTTCGCATCGTCCACCTCCGCGTGCGGCGCGCCTGAGGCAGCCAATTGCCGGGACAGCCGTCCGCGAGCATATTCAACCAGAGACCTGCTTGCGGCGGTGCGAAACCTCCAGAGCACGGCGTCGGAGACTCGCCGAATCTCTTGCTCCATAGCTTCCGTTGTCCCCAGCCAACGCCCCTTACCACAGGCTTCCGTCCACAAATCGTCGGCCGGAGCCGAGTCCCAGGTCGGCATGTGGACTCCGTTGGTCACGTGGCCAACCGGAATCTCGTCCTCCGGCCAGTGCCGAAACAGGGATCGGAAGAGGTGTCGGCTCACCTTCCCATGCAAGCGACTCACGCCATTCACCGCCCCGCTGCCCCGGATCGCCAGATAGGCCATGTTGAAAGTCTCCGACGAGTCGTTCGGATTCTGGCGGCCAAGAGCTAGCAAGTCATGGAGCTTAATGCCGAGCTTCTGCGAGGCGTATCCACCGAGGTATTGCTCGATGAGGGCCGGAGCAAATCGGTCAAAACCGGCGGCCACTGCCGTGTGCGTGGTGAAGAGGTTGCCTGCTCGCGTGGCGGCCAGTGCGACTTCGAAGGGCTGTCCGGTTTCTTCCATGAAACTGCGGGCACGTTCCAGGACGGCGAACGCCGCATGTCCTTCATTCAGGTGACAGACTTCTGGTTCGATTTCGAGTTCGCGGAGTAGCCGCCATCCGCCGATTCCGAGAAGCAGTTCCTGCTTGAGGCGCAGCTCCGGGCCGCCGCCATACAGTTCGCTGGTAATGCCTCGATGAGCGGGGAAGTTCGCCGCATCATTGCTATCCAGCAGGTAAAGCTTCACCCTGCCGACTTGGACCTGCCAGGCGCGCAACCACACCGAGTAACCCGGTAGGGCGATTTCCAACCGCAACCACTCCCCATTTGGGTGGCGCAAAGGCGTGATCGGCAACTGTCCGGGGTCGTTGTACGGATACAAAGCCTGTTGCGCTCCGTCCTTGTCGATCACCTGGCGAAAATAGCCTTGTTGGTATAGCAGCCCTACGCCGACTACCGGCACACCCAAATCGCTGGCAGCTTTGAGCTGATCCCCGGCGACATTGCCAAGCCCCCCCGAATAGATCGGGAGCGCTTCGCTCAACATGAATTCCATGCTGAAATAGGCGACGCAGGTCAATGGAGCTTGCGGATGCTCTTGCTGGAACCATGCAGGACTCCCCGCCGCCTGACGCTTGGATCGAAGCCGGTCGTCAACGTTCTTGCGGAAGGCAGGATCGGCCAGCACACGCTCGAGTTGGTCCCGCGAGACCGTCAGCAGAACGACCCAAGGATTCTGAGTGAGGTCCCACAGTACTGGATCGAGCATGCGCCACAGTCCGTCGGTGGCATGATTCCACGACCAATGCACGTCCAAGGCGAGTTCCGCCAGGGAATCGAACCCCTCGACTTCCGTGGGCATTACCATGTGTTTCGGATTGCGAACATCTGTGTGTGTCTTCATTATCGCTCGTTCCGGCTTTCACCATTCCCCGTGGATGTCTGCGACGAGTGCCGGCTTGAGATTCATCAGTACGGCCGTCAGACACCTGGGCGGGGCAACGCGATTACATCTTCATGCACCAATCAGCATTGCCTTACTGTTGGACAAGCCAGTCCCGCGCCTCGGCGGCATGGGTGTGATCGAAGTAGCGGATTTTCGCCATAGTGAATGGCTTGCAGAATGCCGCCATTCCTTTTTCCCATTTATTCTCGCCAATGATCGCCAACCGTTCGATGTCAGTGAAGTGTTTCGCGTCGAACTTGATGTCCTCCCAACAGCGCGCTTCTTGTCCAACCAGGAAAGTCATTGAATTCCACAAGCATCAGGAGCTTGCCGTGCTGTTTGACCAACCGCTCCACCGCGGGCAAGAAGGTCTCGTAGTCTGTCTTAACCAGCTTGCCGGTCAGATGCACTTCGAGCAGTTTGCCGTTATCGAGTTCTTTCAGTTCCACTGACACCGTGTTTGGCCTTTCTTGGTTTTTTGATCGCTCAGCGGATGGAACTCCACTTAACGGGTTGAGGGCTGGCGTTAACGGCGCCGCCAGAGTATCGCTGACAATCGACTGTGCTTCCTCCATGAAGCGGCACACATGATCCGCTCCCCGGGATTCGGCTCTCCATGTTCGCCTAAGCGTCCACGGTTTCCAGAGGGCCACGTTGACCAATCTCCGGTCCGATGAGACCTCGACTTATTTCATGTCACGGTAGTCCGGGTTCTTGGTGCTGGCCCAGAACAGTCGCTGGACACGAGCGTCCTGAGCAGCCACCTGCCTTGCCATTCTCTTCGCGCCATCAAGGTAAATTCCAATTCTAACTATGGCATCGCACTCAAGACTAAGCTGTTCTGTATTGGACAAATACGCGTGAGGAATCATGCGCGCTCCCTGCGGCTCACCGTGACAAATTTCCGTTATGTCTGCATGAGTCAATTCGGGCTTGCTCAAAAAGAGAGAGACCTTCCGGCGGCGGTGGCGGCCACTAGGGCATGCGTGTGCGCCAGTGTTCCCCTTCTGCCGGAAGCCCGCAGTGAGCCATTCTGCACAGTATTTCGGGAGGGAATAAGCGAATCTATCGATGACTCAATAGCGCAGTTTATCCGGCAACCAGACGGTACATCTGTGGTGACGGACAGACTTACGGCCGCTGCGGTGAAGTTCGGCAACGGCAGCGCGCAGAGAATTTGTGCCACCCCCCAGACGAAGGCAGAACGAGGAGCGGTGGCGACATCCCGAAACGAGGCAATGCTGCAGACATTGCCCGAGCGAGCTGACGAATCTAGTGCTGCAGACTAAATTGATGGAGGCCGATATGGCAAAAACGGCAGTTGGTTTGTTTGAGAATCGGGGCTTGGTCGACGAGGTTGTTCGCGATCTCGAGGCCAGCGGTTTCCCTCGGAACGACGTCCGTATTTTAGGCGAACCACGGGAAATGGCGGGCACGGGAGTTATGGATATTCCACATACTGATTTTGAAGTGGACTTGATCCGGGAGCTTAAGACGATCGGCGCCACCGAAGCGGACGCGGAAGCTTACGTCCAGGGAGTACGACGTGGAGGAGTGATGGTTTTCGCCACGGATTCCGGCGAGAAGACGGACGCGGCTGCTGAGATTATGAACCGTCATCATGCCGTAGAGATCGAAGAACTGAGCGGCTCGGAACCGCACCTTCCTAGAACGGACGGCAATGACATGGCTCCCGGTCGTCAGAGCTCTGTCATGGCTGGCAGGATCCGTTCGTCTGGCGGTGGTGCTCGTCTATTCGTCTGGTAGGCCTTCCACAGAAAAGCCCGAGGTGCTGGGAGTCGCGACCAGACTTGCAATACACCGTGCGCGGTTACGAGCTTCGGGAGGTGACCACCGGGTTTTCTGAATAAAGTGCGGATTGTCGGTGTGGTACTGGCGCGAGCAACGCTGAAGCGACGATGAATCTTAAGGTTGCTGGGCTGTGTCCCGAGGATCACTGTTTAAGACCGGCTGGTTTGCCGAGGCGTTGATGCCGCAGACACTTATTATCCAAGTCATTCGCAGCAATTTTTGATGCCAACTCCTGAAATCCAGCTGGCTGCTGCGGGTGCCGCAACTCTAGTGCCAGCACTACTCGGGAGACGGGCCTGACATACCTAGCGTTGACGGCAACAATGCAGTGCAGAACTGCATAGGAGGGCAAAGGCAATGTTAACAAATGCTGCCTATTTGAAAGATATGGTGATCCGAGCGACGGACGGCGACATTGGAACTGTAGATCAGTTCTACTTCGACGATAAGGCGTGGGTCATCCGCTACCTCACGGTGGAAACCGGCGGCTGGCTTGGAGACCGCCAAGTGTTGATCTCGCCCATTTCTATTGTCCATGCGGATTGGCAATCCTGGCGGTTGGAAGTGGCGCTGACAAAACTGCAGGTGAAAAACAGCCCTGGCATTGATACCCATCAACCCGTCTCCCGGCAACACGAGGCGGCATACCTCGACTATTACGGATATTCCTACTATTGGATCGGTCCCAATATGTGGGGTCCCGTGCTGTATCCGTCGGGCTTGCCGATTCCGGCGGCTGCTATTAAGGAGGCGCCGTCGGGCCGGAGCCGAAGAGAGTCGAAGGATTCGCATCTGCGCAGTAACGAAGCCGTCATGGGTTATCACATTGAGGCACAAGATGGTGAGATCGGTCACGTGGAAGGCTTCGTCATGGACGATGAAACCTGGGCTATTCGCTATCTTGAGGTAGCGACGAAAAACTGGTGGCCAGGCAAGAAAGTACTCGTTTCACCGTCGTGGATCAAACGAGTAAGTTGGACAGATTCCAAAGTCTACATTGGCCTCTCCCGAGAAGTCGTCAAAAAAGCCCCGGCGTTCGTGGAATCCGCACCGATCACTCGCGAATATGAGGATCAGCTCCATCGTCACTACGGCCAGCCGCCATATTGGCTGCACGAAGCCGAACAGAAGTCTTCATTTTCCCTGACCGTTTAAGTAGGGGCATGGGCATCCGCTAAAGCGGCTGCCCATGATTTTCGCCGCCGTCACTGGCGTTCCACGAGCTTGCAATTACACACTGACACCGCTCGGGGCGACAGGGCCTGCCAACGGTACGTAAGAGCAAAAGAGATAATTCTTGAGTCAACAACTTCTGTATCCCCTGCGATTCGAACCAATCTATCAGTATCGGCTCTGGGGCGGCCCCCGTTTAGCCGACCTGCTCACCGCACCGCTGCCCGGTGATGGTCCTATCGGCGAAGCATGGGTGCTTAGCGACCGCGATGACCATCCGAGCCACGTTGCCGATGGACCGCTCAAAGGGCGAACCATCGGTCAATTGCTGAAGCAGTTCCCGGAGCAAATGCTGGGAAAGCTGGCCGGGCGTTTCCGCCGGTTCCCATTGTTGCTGAAGTTCCTCGACGCGCGTGAAATGCTCTCGGTTCAGGTCCATCCGGGGGATGCGCACACGGATCTGCTGCCGGTGGGCGAGACCGGGAAGACCGAAGCATGGGTCGTGCTGGAAGCCGGGACAGAAAGCCGCATTTATGCTGGCCTGAAGCCAGGCACCACTGCCGACGATCTGCGGCGGTCGCTCACGAATGGGGTGGTAGCGGACGACCTCACATGGTTCACTCCGAAGCCCGGCGACGGCGTTTTCCTGCCGGCTGGGACGGTTCACTCTCTGGGCGGCGACGTCGTTGTGTTCGAGGTTCAGCAGAACAGCGACGTGACGTTTCGCCTTTATGACTGGGGCCATGTTGACGGCAAGACAGGGCAGCCGCGGGCACTCCAAGTCGACCAGGCGATTGCCTGCATTGATTTTTCTGAGGGTGCGGTCGGTCGGGTGACGCCCGTGGTGGAGGCGACGACCCCGGTGGAACGCGAGAGACTCTTTCAGTGTGACCATTTCTGGTTGTGGCGCCTGCGTGGACAATCGCCGTTTACTGTCGGCGCCGCAGGTGCGCCGCGCGTGCTGGTGTGCATTGACGGCATGGGGCAGGTCGAGCACGACGGCGCCACGTATGCCGTCGGAAAAGGGGACGTATTCCTCTTGCCGGCCGTAATCGGAGCGTGCATTGTTCGGCCACAAAGCGCAGTGACCTTGTTGGAAATCGCACTACCGGATTGAATCGCGACAGATTAAGAGAACGGAAGCCTTGGTGAAAAAGCTAATTGTGTTTGATCTGGACGGTACACTTGCTGAGAGTAAGTCTTCTCTTGACCCCGAAATGTCGGGACTGCTGCATAATCTTCTCGGTATCGTCAAAGTAGCCGTGATTTCCGGAGGCGATTGGCCACAGTTTGAAAAGCAGGTGGTCTCCAAGCTTCCTGATGATCAACGCCTGGCGAATCTATCCCTGCTTCCTACCTGCGGAACAAAGTTCTACCAATACTCAGGGGATTGGAAAAAGCTTTATGAAGAAGATTTCACCGCGGATGCAAGAGAGAAAATCATCAGTTCTATGAAGAAGGCGCTCGAAGTAGAAGGCTTCAGGGCGGAAAAGGTCTGGGGAGAGCAAATTGAGGACCGGGGAAGCCAGATAACTTTTTCCGCACTGGGGCAGCAGGCTCCCTTAGAAGAAAAGGACAAATGGGATCCCGACTATACCAAGCGGAAGAAGATTAAAGCGATCCTCGACACTTTCATTCCTGAGTTCTCTGTCCGAATCGGGGGCTCGACATCCATTGATATCACCAAACCCGGCATTGACAAGGCCTACGGGATCAGAAAGCTACGCGACATCCTGGGAATTTCATTGAAAGAGATGATTTACATCGGCGATGCCCTGTTCGTGGGAGGGAACGACTATCCGGCTGAAGAAGCAGGCGTTGTTTCAATTCCAGTTCGGGGTCCCAATGAGACTAAACGGGTTATCGAAGCAATCATCGCGTGTTTGGCAGATCGCGATCATTAGGCGTGACATTGGGAGCCGATTCGATGAATGCATTCAAGTTGCAGCGCCTGGGAATGGTGATGGAGCCGGAGCCGGGTAATCCGCAGGAGATCGAAGGGGTCCTGAACCCGGCAGCAGTTCGTGGCCCGGATGGTGAACTTTACCTCTTCCCGCGGCTGGTCGCGCGGGGAAATTACTCGCGCATCGGCATTGCGCGGGTGCAGTTCAATGAAGAGGGCGATCCGGCAGGCGTCGAGCGGCTCGGCATCGCACTGGAGCCGGAGGCCGATTATGAGCGGCGGCCGGACGGTAGTGGTGGCTGCGAAGATCCGCGTATCACATTTGTGGAGCCGCTCAAGCGGTACATCATGACCTACACGGCATTTTCGCCCCGAGGCCCACGGATCGCCTTGGCAATATCGACAGACCTCTTCCATTGGCGGCGTCTGGGGCTGGCGAAGTTTGGCCCGTATCAGGGTATCGAATTCGACGACGTGGATGACAAAGATGCCAGCCTATTCCCAGTCGTCATTCCCGATCCATCCGGGCAACCGGAATTGGCGATGCTTCACCGTCCGCTCTTCCCAGGGACTCGTCCCGAGGAAACCGCCTGCAGACCTGAGACTCGTGAGGTGGATATCGACAGGGAAAGCATCTGGATTTCGTATTGTCGAATGTCCCTTGACCATAAGCCATTTCGCACCGGCCAATTTACCTTTCATCACCGGTTAGCGGCTCCGGTCTCGCCGTGGGAGCGGCTCAAGATAGGAGGCGGCACTCCGCCCGTCTTAACCCGGTACGGCTGGCTGATCATCTACCACGGGGTTAGCGAAATGGGGAAGCCCAAGACCGACAGGTATCAGCTGTGTTATTCGGCGGGGGCGATGATATTTTCCAAGGAGCATCCGCTCGTGATTCTTTACCGTTCGGCGGAACCCGTGCTGACGCCGGCGCTGCCGCAGGAACGCTACGGTACGGTCGCCAACGTCGTATTCCCCACTGGCATCGACCGGCGCGACGATCTTGGCTCACCGAACCGCTTCGACGTTTATTTTGGGATGGCCGACAAACGGATTGGTGTGGCACGCCTTGACCTGCCGGACCTGCTTCCGCCGGGAGGAGTAGCCGACCCGCCGGAAGCAAGAGTGTAACGGGCCTGATTTAGGGAATTCAGGGTACCTGTGTTCGCGCTAGGTTAGTGTTCCGTGGGACATGGAACCGTCGTTCGCACGGACGGCTTGCTTTCGGTCATCAACTGACCTTGTTAGGGATAGAGTCGGCTGCCTCCGAGGCATAGCACAATGTCAGCCGTTCTAATGCCGTTGAAGACCGTCCACAAACCCGCATGTCAATAAGGAAACCGAACGGTTACCGATCAGAAGCATGGCGGCTGGAAGTACTGACATGCTTTATAGCCTTCTTGCATTTTCGGCAGGCCCGGGCGAAGCCGCACAGAATCCGGCGGCTTTGCCCATGACCATTTCGCTCCAAGAACACGGGCCTCGGAATTGAACAGCATGACAGGACCCAGACCGTACTGGTGCAGGCGGACTAAACCGAATTCTTCTTGCTTAGTACGTCCATTGCCAGCGGAATCGTAGTAAGGCCTCCGACTAGGGCGAGGGCCCATCCTGCGGCTTTGCGTTGGTCATTGTTTAGCCGACTGGAAAGCAGAAGGCCGATCCCGGCGCCCAAGGCGATGCGGGTCCCGGCGAGAAGTATGATCTCAGCAATGGTAAGCTTCCGTTCTATCATTTTTTCAACCTACTCTCTTTCCCGCATCGGATTCGGCGGGAATCAGTTACGGGCCAATTCCTTCGTTGTCCATCGTCAAACGGGTCCATCCGGATGGTCAAAGGAGCTCCGCGCACCCATTCAAGTTTCGACTTCATCGGCGTTTTGTCGATTTAGCTGTCGCTGAATAAGCTTCCGCGAGGATGGCCCTTGGCCAGCGGCGGCGGAGCGCTCGGCTTCTTGAAATCAGCCGTCCAAGCCCAGTCCCGGATCTCGGGCATGTCTTCCAGGTGTTGTCGAATATAGTCGTGGTGTTCGTATAACTTTCTGTTCAACATGTCGATTACGTCCGAAGCTTCCGAGCGCAGTCTTGGGACGTGCTTCAGCGCGTCGATGGCAAGGTGAAAACGGCTCATTTTATTCAGCACTACCATGTCGAACGGCGTCGTTGTCGTTCCCTGATCCATGTAGCCGCGCACATGGAAACGGCTTTCCTTGGCGCGCCCGTGAACCATGGTGTGAATGAGCCAGCGATTGTTGTGAAACGCGAAGATGACAGGCGCATCTTGGGTGAAGAGCGCATTGAACGACATGTTGTCCATCCCATGCGGATGATCGTCCGGCATCATCAGAACGCTCAGATCCACCACATTGACAACCCTCACCTTGAAGCCCGGAACATACTTTTGCAGCAGCCATGAGGCTGCGCATATCTCAATGGTTGGCACATCGCCCGCGCAGGCCAGCACAACGTCCGGCTCGTTACCTCCGTCGTTGGTCGCAAACTTCCAGATCGATGCACCTCGCGAGCAATGTTCGAGAGCCTCGTCCATGTTCAACCACTGAAGCTGCGGCTGCTTGCCGCAAGTGACGATGTTTACGTAGTTGCGGCTTCGCAGGCAATGGTCGAAAACGCTCAATAGGCAATTGCTGTCCGGAGGATAGTACACGCGTATGGTTTCACTTCTGCGCGCCAGTGCGTTGTCCACAAATCCAGTCGCCTGATGGCTGAAACCGTTGTGATCGTTTCGCCAGGCATGACTTGTCAGTAGAACGTTTAACGAGGCGAGTGGTTTACGCCAGGGATAATCGCGGCATTGTTCCATCCATTTGGCATGTTGCGTCAGCATCGAATCCACGACTTGCGCGAAAGCTTCGTAGGAAGACCACATGCCATGTCGCCCAGTCAGCAAATACCCTTCGAGCCATCCCTGGCAACAATGCTCGCTCAATACTTCCATAACACGGCCATCGGGGCTGAGTTCATCATCGATCGAAACAGTTTCCGCCATGAAGCAGCGCTTGGTAGCCTCGAGGACGGAGTTTAAGCGATTGGAGTTCGTCTCATCGGGGCAGAACATGCGAAAGTTCGTCGGATTCAGCTTGAAAACATCTCTGAAGAAGTCCCCGAGCTTTCGGGGAGCCTCAGCGACCACTTGACCCGGTCCCGGAATCTCGAGTGCGTAATTTGTAAAGTCGGGTAGATCGAGCGCGGTCAGCAGCCGTCCGCCATTCACATGAGGATTTCCTCCCATGCGGCGGTTACCCGCCGGCGCGAGTTCCGCCAATTCCGCAATGAATTTGCCATTCTTATCGAAGAGCTCCTGCGGCTTGTAGCTTCTCATCCAGGCTTCAAGGATCTTGAGATGTTCGGGATTTTCGCGGACTGTTGCGAGGGGGACCTGGTGTGCACGGAAGGTGCCTTCGATCGGAATTCCATCCACTTCCTTCGGACACGTCCACCCTTTGGGTGTGCGCAGGACGATCATGGGCCAGATCGGCTGTTTCTTGAATCCGCTCTGGCGCGCCTCCTGCTGAATGGCTCGAATCTCGGCATAGCATTCGTCCAGCGTTCCAGCCAGGATTTGATGGACGACCTCCGGATCGTCGCCTTCGACAAAATAGGGCTTGTACCCACGCCCTATATACAGGGCCCTCAAGTCTTCGTCGCTCGTCCGTGCCTGAACAGTCGGTCCGGAGATTTTGTAGCCATTGAGGTGCAGAATCGGAAGGACTGCGCCGTCCCGGACCGGATTGAGGAAGTTGACTGACTTCCAGCTTCCTTCGAGCGGACAAGTCTCGGATTCTCCGTCACCGATAACGCAGGCAACGATCAGATCGGGATTGTCGAAAGCGGCGCCGAAGGCGTGAACCAGCGAGTAGCCAAGTTCGCCGCCCTCGTGCATAGAATTAGGAACGTGCGGTCCGCAATGGCTGGGCACCCCGCCCGGCGTCGAGAACTTCCTGAAGAGCAGCCGCAGGCCGTTCTCATCCGCCGTGATCTCCGGGTGGACTTCGGTATAGGTGCCTTCCAAATAGGAGCTGGCATTGAGCGAAGGACCGCCATGTCCGGGACCGGCAACGTAAATAATGGTTGCATCATGCTCCTTGATGAGGCGGTTCAGATGAATATAGATGAGGTTCTGTCCCGGTGACGTTCCCCAGTGCCCGAGCAGCCTTGGTTTAATCTGTTCCGCTTTTAGCGGCTTTCGCAACAGGGGATTTTCAAAGAGATATATCTGGCCGATGCACAGATAATTCGCAGCGCGCCAGTAGCGGTTCATCTTGTCGAGCATGTCCGGGGTGAGCGGACCCTTAGGAGCCTGGACTGCTGCTTGACGTTCGCCGTTTGCTGCAATTGCGGTAGACAAAGCCACATCGAAGATAACTTTAGTCGGCTTGCCGGCCTCGTCCAGACTCTGACCCATTGATTTTGTGCTGCCGTTCTGATCACCGCTAATTGCTTGCTCTTTCGTGGGCATACTGATTATTCCTCTCTACCTCTCCACCGCAGCTGACAAGCCCGGCAGAGGCTTACGAACTTCGATGAGTTCGCATCTGCGTGCGTTGCGGCTTCAGAATTAGGTCGTCCATATCGTGCAGGCTGAGGGCACACGGAAATCCTTTGAATTGATCTTCATCTCCCTACCTTCGGTTATACGACCTGCGTGGGTTGCGTTTGGCACTCATGGGTCTCATGAGGACATTCGCGCAGCCTTCCCGTGTACCGCCTGATCTTTCCGAATCTGGCGCTCCGCCTCAATCCAGTCTTGATCTTGCTGGCTTTCGCCCCGGACTCGCTGCTCGTAGAGTTCATAAGCCCGCGCGGCGATCTGCGGTGTAAGATCGAGCGGCCTCTTGGCCAACAATGGGGCTTTGGTAGGATCAAAAATCCGATACGCGAGCAGTTTCACGCGGTCATTCAGGAGGAACCAAGCCAGAGCGTAGCCCCAAACGAACGCTGCCCAGCCCCAGCCGAGGGGTGTCATAAACAGCCCATAAACCGCAATCAGAGTCGCCACCATTTGCGTGCCTAGCACCGCGATCCATAGAACCCTCGCGGGGCGTATGGACCAGAACGGGCCGCGCGTGCGTGTCAGAAAAATCGTCAGATGTCCGGCCACGGACAGCTTCAGGTACATCAGAGTTTGGATGTGCGCGCGGTCGAGGTGAAATACGCGCTCGCCAAGGTAAAAGAGGCCAAACGCAGCCATGACCCCGATGACGCCCAGCACCGTCGAAATCCCCAGCACCAGGCGCATGTTCCAGGCCTCGGGCTTGTCCTTGTAGTGAACGTTGTCATAGGCGATGGACAGAATTGCGCCGTCGTTGAGCAACGCCAGCATCACGATCATCACTGCGGTCAATGGATAGAAGTTAAACACCAGGATCGCCAGCGTCATGAAAAACAGCACCCGCAGCGTTTCTGCGATGCGATAGATCGCATAGCTGTTCATCCGCTGGAAGATACGGCGGCTCTCCTTGATTGCGTCGATGATCACTGAGAGGCCGGACGCCAGCAGCACAATGGACGCCGCCGCGCGCGCCGCGTCTGTCGCGCCTGAAACGGCGATGCCGCAGTCGGCTTTTTTCAACGCGGGAGCGTCGTTCACTCCATCGCCGGTCATGCCGACGATGTGGCCGGCCTTTTGCAGGACATCCACAATGTAGAACTTGTGTTCGGGAAATACCTGGGCGAAGCCGTCCGCCTTCTCGATGGCCTCCGCCGACTGCGCTGTCTCGTGATGCTTCATGTCGCCCAATGCGCTAGCATCAACGATGTTCGTGCCCATCCTCAGTTGTCGAGCAGTTTCCTGGGCGATGGCCATTTGATCGCCCGTAACCATCTTGACGTTCACCCCCATCTGCCGGGCGCTCGCGATGGTTGCTTTGGCCTGCTCGCGTGGCGGATCGAACAAGGGCAACACGCCAACAAACTGCCACTTGCCTTCCTGATCGGCCCGGGCCACGCCCAGGGAACGGAAGCCGCGTCCCGCAAATTCATTGACGGCCTTCTCGACGGCGGGCTTTACCTCACCGGCGTTGGTCGACATCTGCAGAATCACCTGCGGCGCTCCCTTGGCCACAAAGAACTGCTTTCCGTCCCCGCGTTTGACGGTGGCTTCCGTGCGCTTATGCACGGGGTCGAACGGCTGGAAATGAACTACCTGATAGCCCTTCAAAACCTGATCGTTCTTCACGCCCCCGATCACGGCCAGGTCGATGGTGTCCTTGTCTTCCGCACGCGAAGCAAGTGCAGCCCAGAGAATGACCTGGTCACCAGGGATACCGTTCAAGCTGAATGGATCGCCCAGCGTCAACTTGTTTTGGGTCAGGGTGCCGGTCTTGTCCGAGCACAGCACGTCCACGCCAGCTAGTTCCTCGATTGCCGGCAACCGGGTCACAATCGCTTCTTTTTTCGCCAGCAGACGTGCGCCGACCGCCATGGTCACGGACAGCACCGTGGGCATCGCCACGGGGATCGCGGCCACCAGAAGCACCAAGGCGAACTGCAACGTGGTGAGGACGGGGTCGCCACGGAAGAGCGCGACGCTAATAATCACCGCCACCAGGGCCACTGCGAGAATGATCAGGTAATCCCCAATCTTCAGCACGGCACGCTGGAAATGGCTGACGGTATGAGCCTCCTGCACCAGTTGCGCGGTCTTGCCAAAGTAGGTATTCGCACCGGTGGCGTACACCATCGCGTCGATTTCACCCTGGCGGATAATCGAACCCGAAAAAACCGCCTCGCCAGGTTTGCGCGTGGCGGGCAAAGATTCGCCTGTCAACGCCGACTGATCAACCTCCACCGGGTCGCCCGCCAGCAGGCGCGCATCCGCCGGAACAATGTCGCCCAAGCGCAAGCGGATGACGTCGCCCGGCACCACCTCACGCGCCGCCGGGGTGGCCCACTTCCCATCGCGTTTTACCCGGGCCTTGATCGCCAGTTTGGCTTTCAGGGCAGCGATGGCGTTGCCCGCTTGGTGTTCTTCCCAAAATCCGACCACGGCGTTGGAACAAAGCAGAACAAGAATGATGAAGAAATCCAGCCAGTGCCGGACAATTCCCGACAGAATTACTGCCCCTTCAATCATCCACGGGATAGGGCCCCAGAAATAGGTGAGGAACTTCAGGAACGGATTGGTTTTCCTTTCCGCGATCTCGTTAGGGCCACATTGCGTCAACCGCTTCTTGGCCTCGGCTTGGCTGAGGCCGTCCGGCGACGAACCCAACTTCTTCTGGAGTTCCGGCATGGTAACGGACTTCAGATCGTCCTTCGACTCGGGCTTCGAGCTGTCCGTGGACTCAGGTTCCGATTCCGGTTTCGCCTCCGCCTTGGACTCGGGCTTATCTGCCTCCGTTTTCACCATGACTGTCCTCCTGTTCTTAATATCTCCACCGGGTCTTGGTCCAGAGGAGGCTGGGACAATCGACGGACAGGCGCTGTCGACGAAGTCTCATTCGGGGTTCTGAATTCCCGGAAATCGGGCGCGTTGCACCTCAACAGCCTTTCAGCCGATCCGCGCCATCGCGGCCGCCAATGTCATCGGGACACTTACAGTCAGTATCTTGCCAAGGAGATGCGGACGCTGTGCAGTTTTGCTCAGAAGAATTGCACCGCAAATGTCAAGCTCAGTTTGTAAAGCCAGAGATAAAAGAGGACACATCGATGACGATCGCCCAACTGGAACTGGCGGCTATGAGCAACCCAGTGTTACACGCCAGGGCTACGATGAAAGCGCTGGTTTATCACAGTGCCGACAAGATTGCGTGGGAGGACAAGCCGCGCCCCGCGATCCAGCACGCGGGCGATGCCATTATCCGGATGACCACTTCGACGATATGCGGAACCGATCTCCACATTTTGAAGGGAGATCTCCCCTCCGTCACCGGAGGCCGTATTCTCGGTCACGAAGGAATTGGCGTAATCGAGCAGGTTGGAACGGGAGTGTCAGAGTTTCATGTTGGAGACAAGGTCATCATCTCGTGCGTCACTGCCTGCCTGAAGTGCGATTTCTGCAGAAAAGGCATGTATTCCCACTGTCGCCACGGCGGCTGGATTTTGGGGAACACGCTCGATGGAACCCAGGCCGAGTATGTGCGCATCCCGCACGCCGATGGAAGTCTCTACAGCTTTCCGGCGGGTGGAGACGAAGAAGCCCTCGTGATGCTTAGTGACATTTTGCCGACTGGCTTTGAGTGCGGCGTGCTGAACGGGCAAGTGAAGCCTGGGGACACAGTTGCCATCGTGGGCGCAGGGCCTGTGGGGCTCACGGTTCTGCTGACGGCGCAATTTTATTCACCGGCGGCAATCTTCATGGTCGATTTGGACGAAAAGCGCCTCGCGGTCGCAAAACAATTTGGCGCAACCACTCCGATCAACAGCTCGGATGGACACGCTGCGCATCACGTGATGGAGCTAACGGAGGGCGCGGGTGTGGATGTGGCGATCGAGGCGGTCGGGCTTCCTGACACTTTCGACATCTGCCAAGCCATCGTCGCGGCGGGCGGACGAATCGCGAACGTGGGCGTCCACGGCAAACCCGTCGAACTGCACCTGGAGAAACTCTGGGACCGCAACATTTCGCTTACGACACGGCTGGTGGACACAATCACGACACCCGTGCTGCTGAAGATGGTACATTCGGGCAAGTTGCAGCCGCAGAAGTTGGTTACGCATCGCTTCGCGATGAACGACATCATGAAGGCGTATGACACCTTCGGAAACGCGGCAGACGACGGCGCGCTCAAAGTGCTCCTGAAGAATGATGGGTCTCGTTGATCAAGGATTCATTATTTGCCCGTCATGACGGCGTGTGTCTACTGCACTGACGCTGTGCCATAGGGAACACGACGGGCACGAAGATTTTGCCAAGATCCCAATGCAGTTGGGGGAGTTGCCGAGTCCGGAGTCCCAATTCAGCGTTTATTTTGCCCACGTCGCTCCCGATCAATGCAGCATGCGACTCGATCTCGACAAGGCCCGCGCTTGGGTCGTCATTCAGGAGAAGAAACAACCGCAGCGGTGCGGCCAACCGGTGGCTTGCAGCGTCGACCCCCGTGCCTCCGGCTTGGCGCACTCTTTGTTGCAGCCAGCATGCCGCAGGTAGCGGCTGGTGATGTGCCTCTTCCCCGTCGCTTGCCATTGGAGAAGCAGGACAGCGATGTGCGGCGCGATTCTGAGGTTGTCCAACACGTATGCACGCACAAATAAGACTTGGCCGAATCGCTGGTATCTCGATCGGGCTGCACTATAGCTGGTTTATTATCGCCTTCCTCATTACTCTGTCCCTGATCGGTCGCTTCAGCGCCGTCATGCCGAAGTGGAGTAGCGCTACGGTGTGGTCGGCGGCCATCGTTACCGGACTCTTGTTTTTTGTCGCTCTCCTGCTGCACGAATTGGCACATTCATTGCTGGCAAAATCTCGAGGTCTGCGGGTGCGCGCCATCACGCTTTTCGCTCTGGGAGGAGTTTCGCAAATCGAGTCCGAGGCCCCCGACGCGAAGTCTGAGTTCTGGATCGCCATCGTCGGCCCATTAGCAAGCCTGGTTATTGGGGTCGTGTGTCTGCTGCTGGCGCGGTCCACCGGCTGGATACTCAACAGCGAACCCCGCACTCCTATTTCTGCAGTCCTCGTCTGGCTTGGCTACATTAATCTCATGCTGGCTGCCTTCAACTTGGTTCCCGGCTATCCGCTGGATGGTGGCCGCGTGTTGCGCGCCCTGATCTGGTGGAATACCCACAGCATCGATCGCTCGACACGGATAGCAGCTAGGGTGGGACAGGTAGTTGCGTTCCTCTTCATCTTCCTGGGGCTCTACCAATTCTTCCTCGGCAAGAACTTTGGCGGTCTGTGGCTGGCCTTCATTGGCTGGTTCTTGCTGGATGCGTCTCGTAGTAGCTACGCTCAAGTGGAGATCACCGAGGGAATTCGGGACCGGAGGGTGTCCGACATTATGGATCGCGATTTCTCCACGGTCGAAGCCCATCTGAGCCTGCAGGACTTTGTGCACCGATACCTATTGGCCAGTGGGCGCCGGTGTTTTGTGGTAGTACAAAACAATAATCTGGCCGGGCTTATCACGACTAAGGAGGTCAGCGGTGTGGAACGAGACCGCTGGCCGCAAACCAGCGTGCAGAGTGTGATGCGGCCGTTGAGTCAACTGCGGACGGTCATGCCTGACGCTCCCGCCATCCGGGCGCTTGAGATCATGAGCCGGGAGGACATAAATCAATTGCCGGTTGTCTCTGATGGTCAATTGGTAGGGCTCTTTTCGCGCAGCAGTGTGATGGGCTTTCTTCGCAATCGTGCCGAACTGTTCAAGCAGTGAGTTCGGAGCCGAGTCGAGCTGGAGACTGCGACAAAAAGAAAGGGAGGAAGAGTGCTCACGAATGCTAAACAAAGAAGCGCCCGGCAAGTGGGGAATCTGTGTTGGAACAAAGCCGGTAACCCACAGGGGGCTGTTCAGCTTTTGTCCTTTTGGACGAGTTCCACGGGCATGTGACTCAGCTTGGTAAAAGTCCGACTCAGTCGCAGCAGCGGCCACCAATCGTAAAGATAGATCTGCATCGGTCGCCACATGGCGACCCATCCGGCAATCGTAAGGCTCTCCCGCACGACGGCAGCCCAAGTGCCCGCCGCATGACCTAACAACATCTTGCTGAGGAGTAGACACGCAGCCAAGAACAGCAGTCCGATGAAAAGACTGGTGCGGCCCCTCCTTAGGAGGCGCTTGAACTCCAAGTCAGTGATTTTGGCGCGGTGAGCAAAATGGTTGTGAACCGCCGTCCTGATCAGTTCTTTGGGGTCTTCGGCCGGCCACTGGTCCAAGTAGATACGCAATTTTATCGGAGCGGCAGGGGAGAATTCTTGGGCCCAGCTTACGATGAATTCTTCCGCGTCCTCGTCGAGATCCTTTTCAATGAACGGAGAAGGGTCCATCGAATTGAAGAGCTGGTTCATGTCGCGCAGTTTCAGGCTTATGGTGTGCGGGTGCCCGCGGTTCTTCACGGCAGTGTCAAATAATGAAAAACGCATACGAAACGTAAGCGTCTGGGCAACACACCTTTTCGACGAGAAGCGTCTGTGGTGAAGTGGCTGGATGAATGCAAAACAGAAAATGTCAACACACCGCAGACGCACCCGTGCGGAAGTTCAGCAGCTAGTGGCGGAGTTTGTGGGCAGCGGCATGCGACGCACCGAGTTTTGCCGGAGTCGGGGTTTGAGCTTCGGCACGCTGAATCGTCATCTGAAGAAGCAACGCTTGAAGAGAAAGAGTAGAAAAGCTTCTTCGACCGGCCGGTTGGTGCCGGTGGAGTTGGCCGCTGGGAAATCGCCGACGCAGCACGAACCGAGTTGCGGGCTGGCTGTGGTGCTTGCGGGCGGGCGCCGGATCGAAGTACATCCTGACTTTGATACCAATACGCTCGAACGCCTGCTGGGTATCCTGGAGCGGGCCTAAGCCGTGTTTGGATTGGGTCCAGCCACCCGGATCTATCTGGCCGCCGGAGTCACCGACATGCGCAAGGGGTTCGAAGGGCTGTACGGTTTGGTCCGGGATCGATTGTCGTGTGAGCCCCTTAGTGGGCACCTGTTCTTGTTCTGCAACGCCCAGCGCAATCGGTTGAAGGTTCTCGTCTGGGATGGTAGCGGACTCTGGGTCTGTGCCAAGCGGTTAGAGAAAGGGCGTTTTACCTGGCCGGAATCCGGCGATGCGCGGGGCAAGGTTGTCTTGAGTCACGAAGAACTGTCGCTATTATTGGGTGGGATCGATCTGGCCAAAACCAAGCACAAAGGGTGGTACCGGAAGGCTCCGGCAGAAGGACATGCTGCCCATAATTTGCTTGTACGTCGCGACTCTGTTAAATCAGTAGGCCATTGTGAGTGAAGCTCTCATTCCTTCAGCGCCGGCCGATCTGGAACTCATCGCACAACTGAAGAGCCGGCTGCAGTACGCGGAGCTAAGGATTCGTGTGCTGGAAGAGCGTCTGCGGCTGATGCGCATCGAGAAGTATGGAGCCGGCGGCGAAAAGCTTTCCCAAGCGCAAATGGAATTGTTCGCGCTTGAGCCCGTCGTCACTGAATTGATAGTGCAGGCGGAGAGTGAGTATGCACCGGTGCGGTGCTCGAAGGACAGATCCTGCAAGCATCCGGGCCGCCAGGAATTGCCTGCGAACCTTCCTCGCGTTGAGCGGGTCCTGCCTTGCACGCCGGATCAGCGCGTATGCAAGCGTTGCGGCAAAGAGACGGTGGTGATCGGCTACGAGGAGAGTTCCCAGCTCGATGTGGAGCCGGCGAAGTACTTCGTGCTGGTCACGAAACGAGAGAAACGGGCTTGCCGGTCGTGTGAGGAGCTCGGAGTGCTCTCAGCCCCGCTGCCACCACGGATCATCGAGAAGTGCCTGGCGAGTGACCGCATCGTCATAGATACGGTCATCAGCAAATATTGCAATCACACGCCCCTGCATCGGCAGAGCATGATTCTGGAACGAGACATCGGCTTGGAAATCAGCCGAGCGACGCTGGACGGCTGGGTTCTGAAAGTCGGCGAGTTGCTGATCCCTATGGTCGCCGCAATGAGGCGAGAATTGATTAGCGGAAGTTACATTCAGGCGGACGAGACCCCGGTCGATGTGCAGATGCACGAGGGCCGAGGAAAGAATCATCAAGCGTATTTGTGGCAGTACGGCCGACCCGGAGGAAGCGTTGTCTTCGACTTCCGTCTAGGCCGTGGGCGCGATGGACCGAAGCTGTTCCTGGGACAGTTCGAAGGCATTCTCCAAACTGACGGCTATACGGCCTACGATCAGATCGGCGGGACGAGAATGGTACATGCGGCTTGTTGGGCCCATGCTAGAAGACAGTTTTTCGAGGCAGTGCAGCTAAATCCGCGAGACCCGGTTGCAACTCCGATTGTGGCCCGGATGGACGAACTGTTCGCCGTGGACGCGGAAGCTCGCCACAGAGGAATTGGTCTTACTGAGCGTCATGCTCTGCGTCAGGAAAGAGCCAAGCCTCTGCTGGATGACATTCGTAACAAGATCGAGGCAGCACGGTCCTTTGCACTACCCTCCAGTGCACTCAGCAAGGCCTGCCAATACGCGCTCGCACTGTGGAGGAAACTTACACGGTTCCTGGAATACCCGGAACTGGAGTTGAGCAATAACCTGGCGGAGAACTCAATGCGTCCCGTGGCTCTGGGCCGGAAGAACTGGATACACATCGGCAGTCCAAAGGCGGGACCCAAGGTTGCGGCGATTCTGTCGGTCGTGGAAAGCTGCCGCCGGCTGAAACTCCCGGTGCGCGGCTATTTGGCCGCGGTTCTCCCCGGGTTTGCCGATCTCCCGATCCAACGCCTCCCGGACCTTACTCCCGCTGCGTGGGTCGCCCAGCATTTATAGACTCAAGCGACGGGATTGTTAGCATGAAGGCAGATTTTGCGACAACAACCGCATAGTTGTTTCTCGGGATGCCTTTTTGTTAAAGGCGATTTACTGACTTTTGGCGGATTGCTCAATTCGGCGAAGACGGTGGCTTAATTTGCTGGATTTCGCCCGGATCCAGTGGGCATCGGGGACATCTTGGCGCGCGCGGCAGGCCCTTTCCTTGGCCGAAGCATTTTCCTTCTGCGAAACAAGGTGTAGGGCCTCTTCCATGGCTGCGATCTTTTCTTGGATGCTGCGCAGTTCTTCGGCAAGCGTCACTACATAAACCGCGTCGCGCGCATGCTTGTCGGTCAACAGTTTAGCCTCTACTAATGCGGGCCGAATGACGGCGAGCGCCAAGGCCGGCAGGTGATTTGCTTTTACGGTTGCCACGTTGCACCTCCGAACAGCACAGCCAGACATCTTGCTCGAAATCAATTTGAAACACGCCCGGTGTTGATTCTTGTGATCATCGACAACAGTCTCGACGCAGGTCTAAAGCTCGCTGTTAACGCGGCCCATGGTTCCTGCTGTGTCCACAGTCGCGCTGTCATTAGGATCTGGCTCAGCATCCCCACTCTGCCTCTCCCGGTTTGGCAAAATAGCGACGTGAGTCATCTTCCATGCGAGCGTTGGTTTCCAGTTCGAGGATGGCTAAGCGTGCGGCCGCAACCAGTCGATGGCGTTCGTCGGGGGGAACTGAGTTCCACGTTGCACTTTCCTGTTCCGCTTCCGGCGACAGGGCATCGCGATAGTGATGGAACAATCGCGCAAACTGCTGAACGAAAACTTCCTGGGTCGACATATTTCTTTGGGCGCCTTTCTGCGCTCAGCAGATTAGACCTCGCCGCCCGTAAAGGTTGAATAAATCTTGCATAAAGAATTTGTAAGTCCTCTCCCGACCTGTTTTACCGTCTAGGGCTCAGATCCGCTGCCCTGATCCCCATCCAGGCCAAGACCAGAACACCAGCCTTGAATCGTTTAGCAATTTCCGTTTCTGGTCTTTATAAAAACTTTACGAAACCTTTAGGCGGCGCTTATGGACGGAGTGCTTCAATGCTACTGGTGTAGCCACACACGGGCACACGTGTGGGGAAGGTAGATATGAACACTTTATTCCTGGTCATCTGCGCGGCAAGCATCCTGTTCTTCATAGTATTTCTGGTCGCGTGCATTGCGGATTCACGGCGCAGATTGTCGAAGCATCCTGTTGTCCACAAGCTAAGCACGACCGAGGCTGTCGATTCCGCAGCCGGGCGGGGACGGCTGATCTATCTCGAACAACAGATGGCCGAGTTTCTGTCTAGCCAGGGCCGGAGTGTTGCGGCCTTATTGCTTGCGGTGGGTTTGGTCGCCACTTCGACGCAGATGAAGGCGCAAAGCAGCGCCGCGCCGGCGTCAGCACCAAGCGCCGCCGATGAGCAGGTTTCCCCAGCCGTACAGAAGCAGCTGGATGCCATGCAGAGGCGCATCGAGCAACTGGAGGCGGAGCTGAACCGCCGCAACGCCCAAGCACAACTGACCACGATGGCGGACGGCGCCCCAGCGGTGCATTCCACCGCCGAGGTGGGTTCCGTCGCGCAAGCTCCAGCAGAGGGTTCTTTGCAGGCGGTCGCGCCCGGGAAGGCAGCGAAACCAGAGCCGTTTTCCTTTGCCGATTTCAGCTGGTTGAATGGCAACTCGCGCATCAAGGAAGTGCCGCTCGATACCAAGTTCTTTACGCCTGAAATCCGCGCCGACGTGGACTATGTTTACGACTTCAGGCACCCCAAAGACGACACGATTGGCGGATCGAGCGAAATCTTCCGGGCAAACGAATTTCAGGTGACCCAGCTCGGCGTCGGCGGCGATTTTCACTGGGACAACGTGCAAGCAAGAGTAATGACGCAGTTCGGCATGTATTCCACGACAACGCCGCGCAACGATGCCAGCCCGGCACGCGGCCAATGGAACCTCGCTGATGCCTATCGCTATGTCTCCGAGGCGTACGCCGGATATCACCTCAACGTAATGGATGGGATCAATATTCAAGCCGGCATCTTCATGTCGTATGTGGGCCTGTTCAGCTATTACAACTTCGACAACTGGGCCTATCAGCCGTCGTACGTGTCGTCGAACACGCCATGGTTCTTCAATGGCATGCGAGTGCAGATTTTCCCCAATGAGCACCTGAAAATCGAGCCCTGGCTGGTGAACGGATGGCAAGCTTATGGCCGCTTCAATAACCGGCCGGGCATCGGCGCGCAGATCCTCTGGCGGCCCAATAGCCGGCTTTCGATTCTGGGCAATCAGTACATGCTGGGCGAGGACGCACTCGGCGCCCCGAATCGGGTGCGTTACCACACCGACGACAGCCTACAATACAAGTACTACCAGAATCCTTCCCGCTTCCTCGATATGGCCGCGTTCTCGTTTACCGGCGACCTGGGATGCGAGCACGGGGGCGGCGTGAGCTGCACCGGTAATTCCGCCAAGGGTCCGAAGCAGAGCTTTGTTGGGTACATGTTCTACAACCGCCTGTGGTTTCACAAAGATTTGTATGGGCTAACGATTGGCGGGGGCGAGATCAACAATCCCGGCCGCTACCTGGTGCTATTGCCGCCTATCAACGGCGCCACGGCGATCTCCGGTACACCGTACTTTACGGAGAATCCCGGCGATCCGTACAAGGCATGGGATGTTTCCGCCACGGTGGATTACATGCCGAGCCAGTACGTCACCTTCCGCATGGAATACAACCACCGTGCTTCCAACGTGCCCTACTTCTCCGGACCGGGGGGAATCACGCCTCCCGGCGGCAACACGGGCGCACTGGGCTCGGTTGTGCCGGGTTGGACGCCTGACCTTCGTTATAGCGAGAACCGGATGACCGGGGCCCTGATGGTCATGTTCTAGGGACTCTAGATCTGGAAATCGACCGATAGGCACCGGAGCCCAGTTTTGGTGGCAGTCGGTTGGCAGCAATAAACCGGTCATCTCTGGCGACTCCGAGATGTAAACTTCCACGGTGACTTGAACAGAGAGAGAACCGTGAGCAAAAGTCTGCCTTTGTTACTTCGCCACGCTATGTACAACCTGCGTGGCGGCTTTTTGGTTCGCCCGCTCACCATTGCGCTGTCGCTGGGTTGCGCGGGCGCATTCCTGTCGTGGTTGGAAGAGGCGTTTCCGGTTGTCAGCGCCTGGGTACCCACGGTCCTATTCCCCTCGCACGCCGACCCGCAAGTCGCCCAGGTCATTCTAGCGGGCATCGCCGGCTCCATCATGACGGTGGTGTCCATCGTGTTCGCCATCCTGTTGATGACGCTCACCCTGGCATCGATGCAGTTCTCCCCGCGCATCATCGTCAGCTTTTCCCGGGACCGCGTGACGCAATGGACGCTCGGCATCTTCCTTGGCACTTTCTCCTACTGCATGGCGGCGCTTCCGGCGGCACGCTCGTTTCCTCACCCCTTCGCTCCAGTGGCCACCGTTCTGGGAGCAATGGTGCTAGCGCTGGTCTGCGTCGGCTTGCTGCTCTTTTTCATTCACCACATCTCGCAGGCCATCAGTGTCAATCACATCGTCGACCGAATCGCGGAAGAAACCGAAACCATGATCGACGAAATGATGCCCCGGCCGCACCAGCCGACTCGCATGACGGATGTCGCACCGCTCAGACCCGACCCGAGCGAGGTCGCCGTTTTGAGCGGTGCTTCCGGCTACATCCGCTTCATCGATAAGCGACGCCTGGTCGCCTTTGCGAAGCACTATCACGTCAGCATCCGCGTTCTGCGCCGGGTCGGCCACTTCGTTCCGGCGGGCATCCCGCTGATGATGGTCTCAAAGGGGAACCGTCTGCCCCCCGAAGGAACCGCCGAACTGCTTGCCGCGTTCGATTGCGGCCCGACTAGAACGTTGCAGCAGGATGTGGAGTTTGGCGTCCTGCAGATTGTCGATGTGGCGTTGAAGGCGATCTCGCCCGCCGTCAACGACCCCACCACCGCTATCACCTGCGTCGATCAGTTGAGCCGCATTCTGATCCGCTTCGCGTCCCGAGAGCCGCCCGAGGATCTGCTCTACGATCCGCCGGGCATCGTTCGCGCCAGCATTGCATGGATCCATTTCGAGCGCCTACTAGAGGCTGCCTTTGAGCAGATTCGCATGTATTCGAAGACGGACGTGGCCGTCAGCTTGCGGTTGCTGCGGGCCCTTGGTGACATCGCCGCTTCGACGCCCCATCCGGAGTTCCGCCGGATACTCGCCGGGCAGGGAATGCGGACGATGGCAGGCTGCGCCGAAAAGCTCAGCGAAGAGGAGCTAGGAGAGTTGCGCGCTCGCCAGGCTGCGCTGGAGAGCTTCACCGCGATCTCGCAGCCCGTAGATTAGAACATCTGGTGGGGGGGTGATACGGCTACCAATGAATTCGGTCGCCCCCAGTTGTTAGCAGCCGTAAGGCCGTCAGCACGGCTGCCTGGTCTCTACATCGCTCACCAATTTCCCGTTCTGGTCTTTACGAAAAATTTATGAATTCTTTAGCCGGTACTTATGAGCGGAGTGCTCAAATCCTATTGGTAACCACGCACGGGCACGCGTGGTAAAGGCAACTATGAGCACTCTGTTCTTAATCATCTGCGGCGTAGCCGTCGTGTTCTACGTAGTGTTCCTAATTGAATGTTCGCGGCCCCGGCACGCCGCTAAGAGGGTGTCCGTTACGGGGCGGCAACACGGGTGCCCGGATCGGTGCTGCCGGGCTTTACGCCGGACCCTGCGCAAGTATGAGGAACCGTTTGAACATGGCGCTGATGGTTATGTTCTGAGAACTTTAGAGCTGGAAATCAACCGCTGTTCATGAATGCTGATGTTTTAGCTCCGGGGCCGATTTTGGTGGCAAGCGGTTGAGAGCAATTAACCGGTCATCTCTGGCGAGTCCGCGGCGCAGAGTTTACGGTGTTGCGCAAGAGGTGGTTAGATGTTCAGAGCGATTAACAGAACCGTTGAGCAAGTTATAGCTGCGTTCCTTTCGCTAGGTGTTGCACTGGCCTGCTTTGTCCCGGTTCAAGCGCAACAGGTGGAAACCAAAGCCCAATCAGCGGAGACTGTGACGGTACCCGCACAAACCATGGAGCGGCTGCAACAACATCTCGCAGATCTGGAATCTGAGGTGCAACGGTTGAAGGCACAGATGAAGGACATGCAGTCCACGAATTCGGCGTCGAGGCTGGCTGCGGATTCCTCAGCCGACGATTCCGCTCACAGCACGGCAGATAGCGTTGCAAAAAGCGCATCGCCGTCACAGACAAGTGCGCTGCTATCGGCGGATGATCGCAGTGTGCTCGACTACCTGAAGGGAACTACGATCAATGTCTCAATTGACGGATATTATGACTGGAATTTCAACCGGCCGGTTGGACGGGTGAATCTTCTACGCGCCTATGATGTCAGCAGCAACGCCTTTAGCTTGAACCAAGCCGCGCTCATCTTTGAGCGGGCTCCTGATGTCGCTGCCGGCCGCCGCTATGGAGCGCGGCTCGATCTGCAATTTGGACAGGCCACGGCTACCTTGCAGGGAAACCCCCTCAACGAACCGCGCCCCAATATCTACCGCAACATCTTTCAGGCCTACGGCACTTATGTCGTGCCTGTCGGCAGCGGTCTTACGGTGGATTTTGGGAAGTGGGCCAGCTCGCTGGGGGCGGAAGGGAACTACACTCAGTTCCAGATGAACTATTCGCGCGGGTACTGGTTCTACTTTTTGCCGTTCTATCACATGGGTATCCGCGCACAATATGCGATCAACAAGAAGTTGGCCTTGAACTACTGGATCGTGAACGGGACCAACCAGACTGAGCCTACCAATGGCTTCAAGGACGAGATGTTTGGTTTTGTCGTGACACCGACTAAGAACATCAGCTGGACGGTGAACTACTACTTTGGCCAGGAACACCCTGATGCGACGCCGGTCTCCACTTGCGGTCCGGTCCCGGTGCAGCCCGGGTTGTGCTTCCAGAAGATCAGTCCCGCGCCGGACGGGAAGTTGCACATCTTCGACAGCTACGTGACGTGGCAGACCACGCCGAAGCTGACATTACAACTGGAAGGCGACTACGTGATCCAGCGCTTGTGGGCCAACGCGGGACCGGGCCAATCCTCGGCTCCGGCACATACCACGGGCGGCGCTGGTTGGGCAAAATATCAGCTCACGCCCAGGACGTATCTCGCTGGTCGCGGAGAGTACCTCTCCGACCGTGGCGGGCTGTTCAGCGGCGTCACCGAGGCGCTGAAGGAGTTCACGGCAACGTACGACTTCACGGTCGCAAACGGATTTGAAATGAAGTACGAATACCGGCGCGATTGGTCCAACCAACCGATCTTCCTCACCAGCGCGCAAAACGTTTTTTCTAAGGACCAGAACACGGCGACCATGGGTGTCATCTGGTGGTTTGGCCGCAAACAGGGGCCATGGTAGCACGCTCGAGACTCAGGAGATGAACATGCAAGACATCCTATTTGTTGCAATCACGATTGCTTTCTTCGCCCTGTCGCTGGGCTATGTCCACTTCTGCGAGCGCATGAAGTAAAGGGGAGCTATGCACACGGAATCAACCATCATGATGGTCGTCAGCGCTTTGATGATGATCTACCTCTTCTACGCGCTATTGCGACCGGAGAAATTCTGACATGACCGCCACTGGATGGCTTCAAATCGTCATATTTCTCGCGCTGATCCTCGCTGTCACCAAACCGATGGGCGTGTTCATGACGCGAGTTTTCAATCGCGAGCGGACCTTCATGGACCCGGTGCTGCGGCCAGTCGAGCGGCTGATCTACCGAACGACCGGCGTCGACGAAACTCATGAGATGCGCTGGACGGAATACGCCTTCTCCATGTTGCTGTTCAGCGCGGTGTCCATGCTGCTGCTGTACCTGATGCAGCGCGTGCAGGGACATCTTCCCTTTAACCCGCAGAAGTTCGCCGGCGTCACGCCTGAGCACCTGGCGTGGAATACAGCGGCTTCGTTTACCACCAATACCAACTGGCAGGCCTACTCGGGTGAGACCACGATGAGCTACTTCACCCAGATGGCCGGCCTGACCTACCACAACTTTATTTCGGCCGCGACCGGCATTGCGCTGGCGATCGCCTTTATTCGCGGGA
>Ga0208587_1000208_pt1 | contig 32359 bp, 29 predicted proteins | sample NGESurdeep092012_7_FD_184472 | JGI IMG/M metagenome (GOLD analysis project Ga0208587, IMG submission 184472) | Arctic peat soil microbial communities from Barrow, Alaska - NGEE Surface sample 210 deep-092012 (SPAdes) | ecosystem: Environmental > Terrestrial > Soil > Wetlands > Peat ...
CCGCTCGATGATCAGAACATCGGACATTTCGTCCGCATGCTCAACCGCTTCAAGAACAAGACGCAGTTCATCGTGATCACTCACAACCCGCGCACGACCACCGAGGCCGCGGACGCCGTATATGGCGTCACGATGCAGGAGCCCGGCGTATCGTCGCTGGTGAGCGTCCGCATGCGCGGCAGAACGGTCGATGAGACGATCACACCCGCGCATCCCGCGCACACGCCACAGCTGCACGACGAGCCCGCCGAAGCCGCCGAGACAGCCCCAGTCATCGCGTAAATGCTAGTCGTCATGGCGCACGACGCGACGGCGAAAGACGTCGATCGCGTAGTCAGCATCATCAAGGAAATGGGTTACGAAGCGAGACCGATGCCCGGCGCTCAGCGCACGGCGGTCGGCCTCGTGGGAAATGATGGCCGCGTCGACGCGTCCCGGATCGAGGCGCTGGCCGGCGTCGCGCAAATCATCCACGTCACGCAGCCTTACAAGCAGGTCTCGCGCGAGTGGCGGTCGGAGAACACCATCGTCGAGCTCGCCCCTGGCGTCATGGTCGGAGGCGACAGCGTCGTCGTCATAGGGGGGCCCTGCTCCGTCGAATCGGAGGAGCAGATCCTTGCGGCGGCGCGCATTGTGAAGGCGGCCGGTGGGACGGCACTTAGAGGCGGCGCGTTCAAGCCGCGCAGCTCCCCGTATTCGTTCCAGGGGCTGGGCAAGAAAGGTCTCGAGCTTCTGGCGCGCGCGCGCGAGGCGACGGGACTTCCGATCGTCACCGAGGCGATGGATCCCGAAGGGGCGCACATCGTGGCCGAAGTCGCGGACTGCATTCAGATCGGCGCCCGCAACATGCAGAACTATTCGCTGCTCAAGACGGTCGGGAAAATGAAAAAGCCCGTGCTGTTGAAGCGCGGGATGGCGGCGACGATCAACGATCTGCTTTTAAGCGCTGAGTACATCCTGGCCGAGGGGAACGAGAACGTGATCCTGTGCGAGCGGGGAGTGCGGAGCTTCGATCCCGCCGCGCGCAACATGCTCGACCTGACCGCGATTCCAATCGTGCACCGACTCTCGCACCTGCCGATCATCGCCGATCCGAGCCATGGCACCGGGCTGCGCGACAAGGTGATTCCGATGGCGCGCGCCGCGGTCGCCGCCGGAGCGGACGGTGTGATGATCGAAGTGCACCCCGAGCCCGACCGCGCGTTGTCGGATGGCGCGCAGTCGCTTTATCCGGATCAGTTCACGCAGCTCGTGGGAGAGCTTCGCGCGGTCGCGGCCGCGATCGGCCGCAGCATTCCGCCCGCCAGAACAGGAACGGCATAAGCTCTGCCGGGTACCCTCTCACCATGAGAAAGCTCACGTACCTCGCGGCGATCGCGTTCGCCGCGGTTCCACTTGCTGCACCTGCGCAGAACGCCGACGCGGTCATCGATCGCGCGGTTGCGGCCTACGCTCGCCTCAACAGCATGCGCGCGGAGTTCCGGCAGACGCTCACCAACCCGCTCACTGGCAGCACGCAGACCACGAACGGAGTCATTCTTCGGAAGAAGCCGAATCTTCTCAGCATCAACTTCGACAGCGGCGACCGTGTCGCGGCCGATGGTTCCACGCTCTGGGTCTACCTCCCGAGCAGCGTCCCGGGCCAGGTGGTGCGGATGCCCTACACCGGCGGCAACGCAAGTTCGGTTGATCCGGCCGAGCAGTTTCTGAATTCGCCGCGCACACGATTTACGGTGACATCCTCAGGCACGGCCACGGTCGGAGGCAGAGCGACGCACTCCGTCACGCTCGTCCCCAGGCGCGCTAACGCGAATTTTACGAGCGCCAACGTGTGGATCGACGACAAAGACTCGAGCATCAGGCAGTTCGACGTCGAAACCGCCAGCGGATTGCAGCGGCACGTTGTCATCACGAGCTTCACGGCGAATCCGGTGCTGAGTACCTCGAGCTTCAGGTTTCCGATTCCCAAGGGCGCGAAGGTCGTCGACCAGGCCACTGGGATGGGATTTTAGGCGCGCCTGCGAAGGCATCCACAAATCTTACTTCCGCGACCGTAGAAGCCCGCTTACCGCGAGGAGCTTTTTAGCGTCCACGCCTCGCCTCCGCGCGATCTCGACAGCGGCAGCCGAGAGCGCCCGGTAAACCTCCGACGCCGCCCCGTGGCCCTGAAGCGCGCGCAGGTGCTTCCCCACCGTGTCGGCGTCTCCGCGCACGATCGGGCCCGTCAGCGCATCGTCGGGCAACGCCTGCTTCATGTTCGCGAGCGCTCCGATCATCAGGCTCTCCACCGCCTGGTACGCGCTCGCGTCCGGAATGCCGATATCGTGGAGAAGGTGCCCGGCTACAGATGCGAGCACCACCGGAAAGTTCGAGGAGATGACCGCCGCCGCATGGTAGGCGGGCTTCTTTCCGGGCGGAATCTCGAGCACACGCGCCCCAATATGACCGGCCAGGCGGCGTGACACGTTCTTCGCGGCGTTCTCACCATCGATTCCGATCCATCCCTTTCGCAGCAGCTCGGCGGAGACTTCCGGATCGCTGAACGGAACGAGCGGATGAAATGTCCCGCCTGGAAAACCGGCTTGCGTCAGCGCCTTGAGTCCGGCCGGCTCCGCGATCGCCGAAGTGTGCAGGATCACGCTGTCGCGCGCGATGCGCCCGTCGTTCGCCGCGACAATGACTTCCTCGATTGTCTCGTCGAGCTGCGGATCGCGCACACACACAATCACGACATTCGCGCGCGCCGCATCGGCCGGAATGTTTCCGGTCGACGTGGCCACGCCCGACGGCCGCTTGCCGTGCATCCCCACAACGTCCACTCCCGATGCGCGAAAGGCGCGGAAAAGTCCGCGCCCGACGTGGCCAGGTCCGATGATGAAGACCCGCTCGGTCACTGTCCTCCTCCCGCTGCGTCCAGGCTGTCGGGGGCGGGAGCCTCTGCCGTCGCCTTTCGGAGAAGATCGCGCTCGGACTTGGCGCCACGCGCGAGCTCCAGCGCCTTCTGAAGCGGCTTGTCTATCGAAGCACGGCGCCGGAACTCGGCGTCGCTCCCGAACACGTAGCGAGCGATATCAAAACCGATCATGCGCGAGACGAGCGGCTCGGCCTCGTCGTAGACGCTGCGAGGTATTTCGACACCGCGGGCCTTCATCCTCTTCCAGACCTCTTCGCGCATTGCAGCCGTTACGGCGAAATCGTGCGTCGTGATTCCGCGCGCGCCTTTCAGAAACAGCGCGTAGTCCGTGACCGCATCCCTGAAATGACCGGCGTTTACGCCGAGTGCGCGAATGAAGATTCCTTCCGCAACTGGGAGCGTGCTATCGCCGGCGATGACGTCGGGCGTAATCCCTCCGCCGCCATAGACGGTGCGGCCGCCGTCGGTGCGGAATTTCTCGCGGATGGCGGCGAGCTGATCGTCCGACTCGTCGTCACTGGGGAGGCGCCGCGTGATGGAACGGCCAACGGGCGTGAACCAGCGCGCCGTCGTGATCTTGAGCCCGCCCTCGAGTCCGAACGAGATCACGCTCTGAGCGCTTCCCTTGCCGTACGTGGGGGTCCCGATGATCACCGCGCGATCGTGGTCCTGCAGCGCGCCGGCGACGATCTCGGCCGCGCTCGCACTCCGCCCATCGACGAGCACGAGAAGCGGAAGCTGTGGCCACCGCTGTTGGGCGGTGTCCGCATACTCGCCGTTCGCTTCTGGGACGCGTCCACGGATGCTCACGATCTTCTGTCCCGGATCGAGGAAGAGATCCGACACCTTCACGCCCTGAGTCAGCAATCCGCCCGGATTCGTCCGCATGTCGAGCACGAGCGTCTTCATTCCACGCGCGAGGAGACTCGTTATCGCGCCGTTCAGCTCCTTGGCGGTGGAATCGCTGAACGCCTTGAGATCGATGTAGCCGACGCCATCATTCAGCATCGACGTCCTGCGCACAGCGCTCTGGTGGATCGACGTGCGTTGCAGCCTCAGCTCGATCGGTGTGGAGATCCCCGGACGCTCGAGCTTGAGCGTGACGAAAGTGCCCGGATTCCCGCGCAGCAGCCTAGCCGCTTCCTCATTCGTCCAGCCCTTCGTTTGCTTTCCGGCGATCTCGATGATTCGATCTCCCGGCTGGATTCCCGCACGCTCCGCTGGTCCTCCCGCTGTGGGAGTTACGACAATCAGCCAGCCGTCACGCAGGTCCACCTCCAACCCCAACCCCGCGTAGTTCCCTGACGTGGTCTCGTTGAGCCGCGCAAACCGGTCGGGTGGAAGGAATGTGGAGTACGGATCCTTCAACTCGTACAGCATTCCATCCACCGACTTGCGGTACAACGCCGAGTCGCCAACTGCGTCGACGTAGTCGTTCTGCACGCGCTGGAACACGCTCTCGAAGAGCTTAGCCCCTTCGAAGGCGGTAAACGTTCCCGTGCGCGCGCCACGCTGCAGCAGCCACCCCCCGGTTACGAGCGAGCCGAGCAGTGTGCCCGCGACGATCACCGTACGCGCGCGGGCGGAGGAGCTATCGAGCTTGAGTTTCATACAGTCCTCTAACTCTTGATGCTGCCAAAAGGTTGCTGGAACGCGGCGGAGAGCGCCGAGATGATACGCTTTTGCACCGTTATCTCGTCACCAGTGCCATCTATCAACTTGATTGGTCCGCACTCGGGATGGGAGTCCTGCCACTTCTTATCCGCGAACTGGCGGAAGGCGCTCGTGACGCGCTGGTGAAAATCGTCGCCGGATCTCTCCATCCTGTCGCGAGCGCCACGCGCATCGGCGCGGCCGAGGCCTTCGGCGGCCGGCACGTCGAGGAGGAGGGTGAGATCCGGAACGAGGCCGGCTGTCGCCAGGCGGTTGGCGGCGCGTATATCGGGTTCGGGCAGTCCGCGACCGAAGATCTGATACGCATAGGTCGACAGAAAAAATCGGTCGAGCAGAACCACCTTTCCAGCTGTCAGCGACGGCAAGATCTCACGCGCGATCAGCTCCGCGCGCGATGCCATGAACAGTAGTGCCTCCGCGGCATCGGTGATCTCGTGCTCGCGATGGAGCAGGATCTCCCTGATGGCGTCGCCGACGGGAGTGCCGCCCGGCTCGCGCAGCGACATGCAGGAGATGCGCGCGGCCGTCAGACGCTCCGCCAGCAGACGGATCTGCGTGCTCTTCCCCGCGCCCTCGGCTCCTTCGAAGACAATGAGCTTTCCGCGCGCCATACTCAGCCGAGCGTGATGATCGGGCTCGCCGCGCCCCTTTTCATTCCGTCCATGATCCACTGATTCACGCGCAGCATCAGCTTGTCGAAGTTCTCCTGCGCCGAGACGGCGCGCTGGTAAGCCGCCTGCGCCTGGATCTTCTCGAGCATGCTGTCGAGCTGCTGCTCCATCTCCGGGGTGGGATTCTCACCGCGCTGGATCAGCTGCTGCGCTTCGGCGCGCAGCTTTTCCATCTGCTGAAGGAGCACGACGGCGTCACGATCGTCGTTGAGCGCTTCGCTCGACCGCTTGAGCGCCTGGTATTCGGGACTCTGGCCGATCAGCCGGCCCAGCTCCTTCCCTTTTTCTTCCAGCATCGTTTCTCCTTTCTGGCCTGGAGCGGGCTAGACGCGCCGCGCGAATACGAAGCGCTCGCGGCCGGTAAGGTCGAGCTGAACTTCGATCTCGGCGTACCGCCCATCAACCGCAATCATCTCCGCCACGGTTCCCGCGCGGACGGTATCGACCTCGAGCGCGAGGAATCCACCGCGCACCAGCGCGTCCGGCGCCTGCCTGACAAGCTCACGAGTAACCGACAATCCGTCCTGCGCACACAAGAGCGCCAGGCTCGGCTCCCAGTCGCGAACATCCGGGGGCAGCTCGGCGATCTCGGCAAAGCTGATGTACGGCGGATTGCAGACGATCGCATCGAGTTTCTCGCCGCGCAGAGGGGCAAGCAGCGAGCCGTGACGGAACTCGACCGGCGATTTCAGAGCCTTGGAAAGTGATGCCGCATTGGCGGCGGCGACGTTGATCGCATCGAGCGAGACATCGGTGGCGAAGACGCGGTCAAATTCCGCCTCGAACGCCAGTGAAAGCGCGATCGCGCCCGAGCCCGTTCCGATGTCGGCGATAGTGCGCGTCTTTGGCGTGCAGCGCTCGAGCACGCGATCGACCAGCACTTCGGTTTCGACGCGCGGGATCAGCACGCGCTCGTCGACGTCGAGCGTGAGGTGCCTGAATGACGCGCGTCCAACCGCATAGGCGAGGGGCATTCCGCCCGCGCGCTTCATCGCAGCACGAATCACCGATCGCGCGACCTGCGGGGACGCATCGGCGACGGCATTTGCCGCGGCCCAGAATTTCGGCACGTCGAGGACGGCAGCGACGATCTCGCGGGCTTCGCGCTGCGCCTCAGCCACGCCTTCCGACTCGAGCATCGCCGTGCACCCAGCCAGTAAATCGCCGATGGTGCCGATGGGCAGCGTGGTCACGAAGAACGGCGTGCCGCTCTTACTCACCGAGCTTTTCCTCCACGTCCGCGATCTTGAGCGCGTCGATGAATGGATCGATGTCTCCGCCGAGCACCTTCGTCAGCTCGTGAAGCGTGAGGTTGATGCGATGATCAGTGACGCGGTTCTGCGGGTAGTTGTACGTCCGGATTTTTGCCGAGCGATCGCCGGTGCCGACCTGCGTCTTGCGCAGGCGGGAGCGTGAGGCTTCCTGCTCCGCAATCCTAGAATCGAGCAGTCGCGCGCGCAACACTTCCATCGCCTTGAGCTTGTTCTGGAGCTGCGACTTCTGGTCCTGCTGGCTCACCACGATTCCGCTGGGAATGTGCGTGATGCGGACGGCGGAGTCCGTAGTGTTCACGCTCTGCCCGCCGGGGCCGGAGGAGCGAAAGACATCGATGCGCAGATCCTTGTCCTCGATCTTGAGATCAATTTCCTCGGCTTCGGGAAGGACGGCGACGGTGGCGGCTGAGGTGTGAATGCGGCCCTGACTCTCGGTGACGGGAACGCGCTGCACGCGGTGGACTCCCGACTCCCAGCGCATTACGCCGAAGGCACCCTCGCCTTTGACCTTGAATATCGCTTCCTTCACACCGCCAAGGGTGCCGTCGGACTGCGATATGACTTCGATGCGCCAGCGCCGGCCCTCGGCGAAGCGCGTGTACATGCGGAGGAGATCGGCGGCGAATAATGCGGCCTCGTCACCGCCGGTGCCACCCCTGATCTCGACGATCGCAGGGCGGTCGTCGAGCGGGTCATGGGGAAGGAGGGCGGGTTTTATCTGCTCGAGCAGCGCGCCGATCGATTTCTCGAGGCGCGCTGCCTCGGCTTTTGCTTCCGTTGCCATCTCGGGGTCATCAGAGTCGGCAAGCTCTCGCGTTTCAGCGAGCTCCTGCTCGTATCTCTGGAGCTTGTTCCCCATTTCGACCAGCGCCTGTAGATGTCGGTGCTCCCGGCCCAGCGCAGCCATGCGCTGCTGGTCCCTTACAGTCTTCGGATCGGAGAGCTCTCGCTCTACCTCAGAGGCACGCTCAATGGCGTCCCTGAGCCGGTCTCGGAGACTCAGGTTTCGGTGCTAGGCGCAGCTGCCGGCTTGCCGTACTTCTGACGGAAGCGCTCGACGCGTCCCGCGGTATCGACGAGCTTCTGCTTGCCCGTGAAGAAGGGGTGGCAGTTGGCGCAGATGTCGGTGTGAATCTCCGCCTGGGTGGAACGGGTCTGGTATGTATTACCGCAGGCGCAACGTACGGTCGCGGTGGCGTACACTGGATGGATATCGGGCTTCATGGGACTGTCTCGGAAGATTCTTGGGTAGCTGCGAAGTATATCTAAATCGGACCCCTCAAACAAGTTAGCCGTTCAGCTGGCAGTGCGTCTGCTTGGCAACGGCTGGCAGCAGTCGCCGCGCGAAGCACACGGCCCGCGCAGATGCCTGAACTATGCCCCCCGGGCCGCGACGGATCTCTAGAACGAGGCCTTGGCGGGTAGCTGTGGCTCGGCCACGTACTTCACCGGAATTTGGCCGGTGAGCGCGCGCAGCCACGCATGAATGTCCTGCACCTGCGTCGCGGTGAGGGCCACGCCCAACTGGTAGCGACCCATCATCACGATCGCCGAATCGAGCGAGCCCACCGATCCGTCGCTGAAATAGGGACCGGTCTTGTCGACGTTGCGCAGCGTGGGCACCTTGAACACGTACCGATCGCCGGGCGCCTTGGTTACCGCGATCCGCCCGCTGTCGGCGGTGGCCGGCCACGGGTGCACCAGGCCCGCCTTCTGGAACGTCTGGCCGCCCACGTACGCGCCCGCATGGCACGCCGTGCACCCCGCGGCGATGAACGTCCTCACGCCGCGCTTCTCCTGCACCGTGAGCGCTGCGGTATCGCCCTTGAGGTACGTGTCCCAGCGGCTCGGCGTCACCAGGCCGCGCTCGAACGCCCCGATGGCGCGCCCCACGTTGTCGTAGGTGATCGGATTGGATTCGCCCGGGAAGGCGGCCGCGAACGTTACGCGATACTTCGCCGACGTCTTGAGGTGTTCCAGCACCGCGCCCGTGTCCGGCATTCCCATCTCGTCCGGATTGAGGATCGGCCCCTTGGCCTGCGCCTCGACGTTGGGGGCGCGGCCGTCCCAGAACTGCGCCACCTGTCCCGCCGCATTGTACACGGTGTTCGAGTTGCGCGAGCCTTCCTGTCCCTTGTGGCCGAAGCTCACCCGACGACTATCGGCGCCGTAACCATTGAGCGGGTGGCAGGAATTGCACGACACATCGTGCCCGTCGGACAACAGCATCTCGTAGTACAGCGTCCGGCCGAGCGCGATTTCGGCGTCGCTCGGCGTTTTGCCGGGCGCGTCCATCCGCGCCGGCAACGGCGCGAACATTGCCAATTCGGTGGGGGTGAGTTTCGCGTCCTGTACCGCGGGGATCAGGCGGCCTTCCGTCGCCGCCTTGCCCGTCTGTCCGGATTCCTGGCGAGTTCCGCAGGCCGTCGCCACGAGGAGTGTGGCGCTGAGCGCCGCAAGTCGTATCGTTCGCATAACGGTGGTTTGGTTCGAGGCGTAAGTTCTGACGAACACTGCAACAGACGAGGGTTCGTGCTGAGGCAGCAAGAGGTTGATTGCCTGTCAGTGTGGACAACGCCCATCTGCAATCCTGGTGCCGACATGACTGAGCTCGCAACGCTGGCGCCCACTGAACCCACCGCCGAGGAGTTGCGCGCCGCGTTGGATGTACAGCGGGCGGCGTTCGCTCGCGGCGCTCCGGATTACAAGCGGCGCCTGGATGCCCTCGCCGCCCTCCGCGACGGCGTGCGCGCTCACGAAGACGACCTGGTAGCCGCGATCGCGGCGGATTACGGCGGCCGCGCCCGCGAGGAGACGCTGCTCCTCGAACTACTGCCGCTCTACGATCAGATCCGCCACGCGCGGCGTCATCTGCGCTCGTGGATGAAGCGACGCCGCGTCGGGTCGACGTGGTTCCTCCTGCCGAGCCGCGCGTTCATCATGTACCAGCCGCTCGGCGTGGTGGGTGTCATTGGCGCGTGGAACTATCAGTTGGTCCTCACACTCGGTCCGCTCGTCGACGCCCTCGCGGCTGGCAACCACGTCATCCTCAAACCGTCGGAAATCACGCCGCGCTCGGCGGAGTTGGTGGCGCGCATCATCGCCGAGCGATTCCCGCCCGAGTACGTCACCGTGTTCGCCGGGCCTGCGCGCGTCGGGGCTGCGTTCTCGGCGCTGCCGTTCGACCATCTGATCTTCACGGGATCCACGCGTCTCGGCCCGACGGTAATGAAGGCGGCGAGCGAGAACCTCACGCCGGTCACGTTGGAGCTCGGTGGCAAGTCGCCCGCCATCGTGCATTCGAGCTTTCCGCTGCCCGTCGCGCTTCGTCGCATCCTCGTGGGCAAGCTCTACAACGCCGGCCAGACGTGCATCGCGCCGGATTACCTCATGGTGCCGCACGGCTCGGAGTCCGACGTCGAGCGCGAGACGAAGCGCATCGTGGCCGAGCTGTACCCGCGCCTCGTGCAAAATCCCGACTACACGCGCATCGTCAACCCATCGCATTACGAGCGGCTGCGCTCGGTGGTGCGGGAGGCCGAGGAGGGGGGCGCGCGCATCGTCGAGATCAATCCTGCCAGCGAGCGCTGCTCCGTCGAAAACAAGGTCATGCCACCGACGCTGGTGTTCCAGCCACCACTCGACGCGTCGATCATGCGCGATGAGATCTTCGGCCCCATCCTGCCGGTGGTGACTTATCGCTCGTTGGACGAGGCGATCGCGTTCGTCAACGCCCGCCCGCGCCCACTCGCGCTCTACTACTTCGACAACGACCACGGCCGCGTGAACGAGGTGCTCGAGCGCACGATTTCGGGTGGCGTGACGATCAACGACGTCATCCTCCACATCGGTCAGCACAACTTGCCGTTTGGTGGAGTTGGCGCGAGCGGGATGGGCCATTACCACGGATTGGCGGGCTTTCTGACGTTCTCCAAGCAGAAAGGGGTGATGGTGCAGCGCCGGTGGGCGCCGGCGGCCCTGTTCGCGCCGCCGTTCGGCTCCCGCGTGCAGCGACTCATCTCCCTTGTCCTCGGCCTCGTTCGCAGGTCATGACTTCCGCGACCGGCGACACGCGCGAGAGGCTGAGCAGCACGTACGATTTTGTGATCGTCGGCTCCGGCTTTGGCGGTAGCGTGTCCGCGATGCGGCTGACCGAAGCCGGTTACAGCGTTCTCGTGCTCGAGCGCGGGAAGCGCTACGGCGACGAGGATTTCGCGCGGACCAATTGGAACATGCGCCGCTACCTGTGGGCGCCCGCGCTTCGCTGCTTCGGCATCCTCCAGATCAGCCCGTTCCGCGACGTCTGGGTGCTGCATGGAGCCGGCGTGGGCGGCGGAAGCCTCGGCTATGCGAACGTGCTCATGGAGCCGAGCGACGCGCTGTTCGACGCACCCGCGTGGCGGCATCTCGCGGACTGGAAAGCGGTCCTCGCGCCGCACTTCGCTACAGCGCGCCGCATGCTCGGCGTCACCCCCAATCCGCGCGAGTGGCCCGCCGATCGCGTCCTGCGCTCGATCGCCGAGGAGATGGCGATGGGGCACACCTTCGCGCCAACCACCGTCGGCGTGTTCTTCGGGGAGCCGGCCCGCGAGGGCGAGGAGGTGCCGGACCCGTACTTTGGCGGAGCGGGACCGGCGCGCCGCGCCTGTCAGCACTGCGGCGCGTGCATGATCGGCTGTCGGTACAACGCCAAGAACACGCTGCCGAAGAACTACCTGTACTTCGCCGAACGCGGCGGCGCCGTGGTCCAGCCGGAATGCGAGGTGCGGGACATCCGGCCGCTCTCTCCAGAGCAGGCCGACGGAGCAAGGTACGATGTCGTGATCCGAAGCTCCACGCGGATCGTCCGTGGGCACGAGCGCCGCGTGCGGGCGCGCAACGTCATCGTGGCTGCGGGCACGCTTGGCACGATGCGCCTGCTGTTCCGGTGCCGGGACGTCACGCGCTCGCTGTCCGCGATTTCACCCCGCCTTGGCGACTCCGTTCGCACGAACAGCGAAGCCATCCTCGGAAGCATCAGCCGCGACCGGAGCGTCGACTACTCGAAAGGCATCGCCATCACGTCGATCATGAACGCCGACGCCGTGACGACGATCGAGCCCGTTCGCTATCCCGCCGGATCATCGCTCATGCGGCTCCTCGCCGGCCCGCTCGTCGAGGGCAGTGGAGTTGGGCAGCGACTCTGGCGGTCGCTTCTGCACATCCTGGGCAGGCCGGGCGACTTCCTGCGCACATACGTCGTGCCCAGGTGGGCCGAGCGCAGCACGATCGTGCTCGTCATGCAAACGATTGACAATCGCATTCGGATGCGTCTCGGCCGCAGCTGGCTGACGGGCTTCCGTCGGCGTCTCGTGAGCGCCGCCGACGCCGAGAGCGAGCCGCGCGGTTCGCTGGACGTCGGCCGTCGGGTGGCGCAGGCGTTCGCCGACCGCACCAACGGCATTCTCAGCGGATCGATCAACGAGTTACTCTTCGGGACCCCGCTCACCGCGCACATCCTGGGCGGGTGTCCAATGGGACGAGACGCGAGCGAGGGAGTCGTCGACCTCGATTGCGCCGTGCACGGATATGAGGGCCTGTTCGTGGTCGACGGCTCGATCGTCCCGGCGAATCCGGGCGTCAACCCCAGCCTCACGATCACGGCGCTCGCGGAGTACGCGATGACCCGGGTGCCAGCGCGCGCCGGAATTGACCCTCATACCACGGAGACCAGATGGCCGATGAAGACGTGATGGCCGAGTTGGAACGGCTGCGGAAAGAAAACGAAGCGCTGAAGAAAGGCGCTGCGAGGGGAGTTTCCATGAAGGTCAGCGAGAAGGGCGGACTCTCGGTGTACGGCCTGGGCCGGTTCCCGATCACGTTCTACAAAGAGCAGTGGATCAAGCTGCTCGACATGTCCGACGAGATCCGCGCGTTCATCGCTGCGCACAACTCGGAGCTCAAGACCAAGGAGTAATGGTCGGCCTAGTCTGCATCGACGTCGACGGGACGCTCGTCGGTGCCTCCGGCAATGTGCCATCGAACGTCTGGGCCGCCACCGACCGCGCTCTGGCCGCGGGCATCCGACTCGCCGTCTGCTCCGGTCGGCCGGCGTTCGGCGTCACGCGCACCTTCGCCGAGCGTCTCGATGCCACCGGGTGGCACATCTTCCAGAACGGCGCCAGCGTCGTGCAGCTTCCGAGCTTCGCGTCGCGCTCGGCGAGCGTCGCGCCGGAAGCGGTGGCGCGAATGATCCAGCGCGCGCGGAGCACCGGCCGCGTGCTCGAGCTGTACACCGATACGGAGTACGCCGTCGAGAGCAGCAGCGAACGTGCGCGACAGCATGCGGCGCTGCTCGGCGTCCCCTTCGTTGCGCGCTCATTCGAATCGCTCACCGGTCCCGTCGTCCGCGCGCTGTGGCTCTGTGATCAGAGCGACGCCGAGGAGACTCTTCGCGAGGAGCATCCCGGACTCGAGCTCGGGCCGGCATCGTCGCCGGCCATGCCGGACACGGTATTCATCAACACCACCGCCGCCGGCGTGAACAAAGCCGTGGCGGTGAAGACCGTGGCGGCGGCGTACGGCGTATCCCTCGACCGGGTGATGTTCGTTGGCGACGGGCAGAACGACATCGGCGCGATGGAAGCGGTCGGGCTGTCGGTCGCCATGGGGAACGCCGCGCCCGAGGTGCGGGCGATCGCGCGCTACCAGGTGGCCGACGTCGACGAGGGAGGGCTCGTGGAAGCGCTGGATTTGGCCCTCCGCGCTTACGCTCGCGGCGGCGACCAGGCCAGTTCGCGCCGCACGACGTGAATTCCATGCCGCTCGAGGGCCGGGAACACGCTCGCGTACGAGACGTCGAGCGGTGTGAGGAGCCCGTGCTTGCCCAACTCGCCGCCGAGGATCAGCCGCGCGCCGCGCGCGAGTGTGAACCCCACGGTTCGCTGCATGGACGTGAATCCGGTGGCGAAGTCCCGCGTGTCCACCAAGTCGTAGATCACCTGCACGCCCCCGCCTTTGTCCGCCCGCGTCCCGCGCACGTCCACGCGGATGAACGTCATGTCCTGCTCGTCATCGGCGTACTGGAACTGCGGCTGTGAGGCGAGGACCGACGCCGTGAAGCTCATGGGCGATACGTGAACGTCGCCCACCGGTACGGGAGCGCGATCGAGGAAGCCGCTCTTCACCATCACATTCCAGAATGCGCAATGACCCGGCAGGCGACCGGTGTAGCGCGCCATCTCTCGAACCTTGCCGCGGAGCCCGAACAACTCCGCGTAGTGCACGGCGTCGCCGTTCGGGTAGCATTCCAGCGGAGCGCCGATCGCCTCGACGTCGAGCAGGTGATGGCGGCCCGGCTCGAACAGCGTCGTCGGATCGATGTCCACGGCCTCGCCGCCGGAGATGATCCGCGCCGGCCGCCGGTAGGAGCGCATCACGCCCATCGGCGACCATGAGAATTTGTACTTGAGCGGGTTGTTCCGCGCGTTGGGTCCGGGAATTCCGGCGCCGTACGCGTGGAACTCGTGCACCTCGTCCACCTCGTCCAGCGCGGTGGCGCCGAGGATGAGATCGAGTCCGGGGTCGAGTCCGAACTCGGTGAGAATCACCAGCCCCTTCGCCTTCGCCAGACGATCCACCTCGCGAATCTCTCGCTCGGTCGCGGCGATCGTCTGTGCGTCCTGCTCTTGCGGGTCACGGTAGTACATGCTGCTCACGAGACTCACTCCGCACCGCGCCGCCAGCCGCCCCATGGGGAGCGCAAATGGTCCCGGGAGCGCTTCCACGACGACGCTCGCGCCGCGCATCAACGCGGCAACGGCCGTTTCGTCCATGGCATCGAGCGGGTGTGCCGAAACGCACTCGCGCGGATAGCGCTGGAGGTACGCCTCGAGCCGGGGATCGCTGTCCGCCACGACGACATGCGTCGTATCGTCGCCGCTCACCAGATCGTGCAGCGCCGCTTTGCCCTGCGCGCCGAGGCCGAGCAGCAGTACGTGGCGGGTCATTGCTTCCGGTTACAGACCGGGCGGCTCGGGCGCCTCATGGCCGAAATGTACCCCCGGCAAACCGCCGGCGCTGCATATTGGGTAGCGACAAACTGGTGTCTGCGGTTCTATATTAGCGACCAGAGAACAAGCTCGATCCACAGCTTCCGCGCGACCTTCAGGAGGACACAGATGACGCTTCACCGTGCCTTACGGTACACCATCGCTCTCGTACTGCTCGGAATGCCGGCGGTGGCCGGCGCACAGGCTTTCGGCCTGAATGAGATTGGCTCGTGCGCGATCGCCCGTGGACTCGCCGTCACGGGGGCCGTTTGCGACGACCCGTCGACGATCTACTGGAATCCCGGCGCCATGCCCAAAAAGGACGGGTTCACCTTCCTCGGCGGCGCCGCGATCATCAAGATCGATGGATCGTTCACCCGCGACACCTCGTTCCGTAGCTACCCGGCGACCGCGCCGACCGCAGTCGCGCCACACGTCTTCCTGAACTACCGCTCCGGCAAGGCCGCGTACGGTATCGGCATGTACGTGCCATACGGCCTCACGTCGCAGTGGGGCGATGACTTCCCCGGCCGTTTCTCGGCCAAGAAGGCAGCGCTTCAGACGATTTATGTGCAGCCGAACATCTCCTACCAGCTCACGGACAACTGGTCAGTTGGTGGCGGACCGGTTATCGGACATTCGACCGTGGAGCTGATCCAGGCACTCGATCTGTCGAGCCAATTCGCGCAGGCCGGTGTGACGTTCGGCAACCTCGGCATTGCCAAGTATACCGAGTTCGGCCGGGCCACACTGAAGGGCTCGGCGATGGCCTACGGGTTCAACCTGGGCCTCCACGGCAAGCTCACGCCGACCTGGGAGATGGGAGTTCGCTTCCTCTCGCAGCTCTCATTCGACTACAACGGCGCCGACGCGACCTTTGCGCAGACGCCCACCGGACTGACCCTCGCCGCGGGTAACCCGCTCGGCGCTCCCGCCGGCTATCCGGTCGACGCGCTCCTCGCCTCGCAGTTCACCGGTTCCGGAGCGCTCACCGCCCAGAAGGTGAACACGCAGATCCGCAATCCCGCGCAGATCCAGCTCGGCTTCGGCTACACGGGCTTCGAGCACACGACCCTCAGCATGGACTACGCGTACGTGGGGTGGAAGTCCTTCAACCAGCTCCCGGTGAACTTTCAGGGGCCGGCGCCAAGCAAAGTCCTCCAGGAGGATTACAACAATACGTCCTCCATCCGCCTGGGGGCCGAGCATCGGTACTCGGGCGGTGCGGCGCTACGGGCGGGGGTTTCGGCGTCAACGTCGGCGGCTCCGCCGGAGACCGTGACCCCCCTGCTCCCCGAAATGGATCGCCAGCTCGCGATGATCGGTGGATATCTCCCACTCATGGGCGGTTTCGGCATGGACGCAGCCTACTCACACGTCTTCACGCCGGGCTCGCGCGGCCGCATCGACGAGCGCGCGGCTAACTCCACATCGGTGCAGGCCCTCGCGCTGAACAGCGGTTGGTACGCTCTGAGCGCGAATATCTGGTCGTTCAGCCTCAAGTACTCCTTCTAACCCACGCCCGGAGAAATCAGGATGAATCGACTGAATCATCTCACCCGCGTGGCGGCGTTCGGTGCCCTCGTGGGTCTCGCCGCCTGCGAGAGCAAGAGCACCGTGCTCGGCCCCACGACCCCTGCCGGCGGTGACATTTTTACCAGCTATGTCGCGCTCGGTAACAGCATCACCGCCGGATACCAGAGCGCCGGCATCAACGACTCGACGCAGCGGCAGAGTTTTGCGCGGCTGCTCGCCATTCAGATGGGGACGCAGTACCACTACGCCTCGCTCCAGGGCCGAGGCTGCACGCCACCCATTGCGAACACGCAGACGGGAGCTCTCGTTGGCGTGGGCTCGACGGCCACGACCTGTGATCTGCGCGCCGGCGCGTCGGTGACGGACGTCCTCAACAACGTCGCCGTGCCTGGCGCTCGCGTGCTGGATCCGACTTCCACGTCCACGGTGGCGTCGAACGCACTGACCACGTTCATTCTCGGCGGAAAGTCGCAGGTGGCGAAGGCGTTGGATGCTCAGCCGACCTTTGCCACCATCTGGATCGGCAACAACGACGTCTTGAATGCCGGCCTGAGCGGAATCCTCGTTCCGCTCTCCCCGTATTCGCCAGGCATCGTGAGCACGCAGGCCCAGTTTCAGAATAGCTATGATGCGATGATCGCCCAGCTGACGTCAGGCGCCCCTGGTATCAAGGGCGTCCTGATCGGGGTCGTGCAGGTTTCGGGGCTTCCGTCCATGGTTTCGGGCGGCTTGATCTGGAGTTCGGCCACGATTAAGGCGACACTTTCCGCGGCGGCTGGTACAGCCGTCACAGTGCACCCGAATTGCACGAACTCGACATCGCTCATAGACGTCCCGCAACTCCTGCTGGCCATCAGGTCCGGCTCGCATCCGGCGTTGGTCGCATGTGTGGCGAACACAGTTCCTGGGACCGTTGTGGGCGATCTTTTCGTGCTGGATGCCACCGAACAGGCGACGCTGAGCGCGGCCATCAATGCGTACAATGGCTATATCGCGGCGAAGGCGGCCGCCATCGGCTTTGCGTATTACGATCCGAATCCGCTGTTCAAGGCGCAGCAGACGAGCGGCGTGATTCCGGCTTTCCCCAATTTTGCCAGCACTACCGCAACCTATGGAACGCTGATCTCACTGGATGGCGTGCACCCGACTGCAGCGGCGCACAAGCTCATCGCGAATGACCTGATGACCACCATCAACACGAAGTACGGGACCGCGCTCGCGCTCATTCCGTAACGAGCCGGAGGTTTCAGTGGAGGAGCGGGGGGGCGACGAAAGTCGCCCCCCCGCTCTTCTCAACTTCCCCGGGGAATCTCGGTGAAGGCGCACGGTGATGTCAGTCCGACCGTAGTTGAGCTCATGGCCGGAGTTGGCAGTCTCAGGGTCGCACCGTCTTGCGTGCCTGTGGCCTGCGGCAGAGGGCCAGTGGAAAGACCACGCCTCCCACTATCGGGCCCACTCTTCCGAGGCGATCCGCGACGGTTCAATCAGAGGCTCGACGCGACAATCGATACGTCGAACAGCAATAGCGCATAAATGTGATGCCAACGTAATCCATTGTTAACTAGAGACTTATATCATATCTAGTAATCTAGATCACCAAGATCACCTTACTAAAGGCAGGCAGCTGCAGAGCATGGGGTTTGTCTTCGACTTTCTTGCTCTTTGAGGCGGAGATTTGCCCAAGATCCGCTGAACGATTCCGGCACCTTCTGTCTTCTGGTTTGCGAGCGGGGCGTTCGGCCCATGCTGCCAGGATGGCACAAGTCCAGCGATCGCACCGAGCGCAGCACGCGGGCCTTCCCCCGCCTCCACAGTGCCCTTGTGCCTGGCATGTGTGACTAGCGGTAGGGCCCACCACCGGTCGACGACGAACCGCCGGGACTGCTGCCGCCGCGCTTCCGACCGCCACCGGGACGCCGACCCGCGCTCGCGTCGGCGCCTGCCCCGGTCGAAGTCGAACGCTCTCCGCCCCCGGTTCGTGCGGAGCGCACCGGGCGAGCAGGCGCCGCAGACGAGCTCCGCGAGCCACCACCCCGATTGCCCGACGTTGCCGGGCCACCACCGTGCGCCGCGCGACGCTCGGCCTTCTCCTTCGCGCGCTTCCGCTCCTCCGCTTTTCGTGCACGAATCTCGGCGATGCGTTCGGCGATCGGCACCTCGAATCGCTGCTTCGGCTTGCTCGCGTAGTCGAAGCCGGAGACGACGACGCGGGGCAGTCGCTTGCTGATCGACCGCTCGATTGCCGCGAGATCGCTCTCTTCCTCGGGCGAGACGAAGGTGAAGGCATCGCCCGTCGCGTCGGCGCGCGCGGTGCGGCCAACGCGATGGATGTAGTCGTCCGGCAGATGCGGGACGTCGAAGTTGACGACGTGCTCGAGCTGCTCGACGTCGATGCCGCGCGCCACGATGTCCGTCGCGACGAGGCAGCGATACCGCCCCGTCTTGAAACCATCGAGCGCCTCGGTACGCTGCGCCTGCGAGCGATTGCCGTGAATCTTCGCGTTCGGAACGCCCTCGCTCACCAGATAGTCGGCGAGACGATTCGCGCGGTGCTTGGTGCGCGTGAAGACGATGACGCTGCCGATGTCGCCGCGCCGCATCAGCTCGACGAACAGCGCGGGCTTGAGCTCTTCGCGAACGGCGTAGACGGCCTGCCGAATCCCGATCGCCGGCGCGGACTTTCGCTCGAGGTTGATCATCGCCGGATTGTGCAGCAGCTCCCGCGTGAGCGTCACGATCGGCGCAGGCATCGTCGCGGAGAAGAACAACGTCTGGCGCTTGACCGGCAGATGCTTGAGGACGCGCTTGATGTCGGGCAGAAAGCCCATGTCGAGCATGCGGTCCGCCTCATCGAGCACGAGCACCTCGAGGCCGCTGAGCTTCGCGTACGGCTGCTTGAAGTGATCGAGCAAGCGTCCCGGTGTGGCGATGATGACATCGACACCGTTTCGGAACGCGTGCTCCTGCGGTCCCATTCCGACGCCGCCGAACACTGCCGCGCCCGAAAGCGGCGTGTACACGGCGAGCTGCTTCAGATGCTCCTCGATCTGCGCCGCGAGCTCCCGGGTGGGGGTGATGACGAGCGCGCGCGTCGTTCCGCGCGGCTTGCCCATCAACCGATGCAGGATCGGGAGGAGGAATGCCGCCGTCTTTCCGCTCCCCGTCATCGCGCAGGCAAGCAGGTCTTTGCCCTCGAGCGCCGGCGGAATCGCCTGCTCCTGGATGGGCGTGGCATGCGTGAAGCCCAGCTCCTTGATGCCTCTGAGCAGGTCGGGGTGCAGCTTGAATCCGGCGAAAGGCATCTGACGGGGACGAGGACTTGTTGCAAAGATGATGATCCCTCGCAAGTTAGCCACCGGACGGGGGGCGTGGCACCGTGCGCGGCGAGTCTTCAGAGTTCGGTCACTGGTCCTGAAAAACCTCTCGACGCACGACCAACCGCTACAAGAGCACGGCGACATCGTACAGTGCGTGCGTCCATGCCGTAATCCCGAACCCTCGCAAAAGGTACAGCGCACTGAACGCCATCCCGGCAAGTGCACGGAACACGAACGACTCGAGCCTCAGCGGCTCGCCGAGTGGTCCGATGTAGTGAAACGCCGAGAAGAGCAACGCGCCGAGTACGGTGGCAGCGATGCCGGCCGCGACGCGGCCGATCCCGAGCAGGCGGAAGCCATTGGCGAGTAGCGCGACGATGACGACGCGAAAGAGCAGCTCCTCGTAGAGTCCCGCGCCAATGGAGAGTGTGAGTCGCTCGAGTACCGTTCCGCCAATTCCGCCCGTTCCGGCGCCGGCGGCGAGAGCGCGCAGTGGTCCGAGCAGGCGCATTGTCACCGTGCCAATGACCACGCCGAATACCAGCGCGAGGACGACCGACTCGCCGAGCATCGCGGCGAACGTACCGGAACGCAGCGGGCCAGCGCTCCGGTCTCGGCGAATCAGCCAGAGCGACACGCCAATCACGAGGGCCATGAAGACGAGCGGCCCACGCGGTCCGAGCAGGAAGGTGAACAGGCTCGTGAGCACGACGTCGGCGCCGTTGCGTATCACGCCGCCCTGCGCGCGCACCGGCGAGATTGCTTCCAGCAGCTCGTAGAACAGCAGAAGCGGCAGTGCGAAGAGCAGGCTGTATCGGTGCGATCGGCTCCGCGCCAAGTATGTCCGCGCTTCGCCGCGCGCTCCACTAGCCATCAGCAAGGCGCCGTGGAGGAGACCGTCACCGGAGCGGGCGCGGACGCCGGCGCGGCGGTGGTGAGAGTCGCCGGCCGCGTAGCGCACGCGCCCAGCATGAGCGCGGCCGCGAGAGCGATGGAAGAGCGTACAGGCATGTCAGGGACGGAGAGAGCGCCGTCGCGCGAGCGCGCACATCGTGAGTCGTCGGAAGTTGTTCCGGTGGCCGTGACGCTCGCAAGGCGAGTTTAGTTCGACGATCTCTCCTCCTGGGCGGAGATCGACGCCAATGAGAGAGGGGTAGAAGCTTCGGCTTCTACCCCTTTCGTCGTTTCGTCTGCAGCGACGACGCTCCAGACCCTACCCCCGCCCCGTACTCCCGAAGCCCCCTGCCCGCTCGGTCGTGCGCTGCACCTCGCCCTCGACGAGCACCAGCGGCAGATACCGCGCGAAGACCACCTGCGCGATGCGCTCGCCGTGCACGATGCGCCGCGGCACCGGCGCATCGTTACGCACGATCACCATCCATTCCTCGGCGTAGTCCGCGTCGACGGTGCCTGGCGCATTCGGGATCGTGAGCGCCTGTTTGAACGCCTGGCCGCTGCGAGGACGCACCTGTGCCTCCACTCCGGCGGGCAAACGCGTGCGAAAGCCAAGTGGAATGAGCGCCATCTCTCGCGGACGCAGCACGACGCCCCACTCGCCACCTTCCTCGTCGGCATCGAGCTGGCCCTGCACGGCCCCGTCGGAGAGACGCACGGTTCTCTGGCGCAGGTATGCACGAAGATCGTATCCGGCTGAGCCCGTCGTGGCTCGCGCAGGCACCACGGTGTCGTCGTGCAAGCGCTCAAACACGACCTCCAGATCGAAAGAGAAACTCGTGTCGCGTACGTCGGTCATTCAGGCGGGCCTCGTGGGAGAGTTGAAGGCGCAACTTACCCCAGCTACTCCCGCTCTGGCAGGCTGCCCGGCAGCGCATTTCAGCGGTCTGAGCCGGAGTAACCTTTCGCTCCCATCCGCGTATATTTTAAGTGTCTCCGGCGCAGTTGCCCGGCGACCCTTCCGCCCTCCAGGAGTCTGACCCCACATGACCGTTCGCACTGCGCGCCTGTCCGTGGCGCTTCTCTTCGCTGCTCCCCTCGCCGCCGCGCCGCTCCACGCGCAGGGCGTGGAGTACGCAACCGGCACGACCAAGTACCGCATATCCACCAACGCCAAGGGCTCTCAGACGAGCCCGATGGGGAACGCAGACTTCCAACTCGGCGTGCAGGAGCGGATCACCGTCAACGTGATGAAGCACGCGAAGGACACCGTGATGGCCACCATGACGCTTGATTCGATCGCATTCCAGTCCTCCGCCGGCCCGGCGCCCGACGTCAGCAAGATGACGGGAGCCCACTTCGTCACGCTCATGTCTCCCACGGGCAAGTTCTACTCGAGCAAGACACCCGACGGCATCGATCCGGCTCTGGGGCAGATAACCGACGGCATTGGGCGCTTCCTTCCCGCGTTTCGAGGCAACGTCGCGAACGGCGTGACATGGACGGACACCACAACGGGCAAGGTATCGGTGCAGGGAATGGACATGGATCGTACGAGCGTGTCGAACTACAAGGTGAACGGCGACACGACGATCAGTGGCGAAAAGGCTTTCCGGGTACAACGCATCACCACGTCGAAGGCGGCGGGCTCGGGCAGCATGCAGGGCACTCCGATGACGATGGAGACCTCCGGCACAGGCACCGGCGCCTTCTTCATCACGCCCAAGGGCGTCTTCCTTGGCGCCACGTCGTCAGACGATGTGAATACCAAGATCACCGTGCTCGCGCAGAACGTGGAGATCAGCGTCAAGCAAAACGTGCAGACCAAAGTCGAAGCGATCAAATAACGCAGAGGCTGCCGCACGAAGCACGAGGGGGCGCGGTCATCTCGACCGCGCCCCCTTTTTCTGTTCGCTGAGCGGGATCAGTTTCCGCCGTGTCCGCTGGAGCTGGTCAGCCAGTGTCCGAGCCGACTCGTGAACGGCGCGGTGCGCGGCGAGTCATGCGCACGATCGGTCGTCGCCGCGGGCACGGTGCTGGCGAGCGAAGCGCCGGGCATCGGCGGCGGCGCGGTGTCGCGCAGCGCCGCCCACAGGGGCAGCGCGACGCACTCGTGGAACGGTCGGCCTGAGCAGGTCTCACGCGCGCTCGTTTCCACGTGGCGCTGCACCTTGTTGGGATACGCGCGGCAGTCCTTCGTATTGGAGCCGGTGACGCATCCGTTGTAGCTGAGCAGAGCAATGCGGGTGACGTCGCCGGCGTCCAGCGTATCCGCAGTCCGCTTCGCAAAGTGCTTCAGGATGTAGACGCCATACCGGACGTTTGTCTCATCGTCGCGAAGATTCTTGCCGAGGATGGGACCGAGATTCCGCGTCCATAGACGTGGCATGATCTGCATGAGCCCCAGCGCGCCGACGTTCGACCGAGCGCGCGACTTGAAGGCGTCGTTCTCCGTGAGCATGACGCCCAGGACGAGCGCCGGGGGAATGCGGCGGTGGTACGCTTCCCGCACCGCCACCCGCGCGATGGAGTCGGCACGGTCGCCATCGAGCTTGCCGGTCGCGCGAAGGTCCGCCGCGAAGGCATCCACGTCCTTCTGGAACTGCGGATGCTGCATCGCGAGCGGCTCGGGAAGGCTCAGCCAGGGCGCACGCACCGATGCGGAGTCGAGATACGCGGCAGCGAGCACGCGACCCGCGACTGGTGCCTGCTCAAGGAACACGGGATGCACCTGAGACGCAGTGAACACCACGGTGCAGGCTGCGGCCACGGCCACGGCAAGCTGACGAACGATCGGGACGATACGAATACGAGCCTCCGGTCGGGCAGAACAACGGGCCGAGGCAGGTGCTTCCGGGGAGGACGCACCAACGAGCGATCACGAAGCGTAACAAGGATTGCAGGCTATGACAAGCTCATCTGCAACGTTTGTTACTTCAGACGTGGTGGAAGCTTCGGCGGAATCGCGGCACTGTTCTTCCTCTACAGGCGGTAATTCTCGACCTCAAACCGAATGACGTGAGCGACGCACCCACTCCGATTCCCGCCGAAGGCGTTTTGACAGGCGATACCGCCGACTTGCCGAACTGGGACGCGATGCCGCGCCGCAACCGGCGTCGCCGGCGTCGCGGGCCGTATCCGATCTGGCTGAAATACCTGGCGTGGTGTGTCGGACTCGCGGCGCTCGTCACGGCGGCGCAGATCGCCGTGCACGCCGTGCGCGCCGATCCGCGCGATTCGCGCGTCTATGCGGAGCGAGAGCTGCGACTGAGCGTGCTGCATCCCAACGAGAAGGTGCTTGCCGGAGTGAGCGTGTGGCAGCGGCCGGCGATCGACTACTTCCGGCCGACGCGAGGACTCCTCGTGCTGACCGATGCGCCGGGCGACTCGGCGAATCCGGTGGGAGGCCGTCTCATCTATCTGGGACTTCAGCCACGCGATCCGCTCAGCCCCCCCGACGCGCCTCCGACGTTCGATGAGCGCGATTGGCCGGTGGACACGACGGTTGCGGTGACGCCGACGCGCACCCTGCTCTATCTCTCGCGTGCCCTGCGCGTTGCGACGCCGCGCGAGCACCTCACCGTTGGCGTCCCGTCGCCCGCGTCCGCCGATGCCGACGCGCTGCTCCAGGCGGTGAACAAGAAGTACAGCATGATGCGCGCAGTGGGATGGCAGCGTCGCGAGGCGCGCCGCGCCCGCGACCGCGCACACCTCGTCGCGGTGCACGAGGGCCGGCGCGAGTGGTTCCACACGGTTCGTCGCGGCGAAGCGCTAGTTTCGATCGCGCGGATGTTCAACACGACGCCCGATCAGATCCGCGCGTTGAATGGCCTTGTCGGAGACCGGATCAAAGGTGGGCAGAAGCTCAAGGTGAAGGGGTGGACGAAGACTCCCGTCGCGACGCCAGCGGGGGTGACGCTGGAGTACGAGCCTTAGGGGCTATTCGGCCCGCGCCTGCGGCGCTCTTCAGCTAACAACCTCACTGCACCGTCAGCTTCGCAAGTCCATCCAGCACCACGCGCAGCACGAAAGCAGTTCCAGACGTCGCCAGCCCGGCAATCCGGATGCCCGTCACGCTTCCCGCCACTGACACGCCAGGCGCGAGCGAGCGGTTGAGCTGGGCGCTGAGCTGACCGCGCAGGGAATCGAGCTGGGTTCCGACGTCGAGCTGACCGTGGCCGGTAGCCTGATCGAGCGCCCGCTTGATGCGATACGAGCCGAGCGTCGCCTTGAAGCGACTCATCGCATTGTCGCTGGCGAGGGTGTAGCGCAGGTCGGTGACGAGCACGCGGCGGTTCGCCGTGTCGTACTGCACACGCCCGAGCATGTAGAGGTCGCCGCTCACTGTTCCGTGAACGGCGACGCGCACCACGGCGGTGTCGGCAACGCCCCAGATCTTCACGTCGTCGATCGAGAGGTCCGCGCCGGCGACTTCGCCCTTCAAGAGCTGCGTCACTCGCGTGCTCAGATCGGCGAATGGGAGCTCGATGTCCACCGGGATGTGAATGCCGCTCGCCCCCACGGAAGCCAGACCGAGCGCGGGCAATGTGCGCCGCTCGGCGCTCGGACGACTGCCGATGGACACGTGGGGTCGCGCCGTGATGACGAGCGCGGTCGTGAGCGCGTCTGCGCGACCGAGCGGACGCGCCAGCGTAATGCTCTGCGGCGTCATGCTCAACCAGACGGTGCTCGAAGAGTCGAGTGCGAGCGGCTGGAGCATGGTGCGCCAGAGCGAGTCCGCGGCGGGGCGCAAATCGGCGAGCGCCGGCAGAGCGTTGTCGAGCTGTTGCCGCAGCTTCTCGGATTGTCCATCGATGATGCGGCGCATCAGTGGCGTGGCGTCGAGCTTCAGCAGCGTGACCTGGCACGGATCGAGAAGCGCCGCGCCGAGCGTCGTATTGCGCGAGCCGAGGCGCCAGTCGTTTCGCCAGTAGAGCGCAGTCGCCGCGTGGAGCTCGGCGCGCTTCATCGGCTCGGGCGCGTATCCGCAGCTGGCCAGGCCACCGATGCCGCTCAGCGCAACGCGACCCCGGTACTGCAGTCGCGCAAGAAGATCGACGCGATCGCCGTTCATGCGCAGCTCGAGCGAGTCCCGGCGGTACACGTACTGGTGGCAGACCACGCCGCCCAGCGCCACGCACTGGGCCTGGCTGAGCGAGTCGCCCGTGGGAAACTGCGCCGCGAGCGCGCTGCGAATCTTGCCGAGCGAGATCGAGATCGGCAGGACGATGACGGCGGGATCGGCGGGCGGGAGAACGGCGCCCGTCCCCGGTTGAAGCGTTGGCGCGGGCACCTCGAAGTGTCCGCCGCACGCGACAATCGCCAGGAGAGCGACTGCGCGCGCCACCGTGCGCCCGCTCACGACGCCACGACGATGCCGCGGCATGCGGTCAGCTGGTCTTTGGGGGCGCGAGGATCGACCCACGGCACTTCGCCGCTCCACACCGGCAGGCGTAAAACGCTTCGTCCGCCGCGGTGTGATCGTCCGTGCGCTCGTACTGATAATCGTAGAGCAGCTCCTCGCCCGCCTTGATGTTCCGGCGCGCCTCGATGAAGATGCGCTTCCGGTCATCGATCGCCTCGCAGCTGCCGTCGCACGAATGGTTGATGAAGCGCGCGGCGTTGCCCTGCACCGCACCGTCGATCACGACCTTCTCATCCACGGTGAAGAGGAAGGTGTGATGACGTCCCATCTTCTCGTCGTCGTAGCGCTTGTCGGCCGTCCGCCAGGAGATGCGCTGGCCCACGTACTCGATGATGCGCGTTCCCTTCCTGATCGCGCGAGTCGCAAAGGCACCGGTGCCCTGAATGCCGGAGGTACGCAACTCCAGATATGGATTGGGCTCTTCCTTCCAGGGATAGAGGGCGAGAATTCCGCGTTTCTTGACCGATCGCTTCGTCTTCGTCGTGCTGCCAGTTTTCTTCTTCGTAGCCATCAGGTGAGTCCGGGACGCGTCTTGAGGTATGCATCGGCCGCGTGGCGCAACCCCAACAGCGCCGACGCTTCGAGCTCGTACTCCATTTGCATGCCCACGAGCTGCCCCGCGCGGCGCTTGGCCGACACACCCTTGCCGAGCGTATCGCAGCCGGCGTGACGGCGCGCGTATTCTCGGCTCGCGTGCCAAAGCGCGTTCGCCTTGTGCCACCAGGCTTCCTCGCGGTCGGGAAGCACGTGCCCTGCCGCCTTCGTGTACGCTTCGGAGAGCTCGGCCAGCGAGCCATCGCACATCGCACACATCGCGTCGAGGTGCTTGTGCTCGAGCTCCGGCTCGTCGTCCTCCGAGAGCTTGGCGGCGCGATCGTGCTGCCGGCAACATTCGATGGCCGCCCGGTAAAGCGCATCGGCGCGCACGCGCACGACGGTCATCGGATCCTGCGGAGGGGCGGTTGTCTGGCGGGAGGTGTTGGGCATGACGACTCGATCGATGGGCATCAGCCGAGCGGTCACCCGGCCGCCTTGAAAGATGCCCACGCACGCAGCCTTCTCCAAGGGCTGGCGCCAGCCGATGCCGCCGTCAAACCGGCAACTGACCTCGCCCGCGGGCCGCGACGGGCCAGCTCGTCTCGAGCACTCCGCCCCGCATGCCATAGACCAGGTCGTTCAGATGTACGACGATGCAGACGTGATTGGGAATCACTCGCACTCGCTCCCCAATCTGAGGCTGCCAGGCTGACCGGGAGAGATCGAGCACGCCGTGCTCCTCCGACATCCGCTCGACGACGACCTCCGGATGCTCGAGAAGCTGGCCAAATCCCTCTCCTTCCGCGCCTCGCACCGGCTCTCGGCCCAGCGCCTTGGTGCCGGTATCGATGACCGCCTGGCCGGGCACCGCCGTCGAGACCACCGTCGCCAGCACAGTCAGCGCGCAGTCCTCCCACGCGCAGGCCCCGATCGACGCGGTCGTGCGATCGTTGTAGACGTATGTCCCCGGCCGAAACTCGGTGACCCCCTCAATCTCGTGCGTTCGCCAGAGCGTCGGCGTCGATCCGCCGCTCACGACGCGTGGGCGCATGCCGGCCGAGGTGAAGCGGCGCAGAGCGCTGGCGAGTGCGTCGTTCATCGCTCGCAACTTTGCGTCCTGATCGTCGACCTGTTCACGCACGTGACCGGGATAGAAGGCGATGCCGGCGAAGTCGAGTGAAGGCTCGTCGCGCACGCGACGCGCGAGGGCAATGGCGTCGTCCACACCCGGCACGCCCACGCGATGCATACCCACATCGAGCTCCACGTACACGCCAACGCGACGGCCTGCGTCGGTCGCGGCGCGTCCGATCTCCGCCATGGCCTGCGGCGAGTCGAGCGCAACAGTGAGCCGAACCGCGCGCGGAAGCGCGGCGAGGCGTACTGCGCGCGAGGCTCCCACCGGCGGATAGGCGACGAGGATGTCGTCCGTGACCTCCGACATGATCTCCGCTTCGTACGGTGTCGCGCAGGTGAGGCCTGCTGAGCCGAGGGCGATCTGCTGAGCCGCGACGCGCGGGGACTTGTGCGTCTTCACGTGCGGGCGCAGCGCGAGTCGGTGCTCCGCCGCGTACGCCGCTGCACGCGCGAGATTGCGCTCCATGATGTCGAGGTCGACGAGGAGCGCAGGAGTTTCGAGTTGGGCGATGTCGTGAGTCATGCAGAAACATTCCGAGGGCGGCACGGCTGGGCAAGCGGAGGGGGCTAGACTCCCACTCTCGACGGGTTCTCCGTTCTGTGTGGCGGAGTTATCCCGCAGTTCGAAGTTGAAGTTCTCGAGTTGGGAGATTTTCGCAGCTCCCGATGGTAAGGTCATCCCGGAGCGGCACACGTTCGATTCGACACGGCGGAACTGATTACTCCGTCCGTTCCGCCCTTCTGTTTCCCACTGGCCCCGTCCGAGAGTGGTCTTAGGCCACACAAGTCTGCGACCAGCTCATCACTGAACAACTTCAACCATCAACTGCAGGAAAACTCCCCCACTCGTCAATTGTTCTCGGCCTTCAGAGTGGGCGTTCTCTTGCAGATGTAACCGAGCCCAGCTCTGCATTCTCGGAGAACACCCGCTCGATGATCGTCCGCGCTTCCCTCTGAATGCGACGCAGATGCGCCGTATCGATGAAGCTCTCGGCGTAAAGCTTGTACACGTCCTCCGTGCCTGATGGACGGGCGGCGAACCAGCCATTCTTCGTCTCCACTTTCAGACCTCCGATCGCAGCGCCATTACCGGGCGCCGAGGTCGCGAGGTTGACGATTCGCTCACCGGCGAGCTCTGACGCCGAGACGTTGCTCGGGGAGAGTTTGGAGAGCTTCGTCTTCTGCTCCTGCGTCGCCGGTGCGTCGATGCGCTCGTAGACCGGAGCGCCGAGGACTCTGGTCAGATCGTCGTACAGTTCGCCCGGATCGCGCCCGGTTACCGCCGTCATCTCCGCGGCGAGCAGGCCCATGATGATGCCATCCTTGTCCGTCGTCCACACCGTGCCGTCGCGGCGCAGGAAGGTGGCACCGGCGCTCTCTTCACCGACGAAGCCGAGGCTTCCGGTCGTCAGTCCATCGACGAACCATTTGAATCCCACGGGCACCTCGAGGACCGGGCGTCCGATGTGCGCGGCGACGCGATTGATCATGCTGCTGCTCACGATCGTCTTGCCGATGCCCGCCGCGATACTCCAGCCCGGGCGATGCGCGAAGAGATAGGAGATAGCGACGGACAGATAGTGATTCGGATTGAGCAGCCCCGAGCTTGGCGCAACGATGCCGTGACGGTCGTGATCGGTGTCGCAGGCCCACGCCACGTCGAAGCGATCGCGCAGTCCGATGAGCCGCTGCATTGCATATGGGGACGAACAATCCATGCGGATGCGGCCGTCCCAATCGAGGCTCATGAAGCGAAACGTGGGATCGACCTCGCTGCTCACAACGGTGATTGGCAGCGTGTACCGCGCGGCGATCTCGCCCCAGTACGCGACCCCGGCTCCGCCGAGCGGGTCGGCGCCGAGTGAGATCGACGCGCCGCGAATGGCGTCGAGGTCGACGACGTTCGGGAGGTCAGCGACGTACGCGTCGAGGTAGTCGTGCGGGTGCGTCGTCGCGGCACGACGGGCGCGCGCGAGGGGAATGCGTTTGACGTCGCGCAGCGCGTCGGCGAGAAGGGCGTTCGCCTGATCCTGGATCCAACCCGTTGCGCTCGTGTCGGCGGGACCACCGTTCGGCGGATTGTACTTGAACCCGCCGTCTTCCGGCGGATTGTGCGATGGCGTGACGACGATGCCGTCGGCGAATCCGCTCGTGCGTCCCCGATTGTAGGCGAGTATGGCGTGCGAGACCGCGGGCGTCGGCGTGTAGCCGGCACGCGAGTCGATCATGACATCGACGTCGTTGGCAGCGAGCACCTCGAGCGCGCTGCCGAGCGCGGATTCGGACAGTGCATGCGTGTCGATTCCGAGAAAGAGCGGGCCGTGTATGCGCTGCTGCTTGCGATAGAGGCAGATCGCCTGCGTGATGGCAAGGATGTGATGCTCGTTGAACGAACAGTGCAGCGACGATCCGCGATGTCCCGACGTGCCGAAGCTCACGCGTTGCGCGCGAATCGCGGGATCGGGAAGCTCGGTGTAGTACGCGCTGACGAGCTGCGGGATGTTCGCGAGGTCCGATGATTCCGGAAGTTGGCCGGCGCGTGGATGAACGTTCATGGGTGCGTTGTCGCCTAGATGCTTTCGCGCGAAACCTTGGCCTTCTCCCCGCGGGCGCCCGGTTCGATCGGCTGCGCGGCGCCCGCACCGACCGCGCGACCGCTCTCGGACATGACGCGAGTGACAAAGCGCTGTCCTTCCCCGATGCGTTCCACCTCGAGGGCAATCGCATCCACGGACTGATCGAGGCGGTCGAGCCGGTCGGCGAGCTCCCGAGGAAACGCGGTCACGACGGCGGCGCCTCGTTTCCAGATGCGCCAACCGAGGGCGATGGAGAGCGGAAATAACACCGCGACGATGAACAGGCCGGCAAGGAAGAATTCTTCGTCTGGCGGGCCGCTACGCTCCTGTCGCGGGGGCTCGATGACGGCACCCGGCACGGCGGCCGCCTTAGCGACGGCCTGATCGGCGGCAGCGAGCTGTTTGTCGACGTCCGAGATGCGCTTGTCGAGCTCACCGACGCGCTGCTCGAGTCCGGTTCTTGCCACCTTATCAGTTGTCGGGTCTGAAAGCTGAGACGTCAAGTCACTGCGCTTGCCCTCCAGAGTTTCGAGCTGGTTGGCCAACTCCTTTCGCTGCGCATTGAACGCGCGATAGACGGCCTGCGGCGCGTCGGTGCCCGGCCGAATGATTACCTGCCCAGGGATGCTCGGCGTTGCCGGAATCTGTGCGTCAGTTGGAGCTAGCATCGGCGTCGTGGCAGGAGTTCAGGTGGCGTCGGTCGAAATCTACGGCCCGCGTCGGCGCTACGCGCCTTGCTCTTCGGCTACTGCTTCACTAGCAGAATAGGCCGCGCAGCGGCCGAGCCGAAAAGCGAGCGAAGCGAAGCGGGCAGCTTTCAGAACGCCGCGCGCAACCCAGCCGTCACGGTCCTTCCCGGACGAATCGTCACATTGTCGGGCTCGCCGAGCTGTCCACCGAGCAGGTTCTCCCCCACGACGAGAAGAGAGACGCCGCGATTCAGATCGCGCGAGGCGGTAAGCCGGAGGTGAGTCTCGCCGTCGTACTGGCGCCAGTAGGTGCGAAGGCGCGTACCGGTGGGCGCGCGAGAAGTGTCGGCATCCTGCGTGAGGTACCACTGCGCCAGCAGCACCCGATCATAGTTGATCCAGTCCGCCGCGCGCGTTGCACCGAGCGCCGCAAACCATGATCCACCGAGGTACGTCACCGTCAGGCTGCCCGTGCGCGCAGGCACGGCGAGCGTGCGATCGCCGGGCCGGAGATCGCCCATGTAGCCAACGGCGAGCGTCCGCACGCGGCTGTCGACGGAGCTGAGCGAGCTCGCGAGAGAGAACGGACCGCGCGTTGCGTTGGCCTGAAGCTCCCAGCCGGTGTTGGTGATCTCGCCAACGTTCTGGAGCTGATAGCGCACGCGCCGCTCAGGCACTCCGTTGCGCAACAGCGTATCGATGGCGACGGAGACGTTCTGGATGAGGCCCGTGACGCGCTGATCGAAGCGCGTGAGCTGCAGCGAGAAGGCTCGGCCGAAATAGAGCTCCGCGCCACCCTCGTACCCGGACTGTACTTCGGGGTCGAGCGCCGGCAGCACTGCATTCAGACCACCGTTGCCCGGATTGCCCGCATATCCCAGGTTGCTCGCGTAGCCCGACGCGGCGCTGCGGGCGGGCGTCTGCGGTGGACGGATGCCCTTGCCGTACGCGGCGCGCCATTTCAACTCGGCGCCGCCAACATCACGGACGACCGCGAGCCCGAGCATGGGCAAGAGCGGATAGCGATTGTTTCCCGAGAACGCATCGTTGCGCTCGATGCGAAGACCGCCGGTGAGAAAGATGGCGTCGTCCCACGAAGTGCTGACCTGTGAGAGCAGGCCGGTGTTGTGATTCCAGGTCTCCGCGAGTCTGTCCACGGCCGTGTAGTACATCTGCCCGGGAGGCCCCGGAACCTGCGACGTCACGGTCGTCGCCTGACGAAGCACCGACTCCTCGATGCCGAAGGTGAGCGTTCCCTGCGGGCCATCCTCGCTGCCGATGTGCGCGACGCTGCTCTCGCGGAGCGTGACGCGATCGCCATTGCCTCGTGCGGCACGAAGCACGGAGTCGAGCGGCGACGGCACTGGATTGGTCGCGTCCGCGACGTTGTTCAGGTAGTAGCCATCGATTCCCGCGAGAAGCGTATTCGTCCACATGCCGTCTGTCGCGAAGGCGGCACTGGTCGACAGCGTGTATTGGCGGACCGACTGCGAGGCGTTCGTTGACGGCGCCATGGCGGGCGTGAGCGACCGATCCGTGTCAGTTTCTGCCAGCGCACTGGGAACCGGAATGAGCGGATTCCGCCCAACGCCGGCGCTCTTGTCGAAGATGCGAGCCGACATGGTGAGTGTCTCGCGCGCCGTGACGAGACGTGCATCACCGGTCGCGGCGACCTGCCTGCTCTC
>Ga0208587_1000216_pt1 | contig 31696 bp, 26 predicted proteins | sample NGESurdeep092012_7_FD_184472 | JGI IMG/M metagenome (GOLD analysis project Ga0208587, IMG submission 184472) | Arctic peat soil microbial communities from Barrow, Alaska - NGEE Surface sample 210 deep-092012 (SPAdes) | ecosystem: Environmental > Terrestrial > Soil > Wetlands > Peat ...
CAGCGCCGCGTTCCCGCTGATCCTTCACCTCCGAGCCGGCTTCAGCCGGCGGCACCTAGACTACACAAATAACTAAACCGCTCTAGCGCTAAGGATGGAAAAACCCGGGGCCAAAGAGTGTGCGTTAGAAGCCTGTCGTCCCTACGGGACTCGATAATATTTTTCCACTTTACCCAGCGCTGAAGCGCTGGGCTAAGCTCTTACGCCCTTCGGGGCTCGGTCGGCAGCGGAATTACGCCTCTTCGTTCCAGCACAGATTTCCAATTCGGGTTCGCACGCAGAACACATTAATTTGTTCGCAGCACAAATTTGCAACATGTGAAAAGGGGCATTACCCCGCTTCCACAACTGTCGTTTCAGATTCGGCGGCTGGTTCAGCAGCTTTGCGCCGCGTTGACCAGAAGAAAACCGGAAGTCCGGCTGCGATCAGCAGACAACCGACCAGGGCGGTCTTAGGAGCTCCCACAACGGCGTTGATCACAATTGCAGCGCAGGCGATGACGAAAATTGCCGGAGCCAACATCTTGAGCCAGAGCCTGGGGTTGGACCGCAGAGCGTGTCGCTGGACTACGAACAGTCCCGCCACTGCCGCGCCCGAAGACAGCAGAATCGTGAAGCCGGTGTACATCAGAAGCTGGTAGAACCCGCCGGCCATCACCAGCACGACGCACCACGCGGCCTGAAGTGCGATGGCCAGCGCGGGCGTTCCGAATCGTGGGCTGGTGCGGTCGAAGCCAGGAACGAATGCTCCATCCCGGGCCATGGCGAAGTAAACGCGCGGTCCCGCGATGGTCATGGCGCTGACGGCGCCCAGGAGCGCGACGATCAGCGCGGGAGTCACGAAGTTTCTCCCCACCCCGAACAATGCGTGCGCAGAAACGTCGCCAACATTCACGGCATCTTGCATGGCGGCGGGTGGAATTGCATACAGGTATAGCGTGTTCAGAAGGAAATAGAGGCCGACGATGATGGAAGTCCCGATCAACAGCGCCGGACCGATCATGCGCCGCGTGTCGTGCAGCTCCTCCGAAATATACGACGCGGCATTCCAGCCGCTGTAAGTGAACATGATTGGAATGAGAGCGAGCAGCCAGTTCATCGGACGAATAGGTATATGGGCCGACTGGAAGTGCGACCACGAACCCGTTCCCACCGCAAAGCCGAACACGCAAAAGAGAAGGACGATCGTCAGGATCAGGAGAGCCAGCGCATTTTGCGTCAGCTTGCCGGCTCCCAAGTGGCAGGCGTGTAGGAGGGCGAAGACGATGATGATGGAAGCAGCCGTGAGCGAACGTGGCGAAAAGGTGAACGCACCCACGTAGAAGTTGATGGCAAACAGTGCGTGGTCCGAGGCCAGCCTGGGAAAATATTGCCCAAGATAAATGACTAATCCCACGGCGCTGGCGGCTACGGCCCCGGAGAAGCCGGCAATCAGCGATGTCCAGCCGGAGAGAAAGCCCGCGGTTGGGCCGTAGGCCTTGGAGAGGTAAATGTATTCTCCCCCGGCGGACGGCCACATTCTTCCTAGTTGCGCGTACGACATGGCTCCGGCCAGGGCGAGGCATCCACCGGCAATCCAAAGCGCGAGCATGGCGCTGGGTTCCGGCACCAGCTTGGCGATGATGGCAGGCGTGGTGAAGATGCCGACGCCAACCACGTTGGAGATGATCAGGGCGACGCCGTCCCGCACTCGAAACACGCGGCGGAGTTGAGCGCGTTTCGTTGCGACGGCGGCGCTGCCTGAGTTCGCAACAGCGGCGACGCTACCTTGGTTCTTGGCGGCGGGATCGGAGGTTTTCGGTTCGGCGGCTGGCAAACTGTTCCCCAGGTTGTTTCCTGACCCGTTCGATGAGGTTTTCCAAAGTCTACATGGAAATTCCGTTCTACGTCATGAAGTGGTGAACTCCAGACGCCGCCAGCCCACCTTGGCATTTTCAGAATTGGTGTCTTTGAAGGGGCACGGCTTCAGCCGTGCCGTTATGTGCGCAGAAGGTTGGGCTTCAGCCCCTGAGGGAACTCGCCCGCCGCGGCGGGTCTCAACACCGAAGTCCCTCAGTGGCTAAAGCCATCGCAATGACGCAGCCTACGGCACGGCTGAAGCCGTGCCCCTTCAAAGCATCAGTTCCTCATGAATAATTCAGGCTGAAGCGCCGCACTAACACCTGTTACACCAATTCTGGAATCGGTCCAAAAACCTTATCGTGAACCCGACGCTGTTTTCCCCCGCGCTGCGGCGGGATTGCGATTGTTGACCGTCCGCATGGGGTGCCCGTTCTAGCCTTCTTTCGGCTAGGGCGGGAGACCGCTCGGTGCCCAATCTCAGCCCTTCTTTTGGGCTAGGGCGGAAAACTGCCACCAAAGCGCTACCTATTAAAAGTTTATTAAAATTTTGTCAAAAAGTGCTTGACATCTTGACAAACTGGGAACATTATGTTCTCACTTCGGCCGAGACATTCCTCTAGTCGGCCCATTACGTACGACACCTCGTGACCCCTTGCGAGGCGTGGGTGAGCAAGCATTCAGTTGATGAGAATTTAGGCAGGGAACTCTTGCATGGTATCCGCTGATTGTTTCGCGAAGCAGCAGGAGTAAGGAAGCCTTTCCCCGGGCCCTACTGAAGTCAGCGCCGCTCTCGTCGTCCTTGGCTCTCCGCGGCGCCATGTCGCCACTTTTCTCTTTGCGAGCCAAGACACCAAAATTTCCCAACCTGCTGATGGAGGATTCACTTATGCCGCGCCAACGTCTTACCAGAAGTACTGCCAGAATTTTCGGTTCGTCCATGCTCGCCGTGGGCGTACTTGTGCTCTGTGGCCTACAGCTAGCCGCGCAGGACAGCACTTCACCCGAGCCAACAGTGCGCCAAGCGGTTGGCTTTGCTGTGTCACCCCCGCTGCGCGATTTGGCCAAACTACCTCGCGTACCGCAGTACGGCCTGCACGAGGTCCTTCCAGTCCGGCGCATCGCCAAGCCTGACCTCGGCGTTGCCGTGGATCCAGTCGAGCAGAACCAGCGCCACCGGCACGCCAGCGCGCATGTACTCGCTTAGCGGATGCTGCGGCCCGCGCACGCCGAGGATGACGTCGTTGCTAGTGAGGCAGATTTCCACCATCACGTTGCGGTCGGCCATCTGCTGCAAGAGCTCGAATGGGCGACTTTCGTTCATCACGTCAACCCCATGCCCGATGCGTTCGGCGTGTCCCATCTCGATCGAATCGCGCACATGAAACTGCAAGTCCTTGGGAGGGACAAGACCCTCGACCAGTTCGCCCGCGTGCAGCGCGATGTGCACCTGCGGATAGCGTTCGTGAAAGTAATTGAGCATGCGCATGTGCAGCGCAAAGTCGCGCATAGGGACATACCAGTCTTCCGCCATCACCAGGTTCAGGGCGACCACGTGCGGGTTCGGAGCAACCAGCTTGGGGTCGGCGCCCGCCAGCAGAAAGCCGGTGAAAATCTGGGCGAAAACCACCTCCCTGGTGGCGCCCCGGGAAACCTGGGCAATGTAGCGCTGTACGACTTGGCATCCCGGATCGGCGGCGGGAACGCCACAGTGCAGGAGTTTGTCGCGCGACGCCTCCGCCGCATTGAGTTGTTGGCTGGCAGTCGCCAAAATCTGTGGCAGTCCGCCGTCGAGCAGTTTTTGTTGCAGCCGGCCAAAATCGTCGTCCCAACCGGCGGACTCGGCCAGCGTCGCCAGGTCTTTGCCGGTCGGCGTAAGCATCAGCTCCTGATAGATCTCGTGCTGCGAAGCGGCGCGGGCGGCGGTCTCCGCCAGCGCTTTGTCGGTGGTGCTGTTGACTGCTTGCGCGTACTTGCCGAATACAGCGAAAAAGTGGTCGTGTCCGGATTGGCCCGAGTACTGCCAGCTTCGCATCGAGATGGCGTCAACGATGTTGGCGTAGAGCCCGGTATCTTGGAAGGCGTTCTTGACCGGCACCGTAGGCGCATTGCACGGTGGCGCGCTGAAGGACAAGGTCTTGGCATCGACGCACTCACCTTCCTCCGCCGCCCACTGGATATACGATTCCGCATAGACAGATCCGGTGAGGTGATTGTGCAGGTCGCCTCCCTTGGGCATCTCTCGCAAGAAGGCCAGCAGCAGGTTGGGATTGTTGCGGATGCTTTGGAAGTAGCGCTCGGTGCGGGCTGCATTGGAATTGGAATCGGAAACCGCAGGACGAGTGGCTCCGATGGCCGCTGTCGGCGCGATTAGCGCAGCAAGAAATGCAAGGTTCAGTAACAAACGCAGGGAACGACGCTTCATGCGCACTCCTCAAAACCAGGCCAAGCGAGAGCCTCAGGAAACGGCAAGATGATAACAGTCGAGATGGAAGGGTAGTATCCTAATCTTCTCGACTTCGCCGGGTGCCCCATCCTTTCGCCTCTTTTGCGAAAGGGTGGGAACAAGGAACTATGGACTGGCATGATCTTTTTTGATCGGAACAAAAACTTGTCTTGGGTGCGTCACTCCCACCCTTCGCGCCAAAACACGCGCGAAGGATGGGGCACCCGGCTTGCGTTTTGCAGATCACCCACCGAACCGTCCGATTTCACAAAGTCAGAATCAGGGAAGAGATGGAAATCGCCACCAACTCGGAGCTTGTGAAGTACGCGATCAATCGCGGAGTGATTTCCGCTGTCTACGGACCAAGGCGCAGAGTACCTGCACAACTAACGCGCGCTTCCACAACGGTCGCAAATGAACAGTAGACAAGCGTCCTCGCCGGGAGAACAATCGCAATTGCAGGTATTCGTTACTTGCCGGCTGGCGCCACAAATCGATGCCGTGATGGCTTTTCGAGGCGTAGTCGCGGTTCCCGGCGGTAAACATCTTTGCCTCAAGCGGAAAGAGGAGATAAACATGTGTAAAAAATCGAAACTTGTCAGAATCGCGATTCCAAGCCTGCTGGTCCTGGGCTTGATGATGATCGGCACCATCCCCGGTTACTCCGAAGGCAAGTATGAAACCATCAGCGCCGGCGCCTTTGGAACCGGCACGCAGGTAGGCCGCCTTGTCGAAGTTACGCTCGTCATTTATCAGTTCTCGTCGCCTGAGGATCGGTAGACTCTCGTCGCTGCGTTCCAGAAGGGACAGAATCAGGGGTTGGTCGACGCCTTGTCGAAGATGAAAGCGGTGGGCCACATAAATGTTACCGGCACCATGGGCTATGACGTCAGCTTCATACGTCTGATTGAGACGCCGGCGGGCCGCAAGATTCGCTTCGTCACCAACCGCAAGATTGCGTTTGGAGAAGCTCGCTCGGATAGCCAGTCGATGAGCTTCAATCTTACAGCCGGCGAATTCGACCTGAATGACAAGGACACGAAGAAGAGTTCCGGCGTCCTGTACCCCGCCGCTCAGTTGATCATCAACAAGGAGGGTGAGTTGGAGCTCGACCTGAACCAGAATGCGTGGAGACTTGCAGGCATCAAGGACTGGAAGGGTACGGCAGAGAACTAGTCCTTCGACGGGCGGCTCGACCGCCGAGCTTTTAACTCGGGGCGGGGCAGAGAGTCGTTTTCGAAACGCTTTTGCTGCCTCGCCGGGAGCCTTTCACGGCGGCGACTGCCTGGCAAAACGGTTGCTTGATTCGCGATTCCTATTTCGGAGGAGGTGCCTTATGAAGATGCAACGGCTATTCGCTTCCTTGAGTGCTCTGCTTGTGTTGTCCTGCGTCGTGCTGCTGAACTCTACTGCCGCCCAGGCACAAAACAAGAGCAAGTACATATGCGACGAGGCCGATCCGGCAAGCCTGTGTACTGCGGCCAATACCTGCGGATCGGCTGCCGCTCCCTGCACGGTGGATATCACCAAGGTACGCGGCTCGTCCAGCGTCAAACCGGGGATTCCGGGCGCTAAGAACAACCAGTTTTTCTGCGTTAAGGCCGGCACCACGGTCGTATGGATGAGCTCGCGCAAGAACACTGGGTTCATGGTGTCTTTCGGCAAGGACTCGCCCTTCATTCCGGACGACCCCATCATGGGCGGCGGGAGCAAGCAGGTCACGGTGAAGGCAACCACTCCGGGCTGCTACAAGTACGATGCCGGCGCATTCGTTTCCGGGGCGACCTACGGGATGGGCGCCGGGAGCAAGCCCGAATTGGTCATTTTGCCGTAGGTCGAATCCTGGCCGCTTTGAGCCGCGGCGTTAAATCTGCACAGTTCACGGCGGCGTTAAATCTGCACAGTTCACGGCGGGTGGCCCAAGATACCATCGTGAGGGTGCCCCATCCAAGCACAAGAAGCTTGGGTTGGGCATCCTCGGATTGCTAAGCCGGGCCACCCTCCGTTCACATGTCACAGATTTCGCGGAAGCTCGCAAGAGCGTGTGAAGGGAAACCGGAAACTCCAAAAATCGGAACTGGCGGCATCATACCAATGAACCCGGCTCGATACTGAGGAGAGAACATGAGCATCTTGGCTGCGATTGAAGTCTTCAACAAAACAAGTCAACCTGAAATCGCGGTCGTTACCACTCGCGATGGCCGCGTCACGGCGAAGTTGCCTCGAGTGGGGCGTGAGATTATCGTCCAAGACAGCTCTTTCAATCCTGAGGTGAAGGCCGCTCCTGCCGACATGGCCTGGTTATGTGAAGAGGCCCGTCGAGCCATGGCACCTGGAATGGCGTTGCTCTCGGAAGCGCTCGACGCGCTCCACAAGCTCAATCCGTAAAACCAAGTCAGCACCTCGCGGCCGCCCGCCGTTAGCTGTTGGGGCGTGTCGGCATCGAGTGTGCCATTGTCGTCAGAACGCAGGCGTGCCGATCCCGCCCACATAGAGGGAGTTCATTCGTCGACCACTTCGGGGAACGGCATTGGCGCCTGATCCCCCGGCTAACCGAATGAGCTTTGCGACTCAACCGATACGGGCGTGGCCCATCACGCCATCTAAGGAGCTGTTGAAATGCCGTTCAAACTGACACTGAAGGATTTTGTTGTGCAGGACCCGTTCATTCTCGACTTGTCCTGGACGCGCATCCGTGACCAGATCGTGATTGACGCGAAGTTGCAGCAGAAAATACTAGACGAAAGCTACCCCAGGCGCCACGGTTCGTCTGGTGGCTCGCGTGATCACGCATGCGCCGGGATTTGTGCTCAAGCTGCCCGGGCATGACCTGCAACTGGTGGCCGGCGAATATGACGCGAATGGCGGGGCCATCGACGTGAGTGCGGACGACGGACCGGCTGGACACAGCGGGCCAACTGGGAGCCTGGGGTATGCCAGTGCCGGCGGCATCAGCCGCCCGGGTGGTCCCCGGCGGAGCCGGACATCCTGGCGGACCCGGGACCTCCGCGCATGGCATCCGGCTGATCTGCGAACACCTGCACAGTGCGCGCCTGCTGGCCAATGGCGGCGCGGGCGGTAAGGGTGGGGCCGGCGGAGCAGGTGGCGCCGGAGGTGACGGTCGTGCGGCGTCCAAGAGCGGCATCGATCCGGTGGAAGGCACCGACGGTGGTCGCGGCGGAGCTGGAAGCTCAGGTGGCGCGGGCGGAGCCGGAGGGCAAGTCCATGTTGCCTTTATTACGGCGGACAAGCCGCGCAACCTCCAGATGGAGGTTAAGGGCGGCGCGGCCGGTGCAGCCGGTGATGGCGGCAGCGGAGGAAAAGGCGGCAAGCGAGGTGGTAGCAACGGCGCGCACGGCAAGGCAGGACGCGGCGGCACGCGGGGCGCCGCGGGCAACACACCCGATGCTTCGCAGGTAAACATAGACCAGTATTGGGCATTGGTGGCAAGCACCCTAGGAGGCCGCACCCACACTTGGGCAGCCTACCGTCTGGAGACTGGCGTCTACTTCTATCGGCTGCCGGCAGCCGCTCCCCAAGCTGACCCGCAAGCTCCAGCGGGTGAGTCTTTCTACAGTTGGCGTGGAGGGAATTCGCAGCGGTGCTGCGTTTGGAGCCGGCGAATGCCGCCGCGCTCAAGTACCAGAAGCAGATCTTGAACGATCAAAACGTGCTTGGGCTACCACGCCTTCTGGATATCATCCCCCGACTTCCCTACCTACAGCATGCAGTACGGGCTCTGGGCGGAGCTGGTGGACGGCGCCTTCACTAACACCGGCATTGGGCAGTTGCTCGCGTCGGCGAACATGCAGGTGGCTGCCAATCTCTTCGAAGTCTACAGAAAGGACATTCACAATCGCGCGGGGGTGGAGACGTTCCTGCTCGCCGCGGCCAAGAGCGCGCAGGACGAAGCCCAGAACGCGCTGGCCTACTCCAACAGCCGCCTTACCGAACTCACGGGTCAGATTCAGGCCGCCATCGCCGAAATGAACAATCAGAGCATCAGTATCGGTGCCTTGATCGGTACGGTGGGAGAAGTCGCGGTGGCCGTCGTCGCCGTGGTTGCAGCCGTCCCTACCGCAGGTGCAAGCCTGGTCGCCCTGGCGCCTGATCTGGCGGCGCTGGTTGCTACGGCCTGGCCGCTCGTTGCCCAGGAAGTATTCGCGCCCACCGCCCAGGAGTTAAAAGACCTGAAGGCGTCCTATGGCCGAGTGGAAAAGGACGTGAAGGACGTCTATGGCGCCACCAAATCGGTGATCACCATGGTCAACTCGTTGCAGAAACTGTTGAATGGGACCACCCCCGACAACAGCAAATACGTCGCCCTGTTGCGCCAGGCTGTGGAACTTTCGCACGAGCATCTGACAGCCAAGTTACGCAACGATCAGGCGGACCTGCTGCTGGCCGCGCACCACACTCAGCTGGACGATGACCTGCAACTGGCAGTGCTGGCGGACCAGCAGATGGCACAGTTGCGGGCCAATGTGAAGATACTGGAAGATGCCGGCCACACCGCGATACTGTCCACGCAAACATACATCGACGTGCTGCAAGCCATCGCATTCCGGGCCCAGCGTTCGGTGGAGATCTACACCTTGCGCGACGACGAGGCCGCCCAGGTTGATTTTTCCAGCGGCTATCTGCACCCTGACGACGAGCACAACTTTGCGGACGGGGAGATGGACTCCGTGGAGCTGATCGCCAAGTATTCGGCGTCATGGCAGGGCCACCTGAAACCCATCAATTTGCAGTCCGATTACACCGCGTATTTCGCAGGCGGCGCTGGCTTCGACCTGATTGCCGATTGGCTCTACTTGTCGTTCACAGACCCGGAGCAACTCGCTCGTTTCCAGGCGACGCAAGAGCTTAGGTTCATTGTCGACCTATCCGACGACTTTTTTGCACCCGACGAGTTCGAGGCAAAGATCGAGGCGGTACACGTGGGTTTAGTGGGCGCCACTTCGTCGGCTCCCACGGTGACCTGCAAGGTGCGGCACGGGGGACTCTATCTGTCGAAGAAGCGCGGCGGGAGCGAAGTAAAGATGGTGCTGGAGCGCCATGTCACTCAGAACGGCGCGTCCAAGACGCCATTGCAGGTGGCCGCCATCACGCCCACTACGGGAGCCGCCACGGTCACCGCCCCGGCAACGCTCAGCTTCTGGGGACGCGGTGTGGCTGGCGATTGGGAGATCGAGGTTACACCGTTCGAGGTCACCTCCAAAGGTGTCGACTTCAAAAAGCTGAAAGAAATTCAGGTCTGGATCGCCTACCAGGCGTTTGTGCCAAACGCATAACAAGGAGGCTGGAGAACACCGCGGGTGGCCCGGGCAAGTTTTTTAATTGGCGGCTGGCCCAGGATGCCATGGTGAGAGATGCTCCATCTAAGCTACTTTTGCCTGGATGTAGATTTTGGGTTTCATGTCACCCCGTGCGATCCGAGTATGAATAAACCGGGCGGCGTACTCGCGGAATTCGTTTCCATGGCCCGTGAAGTTACAGAACTATCTCACCCAGGCACAAGAAGCTTGGAGCCTGCCCTGAGCGGAGTCGAAGGGTGAGGCACGCGCGGAGTCCTAAGCGGGCCACCCGCCCACCCGCCAGTTTTCGTTTGTGACGGAGAACCATCATGGCGACAACAGGACAACATCGGATTTGGATTTTCGCAATTCGACTATCACTTCTCGGTGCGTTAGCGGTCACTGACAAACGCCAATCGCTAGATTGAGAATCTCTTGGTGACCCGGAGAGGGACTTCAGGCCTTTTTCTCATCCACCGTCGTAGCGCACCAGGCAGCGAGCAACAGACCTTCGCGCTTCCTTCTTCCCGCCGCCCGTCCCATAAGTTGATTCGATTCAGGCCGTACAGCCAAGGAGAACAAAGATGAAATTTGTAGTTGTGGCTTTAATGTCGCTTATTCTTGCTGTGCCCGCATTCGGCAAAACCTACAAGAATACCTATCCCGTTCCTTGCAGCGAGGTGTGGGGCGCGGTCAAAGACACCCTTAGCAATCCGGAGAACTACAGCGTCGTGGAGAGTGACGACACCAAAATGACTGCGTCCTACAATGTGAAGCACTCCGCTCATGTCAATGTTAGCGGAGCGGCCCTCCAGCGGACCAACCACGTCACCTTGGTATCGAAGGGTACAGTGTGTGAGATGCAAGTCGTCTCGAACTATAGCGGATGGGAGCACGACGACAAGGGTGACTTCAGAAAGCGCGTGGATGAATCTCTGGCTAAGCTGAAAGCCGCCACACCTTCTCAGCCCGCTAAACCGGCGGACGCAACCAAGTGATCTTGGCAGGTACGTCCATGACTCCCGTATGGCCGGAGTCCCCGCGATTTTGGAAGCGGCCGGGTGCCCCATCCAAGCTGGTGTTGCTGGGATGGGGATTTTGGTTTCATGCCACGGTGGTGCGATGCGAGAATAAGTAAATCGGAGCGGCGTACTCGCGGAATTCGCTTCTGTCGTCCGTGAAAGTTACAGAACTACCCCACCCAAGGACAAGAAGGTTGAGTGGGGCACGCTCGGAGTGCTAAGCGGGCCACCCGCCAGGATCGCCAATGGTCTACGTTGTGAATCCTCAGCCCAACAACGGGCTTCAACTCTTCGGGATGACGACGAAAGGCCCCGCCTCATCCTGGAGCTCGTTCCTTAGAAACGCAGGACGATGTAGTAGGGAAGATGCAAACGCAGGTTCCCAGACTGGCGACTGCAGTGCCGGCATTGGCTCTGCCTGGAACAGCTTCCTGCACTGCCTGGCTGTCCACCGGGCCCAGGTCTTGGACTTCTTCCTGCGGGCACTATCGGTCGAAATTCCAGTTCCCGCGTACATCTGCCGGTAGAGCTTCGAAAGGAACATAAAAGCGATCCTGGCCCGTAGAGTGGGAGCGCAGGCTGACCTTTGCCAGATAGCGCTCCACCTATAAAATCTGTCCCAAACCTTCTGGGTGCGTTCCCCAATCTCCTCCGAGCTCATCGAGGGATGGGGCGTGAACATCTTCGGCCGAGTCTCCGTGGGAATCAGCCAGTACCGGGTAATCGGCACATTGCCGACCAGCGTCGGTTTTTTGGCCTGCTCTTTTTCCCAGCGTGCAAAATCGACGGTCCCCGGAAACGGCGTCATCATGACGAACTGAGCAAAAGTTATGTCCGCCTTCAGTGCCATGTCTACCGTCGCATCGAATGTTGCCGGCGTATCTGTCGGCAGCCCGAAGATGAATGAGCCAAGGACATGGACGCCATGCTGTTTGAACGTCAGCAACTGCTTCGCCAGAGCCTCGCCAGACTGGTTGAAGTCTTTGAAGATCGCCTTGAGTCCTTCCGGAGTTACCGCCTCGACCCCCACCAGAGCGCCCTTGATATTGGCCTTCCGCATAGCGTCCAGAAACTCGACGTCCTCACCCGCCTCCATTGTGATCTGGGTGTAGAACACCATGTCTTTCGGCAGTTTTGCCAGCTCTTCCATCAGTTGGAAACGCTCGGCGCGGATTGCCGTCAACTCTTCCAGTTTGGCAATATTGTTTTGCTCCCGGGCCAGCCGCAGATCGGTCAACGTTACCGGATAGAAGTTGTCATCGGCCAGGGCGATAAACCGGAAACCGATCCGCCGCAGACTAACGATTTCGTCGATCACACTCTGATACTGGCGTTGGCGCGGCCTTTGTCCATCGGTCCGCCACACGCTGCAAAAAGAGCAATGCTTCGGGCATCCGCGAATGGTCTGCACCGAGGCCCACATATACTTGTCGCGCGGCATCAAATCCCACCGCGCGGCCAGGAACTGGCTACCTTCAATCCGTCCGCCCTCATAGATACGGCTTGGCTTGCCAGCGAGGCAATCGGTCACGACCTTGCCCCACGCCATATCGCCATCTCCCTTCACAACGGCGTGGGCGCCACCGCGTTCCAAAGCCTCCTCGGGATACAGCGTAGCGTGGATGCCACCGTAGATTACCCACGCGCCGCGTGCGCGCGCCATGCGGCCGACTTCATATCCACGCAAAGCATTCCCCGTATGCACACTGATGCCGACGATATCTCCCGGCATGATGCTTTCCGGCACGATCGACTCCAGCGACTCATCGACCAGAATGGGTTCCCCCACTGCTGGAGGTGTCGCCGCCGCAAGGACAAACAACCATCTTGGCGTAATGACAGCGGTACCGAAAGAATTATTACTGGGATTTACCAGATGAACCCTCATCGAATCCAACCTTTCCTGCTGCGAGTACGGTGGCTCCAGAGAGCGTCGTTACGACAGGACGAATCGTTGCCGAGCTGCCTATTGGCATGATCGCCGATCCCCAAGTCTTGCCGCCGGACGTTGTCGTCAATCATACATACCAGTCAATCATACATACCAATTGTGACGCTTGGAGCTGACGCCTCACGCGGATGGCACCTGGAGCCCAAGCTTGTTGTACTCTTTTGCCGGGAACCCCGACGGCGAGACTCCCTTCGGGGCTCATCTTCGACAACGCCGGTAATCTTTATGGCACCACAAACGGTGGCGGCCCACACCTTTTCGGCACCGTGTACAAGCTGACGCCCTCGGCCGGAGGCCAGTGGACGGAAACGATTCTCTATGGATTTTCAGGGGCCGCGGATGGGGGCTCTCCGCAGACTGGAGCGATCCTCGATAATGCCGGCAATCTTTATGGAACAACTCCGATCGGCGGCATCGTTCCATACGGTCAGGCGGGCGTGGTGTTCGAGATCACACCATAGGCTTGTAGCTTTCTCACCCTTTCGCCTCTTTTGCGGAAGGGTGAGAACAAGAAACTGTGGAACTGCCATGATCTTGTCGATCAGGACAAAAACTGGTCTTTGGTGCGTCGTTCCCACCTTCGCGCCAAAACACGCGCGAAGGATGGGGCCTCCGGCGAATGGGTGCGATCCAGCCTGCCCGAATTCCAAATGGAAATCCCGGATAACATTCGTACTAAGGAAGGTCCGATTAAGCCAGTTGGGAGTGCCTCAGGGGCTAAAGAGCGTGTGAGAACTGTGTCGTCCCTCAACCACCCCAACAAGCGCAAAAGCGGCGCTCGTTGGGGACCCCGGTACGGGACTCGGACCTATTTCCCACTTTACCCAGCACTCCGCCTGCGGACGGCCTGAAGGCCGGCCCCTTCAAAGGGCCAGACTTAATCAGAGCTTCCCTAACTGGTGGCGGTGGCCTCCGCGATCAACTTTTCCAAAGCCTTGAGATGCGTTTGCAGGGCCGCCCGACCATTCCGGGTCAGGGCATACCAACTCATCGGTTTTCGGTCCCGAAACTCCTTCCGGACCGAGAGGTATCCGCCCTCTTCTAGTTTCTGCAAATGCGCCCCAAGAGACCCGTCCGTTTCCTCCAGAAGGGCCTTGAGCCGGCTGAATGTCAGGCCTTCGCTACGATAAAGAAGTATGCAGATTCCCAGCCGGGTTCGGTGTTCCAGGAGTTTATCGAGACCGTTCAGCCCCCCCCAAGCTGGGACCGTCGAAATCAACTCGTCGCGGCGACACTTTTTCCGCCTCCTAGCAGGCCCGTGGCGGCGAGGGCCACCGCCGTCATCGCGCCCACGATGGTCCAGCCGTACGCCGGAATAAAGAACAGGGCCACGTCGCCTGCCACCATCACGAAACTGATCCAGAGAAGCGGGCGCTCCAGATGGACCCCGGCAAGAAAGTACGCGAGGGCGATGATCAGCAAAAAGAATTTACTCATTGCGCCCCAGGCGACGGCACCCGTCACCCCCAGAGGAACGGCCAAGAAGATGATTACCATCATGCCGAGGAAGTGGAGGGAATAGCGGACCCCAAGATCTCGCCGCACCTGTCCAAGTCTGAGGCTGTAGCGCCAACCCAACAGGGCGCTTGTCAGTAAGCCCAACGGGCCGAGAACGCTCCAGTAAACACCCTCATACCGCGGAGCGAAGTCGATGAGTGCGAAGCCCACCAGAACGATCGCCGCCCACAGCAAGTAAATCGAAGCGGGCGACGGATCTCGCTCGGACTTCTCGATCGCCTCTCGAACGTAACCGAGATCGGATTTCAGTTGGTTGATTTCAGTCATAGCCGAACACCTCCCTTCCTTCACTCTGTAGTCTAGAGTACTCTGTATTACATTGTCAAGGGCTCTTAACCTGGATTATTCATGAGCGCAGTGGTTTCTTGGGTGTCATCCTGACTGCTACATGGGCCTGTGGCCCACCCATAGGGATGGAAAACCTTTTTTCGGCTGTCATCCTGAGCGACGAGCCCGGTCGCCGTGGCGACCGGACGAGGAGTCGAAGGACCCCTTTGGCCGCCAGCAATCTCAAACTTGTTGCTGCGCCACGCGACCGCACTGTGATTTCTCGCAGCTATAGGGGTTCCCTCGACTTCGCACGGGACAGGCTCTTCGACTCCGCACCCGCCCGACCCGCAAAAGAGGCGGGTCAGAAATTCTTTGCGGGCGCTCGCTCCGGATGACACCTCAATGTTCATGAATAATTAAAGTTCGGGATCGAGGGAGGTTGCCTTTCGATTCGAGCCGGCACGCGATAGATCCAGGTGTCGGATATTCTTACCTAATCGGGTCACCTTCCGCGTCGTCCGTGACTTGGGCACAATCCGTGTGGATCGTCGCTATCGGCCTGGGCACTCGTTGGAGCGTCCCTCAGCCAAAAAATCCTGTCAAAAAATCCCAGCGGCTTCAGCTTGACCCTGGCTGGAGACGAGCGCATAATTACGCCGCTCCTGTCTACGCGAACCTTGCGCCTTAGCTTGCTTCGGTGCCGTGTCGCCGTCCGGCCCGATACGAATTCACCGTGCATGGCCACTGAGTTCGCGGGCCGTCCTCTCTTGAGTTGTGAGGTTTTGATATGACCGAACCAGTACACAAGCAAATCGGTGACTACGAGATCATCCGGGAACTCGGTCACGGTGGGATGGGCCAGGTCTTCCTGGTGCGCAACCTCATTTCGGACCGCATTGAGGCCATGAAGGTGCTGCTTCCCGACTTGGCGAACCAGGGCGACCTGGGTGCCCGCTTCATGCGCGAGATCAAGCTGCTGGCCAGCCTCGATCATCCCAACATTGCGGCACTCCGGACGGCTTTTTCGGCGGACAATCAGCTCATCATGATCATGGAGTACGTCGAGGGCGACACCTTGGGGCATCGTCTGGAGCGGGGACCGTTCCCGCCAGCCGAAGCCTCGAACTACATCGACCAGGTGCTGGCCGCCTTGAGCTACGCCCACGCCCAAGGCATCATTCATCGCGACATCAAGCCTGCGAACATGATGCTGACGCCGCGCGGAGTCCTAAAGCTAATGGACTTCGGGATTGCGCGCTCGGGCAACGACCTCGGGCTCACCGTGACGGGCACCACCCTGGGCTCGCTGGATTACATGTCTCCCGAGCAGGTGCAGTCGCAGCCTACCGATGGGCGGTCGGATTTGTACTCGGTCGGGGTTTCGCTCTATGAAATGGTGACCGGCCAACGGATGTTCAGCGCAACCAGCAGCTTTTCCATTATGGAGGCGCACATCAAAGAGGCGCCACGTCCGCCCATTGAAGTGCAGTCCTCGTTGCCCAAGGCGCTGAGCGATCTGATCGTCATGGCGGTGGCTAAGAATCCGGCGGACCGCTTTCAGACGGCCGACGCCTTCCGCAATGCCTTGTCACAGATCAAAGAGTCCGTCGGCTCGCCCGGTTTGCCCAAGACGGTCGTCGCTGCTGCGACGCCCCGGCCAGCGCAGCTTCCGCCTACCCGAATCGCTGACGCAAGGCAACCGACGCCGGTAAGCCAGTCATCGGGCCCGGTCTATGCTTCTACGACTCCTGTCGCCGGCCACACGGATTCTCAGCTCCAACCCAATACTGGAGCAAAGCATCCGTATTGGATCCTGGCAGTTGCGGTCATACTTCTGCTCGCGACCTTGGCGGGAGCTCGAGCCTATCGCACCTATAAGCAGAATGCAGCGAGCTCAGTTGCGGTCGGACCTATGTCTCGTGGCGGAAGCGCGGCGTCCACCCCGAGTCCATCGGCGAGCGATCGAGGGCCGGACCAGTCCGCCGCGAAAATTGACATTCCGGTGGTACCGTCCCAGAGTACGCCCGGTTCTGAACCAGCAACCGATAAAGGCGCTGCGCCTGACAAACCGAAAGCACCCGGCGGACGCACCAAGACAATTCAAGCCAAGCTGAACCCTCCTCCTCCGGGCACTCCGGGTCCGGATGCGCAGCAGGCGCAAGCCGCCCTGGAACGGCAGAAAAAGCTGCTGGACGAAATGGAGATTGAAGACGATCACTTGGAAAGCCGGGCCGCCGCGGTGGAGAGCAGTCTGGGTGCGCTGGAGGCGCAGATGCATCAGAGCGGTTTGGGCTTGCGGGGAGACATGGTCTCCGCACGCGGCAGTATGCGCACCGATATGGCCAAGGCCAAGCAGGCACTTGACGGCTCCGATACCGACCGGGCCAGGCGCTATCTGGACCAGGCGAATGCGGAAATCAGCAAGCTGGAAACGTTCCTCGGGCGGCGTTAGCAGCGGGGGTCGTGGGAACAAACTTGCTATTTACCATGAACTCTACTACATGAAAATCCAGCCGCGCAAGGGCGAAAATAGTCTAGCCCAGCATGGAGCCGCAGGCGGAATGCTGGGTAAATAAGGAAAATGTCCGAGTCCCGTAGGGACGACAGATGTTCTTACACGTGCCATTTAGCTTTTTTCAGCTCCCTTTCGCTGACTGCTATCTCTATGTGAAGGCCGCAGTTGCGCATATCGAAGGGTGCGCGGTTGAAACTATTACTGACGACGAGCCGTCTAAACCATTAAGATGAAGTCTGTGCCCGACGAAGACAATTCCACAGTCTTGCCTCCCGCATCTGCACCAGATGCCAGCGGGTCGGGCTCGGCCCCCATACCGAAACGCTTGAAGCCGGCAATTTCGGGCTGGCTGCGCGACATGTTGATCTCGCTCGCGGTCTCGGCCTTCTTCATCGTCTTCCTGTATCAGCCGGTCAAAGTGGAAGGCACCAGCATGATGCCCACCCTTGACGATCAGGAACGCGTCTTCATCAACAAGTTTGTTTACAAGCTGGAGCCCATCGAGCGGGGCGACGTAGTCGTCTTTCGCTATCCTCGCGATACCGCCAAGAGCTACATCAAGCGCGTGGTGGCCGCCGCCGGAGACCGCGTGAAGATCGAAGATGGCGTGGTGTTCGTGAACGGGCAACGCATACGCGAGCCGTACGTGCCCGATGCCTATGAAGACGTGCGCTCCTATCCTGAGACCGTGGTGCCGACACACTGCTATTTCGTGCTGGGCGATCATCGTAACCTCTCCAACGACAGCCGTGACTTCGGCCCGGTGGACGAGGACTTTATCTACGGCAAAGCAGTCTTCGGATATTGGCCAGTGGCCAAACTGGGCAAACTGCGCTAGCTTTCCATTTCCCGCTGCCCGAGGTGCTGCATGAAGACGGTTCTGCGACTTCTTATCTGTGTCGCTCTCCTCTCGACGATTGCCGTCGCCACTGAGCGCGATGCCGGCGTGCTCATGCAGGCCGACCGCGACTTTGCCAAAGCGACTGCCGCGAAGCGTCTCGAAGGATGGATGTCGTTCATGGCCCCGAACGCAGTGCTGCTGCGTGCCGAACCGCTGGTTGGCCTCGAGCAAATCAAGGCGGGCATGGCGAAGGATTTTGACTCGCCCGGCTTTCAACTTACCTGGGAGCCAACGAAAGCTGAGTTCGTCGGTAACGGTCCAGTGGGCTACACGGTCGGACGCTACGAGGCGAAGTTCACCGGCGACGATGGCAAACCGCAGACATCGCATGGAAGCTACATGACTACGTGGCGGAGGCAGACGGACGGCTCGTGGAAAGTTGTGGCCGACATTGGCAGTCCGGATCAGCAATGAACTTCGCGAATATGCCTCACATCCTGTGCAGAACAAATTCCGTGGCTCGGCCTCTTATGCGGCCGCGCATTCCCTGATAAAATCAATAAAATCCAAACCCCGGAGATGCAATGCAGGCAATCCTTGCGTTGGAAGATGGACGGATCTTCCACGGCAAAGGCTACGGCGCAAAAGGCGAATGTTACGGGGAAGTTGTTTTTAACACCTCCATCACCGGCTACCAGGAAATCTTCACCGATCCCTCCTACGCTGGGCAGATTGTAGTTCTCACCAACCCCGAAATCGGCAATTACGGCACCAACTCTGACGATAACGAGGCCACGCGTCCGTACATCGAGGGACTGATCGTGCGCGAGTTCTCCCGCGTCAGCTCCAACTGGCGGTCGAACGAAGTCGCAGAATCGTATCTCGAACGCTACAAGATTTCCGTGCTGGGCGAGATCGACACGCGCGCGCTGGTGCGCCATTTGCGCACCCACGGCGTGATGCGCGGCGTTATCTCCACGCTGGAGGCCGACACCGACAAGCTTGTCGCCAAGGCGCGCTCGATCCCCAAGATGGATGGCACCGATCTGGCGAAGGAGGTTACCACTCGCCACGTGTACCAGTGGGACGAAGGCGTGCGCTCGCATGAGCCCACGGAAGTGGTCGGGGTGAAGAACGAGCCGGCGAAGCATCACGTCGTCGCCTATGACTATGGCATCAAACACAACATCATGCGACGGCTGGTTGGCGAGTGCTGCAGCGTGACCGTGGTCCCCGCCACGACCAGCGCCGAGGACGTACTCGCGCTCAAGCCCGATGGCGTGTTTCTGTCGAACGGACCGGGCGATCCCGAGCCGGTGACCTACGCGCAGGAGAGCATTCGCAAGATGATGGGGCGCGTGCCCATCTTCGGTATCTGTCTCGGACATCAGTTGATCGGCATCGCGCTGGGCGGAAAGACCTACAAGCTGCGATTTGGACACCATGGCGGCAATCATCCGGTAAAGCAGATGAAGACCGGCAAGATCGAGATCACCGCGCACAACCACAACTTCGCAGTGGATCCCGATTCGCTCAAGCAAAGCGAAGTGGACCTGACGCACATCGACCTGAACGACAACACTCTGGAGGGCCTGCGCCATCGCTCGCTCCCGCTGTTCAGCGTGCAGTACCACCCCGAGGCCGCGCCCGGCCCCCACGACTCGCACTACCTGTTCAAGGATTTTGTGAAGATGATGGAGGAGTGGAAAAAGGACAAGAGATGAAGGAATGGACTCCACTTCGCATCAGTTACGAGTGGGAACCCATCGAAGTTGCTCCCGGAAAGCTATTTGCTTGTCAGTCTCCATTAACAAAGGCTTTTGTCGATAGCTACTCGAAACCGGCTCTCTACCGGTGGGTATTTCGCGGCCAGAGCGGAGTAATATCTGCAGCTTATATTGGCGAAGCCGAGAACCTCGCTCAACGGGTGCAGGGTTACATCTGGCCTGGGCGGACTCAGCAAACAAATCTTCGAATGAAGGACGAGTTTCTCAAACATATGAGCTCAGGTGGAGCTGTCGAGCTGCAGATATTGAGATTCGAGCCTTTCGGCATCAACAATGTGAATGTTTTCCACGAGAGCCAACTAGGAAATCCTTACATACGGAAGATGATGGAGAATTTTCTGCTCGCCGATCATGACCCGGTACACTGCGAACTCAAGAACTGTGTGGCGAATCCGATTGAGAGGCGAAGCAGAAAATCCGCGCGTGCCGCTGGTGCAACCGGATCGAAACTCGGAGATTTCTCGGCAGCTATGGCTGCCGCCAAGGAGCTTCGAAAAGAAGGAAAAGTTTAAGTAGTGTGGCTTCGAGCCAAAACCCGGACCTGTGCTCTGGCTTGGTTTTGAAGGGGCGCGCCTTTAGGTGCGCCGTAAAGTGCGATAGAAGAACTGGGCTTTAGCCCCTGAGGGGATTCGAACTTGAGACCGACTCGACAAGAGACACAGCCAGGTCAGACCTACTTTGTCAGTTCACAGACTTGGCAGAGGCGCGAGCTATTTCGAAACCCACAGTGGGCTGATCTTTTCCTCGAAACCCTGCACTCTTATCGGGGACGCGCGTACGTGCTCCACGAATATGTCTTGATGCCAGAACACTTTCACATTTTGATTACCCCGACGGTGAGCCTCGAGCGCGCAGTTCAATTCGTCAAAGGCGGCTTTTCTTACCGTGTGAAAAAAGAATTGCAATCGTCCACGGAGATTTGGCAGACTGGCTTCTCAGATCATCGAGTTCGCAATGCTGAGGACTATCGGATTCACATTGGTTACATTTACCGAAACCCCGTTGGTCGGAAACTGGTGGAAAGCGCGACTGATTATCCCTACTGCTCGGCTTTTCCCGGGAGCCAGAGAGACGAAGTCCCTCAGTGGCTAAAGCCACCAAATAAGGTCAACTCGAACGGCGCGGCTAAAGCCGCGCCCCTTCGGTCTGAAACCGTGCCCCTTCCAGACGAACTTTGGACGAATAAGAAACAATAAATGCCACGCCGCAACGACATCGCGAAGATCCTCATCATCGGCTCGGGGCCGATCGTCATCGGCCAGTCGGCTGAGTTCGACTACTCCGGCGCGCAGGCCTGCAAGGCGCTCAAGTCTGAAGGCTACGAGGTGGTGCTGGCCAACTCCAATCCGGCCACCATCATGACCGACCCGGAGATGGCCGACCGCACCTACATCGAGCCGCTCACCCGTACCTATCTCGAAGAGATCATTCGAATTGAAGCCGAGATGCTTACTGCCGGCGGCAGGTCTGGCATCTTTGCGCTCTTACCGACGGTTGGTGGACAGACCGCTCTGAACCTCGCGGTCGAGCTCGCTGACGGCGGTGTGCTGGAAAAGTATGGCGTGCAGCTCATCGGCGCGCAGCTTGGCGCCATCAAGAAGGCGGAAGACCGCCTGCTGTTCAAAGATGCGATGACGGCAATCGGCCTCAACGTTCCAAAGTCGTCGCTAGTCAACAATCTGAAAGACGGAATCGACTTCAGCGGCAAGATCGGTTTTCCGGTCATTCTGCGTCCCTCGTTCACGCTGGGCGGCACGGGCGGCGGCATCGCTTACAACCGCGAAGAGCTGTTGGAACTTCTCGCGCGCGGACTCGATCTTTCTCCGGTGCACGAGGTGCTACTGGAAGAGTCGGTGCTCGGCTGGAAGGAATACGAACTGGAGTTGATGCGCGATCTCGCCGACAACGTCATCGTCATCTGTTCTATCGAGAACTTCGACCCCATGGGCACGCACACCGGCGACTCCATTACCGTCGCTCCGGCGCAAACGCTCACCGACCGCGAATACCAGGCCATGCGCGACGCGGCCATCGCCGTCATTCGCGAGATCGGCGTCGAAACCGGAGGATCGAACATCCAGTTTGCTGTCGATCCGCATAACGGGCGCATGGTCGTCATCGAGATGAACCCGCGCGTGTCGCGCTCGTCGGCGTTGGCGTCGAAGGCCACCGGATTTCCCATCGCCAAGATTGCCGCCAAGCTCGCTGTTGGTTATACCCTGGACGAAATTACCAACGACATCACGCGCAAGACTCCGGCTTGTTTTGAACCCACCCTCGACTACGTCGTAGTCAAGATTCCCAAGTGGCAGTTCGAAAAGTTTCCCGGCGCCGATGAATCGCTCGGCCCACAGATGAAGTCGGTGGGCGAAGTTATGGCCATCGGCCGTACCTTCAAGCAAGCGCTGCTGAAGGCCGTGCGCTCGCTCGAAACGGGACGCAGGGCCACCGCGGGGGACATCGAGCCACGCATCCTGACCAAGCGCCTGGTCACGCCGCATCCCGAGCGCCTGCAGTACATTCGTTACGCACTTTCGCAAGGAATGACGGTGCGCGAGATCGCGCAGATGACCAACATCGATCCCTGGTTCCTGCACCAGCTCAAAGAAATCTCCGACGTGCAGGCGAAGCTGGGCGCCGAGCCGATCGACGCCGAGCGTTTGCGCGAGATCAAGCGCATGGGATTCTCCGATGCCCGCCTGGGCGAGGCCTTGCAGTTGAAAGACGGCCGCACCGCCAGCGAGAAAATTTATCAACTGCGCAAGCAGCACAACGTCCGCCCGGTGTTCAAGCGGGTGGATACCTGCGCCGCCGAATTCGAGAGCTACACCCCTTATCTCTACTCGACCTACGAAGAAGAGGACGAAGCGGCGCCGACCGATCGCAAGAAAGTCATCATCCTGGGCAGCGGGCCCAACCGCATCGGGCAGGGAATTGAGTTCGACTACTGCTGCTGCCACGCCGCATTCGCGTTGCGGGACGACGGGTTCGAGACGATCATGATCAACTGCAATCCGGAGACCGTCTCCACCGACTACGACACCAGCGACCGGCTCTACTTCGAGCCCCTGACCTACGAGGACGTGATGGCGGTGTACGAGCACGAAGCCGCTGGAGGCGCCCCGATTGGCGTGATCGTGCAGTTCGGCGGACAGACCCCGCTCAATCTCGCGCTACCCCTGAAGGCGGCGGGCGTCCCCATCATCGGCACTTCGCCCGAGAGCATCGATCTCGCGGAAGATCGCAGGCGCTTTGGCAAGCTGCTGGAGGAGCTCTCGATTCCGCAACCGCGTGGCGCAACCGCCGCCAGCGTTGAGGAAGCCATCGCCAACGCCAATCGCATTGGCTATCCGGTGCTGGTGCGGCCGTCTTACGTACTGGGTGGGCGCGCCATGGTTCTGGCCTACGATGACGAGTCGCTCACCGGCTACATGAAAGAGGCAGTCGAGTATTCGCAGGAGCGGCCGGTGCTGATCGACCACTTCCTCGAGTCAGCCACGGAGATTGACGTGGATGCGCTCTCCGACGGCGAGGACGTTGTGATCGGCGGCATCATGCAGCACATCGAGGAGGCCGGTATTCACTCCGGCGACTCATCCTGCGTGCTGCCGGCGGTAGATATCCCGCGCCACCTGCTCAACACCATTCGTCAATACACGTTCCAGTTGGCGCGTGCGTTGAAGGTGGTTGGGCTGATGAACGTTCAGTACGCAATTCAGCGCAACCGGGTTTATGTCATTGAGGTGAACCCGCGCGCTTCGCGCACCGTGCCCTACGTTTCCAAGGCGACGGGGGTGCCGCTGGCAAAGATCGCCGCGCGCCTGATGACCGGCCGTAAGTTGCGGGAGTTTCTGCCCGAGAATGTCGAGCGCGGCACCGACCTCGACACCGGCAACTTTTATTTTGTGAAGTCGCCCGTCTTCCCTTGGGGTAAGTTCCCGGGCGTGGATACCGTGCTGGGACCGGAGATGAAGTCTACTGGCGAAGTCATGGGCGTGGCCGACAACTTCGGCGAGGCTTTCGCCAAGGCACAAGTTGCTGCCGGGCAGTTGCTGCCGACCAGCGGCACGGTGTTCATGAGCGGCAACGATCGCGATAAGCCCTTCATGTCCGACCTCGGGCGGCGTTTTGTCGAACTGGGCTTCAGCCTGGTTGCGACCCACGGGACTGCACGTGTGCTGGAACATGCGGGCTTGCGCGTCGAGCGCGTCTACAAAGTCAAAGAAGGCCGGCCCAATGTGGTTGATCTGATCAAGGGCGAGCGCATTCAGTTGATCATCAACACGCCGCATGGCGTCGAGCCGTGGTTCGACGAGAAAGCCATTCGCCGCGCCGCCGTGACGGCTCGGATTCCGACCATCACGACGCTGTCGGCCGCGCGAGCCGCCTGCGAAGGAATCGCCGCATTGCAACGCGGCGAAGCTAAGGTGTACGCGTTGCAACAGCTGCACGCGGAACGGGTTCAGCCGTTGCGCCTATTTTAAATGCGCGCTTCAAGTATCGAATACTGAGTGCTGACCGCTGACTGCTAAGTGCTCCCTCGCTTCCTTCGCTATAATCAAAGATTCGGTATGAGTGTTACGACGTTTCAAGAGAAGCTTGCGGCCAGCGGTGCACGCCTTGGCATGTATCGCGGCGCCGAAACCCCGGCGGACTTCGGCGATTCCGCGACTGAATTTCAAGCGCTGCTGCAGGGCTGCGCCCTCCTCGACATGAGCTGGCAGGCCAAGCTGGTGCTGACCGGAGAGGACCGCGTGCGCTGGCTGAATGGCATGGTCACGAACAATGTTCGCGACCTTGCGCCGGGGCACGGGGTGTACAACTTCATCCTTAGCGCCCAGGGACGCATCCAGGCAGACTTGGTCGCCTACAACCGCAGCGACTACCTGCTGGTCACCACGGACCGCGAGCAAGCGCCTACGATAGCTGAGATTTTCGATCGTTACATCATCATGGACGATGTTGAGGTCGCCGACATCAGCGACAAGCTGGCGGCGATTGGCGTGGCCGGCCCCAAGGCGCGCGAGATTTTGCTGGCTGCCGCTCTGGACGTATCGCAACTCGAACCCGGGCAGGTGATCGACGCTGTGTGGCGCGATGTTGGTATTTCCGTCGCGCGCAGCTCGCAGCCACAGATGGATGGATTCGAGATCTGGTTTGCTTCGGAGAACGTGGATGCAATCTGGGATGCCCTGGTCTCGGCTGGAGCCACACCCGCCGGCAGCGATGCCCTTGAACTCTATCGCATCGTCAGAGGCGTACCGCGCTTTGGAGTCGATCTTCGGGAACGCGATTTGCCGCAGGAGACGGGACAGCAGCATGCGTTGAATTTCGCCAAGGGTTGCTACATCGGGCAGGAGATTGTGGAGCGAATTCGCTCGCGCGGCGGCGTGCATCGCATGTTCACCGGCTTCGAAGTGCAGGGACATCCGGCGGACGCGCCTCCGGCGCGGGGAACCAAGGTCCGCGTCAACGACAAGGATGTGGGAGAGATAACCAGCGCGGCGCGGATTCCATTCCCGAGTGGCGAGCGGACGCTGGCACTCGGCTATGTGCGGCGCGAAGCTGGACCTCCCGGCGCCACGGTGCAGATCGGCGAGCAGAGGGCCACCGTGCAGACCATTCCATTCAGCGAGTAAATAAATTTATGGCCGACAAAGAGAAGAAACCTGAATTCGTAGTTACCGATCGCCGCTTGTTCAGCACCGATGGCGAGTTACGCCAGGACGTGGTGGATGACGAAGAGCGCCGCGCCGAACGGGAACGCGAGAAGAGTGAAGCCCAGCGCCTGGTCAACGAGGCGCGCGCGGCACAACAACAACCTGCGCCGTCAAGCGCCGTGCCGGCCTCGTCCATCTTGACCGATGAAATCGTTCCCGACGGGCCCAGTGCGCAGGAACAGCATGACTCTGTCACAGCTTACCGAGAGTCGACACGCGAGATCGACGAAAGCATCGAGAAGGAGATGCGCAAGCAGGGACAGCCCCACCGCGCGCAAGACTTCGAGATGACTTTCGAGAAGTTTGTCGCCTCGCTCTACATGAGTGCGCTTATGCAGCTCGGTCTGGCGGCGCCGCAAGGCGCGAAGCCGGAGGTTGACCTGTTGGGCGCCCGGCAAACCATCGACACGTTGGCCATCCTGCAAGACAAGACCAAGGGCAACTTGACGCCAGCGGAGCAGAATATGCTGCAGAATTGCCTCTACGAATTGCGCATGGCCTACCTCGAGGTCACCAACATGCTCACCCATCCGCCGCAGGGTGGACCGGCCGCTGACGGCAAGCCCTGATGAAAGCAGTGCTCACGGTTTTAGGCAGCGGGACCTCGATGGGTGTGCCCACCATCGGCTGCGACTGCCGCGTGTGCAGCTCCGCCGATCCGCACGACCGGCGCACCCGCCCCTCGGTCATGGTGCAGTGGGAGGGGCACACCGTCCTCATTGACACCACACCCGACTTCCGCGAGCAGGCCATCCGCGAACGCATTCGAAAAATTGACGCCGTGCTTTACACCCACGGCCACGCCGATCACATTCTTGGACTCGACGATGTGCGGCCGCTCAGCTTTCCCCGCGTCACCGGCGGCGGGAAAATTCCCCTCTACGCCAGCGATTCCACGGCGCAAACGCTGCGTACGGTTTTTCGCTACATCTTCGAGGCGGATTACAAGTACGGCAGTCTGGCGCAAGTGGAGTTGCGCGCGGTCAAGGGGCCGGTGGACCTCTTCGGAGCAATCTTCACACCATTCGAGGTGCTCCACGGAGACGTCCCTATCGAAGCGTATCGCTTCGGCTCGGCCGCGTATATCACTGACTTCAGCAGTATCCCGGAAGAATCGCTGGAACAGTTGCAGGGGCTTGAAATTTTATTTCTCGACGCGCTGCGGCATCATCCTCATCCCACGCATTCGACGGTGGAGAACTCTTTGAAGCTGGTTGAGCGGCTGCAACCGAAGCGGGCATACTTCACGCACATCTCGCACGACCTGCCGCATGAGGAGACCAATGCGGCACTGCCCGGTAACGTGCGCCTGGCGCACGACGGCCTGAAACTTGAGTTCGACCTGTAGGACAACCGCCCCCATGCAAGTATTCCGCAGCCTTGAAGAAGTGCCGTCCGAGCTTGGTACCACGGTGGTCAGCGTGGGAAACTTTGACGGGGTCCACCGCGCCCATCAGGAGGTGGTGCACCGCATGGCGGACCGCGCCCACTCGCTGGGCGGCAAAGCGGTGGTGGTGACCTTCGAGCCCCATCCGTACCGCATTTTGCGTCCCGATGTCGCGCCCAGGCTGCTGACGCCTTTGCCCATCAAGCTGCGACTGCTGCAGCAGACCCGCGTGGATGGCGTGCTGGTGCTGCCTTTCACCCGTGACCTCTCGTTGATGCCGGCGCACGACTTCGCTAAGACTGTGCTGGTGGACGCGCTCCATGCTCGCGAAGTACACGAAGGTTACAACTTCCACTTCGGCCACAAAGCGCAGGGCAATGTGAACACGTTGGCCGACCTGGGCAAAGAGTTTGGTTTCGAGGCCACTGTCTATCCCGAGCAGTCGCTGCGTGGTCATCACCTTTCCAGCACGGAGATTCGTAAACTGGTAGCCGAAGGAAAGATGGCGAAGGCGCGCGCGCTGCTGGGCCGCCCATTCAGCATCTTCTCGAATCCGGGACGCGGCCGCGGTTACGGACACAAATACACCGTTCCCACGGTGAACCTGGCGCGCTACGATGAATTGGTTCCCGCCATCGGGGTTTACATCGCCTGGCTGCGCGTCGGCAGCGAATGTTTCGAGGCGGTGACGAACGTGGGAAACCGCCCAACCTTTGGGGCGGACTCCTTCGCCATCGAAAGCCACTTGCTGAATTTCCATCCTATCGAGTTGCTGCCGGAGACGGAGTTGGAACTGGTTTTCTTGCACCGACTGCGGCCCGAGATCAAGTTTCCATCGGTGGAAGCGCTGCGCGAGCAGATCGCCAAGGACGTACACAAAGCGCGACGATATTTTCGGCTGAAAGTAGCCGTTAGCAATTAGCGCTTGGCAATTGGTGGTTGGCGGCCGACAGTGTCGGAGCACGCCATGGACCTCAAATCCGGCTTTAGACCTAATTGCTAAGTGCTAATTGCCAACGGCTGACGGCATTACTTCTGCCTCCTTTCCTTGCCTTCACCACGGTGGGTTTGCGCGGTTGAACCGAAACCTGATAGCTTTTGCCATTACTCTTAAGAACGCAATGAACAAAGCCATTTGCCTTGCCCTGTTCTGCTGCCTTGCCGGTGCGCCATTGCTGGCACAACTTCCTACCGATAGCCCGGTTGACGTGCTTCGCCATCCCGGCTGGAACAAGGGATTGTTCATTGGCGGCGGCACCTCGGTTGCCAGTTCCCCCAGCGGGCAGTCGTTCCTATTCGGCTTCCGTCTTGGTCGCGTGTTGACCAACGAACACGGCAGCGGTTTTTTCCGCGGCACCTTCGAGATGGCGGGGGACATCATTCCGGTGGACGAATACTGGTTTCACGGGGGCCAGTACGCCGGCGGAATCACTCCGTTCATCGCCAAGTGGAACTTCACCAGCCCGTGCAAAGTAGCACCCTACATCGCGGCCGTGGGAGGCGTGCTCTTCAGTACCAGGAATCTGCCGCCGGGCGACACTGCGCAAATTAACTTCACTAGCGGGGCCGAAGTTGGCGTGCAGATATTTCGCAAGGAGCGAAACTCCTGGGACCTGGCAGTCAAGGCCTATCATCTTTCCAACGCTTCGCTGGGCAATCACAATCCCGGCATCAACGCGTCCCTGCAAGTCACGCTGGGGTACACCTGGCATTAGAGCGGTTCGCGAACGCCCCGGTTTGAGCGATGCCCGCGCAGTTTCCGCTGCTACACTGATGCCGTGCGCAGGCTCATCGTTAATGCCGACGATTTCGGTTTAACCGCGGGAGTGAACCGCGGCATCGTCGAGGCGCAAGAGCGTGGGATTGTGAGCTCGGCCACGCTGATGGCGAACGCGCAGGCTTTCGCAGAAGCGGCCAGCCTGGCGCGCTCGCTGGCGTCGCGCAAGGCACGCTTCAGCGTGGGCTGCCACGTGGTACTGCTCGACGGCGAACCGCTATTGCCGGCGGATCGAATAGCCAGCCTGTTGCAGCCGCGCGCGCAGAACGGCAGCAGCCAGTTTCGTGTCAAGCTGAATGACTTTGTCATAGCGTCTTTCCGCAACAAGCTCAACCCCACCGAAATCGAAGCTGAGGCAAGCGCTCAGATCGAGCGCCTGCAATCGGCCGGTGTGCGGCCGTCTCATTTCGACACCCACAAGCACACGCACATGTTTCCCGCGGTTTTGAGGCCACTGCTGCGAGCGGCGCGGGAGTTTGGCGTTCCGGCCGTGCGGAATCCATTTGGCCGGGTGTGGCCGTTGCCCATGGGAGACCTGCTGCGAAAGCGCAGGTTGTGGCGGCGTTTCGCCGAACTAAATGTGCTGCGCAATTTTGCCACCAGGTTCCGCCGCGAGGTCGAGGCCCACGGTCTGCGCACAACTGACGGATCGCTCGCCGTGCTGGTCACGGGATTTCTCGACTTGAAGCTCTTCACCGCGATCGTGGACAGCATCCCGGAAGGGACATGGGAGTTCGTCTGCCATCCGGGTTACAACGACGCTGACCTCGATCAGGTCCACACGCGGTTGCGGGAGTCGCGGATGCAGGAACTCGGCCTGCTGACCTCGCCGGAAGCGAAAGACGTTCTACAGCGCCGGGGTATTGAGTTGATCACCTATCGGGATCTGTGACTGCTGCAATCGCTAGAGCAATTTCAGGGTGGGTGTGGCTAGGGTAGTACGGGCCTTTGAGGACTGTGTCGCAATCTTGCATCGGTTTGTCACAGTGGAGGGAAGCGCACAAGAGCCAGCCCCGAATGGGGCGAAAGAGCTTAGCCCAGGGCGTGAGCCCTGGGTAAAGTGGAAAAAAGTAATGAGAGTCCCTTTAGGGACGGCACAGTTCTCACCCACCCTCTTCAGGCCCGCGTTTAAGACCGCCCGTACAATTCCAGGCTTCCGCCGCTGAGGTCGACGACCTCAGCGGCCAAAGCGGTTTTTCTTCCTTCCTTGGACGAGGGCCTGAAAAGACTGTGTCGCAACCTCTGCCGTCCCTACGGAACTCGAAATTATTTTCCACTTTACCCAGCGCTTCCGCGCTGGGCTAAGCTCTTTCGCCCCATTCGGGGCTGGGTTTTGGCCCGCTTCATTCCACTGTGCCGAATCGATATGAGGTCGCGACACATTCTCTGAAGGGCCCGCACTACCCATACAACCGGATACACCATTCTGGAACCACTCTCTCGCCGCTCGCGCTACAATGGCTGTCCCGTCAAATCGGCCCGAAGCGCCGCGGACACATCGCCTATGAATCCACTTGTACTCTCGGACGCTGACTACAAAGCAGTCTTCGAGCGCATCACCCAGCTCGCGTTGGAGTATGTCGCGTCGGTGAGCAACCGGCCTAGTTTTCCGAAAATAACTGGAAGTGAAACTGAAGCTTTATTCACTAAACCATTGCCAGAACAGGGAATGAGAGATAGCGCTCTGGACGATCTCGGCCAAGTGATCGCCTCTGTGCGGGCCACCAACCCGCGTTTCTTTGGCTATGTGCTCGGCTCTGGAGAGCCCATCGGCGCTGCTGCGGATCTGCTGGCCAGCGTGCTGAACCAGAACGTGACGGCATGGCGCTCGTCACCCTCGGCAGTGACGATCGAGCGTGTCGTGGTGGGCTGGCTGGCGGAGGCGATCGGGTGCACGGGCTTCAGTGGAAGTTTGACCGGCGGCGGTTCGTCGGCAAACCTGATGGGACTTGCCATGGCTCGCGAGGCGCGCGTGCCGGCCAACGAGAGCGGTGTGCGGCCCGGAACCATCTATGCCTCCGAACAGGTCCACATGTCGATTCCCAAAGCCATCGCTTTGCTGGGCATCGGACGAGAGCATCTGCGGCTTATTCCGTGCGACGGCAACTTTCGGATTCGCGTCGATCTCTTGCGCGCGAGCATGGAACGCGACGTCCGTGCTGGGCTGACGCCCATCGCGATTGTGGGTTCCGCGGGAACCGTTTCTACGGGGAGCATCGATCCGCTGCTCGAGTTGGCAGAAATCGCGCGTGAGTCTGGCGCCTGGTTTCACGTTGACGGAGCTTACGGCGCGCTGGCTGCCATCGCCGAACCGGCGAAGTTTGCCGGACTGAACCAGGCCGATTCGCTGTCGCTCGACCCCCACAAATGGTTGTATCAGCCGCTCGATTGCGGATGCCTGCTCTATCGCGATGCTGGCGCCGCGCGTCACGCCTTTTCGCACACCGGAGACTACGCAAAATCGCTGGTGGACGATCCCGTAGAAGGCTTCGCGTTCTTTGAGGAATCCATCGAGCTGTCGCGACGCTTTCGTGCGCTGAAGATTTGGCTGTCGTTGCGCTACCACGGGCTGGCAAACTTTCGCCAGGCGATCCGCAACGATCTAGCGCACGCGCAGCTATTGGCCGAGCTCATTGCAAAGCAACCCGACCTTGAAATCCTGGCTCCCGTCCCGCTCAGCGCAGTTTGCTTCCGTTATCGGTCGCGGGCGGATACTGACCCCGATGGCGACGCGCTGAACCAGGAGATTTTGCAGCGCGTGATCCGCCGGGGAAAGGTATTCTTGTCCAACGCGACGATTCATGGGAGCTTCGCGTTGCGGGCCTGCATCGTCAATCACCGCACCACGCCGGATGATGTCGAGCAGGTGGTGAGCGAGGTGCTTGCTGTGGGCAGGGAAGTGTTGGCGGAAGGCAGCTAGAACGGTTTCAGTTTTTGCGTAGGTCGGGTAGACAGGCTGCTGAAAAACTCTGTGGGAGCCTTTTGGTGGAAGCCCCTCTGCTTTGAAAGGGCACGGCTTCAGCCGTGCCGTAAGGTGCGCGGAGAGTTGGGCTTCAGCCCCTGAGGGAATTCGCTGTTCGTGCTGACACCGAAGTCCCTCAGTGGCTAAAGCCACCATGATAATAGCGGCTTACGGCACGGCTGAAGCCGTGCCCTTTCAAAGCTTATTGGCTCAGTTGCCGAAGCAGATGAATAATCCAAGTAAAGCGCCGCGTCAATGACTGATGAGAAATCGGCCTTTAGAGCGGTTCCGGGGTAGCTGTATCCGATAATAAATACCCACAGTGGCGAAACCAAGCGGTGGCGTTGTGAGGCGTAACGGCGGC
>Ga0208587_1000217_pt1 | contig 31527 bp, 25 predicted proteins | sample NGESurdeep092012_7_FD_184472 | JGI IMG/M metagenome (GOLD analysis project Ga0208587, IMG submission 184472) | Arctic peat soil microbial communities from Barrow, Alaska - NGEE Surface sample 210 deep-092012 (SPAdes) | ecosystem: Environmental > Terrestrial > Soil > Wetlands > Peat ...
ACATATTGCCACTGATTATGGCTGATACTTGCGCGCTACAGGCTTGAAAATGAGGCAGTTGCCGGAAAATTTAGTCCTAATTCTTAGCGGAACTTCGGCGTGAGGGATCTGCTGTTTTCCCCAGCCGTCGTTCCAGGCGTAAACAACAGCAGATCCCTCGCTTCGCTCGTAATGACAATTTCAAAAGCCAACCGTCAATTCCAAACGACCCACAGGGGACATTACTTGTGCAGCGATCTATAAAAGCGAAGAGCGAAAAGCCAATAGCGAAGAGCGATGCCGCCACACTGGCGCGCGACCGCAGCCAGCGGGTAAGCTAAGACCAGCAAGGAGATTCAATGGCCCAATTGATGAGAACCTCGAACCCGGCGTTAAGCTCCGACGCCTTCCGCACCGGGGAGGCCACATTCGGCGAGAGCATGACCGTGTCGGGGACGGTCAACAAGACGGGCATCCTGCTCATCTGCTGCGTTGCCACGGCGGTGTGGACCTGGAACCGCTTCTTCAATGCTCCTCCCGAAGAGGCCATGCAGGCGATGACGCCGGCGCTCGCCATCGGCGGCATTGGCGGCTTCATCGTCGCCATGGTCACTATCTTCAAGAAGGAGTGGGCGGGGATCACCGCGCCGATTTACGCATTGCTGGAGGGCTTGGTGCTGGGCGGGATATCCGCCATGCTGGAGCAGCGTTACCACGGCATCGCCATCCAAGCCGTCTCGCTGACCTTTGGTACCCTGCTGATCATGTTGCTCGCCTATCGTTCCGGCCTCATCAAGGTGACGGAGAAGCTGCGGCTGGGCATCGTCGCGGCCACCGGCGGCATTGCCGTGTTCTATTTCCTGCAATTCATCCTGGGATTTTTCGGCGTGCGCTTCACGGCAATCAACAGTTCAAGTCCAATTGGAATCGGTTTCAGCCTCATCGTGGTGGCCGTCGCGGCGCTGAACCTCGTGCTCGACTTCGATCTGATCGAGAACGGTGCGCGGCTGGGCGCTCCTAAATACATGGAGTGGTACGGCGCCTTCGCGCTGATGATCACGCTGATCTGGCTTTACTTCGAGATCCTGCGGCTGCTGTCCAAGTTCCGCAGCAGAAGCTGAAGGGCAGGTGTTAGGGGTCAGGGGCTAGGGGCTAGGGTTCAGCGGCTGTCAGGAATCTGGGGTGTTTGAGATTGACGGTTCGCCTCTGGAATTGTCGTTACGAGCGAAGCGAGGAATCGGCTTTTGTTTGCGCCTGCAACGACGGCTGGGGAGAAACAACAGATCCCTCACGGCCTGAAGGCCGTTCGTGATGACAACTCAGAAATGGCGAAACCGGCGATTACTTATGCAGCACTCAAATAACGACCTTGGTTATTATGAACAGCTTGAACGCGGGCCTGAATAAAGGCCCGCACTACCGAATACCGCTTTTCCAGCAGCCGCTTATACTGGCCACTAACATCTAGCCACTAACCACTGGTTTTCCATGTCCATCGCCGTCCGCTCCTTCGCGAAGATTAACCTCGGATTGAAGATCGGTCCCGTCCGCACCGACGGCTTCCACGAGTTGCGGACGATTTACCAGACGCTGGCGCTGCATGACGTCGTGCGCGTGGAGGTGCAGCCCGGCTCCGGCATCGAGATTCGCTGCAACGACCCGCGTGTTCCGCTGGATGAATCCAATACTTGCTACAAGGCTGCCGATCGCGTGCTGAAGGCGGCGAAGGCCAGCGCCAAAGTTATCGTTCAAATCGACAAGCGATTGCCGGTGCAAGGGGGCATGGGAGCGGGCTCGTCCAATGCGGTCACAACCATGCTTGGGCTGGAGCGTGCGCTCGAAACAAGAATTTCCGACGAGGACAAAATGCGGATCGCCGCCGAGGTGGGCAGCGACGTGCCCCTCTTCTTGATCGGCGGAACGGTGCTGGGCATTGGTCACGGCGAAGAGGTTTATCCGCTGCCAGATCTGCCGTGCATGCATCTGGTCGTCGTGACTCCCCCGATTGCCGTTTCGACTCCAAAAGCGTTTGCGCACTGGGACGAACTGGTGGCGCGAGAATCTGAATTGACCGGCGCTGGAGCCACAGGTACAATTAACAAGTTCAGTCAGGCCGTGTATGCCTGGCTGAGCGAGAGTGTTTTCTCGCGAGCCGTATCCGCGAGTGAGCCTGCATCCGGTGTTCCCGCGGTGGGCGGGGACCGGGCCGAGACACCGCTTCTCGACCTCGTCCGAGCCGGGATCGAGAACGACTTCGAACGCGTCGTCTTTCCTGAGTATCCCGATTTGCGTGAGGTAAAACGTGTCTTGCAGCGCGAAGGTGCGCGTTATGCGTCACTGTCCGGCTCCGGGTCAACGTTGTATGGGCTGTTCGGTTCCGGCGAAGAGGCGCAAGCGGCGGCTGCGCGCATGAGCGCTGCGGGACACGCGGCGATTGCGACGACAACGCTGACGCGGGATGAGTATTGGCAGCAGATGTTTGCGTGAGCAACTTTCGATCTACTAGCTCCCACCCTTTCGCCAAAAGCGGGCGAAAGGATGGGGCACCCGGCAGGCGACGAGGATGGAGCGCACAGCTTCAGGTTTGCAACTGAAAGCTGACGGCTGATAGCTGACAGCTGACAGCTTGCTTCACTGGGCGGTCGACTAATGGTAGGTCAAGTGCCTTTGGAGCACTTTGTCCAGGTTCGAATCCTGGCCGCCCAGCCAAGAACCAGTTGTCAGTAGCCAGTTGCCAGTGGCAGTCAGTGGCTAGTTGTCAGCGGCTAGAAAATTCCGGGTTTCAAGGTTTGCAGGCTAAAAGCTAAGAGCTAATGGCTAATAGCCAAAAGCGAAGGGCGAATAACGAACAGCGGCATTCAAGCGAACAGCGGCATTCAAGACCCAGCGTGTAACTCAACCAGGTGAAGCGGGGTATTTGATTCGATGGAAACGGCAGCAAAACCGAGCGCAGTGCACACGGCGGGCGTAGCTGGCGAAGGCACGGCAACGGCCGCACAGCAGTCGGACAAGCAAACTCATCCCGGAGCCGATCCCAAGCCGAAGCCGGCACGGGCGCGCCAGGATGACAAGTGGAAGATTTTTTCTGGCACTGCCAACGATGCGCTGGCCAAAGACGTCTGCTACTTTTTGGGTTTGCCGCTGGGCCAAGCATGCATCTCCAAGTTTTCCGACGGCGAGACGTACGTGCAGATCGAGGAGAACGTACGCGGGGCCGACGTTTTCATGGTGCAGCCCACCTGCGATCCAGTGGACCAGCACCTGATGCAGTTGCTGCTGCTGATTGATGCGCTGAAGCGCGCTTCGGCGCGCCGCATCACGGTGGTGATTCCGTACTTCGGTTACGCCCGGCAGGACCGCAAGGACAAGCCGCGCGTTCCGATATCGTCGAAGCTGGTCGCGGACCTGTTGACGACCGCGGGGGCCGATCGGGCATTGGTAGTGGACCTGCACGCGCCGCAGATTCAGGGTTTTTTCAACATCCCGGTGGACCACCTGTTTGCTTCGCCGGTGCTGGTGGATTACTTCCGCAAGAAACAGTTTCCGGACCTGACGGTGGTTTCACCGGACGCAGGTGGCGTGGAGCGCGCGCGCTTCTTCGCCAAGAAGATGGAATCGGCGCTGGCCATCGTGGACAAGCGCCGCGTGGAGATGGATGTGACTGAGGTGATGCATGTCATCGGCGACGTGACTAACCGCACCTGTCTCATCCTGGACGACATTATCGATACTGCCGGTACGCTGGTGAAAACTTGCCAGGCATTGCTGGAGGCGGGCGCGCGCCAGGTTTATGCCTGTGCCACCCATCCGGTACTTTCCGGCCCGGCGGTCGAACGGATTTCCCAATCGGGGTTGGCCGAAGTGGTGGTGACCAACACCATCCCGCTGACGGACGCGGGGCGCAATGAGCCCAAGATCAAAGTGCTGTCGATCGCGGGTCTCATCGGGCGGGCCATTCAGTCGATTCACGAGGAGACTTCGGTCAGCAGATTGTTTTTATAAAGGACAAGATTATGGCTACAGCAACCGCAGACAAAAACGTAGAAGCCAAGCCGCGGCAAGGTGGCGGCAAGAATGACGCCCGCCGGCTGCGCGCCAGCGGCATGATTCCGGCCGTGGTATACGGCGCGGGCCAACCGGCGCAGGCCATCGCTGTCGACCCCAAGCAGATGAGGCGGATCCTGAATTCGGAAACGGGGCACAACTCGATTTTCGATCTCAGCCTGGAGGGTCAAGCCGCCAAGGTGATGATCGTGGACTGGCAGTTTGAGCCTATCAAGAGTGCGCTGCTGCACGTGGACCTGAAGCGCATCGCCATGGACAAGGTTTTGCGGGTGAGCGTTCCCATCGTGCTCAAGGGCGAAGCTCCCGGCGTCAAGTTACAGGGCGGCATCTTGGAGCAGATGTTGCGCGAGGTCGAGATCGAATGTTTGCCGGGCGACATCCCGGGCCATCTGGTTGCCGACGTCAGCAAGCTGGAGTTCGGCCAGACGATTCGCATTTCGGACCTGGCGCACGATGCCAAGCTGAAGTTCATCACCGATGAGACGCAGGCGGTTGCCCACGTTACCGCGGTGAAGGAAGTTGTGGAAGCCGCGCCGGTCGAAGGTGTGGTGGAAGCTGAAGCGACGGCCACCGAGCCCGAGGTCATCAAGAAGGGCAAGCAGGAGACCGCAGGCGAAGCTGCCGAGGGTGGCGACAAGGCAGCCAAGCCGGAGAAGGCCGAGAAATCCGAGAAGTCTGAGAAGAAGAAGTAAGCGCGGTGAAGCTGATCGTCGGGCTCGGCAATCCGGGCATCGAGTACCAGTTCACACCGCACAATATGGGTTTTCTGGCGGTGGACCGCATTGCCGAACAATGCGGCGTGCGCGTGGACAATCGCAATTGCCGTGCGCAAACGGCGCGAACGCGCATCGCCGGCCACGAAGTGGTGCTGGCCAAGCCGGAGACCTTTATGAACCTGAGCGGCGCTTCGGTGCGTGACTTGGTACGCGAGTACGAAGTGCAGCCAGAGCAGGACCTGGTGCTGCTGTACGACGAGATAGATCTGCCGTTTGGGACCTTGCGCGTCCGGCCACGCGGCCGCTCGGCGGGACACAATGGGGTGGAATCGGTGATTGACGCGCTGGGGACCCAGGAAATTATGCGGGTCCGGATGGGAATTGCGCCCGATCATCCGGTGGGCGACGGCGCACGGTTTGTGTTGTCGCAATTCAAGAAGGCGCAGCTTCCGGCCATCGACCAGGTTTTGGATTCGGCGGCGGAGGCGGTGCGGGTCATTCTCAGCGAAGGCGTGCAAGCGGCCATGAACCGCTTTAATCGGAAGGCGGAAGAGGCAGGCGAGCAGTGATTAGGGGCTAGGGGTTAGTTAAGAAGTGCAGTTTCGAGGTTCAAGTTTCGAGTCCGAGTTTCGGGCGTCAACGTGGGACTAACAGGAGCTTGTAAGAGGAACGTGCAGGAAAAGGCAGCAGCGCCCGCAACGCAAATGCCTCAGTCCCACTGCGTGGGACGGAACGTGTACGAAATGGCAGCGGCCCTGCAACGCGAACGACCCAGTCCCGCTGGCAGGACGGAACAGCTTAGCCCAGCGCTTCAGCGCTGGGTAGGCGGTCAAAAGAATCCGAGTCCCGTAGGGATGGTAGAAGGTTTTGAAAGGTCATTTCCGGCGACCAACGACAGGTCGCCTGCGCTGAGGATGACAACAGAAGATGACAACAGAAATGGAACGGTGAATCCCAACCTTTCGCCAAAAGCGGGCGAAAGGATGGGGCAGCCGGCTGATAGCTGAAGGCTGACAGCTTAGGAGAAAAACAGAATGCAACGTACTTATGAATTGATGTTCATTGTCCGTCCTGACATGCTCGAAGAGGACCAGGACAAACTGATATCGAGCTTGGAAACGCAGGTCGGCGGTGCGGGCGGATCGGTGAAAAGCATGGAGCGCATGGGCAAGCGCCGGCTGGCCTACACCGTGCGCAAATTCCAGGATGGCATTTACATGCTGATGGTGCTGGAAGGCGAAGGCGCCATGGTGAAGGAAGTGGAACGCCGTCTGCGCGTGACTGAACCGGTGATCAAGTTCATCACCGTACGGATCGATGAAGAGCAGAAGCGGCTGGCCAAGGTTAAGGCACTCCGCGACGCCAAGGTCCGCGGCAAGGGACGTCAGGCAGCAGCGGCGTCTGCGGCAGCCGAAGCCGCGGCGGAGGCCGCCGTAGCAGCAGAGCCGGAAGCGGCGCCCGAACCGGCTTCGCCAGCAGGCGCCGAATCGGAGCCGGTTAGCGCATAAATGCTTGCCTATGGAGGTCCATGGGTCCGGCGCGTCGCGCGAATATAGAACTACAGTCCTGCAGGGACTATACCTGACGGCGAGAATTCTCCGTGAGGCCAACAGAATAGAGAAGGAGAATCATGGCAGACGAATCCAATAGGAATGCGGCCCCCGGAGTTGGCGCCGCAACGACTGACGCACCCACTGCGCGTGCGGATGGCGGTGCTCCTCGCGAAGGAGGCGGCGGCGGTGGCGGCGGCTATGGTGCGCCTCGCGGACCTCGTCCCGGTGGACGGCCAGGCGGCGGTCCTGGAGGTCCCGGCGGCGGCGGCGGCGGCGGCGGTCGGAAGTTCTTCCGCCGCAAGAAGGTTTGCAAATTCTGCGTCGAGAAGATCGACGGCATCAACTACAAGGACGTCCGGCTACTGTCAGGATTTGTCTCTGAGGCCGGAAAGATCGTGCCTCGCCGTCTGACCGGCGTTTGCACCCCGCACCAGCGGCGTCTGGCTGACGCTATCAAGCAGGCGCGTAACATCGCGCTGCTGCCGTTCGGGGGAAGGTAAATCAGGGGTCAGGGGTTAGGGGCCGGGGCTAGGGCCGATGGTAGAGCGGGCCTTCAGAGATTGTGTCGCAACCTCACAACGGTTTACCCGAGTGGACGGAAGCACACAAGAACCAGCCCCGAAGGGGCGAAAGAGCTTAGCCCAGCGCTTCAGCGCTGGGTAGATGGAAATAAGACTGAGTCCCGTAGGGACGGCAGCGGTTGCGATTCAGGCCCGCGTCCAAGCCCTCAACAATATTCAGGGGCTTTAGCCCCGGAGAGCCTTGCCAAATAAGATTTGACGGAGTTCTATACATGGAAGTCATTCTGAAAGAAGACGTGGTTAAGCTTGGCTCCCGCGGCGAAGTGGTGAAGGTCGCCGCGGGCTACGGCCGCAACTATCTCATTCCCCAGAAGCTGGCGATTGAAGCCACTGCCGCCAACCGCGCCGTCATCGAGCAGATGAAGGCGTCGGCTGTGCGACGCGCTGCCAGCGAGAAGGGCGATGCCCAGGCTTTGGCGCAGCAGGTCGAGGCCGTGACCTTGAGCTTCACCCGCAAGTCGGGCGAGCGCGATCAACTCTTTGGCTCCGTGACCTCGGCTGACATCGCGAGCGAGCTCGAGCACAAGGGCGTGCAGATTGATCGCCGCAAGATTCAGCTCGATGAGCCGCTGAAGCATGTCGGCGAGTTCAATGTGCCGGTGAAGTTGCACAAGGACGTAACCGTGCAGCTCAAAGTTGTCATCAACAAAGAAGCGTCGGCCGAAGCCGCTCCGGTGGAAGAAGCCGGCGCCGAAGCCTAGATCGCGCTTCTCGCGAACTAGGATTGACGGTCATGCGGGTCCGAATTCCCGCGCGGAAAATTTTTCCCGAAAGGCGAGGCACCGAGTGCCCCGACTTGTGCTTTTGTGTTGTTTGGTAGCCCCGATCCTACCCCGGCAACGAAAGTGCTGGAACACGCAGCGGAATCGCATTAGGATGTACCCACTCGTTTCCCCCTGTGCGTGAAAAAACGGCGTAACTGTCGTGTGACTGTTGTCGCGCGCCTTCGGGAAGCGACTGGTACTGAACGGCACGAGGACCATTATGGCGGACCAAGACTCTGAGCGCGGCTCTTTCTGGACATTTTTGCCGGGCATATCTAACGGGCGCAGCTGCGTTGATCACGGCAATCGGCGGGCTCGGCGGACTGGCAATCTGGCAGCACAACAAGTCCAGTCCCACTCCCGGCCCTTCGCCCGCACCGATCGTGAACCCGGTGGTGAAGCCCGATTATCCCAAAGGATCGCGGCAGTGGTGCGACCAGAAAGTTGCGGACTGGTCGGCCGAGATGGCCAATGGGACGGATGATGCCCGCTCCGCACGGCCTTCCGTGAGGGGGAATGCGGCAAGAAGTACGGTCTTCGCCTAGGCAAGCCTCAGGCGAAATAGCCAGGTAGCGGGCTGTATATCAAGCAGCGCGATCATTCAAATCCCAGCTCCCGCAGTTCGTCGTCCGTGAGAGGATCGAACACATCGGGGGCGGACCAGATTTGGCCCTTGGCAGGCCTGGAATGCGCTTTGTCTCCCCGCTCGGGATCGCGACCAGCTTCGCGACCGGTTTCTTGCCACGAGTGATGATGACCTCCGTACCTTTTTCAGCTTCTTTGATCAGCCGCGAGAGGTTGGTCTTCGCCTGATGTAACCGTGTAGCTCATTAGCTGAGTTTACTTAGACTAGACGCCATCAAGCCATCTCATAAATCGTTTTGTATCAGGGCACGGCTTCAGACGTGCCGCAACGGGTCAGCAACGACTTGGGCTTCAGCCCTGAGGGACCTGTTTTTGCAAGGGCTAAAGCCCTGCTTTTCCTGCGCTTCGTTCGGCACGACTAAAAGTCGTGCCCTGATGCACCTCAGAACGATTTATGAGGTGAGTTGATGAGTTCTAGCTAAGCCAGGCCCGTCAAGACCCGCAAGATCCTTGCCGGCGTGAACCGTTACGCTCCGGCCACGTATCTACTAACTGAGGCGTCTATAATGACCGCTCACGGTTTCCTCCCGCTCCCGTCTATGTAATTGCAGGCACTCGAATTGAGGCTTGCTAATTGCAGACCAGGTAGAAACCAGCATGCCGGCCGAAGCGGTAGCAGTTCCTCTCACGGTTGGCCCGGGGCTCCGTTCTTCCGTGGCGTGGCGGGAGGCGGACAAAACGTCCTCTACTCCCTCTGACCGAGGGTCCATGGTGGGGCAGGCCCAGAGCCGCATGAATGACACGGAGCTGATCCGGGAAGCACAACGGGGCAATCACGCCGCGTTCGAGGAACTCGTGCGTCAGTACGATGGCGCCGTGCTTCGCCTGGCCTATCACCTGACCCGCTCGGAGCAGGACGCCCAGGACATTTACCAGGAGGCGTTCCTCAAGGCCTACCGGAATATCGGCAATTTTCGTTTCGAGTGCTCGTTTTATACCTGGATCTACCGCATCGTGACCAATCTGTGCCTCGATCTTCTGCGCAAGCGGCAGGTGCGAAAAGAGGATTCGGGGGTGACCACCGACTCGGAAGGCGGTACTTACGACTTGCTCGACCAGGTCGCTGACCAGCGGTCGGGAGCCAGTCCGGAGCGCGACCTGATGCGGCGCGAGCTGGCGGCGAACATCGCCAAGGCCTTGAAGAAGCTGACCCCGCGCGAGCGCATGGTATTTGAGCTGAAGCACTACCAGGGTTTAAAGCTGCGCACGATCGGCGAAATTTTGAATACGACGGAAGAAACGGCGAAGAATACGCTGTTTCGCGGCACCCAGAAACTGCGCGCCGCACTGAAGAGCGTTCGCTAGGGCCGGGCATCGGGAAGAAGCAAGAGGCAGTCATTATGAATTGCGAATGGGTACAACAGAACACGGCGCTCTATCTATACGACGAGCTGGCTGACGACGCGCGCCACGAGTTGGAGCAGCACATCCGGCGCTGTCAGGACTGCGCGGCCGAGCTTGCCGCGCAGCAAGATTTCCAGGCACAGATGAACGCGCTACCGGTGGAAGAGCCGTCGGCGAGCTTTCTGGCTGCGGCGCGTATGCGCCTCCAGGAGGCGCTGGAGACCGCTCAGCAGAATCGCGCCTGGTACCATCGGCTCGCCTTCGATCCCATGGCATGGATGCGCCAGGTGCGTTTCTCGCCCGCGCTGGCCATGGTCATCTTCATCGTTGGCTTTGGCGGCGGCCTGGGCGCTATGTACAGCGTGAAGGGTCCGGCTACTGCAACCGCTCCTCCGGTAGAAGCTTCCATCGGCGGCATCACCTCCATCGAAAAAGAACCCGGCACCGATAATGTCAAAGTTCAATACGACAAGCGCATGCCCGCGTCGGTCCAAGGGTCGGCCTCCGACCCGAAGGTGCAGGACCTGTTGCTGTATGCCGCCAAGAGTAACGAGAATTCCGGGGTGCGTTTGAATTCCGTGGATGTACTCACCAGCAAAGCTGACGATCCCCGGGTACGCGAGACCCTGACCTATGCGCTGCGTTACGACAGTAATCCAGGCGTGCGCCTCATGGCGCTGGATGGACTGGGGTCCTACGTGAAGCAGGACATCCGCGTGCGCAATGCCGTGCTCGAATCCCTGCTGAACGACAGCAATTTGGGAGTGCGCAGCGGAGCCCTCCATGCGCTGGAACCGGTCCGCGCCGACAGCAGCGTGCGCATGGCCCTGCAACAGTTGTCGAAGGAAGATCCCAGCGAGTACATTCGCACCGAGTCCAAGCGCGTGCTGGCCTCGATGCCCAATATTTACTAGGCAGAAACGGTGTTTCAGATCTTCGTGCATTCGCTCCTGGAAAGAGGATTGGTTGAAGCAGGGTTGGCAATTTAGAGCGGCGATGAAAAAGGCGGGGCGCGAAGACTTCGGCGCACGGCGTGCCGCCAGTAGTCGCAAATGGACAGCGGCCGCCGCAATATTGGCGATGGCGGTTGCGATTCCCCTGTGGGCGCAACAATCGCGAGTTTACCGCGACGGTAATTCCTGGGTGGAAGAGATCACCGGGACATTGCCCGCTTCCCGCCAGGTTCGTATTACCACCGATCTGGGATCGGTGCAGGTGCAGGGGACTTCGCCAACCGTGACGTATGTCATTCGCAAACGCTCGCACGCCCCCAGCCAAGAAGCGGCGCGGCGCCAATTTGAGCAGATGCGTATTTCCGCGATCAAGAATGCGGAAGGCGCCTTCATCGAAGGCAGGCTGGCAAACCGGAACCTGAACCAATTCAGCGCTGAGTTTCTCGTGCAAATACCACGAAAATTAGAGATGGTGAAAGTGGAAACGCGAAGTGGTCGGCTCGACTTTAGTTCTATCGTTGCTACGGTTCTGGCCGCGACCGGCGGCGGTTCGGTGACGCTCGACGATCTGGACGGATCGGTGAAGATTACCAGCGGCGGTGGAAATGTCGAGGTCGGCCGTCTGGGCTCCGATTTCTTACTCACCAGTGGAGGAGGGGACGTCCACATTAAGAACGTTGCCGGGCAAACGCGCGTGAACATCGGTGGTGGCAGGGTGTTTGTCGGTTCCTCGAAGGGAGCCAGTATTCAAACTGGCGCGGGCAACATTGAGGTGCGCAAGTGCACCGGTGATCTGGGGGCAAGCTCCGGTGGGGGCAATCTCAATCTGGGCGACGTAAGCGGCGCGGTTCAAGCTGAAACTACCGGGGGAAGTGTGCGCCTGGACAGCGCCAGGGGACGGGTGCAGGTCACTACCGGTGGCGGCAGTGTCGAATTGCGCAATCTCAGTCAGGGTGCGCAGGTGGAAACGGGAGCGGGCGGGATTACGGCTGAGTTTGTGGGCAAGCGTGGCAGCTTCACCGATTCGTCGCTGCATACGGCAGCCGGGGACGTGGTTGTCTTTCTGCCAAAGGACTTGCCGGTCACGGTGCACGCCTCGTCTGACATGGCGACGGGGCATGGCATCGTTTCCGAGTTTCCCGGATTACGGATCACCAAGGAAGGCAGTAACTTCGCCCCCCGGTCCATGTACGCCGAAGGGGCATTGGATGGAGGCGGTCCAGCGTTGAAGGTCCGCACGATCATTGGACAGATCGATTTCCGGCAATCACGTTAAGGGTGGAAGTCATGCGCAAAATTACAATAGTTATGCACGGTCTGGTCTCAATCCTTCTGGCGTCTGCAATGGTGGCGCCGGCAGCGGCCGAGCCCGCCTCGGGTAATCCGGCGTGGCCGGATTCGCACGAGACCGCGTATCTCGGTGTGCACATTGACCAGGTCACCCCGCAGCAGGCCTCCGCGCTGAAATTAGCCAACTCCAACGGCGCGGTCATTACCGATCTCGACCGGGATGGTCCCGCATGCAAGGCGGGATTGAAAGAGAATGATGTCATCGTAGGGTTAAACGGTTCGAAGATAGAATCTCCGGAACAATTGGGGAACATGATCCACGTGACTCGCCCCGGCAAGACAGTGACGTTGACCGTAGTCCGCAGCGGTGAGACGAAAGACGTCAAAGTGACTCTCGGAAGCTGGCCGCAAGTTACGCCTCATGCGCGGAGCTTCGTAGCCGGAGGCCCACGGTGGACCGGCCCGGTAGTGGCTCCCGGCGTGATCAATGGTATGGAGATCCCATCCGTTACCGTCCTTTCTTCGCGCCACGGTTTGATGGTGGAAAGCCTTTGTCCGCAATTGGCCGACTTCTTCAATGTGCCAGCAGGAAGAGGCGTTCTAGTGCGGTCCGTAGAAAAAGGCAGTCCCGCCGACGCGGCTGGCCTGAAGGCCGGCGACGTGATCGTCAAGCTGAACAACGAAACCGTGCACGACATGGCCGACTGGCGGCGCGCTATGCGGGTCCAGGCAGGCCAGATATCCGTCACCGTGGTCCGCGACAAACGCGAGCAGACGGTCGTAATGCATCTTCCGCCCGCAGGAGATTCCTCAAGAATGCGTGGCCAGGACTGGGGAGATGTTGAAGAGCAGATGCAAGCTTTAGGGCAGGAAATGGAGAAGTTGCGTCCCCAGCTTGAGGCCAGCCAGAAGGAAATGCTGGCGGCATTGCAGCCCAGCGAGGAAGAGCTGCAACAGATGCGCCGCGAAATTGAAAAGTCGATGAAGATAAAGCAAAAAGACATGGAAAAGATGGCTCGCAAAATCGAAAAGTCTGCGAAGCCAACGCAAGAGCAGATCGAGAAGATGACCCGCGAGATCGCGAAGTCCGCGCGGCCGACCCAGGAAGAGCTGGATCGGATGCGGCATGACATCCAAGAGTCGATGAAGAGCTGGACGCCGCAGCTCCAGCAGGAAATGCAGGAATTCCAGAAACAGATGGAGCAGCAGAAGCTCGACCTGCAGCAGATGCTGAAGGGCTTCGGGGCCGAGCACGAATTCTAACAGGCTGCCGAAAAAGTCCGTCTCACCTTGTGGAAATTCCGGAGTGGCGCAGGCACCGCACACGAGTGCCCCCCAAGAAAACCGCATTACCGTTTGCGGCTCTCCGCAGTTGGGCCATCGCGCCGCCACTTTCGATCAAGCCACTCGACAATACCGTAGAGGACAAGGCACACCCAGAGGTTCACTACCAGCCCGAGGTCAATCCGAAAAGGTTGATGACGGCCCGCCAACGGCAGGTGTGGCATCAGGATGAAGAAGTAGAGCAGGCTGCCCACGACTACGGCAACCAACTGCTTGAGAAGTCTTCGAAGCACGCATTTATTGGACACCCGCAAAGGCGCATTTGATGCCAGAAAAGTACGAATCGCTCTTCGCCTTTCGCTATTACGTTGCGAGCCCGAAACCACAAGGTAGCGCCAAACCCGATCGAGATCGCCTTACATTTGCAAAGGTGGAAAGCTTATTGGCCCGAAGCGAAAAGCGAAAAGCGAAAAGCGAAGAGCGAAGAGCGAATGGCGACGCAGACGGCTGAGAGCTGATAGCTGATGGCTGCTTCATTTACCATCCTTCTGTGCTCGACCTCGCCACCAACGTGCAGTTCGTCAAAGGCATTGGACCAAAGTTCGCCCAAATTCTGCTGGAGAAGGGCATCAGCACCGTCGAGGACCTGCTTTACTATTTACCCTTCCGCTACGAAGACCGGCTCAATCCCCGCGGCATTGGCGAGCTGCGCGCCGGCGAGATGGCCAGCATTATCGCCGAAGTGCGCACCTTCGGATTGTTCCGCACGCGCCGCATGCCCATCTTCGAGATGACCGTCGGTCAGGGCCGTGACACGCTGAAGTGCGTGTGGTTCAACGCCACCTACCTGCAAGACAAGTTTCGCGCCGGCATGCTGCTGGCGCTGTACGGCAAGGTGGAAGCGGGAGACCGTGGAGGCCACCGCTTCGAAATTATCCAGCCTCAGTTCGAGGTTTTGCACGATCCGACTGCCCACGGCAACGGCACTGGCGACGAACCCAAGTGGCAATCGCTCGAGGTCGGTCGCATCGTCCCCATTTACGAAGCTGCCGGCAATGGCCGTCTTACCGCGCGCTGGTTCCGGCGCGTGATCCACGCCATGCTGGAGGGCCTTGACCGGGACCCACCCGACGCGATCCCCGCTGCGGTCCGTGGGCACATGGGCCTGACCGATCGCCGTCGCGCTTTCTGGCAAGCCCACTGGCCGGAGGTCGGTGAGAGCCTGGCGAATTTGCAGGCGGCGCGCACTCCGGCGCACATCCGTCTCATCTTCGAAGAACTTTTCTTCCTCGAACTCGGGCTGGAACTGAAGCGCCGGAAGATGCGCGCCCAGACGGGAATTGCATTTCAGATTAGCGATAGCGTACGCGCCGCCGTAAAGCGAATTCTGCCGTTCCATCCGACGGCGGCGCAGAAACGCGTGCTGAAAGAGATTGCCAACGACATGGCCGAGCCCGCTCCCATGCGGCGTTTGCTGCAAGGCGATGTCGGCTCCGGCAAGACCATCGTTGCGTTGGAAGCTGCTGTCATCGCGATGGAGAACGGCTACCAGGCCGCGCTGATGGCGCCCACCGAAATTCTGGCCACGCAGCATTACCTCTCCGCACGGCGCATTCTCGAGCCCGCCGGCTATCGCATTGTGCTGCTCACCGGCTCGCAGGAGTCCGGTCGCAAGAAGCAGGCGCGCCATCACATCGCGCAGGGCAACGCGCAACTGGTGATCGGCACCCATGCGCTCATCCAGGAGACTGTCGAGTTCGACAAGTTGGGGCTGGTGATCGTGGACGAGCAGCATCGCTTCGGTGTGCTGCAACGCTTCCGCCTGATGAAGAAGACGAACGAAGCTGAGCCCGACGTGCTGGTGATGACGGCAACGCCCATTCCGCGCACCCTCGCGCTCACCCTGTACGGCGATCTCGACACCAGCATCCTCGACGAGCTTCCACCCGGACGCACGCCCATCACAACGCGGCGGGTCGGCGATGAGCGCTCGGAGGAAGTCTGGGAGTTCGTGCGCAAACAAGTCGCTGCGGGACGGCAAGCTTACATCGTGTATCCCGTGATCGAAGAAGGCGCGATGGAAGGCGAACTAAAGGCTGCCATCAAGATGTACGGGCAGCTTCGCAAGCGCGAATTTGCCAGCCTGCGCGTCGGCCTGTTGCACGGGCGCTTGAGCGCCGAGGAAAAAGATGCAACCATGGCCAGCTTTCAACGCGGCGAAATTGATGTGCTCGTGTCGACTACGGTCGTCGAGGTGGGCGTGGATGTGGCTAACGCCAACCTCATGGTCGTGGAGCACGCCGAGCGTTTCGGTCTCTCGCAACTGCATCAACTGCGCGGGCGCATCGGACGCGGCAGCGCGAAGTCGTATTGCGTGCTGATGACCGGCGGCAAAGTTTCGGTGGAAGCCGAGCAGCGGCTCGAAGCCATGGTGCGCACCCAGAATGGATTCGAGATTGCCGAACTCGATTTGCAGCAGCGCGGCCCCGGCGAGTTCTTCGGCACGCGTCAAGCGGGGATGCCGAACTTTCGCGTGGCCAATCTGCTGCGCGACGGCGAGCTTCTGGAGGCCGCGCGCCGCGAGGCGAAATATGTGCTCGCGGGCCCCAACCCCGATCTGACCAAAGACGAGATCGCCCGCGCCGTGCAGCATCTGCGCGGACACTGGAACCGGAGGTATGGGCTGGTGGAGGTGGGTTGAAGGCAGTTGTCAGTAGTCAGTAGCCAGTTGTCAGTGAAAATCACCACACACTTCAACTCTTATTCCGCGCGAGGCTGTCGCTGGAACCGCTTTAACGCAGGCTGATTCCTTTGGGGAGATGCTTCGGATCGTAAAGAAAGTCGACCAGTCCGTCGCGGTAATCGATCTTGACTTGCAGGATTCGCAGCATCTCGAAACCCAGGATACCCGATATCTCGGTGCCCATCCTTTTACTGATCGCAGATAGATCCAGCGTCACAATGTCTTGGTTCTCCTGCGAGTAGTGGCCGAACTGAAGCGTAGCTTTGTCGGCGCGGTAGACGTTAGCCACCGGGCCGCTCAGTCCTTTCACTTGCATGCGGGAATCCGCTCTGACCTTGGTTACCTCGCGAGCCGCCCTGGTAGAGAGAATGTTGGTGAACGAGCCGGTGTCGATCATAAACAGCATGGACTTGGAATTATCCACCAGCGTGGGAATCAGCAGCACATGGCCAAAGCGGAAGACCTTGGTCCAGCGGGCCATCTCGGGAGCAACATAGGCATCCTTCGGCAGGTGCGGGTTTGCAGCCAAGTTTGCCTGTTTCGTCTGGTTGGGCGTGGGCGCTGTCCTCTGTTCTCCTCCGTTCTCCACCGTGTCCTCCGGGGTAGCACGGGTCTCGCCAGCACTGTTCAGGGCCGTTGGGGCGGCGGCCTCATCCGGACGTTTCGGCAGTGGCGACAGTCTGAGCTTCTGCCCGGGAATGTCGATATCGATTAAATACGCGCCAAAGACATCGGTACCAATCAGACCATCGTTCTGACCGGGCCCCGCCGCATCGACGACGCGCACCACGCAGTCTTCAAATTCGAGTTCGCCGATGCGAATATGACCGGCGACGGCGACGTACCCACTTTGTTGGCCCGTGTCACCGAGGCCGCCAATGCGCTGTTCGGCGATGCGGGTGAGCCCAGCTTTCTCCGCCGCATCGCTGCGGACCAGGATTCCGCTAGTGCCGGTATCCAGCGCCAGGCGATTGCCGTGGCCGTTGAGTTTCACTTCGAGACCTGAAGCGCCGAGGCGGAATGTGCTGGAGGGCAACACCAGCAGCTTGGTATTGGTTTGCGCGACTTTGCTAACCAGCCGGCAGGGATGCGCTGGCTTACCAACCGTGGCGTTGAGGAAGTCGAGATAGCGACGCAGCAAAGCCGTTTCTTCCGGGTCCTCAACACGTCCACGGGCGAGATAGGCTTCAATCGCCGTGATCCGCTCACGCGGGGGCAGCATCCCCAGCCACATGCGCTGCATATCTGGGCTGTCGGGCGCCATCTGGTGCGCCCGGTCCAGTTGATCGAAGGCGCGGCGGTAGAGGGAGTAGGCGCGGTACACGCGGGCCACACCGATATAAGGAGCCGGGTCTTTGGGGTTTAAATCCTCCGCCTTCAGATACGACCTTTCCGCCTCCGGCATTTCTCCAAGCCGGAATTGCACATCGCCCATCGCCGTCACCAGCGGGGCAGAATTTGGCTCCAAGGTGAGCGCCCTGATGGCGGCGGCTTGGGCTTCATCAATTTCTTGCGCGCGCAACCAAGAGTGGATCAATCCAACCTGTGCCGGCACATTTTTCGGATCTGCCTTTACGATGGCTTGAAACTTTGCCGCCGCCTCCGCAAACCTGCCCGATCGGTAGAGCATGTCAGCGTTGCTCATATCGGAATTCTGCGAGGCCGGCCCAGGGTTTTCGGTGAAGCTATGAATCGGCAGCCCTAGCATCGAAGAAACAACCACAGCGGCGAGAAAACGTCGGGTCATTGGAGAAGGTCCTGAGGTTAAGCAGCGTAACACGAAGCCAGGGTGCGGCGAAGCTCTTCCATGACCTGCCAAGTCGAAAATCAATCTTAAGTTCCGAGGGTTTGAATATGACCTACGTCACTCTGCGCCGGTCAGCCGTAATTAAGTCATTGCAAGTTGCCCAATCCGCTCTACAATATCAGCCAATGTGAGAAATGAGGCCATCCTCACATTACAGTTGCCAATGCGAGCATTCGTGGTGGTAACCGAAAGCTGGTTCGGCTTCGGAATTTTATTTATCCAAAAATTAAGGAGATCATGTTTCTATGAAGCGTTACTTGATAATGTTGGCGGCAGTCACACTGGTGTCGAGCATGGCATGGGCTCAGGATGGAACTGCTCTCTACAAAGCGAAATGTGCTATGTGCCACGGTGCGATGGGTGAAGGAAAAGTCGGGCCGTCGCTGCAGAAGACCGCCTTGACTCAGCCGCAAATCACTGACTTACTTACCAAGGGCGCAGCCGGGAAAAAAGCGCCGCACACCAAAGCAGTTGCCGGCTTGACGGCCGACCAGGCGGGCGAAGTCTCCGCTTATGTGGCGACCCTCAAGAAGTAAGTTTGCTGATGGGAGCAGGTATTAGAAGCCGACCCTTTCCGGTCGGCTTCTTCGTTAAGCGCAGTTTCCAACCCGCACCTCAGAAAGTCGCTCGCACCCCGATTTGCGCCGCGAACGGAATACCCACCGTGGTTCCGGGACCAAAGAAATCGCCCAGCCCGCCCGCGGGCACCAGAAGCTGGTTGGGGTTGGTAATAGGCACGCTGCACGCCGGAGTCGGGCACAGATGCGTTGCGTTGAAGAGATTGTCCACGGGCGTCGGCAGCGCGGAGATGTCGGTGACGTAGTTCGCGCCGGGATTGTTGCGGTTGAACAGATTGAAGAATTCGACAAATGGCGTGATCTGCCAGCGCTCCCTGGCTTTGAACGGGCGGCTGACCCGCAGGTCAACCTGGACGTATGGGGTTCCGCGGAGTTGGTCCATTGTGGTCTGGACCCCGTTAACTACGGCGCGGTCATTGGTGGGATCGCCCAACCCGTTCACGTCCACCGGCGTCGTGAGTGTAAGAGGACGGGCGGTCTCGGCCTGAATGATCGTCGACACTTGAAAACCACCGGGCACATACACGATGCCCGCGAGCGTGAAGCGGCTGATGACGTCTTCCCCCGACGGACCGTAATCGCCCGGACCAAACGGATTTAGCGGATTGCAGACCCCATTCACGTAGTCCGCGAGCTCGCCGAGGATGCAGCCCCAGGTCTTCGCGCTCGACAACACGTAGTTCGCCGTGAGGTTGAAGCGCCGGCTGACGTTGCCTTGCAGACGCAGCATCATGGCATTGTAGCTCGAGGTGTTGTCCGCTTTGAAGACGGACAGATTGGGCACATTGGCCATCTGGCTGCCGGGGTCTTGCGGGAACAGCGGCGAGAAGAGCGTGGTGCCTGCCGTGTATTCATAGCGCCGGTAGCCATGGACGCCCTGCTCGTGGACGTAGTCGGCGCTGAGCGTCCAGTTCTTGTGCCATAGGTACTGGATGCCGCCGCTGACAGTCAGCGAGTAAGGCGTGTGATAGTGAGGATCGATTACGACTCCGGCGCCACCATTTGCTGCACCCGGTAGGCATCCTGGATCGCCCGGCGTGTTGCAGGGCAGAAACGCAGACGGAGTATTCACCGCCTGGAACGCCGTCGCCCAGCCGCCCTGTGCGAGATCGTTGTAATAAAGGCCGATGCCGGCGCGAATGACCAGGTCTTCGATCTGATCGGGCGAGTAGGCGATCCCCAGGCGCGGTGCGAACGCCTTGCGGTAATCATGAGGCACGCCCGTGGGCAGCGGCAGTTGTAGTCCACGGATGGTCTGCACGCCAGGATTCAGTGCCTGGCTTACTCCTGAAGCTTGGAACAATCCGAAGGTCGTGTCGTAACGAAGACCATAGTTGACGGTCACCTGCGGCGTCACGCGCCACGAGTCCATGGCGTAGAACCCGAGCCTCTGCACGTTCTGGGAAAAATTGCCATACCCGGGTGGAGTGAAAGTGGTCTGGCAGTTGGTGCCGTCGAAGGGCGGCAGGCAGTTCAACTCTGCCGTGAGCTGTCCAGGATTAGTCAGGTAGAAAGTCGGGTTCTCGGTGAGAACGTACAAGGTTTCCGCCTGGCTCGGGAAAGCGCCACTCAGGACTGGTTCATGAATGAAGTCAATGCCGAACTTGGGAGCGTGCCTGCCGACCGAGCCGCTCACATCGTAACGGAGCTGATATTTTTCCTGGTTGCGGACCACGGGGAACGCGGTAATCGCGGTCACGAACTGGTTGTCGCCGTAGGTTTCGAAACCGGAGATAGTCTTGGAGGTGGAACTGAATGGAAACGCCAGCGCAAAGCCGAGGTATCCATTACGCGCCGCGGTACCATGCAGGTAGCTGGTGCCAAAAGTGAAGTTACCCACCCACGACGGGCTGAAGGTAAAGGTATTGCTGACGACGCCATTCTGATAATTGGAGTGCGTGGTGGCGCCGGTGGAAGGCAAGGTCGCCTGCTGTATCAAGGCGTTGTTAGTGGTGGAGTTGTCGAAGGCATAACGGACGAACCACTGCGAACGCTGTGATTGCGACCAGTCGAAGCGCAGCATGCCCAGGTAAGACACGAACGGGACACGAGCGTACGGGGGCACCCCGATCGAAGTTGTGTTGGGAATCAATCCTGCTTGCGCCAGCTGTGACAGGGCGTTGAACTGCGTCAGGCTGTCAGGGCTGTAATTGATGCTGGCGTGCTCGTTCACCATCTCGAATCCGGAAAATACCCAGAGCTTGTCCTTCACCACCGGCCCACCGATGGTGCCGACATAGTTCTGCCGTGAAAACGGCTGCTTCGGCTCGGGCGCTGGGTTTTCGATCGGAAAGCGGGCGTTCAGTGCGTCCGCGCGCTCATAAAAGGCGAGGTCGCCATGCCAGTTATTGGTGCCGCTCATGGTGCTGATGACCACGGAACCCGCTGTCGTACGGCCGATGTCGGCATTTTGCTGCGAGGTCTGCACGGCAAACTCGCGAATCACGTCGGGAGAAAAGTTTTGCAGGAAGCCGCCGATGTAGTCATCCGTGTTGTCGGCGCCGTCCACCGTGAGCTGGTTGTTCAGTCCGGAGCTCCCGCCCGTGGACACTGCGGTGATGCGCGCCTTGGTGGGATCGGAAGGCTCGACCGGCTCCGTGCCCGCCACCATGTAGGCAATGTTGGCGAAGCTGCGCGCCGCCAGAGGAATGGTCTCCAGGTCCTTGCCAGTGACTACTCCTCCATTCACGGCATCCGTGGTATCGAGCACCTCGGTGGTGATGGAGGAAGCTTCCGCCTTCACATTGACCGTCTGCTGCACAGCCTGCGGTCGCAGCGTCACCAGGACGTCGCGGACGTTACTCACCTGCACGGTCACGTCGGAGCTGGCCTCGGCAAATCCCTTCGCATTGACGGCTACGCGGTAGGTTCCCGGCAGCAAGTCGGGAAATCGGAATTGTCCGCGGCTGTCGGTCGTGGCCTGACGTGCAACGCTGGAGGCGTTATCGGTCACCACGACGTTGGCGGACTTAATGCGTGCTCCGCTGGCGTCCTGCACTTCGCCGAGCAGCGAACCCGTTGCATTCTGCGCCCGCAGTGCGAACGGAAGCAGTGTAAAAACACAGATTGTTAGCAGAGCGCTTCTGAAAAACCGTCCATTCATTTTTGGCAGCATCATCAACTTTCCTGTACTGCACGGAACATTCGTTCCGGCGCGGTTTGGTTGGGTAAAGATTTGAATTTCCAAGGCTACTCTGACGATGTAGCTACTACCATTGGTAGTAGTTAGCAGCAGATCTAATCCTGCGCACCGCACTCGAGGAGCTTTGGCTGCTCGCAGGGTAGTGCCTCAGTTTGCATTGTTCGGGTAGAGCGGGCCTTCAGGGATTGTGTCCCAACCTCGCATGGAGTTGTCACAGTTGGAAGGAAGCACACAAAACCAGCCCCGAAGGGGCGAAAGAGCTTAACCCAGCGCTTTAGCGCTGGGTAAAGTGGGAAATAAGACCGAGTCCCGTAGGGACGACAGGTGGTTGCAACGCAGTCCCTGGAGGCCCGCTCTACCCTGCAACTGTTACATATAAGGTCTAGACTGAAACCCTATCGACGGCCAGCGGCGCTTGACAGGCGTGGCCACGATTAGTAACTTTTATCGGGTAGTAAGTTTTGTCAGCCAGGGCCCTGGCATCGATTTACCGGCTGTTGGTTCAGAGGACGGTTTTATTGGCCGCCGAGTCACCGAGTTGTTACGGTCTGCAACCAGGGCCAACCGGGAAACGTCTTAGTACTCGCTCTCCGTAGCTCGTGACTAGCGGCCTCGATCCGTCACCAACCCTTTTAGCTATCAACTTTGGAGGAGACAAATGCCTAAAGAGCGCGTAGTGAAACCGGGCGAGGTTACGCAGCGGGTCGGAGTAGAAGTGATTCGCGCGCGGGGCGTCGACGTGGAGAAACTAATTCGAATGCTGATCGCCAATGCGGCGGCAGAATTCGCAAGCACCTACTACTACTACACCATCCTGCGCATGCACCTGGCAGGGCACGAGGATTACAAGGAGATCTGCGAGGACGCGCGGTTGGAGGACCGGGCGCATTTCGAGCTGATCGTACCGCGCATCTACGAACTGGGTGGCGACTTGCCCAACGATTTGCCGGCGTTTCACGACCAAGCCGGCTGCCGGGCCGCTAAGTTGCCGGACCCGCCAACGGCGGTGAATATTTTGACTCTCCTGCTGGAGTCAGAACGCTGTGCGATTCGTAGCTGGATCGCGATCTGCGATATGACCTTCGGCAAGGACCCGCGCACCTACGATATGGCGGCGCGCATCCTGAACGAAGAGATCGAACACGAGGCGTGGTTCATCGAGTTACTGGCCTTCGAGCGCGATGGAAAATCGGTCCCCAGCGGCCACTTCCGCCGCGGCGAGCCCGGCCACGCTCCCTACAGCAAGAACGCTTCGTTCTATATCGGAAGTTAGGCACACCAACCTCGCAACCCTCAGATGCTGCCCGGTGAAGAGCCGGGCAGCGCTGCATGAAGCGCCTTCGTGAACCACGACACCAATCCGCCGAAGTTTTTCAACATTACGCTGCTGACACCGCAGGAAGAGCGTTCCATTCGGGTGGCAAATGATCAGCACATCTGGGATGCGGCGTTCGAACAAGGAATCGAACTGCCCGCGCTTTGTCATCAGGGTTGGTGCCTGACCTGCGCGGGCCGGATCGAAGGACCCGGCGAGGTCAACCAAGCCGATTCCCTGGCTTTTTTTCCTCAGGACCGCGAGGCGGGATTTGCGCTGTTGTGTACTGGAAGACCGCGCTCGGACTTGACGATCCGCACTCATCAGGCAGTTGAAATGCGAAAGCACCGGCTGAAGAACGGTCTGCCTTCGCCGTACTCGCAAGGCCTGAAACCGTGAGGCCCCAGGAGAGGGGGGTTCCAATACGATTTCAAAGTTCCTATAGCCTGCAAACAAGGGGTAGAGCGGCGCTTTACCTGGATTATTCATGAGCCACGTAGTTTTTTGGGTGTCATCCCGAGCAACGAGCGCAGCGCGGAGTCGAGGGACCCCTTTGGCCGCCAGCAATCTCAAATTTGTCGCTGCGCCACGCGGCCACACTGTGATTTCCTGCAGCTATAGGGGTCCTTCGACTCCGCGCTCGCCCGACCCGCAAAAGAGGCGGGTCGGAAAGTCTTTGCGGGCGCTCGCTCAGGATGACACTTCAACGTTCATGAATAATCCAGGTTTAGCGCCGCGTCCGCCGTGAACAAAACCATAGCCGCGACCCCGGCGAGGTGCTTCGGGTGCTGGCTGATTTGCAAGAATCGATTCCTTCCTGACCTTTTGAAGTCCGGACACCTCTGCCCGTCCGTCACCGACCCCTATGATGTGCGTCACAGCACACATGGTTAACGGCAAATCACAATGGGAGTTATTGCACCCGGAGGTGAGCGCATGGCAACCACTGTGCCGAAAGTGCGATCCGAGACCCTGCGTACGCTGCCCGACGACAACGTTCGCCAGATTCTGTGGCATTTTGCCGACCGTTATGACCTGCAGATGCTGGTGCAGTCTGCGCGCGAGGTGGCGCGCGGGCCGGTGGCGCGTCTGGTGTCCGAAGGGTCCCGCGGCACCCACGAGTGGACCAGCAAGAAAGCCAAGTTACTCGAAGCTTTCGATCAGTCCGGAATCACGGCCGTCTTCATGGACCCCGAGCACGGCGGCTACCTGGTTGGGCCCAAGAATCTTGCGCTGGCCCTGATCGCCTTTGAGCTGGCCTGGGTGGACGCCGGCGCCGCCACTTGCAGCCTGGCGGGATGCCTGGCCCTGGCGCCAATTCACGAGCGTGGCACGCCGGAACAGCGCGCGCATTACATGGCGCTGGCCGCTCCTCCCGCACCCGGGGAAGATCGCCATACCTATCGCGGGGCCTTCTGTCTCACCGAGCCGATTCCCTATGTTGGCGTGGATACCGGCATGTTGAGCGGCAAAGTTCGCGTCACGGAATGGGCGGACGGCCAGGAGCCACTGCTGCACGTGGAGAAGCGCGGCCGCTTCATCACCAACATGGGCTTTGCCAACTTCGTTACCGCTGCGGTCGATTCCGGGGACGAACGCATCAAGGGCTCCTGCATGGTGATTATCGAGGAAAGCGATCCGGGCGTGTTCGACCGCGGTACCCCGACGCGCAAACTTGTGCACCAGCTCTCCTCCACCTGCGATCCCATCTTCAACGTGCACGTGCCGGCCAGCCGCATCGTCGGCGGATACACCATCAAAAATGGCACCATCATTCCCAACTACAGCCACAGCGAGGTCATCGAAGCCGTCTTCAAACGCACCCGTGTCACCGTCGCGTTGATGACCTCGGCCAAACTACTGTCCGCCATCGAGCCGATCATCCGTTATCAGCGCGGGCGATTTCGTGGCTCCGAGCAGGCCAAGCCGGGCATGCTTCGCTACGAACTGGGCTTGCAGCAGCGCCAGGATGCTCTGCACAGGCTGGCCAACCTGTGGGCGATTGGCGAAGCGGGTGCTGCGCTGGGATTTGTCGCGGCGCGATTGTACGACGAACTCGATCCCCTGGAGCGCGAGAAAGACGCGATCCTGGCGACTAAAGGAATTCGCGGCGGCAAGGCGGAGTTGAAGTTTTTCCGCGACGTGAATCAATCGGCGCTGGAACTCTTGCGCCTTGAGGCGACCGCGGAGGAGAAGCGCAACGGTGAGGTGTATGACACGCTGAAAAATGACCGGCTCGTCGAGTTTGCCTTGAAGGATGCGGTGGCGAACGTGCTCTGTCCCGCAGCCAAGCTGTGGAACACCGGCACTGGCGCAAACTCGATGCGCGAAGCACTAAGCCTGATGGGCGGCTACGGAATCACCGAAGACTGTCCCGGCTTCCTGGCTTACAAGTGGATGGACTCGCAACTGGAAGCTACGTACGAGGGCCCCGAAGCGGTGCAGCGTCGCAATCTCAGCGTCACCATGACCAATGAGTTGTTCCTCGCCCAGTACCAGCAGTGGATCGCCGAAATGCGCCGGGTTGCGGAGCACCGCCCGGGCACGGGTGCATGCACTCTCGCGACTGCCATGCAGTTGTGGCTGTGGACTTATCGCCATCTAAGGGTCACGACCGACGCTTACGGCGGAGCGCTGTATCAGAGCGCTCGACAAGGCGTGACCTTTCCGCTGGCCGATGCGCTGGGCTGGTTGCTGGCTACGCGCCAGCAGACGCTGGACCTGATCGAACTGGAAACCAAAGGCCCCGAGAACCCAGTGCTGGCTGAAGGATTGGCCAGTACTGTCAGTTTCTTGACTGACCTTTGCCACATACAGGCAGCGCGTGCCGCAGGGGAAGCGGGCCGCATCTGCGCCGAGCTGGTCTTTGGATACAACCGGCATCCGGCATGGGACGACGAAGGTTACAAAGGCTGCTATCGGAGCGACGAATTAGACTCGCTGGAAGGTCTGATTCCGGGCATTGCGTCGTGTGCGACGGATGTTGTCGGCACGGATGGAAGCCATCCCGTGAAAGCGGGCCCGTGCGCCTCATGCCAGGGTCTGGAAGGATTTCAACGCTTGCGCTCCAAGTTGGATGGCTGCCTGACCGGTGCGCAGCTCGCGAAGGATCGGCTTGCCGAGGCTCTGTCGAAGGTGATGATTCCGGAAGCGCTGGATTACCCGCGGTAGACGATTCAAGGATTAGGGTATCGGCGTGCATGGGAAGTGCGGGCCTTCAGGGGGATTATCCATGAGCACACGTACTTTTGGGTGTCATCCTGAGTGACGAGCGCAGCGAGGAGTCGAAGGAACCCTTTAGTCGCCCAGCAATTTCGGACATATTGCTGTGCTAGGCGTCCAAACTTTGATTTCTTGCAGGAATAGGGGTCCTTCGACTCGCTACGCTCGCTCAGGATGACAGCATTAGGGTTTATTGCCGCTGACCCGAGCTGGCAGGGTTCATCCACTCTGCACCCGCTCAGACGAACGAAGCGTTGAGGACATTACTTGAGCACTGCTGAACAACTCGACATCGAGCGTGCGACCATCGACGTTGACATTGCCTGCGTCGGCTTTGGGCCTGCCACGGGCGGTTTCCTGACGACGCTTTCACGCCAACTGCTCAACCAGGATGGCAGTCCGGCCATCGAGAGCAAGGCCGCGCCGGGCCTGCCGCTGCAGGTCATCTGCTATGAGCGCGCTGACGACATTGGCTTCGGTGTCTCCGGAGTTGTCACACGCGCGCGCGGCATTCGGGCCAGCTTTCCTGATCTGGATCCCGCACAAATTCCCATGGCCGCTCCGGTTGTGAACGAGAAGGTGGTGTACCTGCTCGATCCGGTCGGCGCCAGCCGGCGCTCTCGCGTCCTGCGAGCCGGTGATCGCTGCCTGCGGGCGCTCGGCAAGATTCTAGGCGTGACTCACGATGCACTCGAACTGCCGTATACGCCGAGTTTCCTCCACAAGAAAGATGGGCTTGTACTTTCCATCGGCCAGTTTAACCAGTGGGTAGGCTCGCAATTGATGTCGAGCGGCGCGGTGCAAATCTGGCCGGGGATGCCGGTGGACCAGGCGCTTATCGAGGACGGTAAGGTCCTGGGTGTGCGCTTGCTCGATCAGGGTGTCGATCGCCAGGGAAACCCGGAGCCCGGCTTTACCGCCGGGATGGATATACGCGCGGCACTCACGGTCGTCGGAGATGGCCCTGTCGGAGCGATCAGTCATGACCTCGACAACCGCCTCGGAACTCCCCCGGGCAACGAAGTCCGCGAGTGGGCGTTAGGCATGAAGTTCGTCATCGAACTTCGGCCCGACGTTGATCTCGAACCTGGGACGGTCTTCCACACCTTTGGCTTTCCCGAACCGGAGATCTTTGGCTTCTTCTATGTTCATCCCGGCGGCGTGGCGTCGGTCGGCATCTTTGTTCCGTCGTGGTTCGATTGCCCGACGCGCACCGCGTACCGCTACCTACAGCATTACATTCAGCACCCTTATCTCTGGCGTTACCTCGAAGGCGGCAAGCTACGCTCGTGGGGAGCCAAGTCTTTGCAAGAATCGGGCAAGCGCGGCGAGCCTTATCTAGTGGGCGACGGTTACGCTCGGATTGGTGAATCCTCAGGCAGTACAAATGTGCTCACGGGTTCGGGCGTGGACGAGGCATGGACATCCGGCGTGCAACTCGCTGAAGGCGTGCTGGAGCTGTTGCAAGCCGGCAAGCCTTTTACCCGCGAAAACCTGGCTCAGGCTTACGAAGCCCGGCGGAGAGTAAGTTGGCTGGAACAGGAGGCCCGCATTGCGGAGAAGTCGCGTGACGGCTTCCAGCGCGGCGTAGTCACAGGACTGATCGGGATGGCCGTGACGGCATTTACAAAAGGCCGGCTCTCGTTAGGCAGCCACCCTTCCAAACCGTGCGAACGGATCGTGTCGCCGGAGCAGTTTTATCGAGGAAAGCTCAAGCTGCGGGAGATCGAAAGTATCCAGCATCAGTGCAACGTCGGCGGCACGTCGCTCCATGATTCCCTGATGGACGCGTGCGGCTGGCCCGCGATCGCTCACGATGGTTCGCTGCTGGTATCGCATCAGGACGTGCTGCTGATGGGCGGGAAAGTCCAGGCTCCCGCGGGATACGCCGACCACGTTCGCTTTCGCGACCTCGAAGTGTGCGACCGCTGCGGAACCAAGCTGTGTGTGGAGATGTGCTCGGGACAAGCGATTACCCGAAGCATGGAAGGACCTCCTAATTTCGACCGCGAGAAGTGCGTGTTCTGCGGTGCCTGTATGTGGAATTGTCCAGAGAGCGTCGAGGGGCAACCCAACTTGCAATTCCGGGCTGGCGCGGGCGGGCTGCATTCGGCGGAAAACTAGAGCAGTTTCAATCCTTGTTGTGTATAGGGTGGAGCACCGCTTCAACTGGATTATTGATCTGTTTCGATAGCTGCAGGCAGGAAGCTTTGAAGGGACACGGCTTCAGCCGTGTCGTTACGTGGGCGTGGAGAGTTGGGCTTCAGCCCCTGAGGGAACTCGCACTTCGTCTCAACAGCGAAGTCCCTCAGTGGCTAAAGCCGCCCATCAATGACAGCAACTTACGGCACGGCTGAAGCCGTGCCCTTTCAAATCACATCCGCGCGGAGTTTTCCGCAGCTTGTAAAGCCGTGCCCTTTCAAAGCTACCGAAACAGATGAATAATCCGGATTCACTGGAAAAACTAAAGATGACAAATCCATATCACGTTGTAGTTTGCGCCAGTGTCGTTCCCGATCCGTTGCAGACGTTGGAACCTGTCACCGGACCATCCGGGCCGGCGCTGAAGAACGAGATGATGTTGCCCGCGATCCTCGACCCCTGGGCAGCGCACGCGCTGTACGAAGGCGCCAACCTGGTAAAGCAGATCACCGGCAGCAAGTTGTGGCTGGTCAGCATGGCGCCCAAGGCCAAGCTGCAGCAAGTCATGATGACGGTCGCGCAGAAAGTTCCGCTGCAACTCGTTGCCGTGGACGGCCCATCCAGCGGCTTCGCCGATGCTCATCAGACGGCAGGCGCACTGGCAGCGGCCATTCGCAGCATCGCAGGCATTGATCTATCCCGGCTGCTCTTGTTTGGAGGATGGGAATCCGCCAGCCGTAGCGCGGGCGTGACCTTGCAGCTCATCGGCGAAGAACTCGGGATTGTCGACCAGTTTCAAGGCGTCGACGCAATAACTCCGCAGGAAGACGGCTCTTTTGAAGTGCTGGAACGCGTTGAAGGCGCGCGCCACCAAAAGTCGTTGTGTGCCGGATCGCCGGCTGTGTTGGGATGGGCCACGGGAAATCTCGGCGAACCGCGGAACGATCCGCAAGTCGGCATGGCGAACATGCGCACCATCATGCCTGCATTGCAGCGGGCCACTGCCTCAGCCATTTCGTCCGACGGACTGCAATACACCAACGTCGCAACCCCCAAACAGCAGCGGCAAACCAGGATCGTAAAGGACCTTCCGACGGAAGATATCGCGCGCGAAATCGTGCAGTGGATCAAACAGGAGTAACGAAGAAAACCATGGACACCATTCTTTTCTTGGCGCAAACGGAAGAAAACGGCACGCTTGGCAAACCCGCGCGGGAAGCGCTCGGCGCCGCAGTGGAACTAAACCAGGCCTTAAGCGGAACGTTGGTCGCGGCTCTTTACGGAGCCCAGGCACAGCCGGCTGCCGATGCCATCGCAAACTGTGGCGCGCTGCGGTTCCTCGCCGTCGCCGGAGAAGACTTTGCGTCCGCGCGTTACGCGACGGATGCCGCCGCTTGCGAGGCCCTGCTACGCGCAGCGCAGGCGACGATTATCATCACCGCCGCCACCTCGCGCTCCTCCCGCATCATGGCAGGCGTGACTCACCGTGTGAGCGGATGCGTGGACACCCATGTTACCGGTATCGCTACGGATTCCGGCTCTTTAACCTTGACTCGCTGGTTTTATCGCCAGCGTATCGAGGCGTCCCTCAGTCGTACCCAGCGTCCGTGGATTCTGCTGCTCGATCCGGGCGCGCACGCGGCTTGGCAAGGGCAAGGCGCGAGTGGCTCGGTCACGCCGGAACTGATTACCGTACCGGTGACCGAGAGCATGAGGCGCACCACCGTCCGCGGCACCGTCACTCCGCCCGCGGACCAGCAAACCATTCGTCCTGACGCCAAGCTGCTGTTCGTCGCGGGCGCGGGCTGGACCAAGAAACAGAAAGACGGCCAGACCCATGTGCCCGAAGCCGAAACCATCATTGTGGATTTCCTGAAGAAATCCAAAGCATCGCTCGGCAGCAGCAAATCCCTCGTCGAGATGAGCGGAGAGAACCAATCGGCGTTGCGCTTCATGAGCCACCTCAACCAAGTGGGACAGACCGGGGCCACGCCTCGTCATCCCAAGGGGCTTTCCACGTGCTGCCACGGCGAGGAGCCACACACGGTGGGCTGGCGATTCATTGGCGAGCGGCGCGCCATCAACCTCGATCCGAACTGCGGATGGGCCCGCGGCAAAGCTGATGTCCTGTATGTGGCTGACGCCTTCGAGGTGATGTCCAAGGTCAACGCACTGCTGGGTTCGTGACCACTACTTGAAGCTGACAATGTCGAGCGACAGCGGCATGCTACGCGTGAGTGCCTTATCTCCCGCGTGGTCGATGGGAAGGTCCGATGCCTTGTGGATTATCGTGTTATCCAGTTCGTCGAGGTTCATGTTGATGCGTCCTTGCAGTTGCATGCTATCGAAGACGAACGGCAACGAGGTTGCATCCAGCGAAGATGGACGATCCATGACCTGGAAATGCAAGTGCGGCGCGTCGGTGTTTCCCGAGTTTCCCAGCAAACCAATCTTTTCGCCTTGCCGTACGTAATCGCCGACGTGAACCGGAATGCTGTTGGGCACCAGGTGGGCGTACATCACATATCTGCCGTAGCCCAGATCAAGAATCACGCGATTGCCCGCGATCTGCGCAATGGTTAAGTTATCCGGAGACGTGCCTGGCGGTTCGTTCGGGAGATCGCGCATCACCTCGACAACTGTGCCCGGGGCTACCGCGAGAACGTCGACGCCATAGTCCAGCCATTGCTCCGGCTTCTTCCCGTCTCCCGTGTAGGCATGCCCCTGGGCATCCACTTTGATCCAGTCGATGGCAAATCCTTCACTGGGATCCAGCGTCCCGTTCATCGGGTTGGTCACGAAACGGTGCGGCCCGATCTCCAGGCAACAGCCATTGCCATTCAGCCATCCGTCTCCCTTCATAGGAGGACTTAACACAATCGGCTCCATGCCGCTCACCTTCACCGGGCGGCTCACCACCACGGACTTGGGCATGCGCTCCACCTGCGGAATGGAAACGCTCACGCGGTGCGCGATGGCGTGCGGCACCTGGCTGGGATCTGCGTAGGTGACATCAAAGAACATCACGCCGGACTGGCCGCCCGGAATCTCGGTGGTGTAGTTCGCCTTGTCGAGGGTAGTTGGAAGGGGAAAAAGCTTGACCTGGCCAGTCACGTCCTCATTCTTGATGCTAAGCACCCGGTTGCTGCCTGTGATTTTGTTGTCCTGGGCTGGATCGACCACTTCCACCGAATTGATGGTTGCCGGGAAACGCCACACGTTGGTGAACATCAGTTCGTAGGCGAGATGGGTGAGGCACATCCGATCCCTTCACCGGATAGATGCCGCTTCCCACTACATGCCACACTAGAGCATTTTCAGCGTTATTGTAGACCATACCCGCAATGAGAGAACCAAGCTAAGGCGTTCTCGGCAGTAATCGCTGCCAGGGCTTCCGCGATGGC
>Ga0208587_1000218_pt1 | contig 31521 bp, 29 predicted proteins | sample NGESurdeep092012_7_FD_184472 | JGI IMG/M metagenome (GOLD analysis project Ga0208587, IMG submission 184472) | Arctic peat soil microbial communities from Barrow, Alaska - NGEE Surface sample 210 deep-092012 (SPAdes) | ecosystem: Environmental > Terrestrial > Soil > Wetlands > Peat ...
CTAAGTATCCGCCCATGCCACCTAAGCTCAACCGCCGCCGCGCCCAGGAGGTTCTGAGCAAGATCGACGCGATCCTGGCCTGGGAGGCACGGCATGAGAATGAGCGCGATACCAGGTTTGTGGAACTTGGCAAGTACCTGTGCGAAGTACGGGCGGGGCAGTACTGGCGGCTGGAGAACCTGAAGTCGTTCGACGAGTTCCTGGAGCGGCGGTTCCCGGAGTCCAGAAGGAAAGCCTACTACCTGATGTCGATTCACGAACATCTTCCGCCCCAGGTGCGGAAGGAACTGAAACAGGTGGGATGGAGCAAGGGGCTGGAGCTGGCCAAGCTGGCACGCCAACAGGGTGAGCGCTTCGAAAGTGCAACCTGGCTGCACAAAGCCCGGCAGATGCCCAAGGCGGAGTTCCAGCGGGAAGTAGAGAAGGAGCTGACCGGCAAGGACAGCGAGCCCTCGGAGCTAATCTATTTCAAAATCTATAAGAGCCAGATCCCGGTCATCGAGCAGGCGATCGAGACCGCGGCCCTAATGCTCGGCTCGGACAAGTCTCGAGGCTACTGCCTGGAGATGATCTGTGCGGACTTCCTCGCCGGGGCCTCATTAGACAGCGGCAACCCGGAGATTCTGCTGCAATCCATCTCACGCTACTACAAGTTCCTGCCTGGTCCACAACAGGAGGCCTTTCTGTCTCTGGTCAACCAGAACGCTTCATGAAGAAGGTCAGCGGCAAAACCCCGCGACTTAGACTCGATGCGAACAGCTACCACGAACTGCATCGGCAGGTACTGGAGCGCGACGGCTGGCGCTGCCAAGTCTGCGGTAGCATGCAGCAACTGCAGGTACATCACCTCAAGTATCGTAGCCAGTTGGGTGGCGACGAGGAACAGAACCTGATCACCCTGTGCGCCGGATGCCACGAACAGGCGCATCGAAAAGCCGGTCATTACAAGGCCCGCCTGCAGTGACTCGTCTCGTTGCATGCGCCGGGCCCGCCTCTCTAAACGTTCAAGACGGGAACCTCTGATAAGGCGAGTACTAGGCATCCACCTTGACGCTCGAGGCCCTGTACACGAATGGCTCGGGACTGCCGGTCTGGCAGCTCTACTGATCCTTTGAAACGTGACCGGCAACCGGCGCCGGCACTTTTCATCCTTGCGTGCCCGCTGTAGGCGATCAAGGTGATTCCATAAGGACATGAGGTGACGGTGGTTTGCCGCCTCATACCGTAGAATCTGATCCAGCCCCTGCCTGACGGGAGGCGAAGATCACCAGTGATTGCCGCCTGTTCGGCGCTCGGTTGAAAGTATCCCTATTCTATGTTTCGTTTCCACGACACAAACCGGCGCCGCACCAAGCCATTCTCGCACTGGCGCGCGCACCTCGCTCTCCAGTAGGCAACCGCCATGCTTTCGACCAACATCGCCTCGAGAGCGCCGACCGGCGCCAGGTTGCTTCGCAGGCTTGCTCTTGCAGGAAAGCATTTAACCTGGATTATTCACGAGCCTGCGGTGGGGGAGCAAATGGCGAGCCGAGGGTGGGGAAAGCGCGTAGAAGTTGTCGCCGCAAGCTCCCCATGAGGGCAAAAGTTTCCGCGGCGGCGGGGACGAGGTGGATCGGGGTCGCTGCGCGAGCTTTAGGAGCACAGTCCTCCCTGGGCGGCGCAAGCGGGCTTACTTTTCGGAAGCCAGCAAGATCGCTTCAGCCGCTGGCCACCGCCTGGAAAGCGTTCTGCCACAGCCGTTGAAAAGGCCAGCCGCTGGCGCCATGCACCACCACGCGGCGTACCGAGCGGGTGATCAGCGCTCCCAGTTTGAACAAGCGTACCCGCAAGGTCTGGATTTGCGCCTGGCGCAGCGACGAGGGCAGGCGGTGCCGAAACAGCGCCACCAGATTGTAGGCGCTGGCATGCAGCAGCAGACGAAAGACGTTGGCCAGAAAACGCTGGCAGCTCAAACGGTCGGCGGCAAATCCGTTCTTCAGTTCGCCGATACGGTTTTCGCATTCTCCGCGGTGCTGATAGAAGTCGAAGACTTGCGCGGCGGTGCCCGGGCGGTTGGTGATCACGTAACGCAGGCTGCTGCCGCCGGAGCCGTGTTCGGCTTTGCAGCAGATGCGGCGCGAGCGCTGTCGCCAGCGCTTGCTGCGATGCCGGAAGCTGCTGTACAGACACTGCCGCTGGCCTCGCCGCAACCAGCGGCGCGCAACTTTTTCAACCAGGGCTTGACTCTCGCGTTGAAAGGCGGGATTGCTGCCGATGCCGAAGCTGTACTCGATTTTCCCGCGCTCGCAAAACTTGTACAGGTCGGGAATGGCAAAGCCGGCATCGCCCACCAGGCGGATGGGCACACCCGGAAACTCCCGCTGCAGCCAGCGCACCAGGCGCCGCAATACCGCCACGCAACCGCGCGAGCTGCCCACTTCGCCGCGGCGCAGATGCGCCGCCAGCAGGTATCCGGTGTGCCGCTCGAAGACGAGCAGGGGATGATAGACGCGACGATCATAAGCGCCATTGTAGAAGCTGAATTTCCTGCTGGCCGTAGGTGGGATCGGCGGTGGAGTCGATGTCCAGCACAATCTCGCCGGTGGCGGCCACGCGGGCGCGGCACCGTTGCGCAAAGCCGCGGCACAAATAACCATTCATGGCCACCCAATCGCGCATGGTGAAGCGGTTTTCCCAGCGGCTGAGCGTGGGCTGTGAGGCCAGCAGCTCGCCCGGTGGGCGCTCGGCCAGCAGCTGAAAGGTGGCGTCATGGCGCAAGCGATTGGCGTCGTTGCCGTCTTCGTAACCGGCCACGATTTGGTAGATACGCTGGCGCAGCAGGGCCGGCAGCAAGTGGTCGACGCTGGCCGAGCGACGCTCATCGGCCAGTCCCTCGGCCAGGGCGGCGGTCAGCCCGTGGCGCTGGTCGAACTGGCGCAACAGCAGCAGTCCGGCGTCGGAGGTAATCTGGCCGCCGTCAAAGCACAGCAGCAATTTCTGTTTGGGGTAGAAAGAGAAGTGCCGTTGTGATTCAATACAGTCTGTCATTGGCGGATGCTCTCCAAAGGGGTTCTGGATTCGATGAAAATCCAGTGTTCATGCCTCTTGTAGAGCATCCGTTGTTTTTTGGCTAGTGAGAAAGTGAATAATCCAGGTTCAGGGCCGCGCTGTTGACCCGTATCGGACAAAATAGCTAAAATAGCTACTATTGGGGAAAAAGGTTCTTATGAAGTATACCCAGCGTCCCAAGCGTCGATTCGTCCGTCAAGAAAAAAACACGTCATCCGTTTCCCTGGATCGACATCACCGCGAATATAGGGAGCCTGCTTCATTTACAGCGACCGAGGTCAAGAACGAATTTGGCCGCATCCTGGAAAAAGCAATTCAGGGAGAAACGGTTGTAATAACGAAGCACGACAGCCCTAAGGCAGTTCTGATCTCGGTGGACCAGTTCAACGCCCTCAAGCACGCTCCTGAATTCAAGCTTGACACGCTCAGCGGCGAATTCGACGCGCTCCTCGCCCGAATGCAGATCTCCAAGGCGCGCCCTGCGATGAAGGCTGCCTTTAGTTCATCACCGCAGCAGTTGGGGAAAGCAGCAGTCCTGGCGGCCCGCAAGCATGATGGCTAGTACAAGTCAGCCACCCTGCATCTATGTTCTAGCCGGGGCAAACGGCGCCGGCAAAAGCAGCATTGGCGGCGCTGCCTTGTTGCAGCATGGAGTTGAATATTTCAATCCAGACGAGGCTGCCAGGCGCATTCTTGCTGCGAATCCAACCATTATCCAAGAAGACGCCAACAGTGCCGCATGGCATGAAGGCAAGCGATTGCTGGAACGTGCAATCACTGAACGACTGAACTTCGCATTCGAGACGACCCTTGGGGGCAACACAATCCCAGCTCTGCTGGAGAGAGCGTTGGAGTCTGGAATTGAGGTTCGTGTTTGGTATGTTGGCCTCAATACACCTGAGCTCCACGTTACACGCGTGCGCTCCAGAGTTGAGAGGGGTGGACACGACATTCCCGAGGTCAAGATTCGTGAACGGTATCACCGGAGTCGTCTCAATCTGGTCCGACTGATTCGGAAATTGACGGAGCTTCGCGTTTATGACAACAGCGAAGAAGCAGACCCTCACACCGGCGCCCTTCCGAAACCAATATTGATGCTTCATCTGGACAAGGGCAAGGTCGTCAATTCATGCGATCTCACGACAGCTCCCGAATGGACGAAACCGATCCTGTTGGCGGCGCTGAAGTCTTCCAAGTGAGCCATTCACCGGCGAAGCCGACCCACAGGGATGAAACAGGTGTTGATCCTGTCGTAGAGTGTTGTTGCGCGTCGGCACAGAGGTCGTTCATTTCGTGGTGCGAGTGAGCCCGTAAGTGAGTCGGACCCGGAACCCTTGAGCACCCCAGATTATGCCACGGGCTGGCGACAGCTCCGGAGCACGCTTGTGCGCAGCCATGCGGGCGGAGACGAGAAACAGAACCTGATCACGCTCTGCGGCGAATGCCACGCGCATCCATTCAAAAGGCTAGCGACCGCCGCCGCTGGGAGTTTCGTCCGTTCGGGCCTTGAAATTGACTTGTCTTTTGGCGACAACGGAATATTCTACTTGCATCGAAGGTCCAAACGGAGGACCGCCAAAATGGCACGTGCTTACAAATTGGTAGTCAGTTTGTCTTGGTGGCTTGGCGTGGTCTGTTTGACCCTTGGAGTCTTGATGAAGTTGGCGAGACCCTCAGGAGTTCACGTGTTTGGAACCGTGACAGCGCACAGCCTGCTGTTTTTCGCTGAAACCCTTTTCTTATGTACTTTGGCCACATGGGTGATAGAAAGTCGAGACGCGGCGAAGCCGAAGGTTTGAGAGCCGTTTCACACACGTAGGGCCATCGCGAACGAGGCCGCGTTGGAACTGTTCCGACACTCGTTTCATTTCATGGCGCAAACATCTGCGACCGGATCAGCTTCTCTTTCAGATCTCCCATTTCGAAGGTCACAGTCGTTTCTCGCTTCTGAAATGGAGTAACCGTAAATAGGAACGTCCCACTTGCAGCCATCCGTTTGACCGGCGTGACCGGGCTCGCAGCAAATGCACGGTTGCAGTCGGCTGCCGCCGACCAGAATGCCAGGTTGTGCAAACGGTTCCCTTCGGTCTCAGGTCATCCTCCGTGCCCTTGCCGGAGGCTGTAAGGCTCACGTGAGATTGTTTGCCTTGGGCTCTTACCAAATTGGCTTTGGTCGTAACACACGACAGCCCAGCTAGAATTAGCTGGGCTGTGGCTTTTGTCTTCCCGTTTGTCTCAGCGTGGTTCTGGCAAACAGAGCCCGAAATGTTTATAGTCCTCTCCGTATCTGCCAATAGGCTTCGGCTAGCTTCGCGACTCCCCGACTCGTCACGCCATCACCGGTGAAAGAGCCTGTGAGCGATACCACTCGACCGTTCTGTTCAGACCTTCTTCGAACTCAACCGATGGTCGATAACCCAGGTGCTCCTTGGCTAAGCGGATATCGGCGAGCGAGTGCTTAATGTCACCTGGCCGTTCTGGTGCGTAAAAGGCGGCCTCGGCATAGCCCAGTAATCGCTGCAGAATCCCGTAGATCTCGTTGACGGTGACTCGCCGGCCGCCAGCAATGTTAAAGTATCTTCCCGCCACCTGGTCGGCGGGGGCATGGCAAGCCAGTAAATTCGCATCCACAATATTGTCTATATAGGTAAAGTCGCGGCTCTGTTGGCCGTCCCCATATATCGTGGGCCGTTCTTGTCGCAACATCTTGGGAATAAAGATGGCCATCACCCCGGTATACATGGAACCTGGATCCTGGTAAGGACCAAACACATTGAAATAGCGCAGGGAGACTGTCTCAACACCGTATACCGCATGAAACGACCTCATGTAATACTCACCCGCCAGCTTCGATACCGCATACGGTGAAATCGGATTCGGTGCCAGGTCCTCGGTTTTGAGCAAATGAGGCGTGTCGCAGTACAGGGAGGAGGAAGAAGCGTATACTACTCGTCTCGCCCCGGCGTCCCGCGCAGCCACTAGCAGGTTTAAGGTTCCATCGACATTCGAGTCGTTGCAGGATATCGGGTCGGCAATCGAGCGCGGAACCGAAGGGATTGCCGCCTGGTGGATGACGTAGTCCACTCCTTCGCATGCCTCGATGACGCCTCGCATATCGAGAAGGTCGACTTTCCTGAAGTCGATGGCCCTGCTGATTGAAGCCAGGTTCTCCGGTTTGCCAGTACTGAAGTTGTCGATTCCGCGGACCATCTTTCCCCGCCGAACCAATTCTCGCGCAATGGATGAGCCGATGAATCCGGCAATTCCAGTGATCAGATAGATAGACATGGAAGTGAGCTATTCCTCCGCCCTGACGGTCAGCAGTCTACAAGAGGTTAGTTGATTCGCGGGTGGCGTTGCGCGTGTCCACCGCTAGCTGGCCGACATGCCCACAGTCTCCTGACGCGAATGAAGCATGTTGCTGCCCTCTTGATTTAGACCTTTCTTGATTACGATCAGATTGTAATAAAACGAAATTCCTGTGATGTTTTGGTCGAAGTATGTAGGCTGATGCTCATTTAGAAACTCTTCATAGTTAAGCCCGTCAGCAAGCGCCTTGAAGAAACCAACGGTGGTCTGCATATCATTACGATCTGTGACATTTCCATCTTCAGGCCAGTAGGACGTCTGAGTATCCTCCACTACATAAAATCCCCCAGCAGCGACGTGAGGAAACAGATGCTTGAATGTTGTTATAACGTGCTGATTCAGATGGCTGCCGTCATCAACGACGATGTCGATCGTGCCGATTTGTTGAATGATCGAGTCTAAAAAGGCTGTATCGATCTGGCTGCCGCGCAATGTTGTAATCCGCCGCTCGTTGTGAGGCAATTTGTCATAGAGATCAATGCCATAGATGTGAGCGCGGGAGAAGTAGGCTCGCCACATGCGTAACGAATTGCCTCCAGCACGCGGACTCTCATATCCTCCGATACCAATTTCCAGGATATTGAGTTTATCGCGTCGGATATCGGCAAACTGGCGCTCATAGTGCTGCGCATACCAGTGTGAGTTCCACTTGTCTGATCCATAGATGGTCGCCAACATTCTGAGATTCTTGCGGAAAAAAAGCGCGCAGGGAATGTTCACCAACCAATTAAACCTGCCAATCTGAAATTCGCGCAAGCGCTGCCGCGAATCTCGCGGAAGCCGCTTTTTATACTGCGCCAACGTTTGCATTAACAAATGTAACAACCCTTCTTGTAGCGTCAGTCACGAAACCGTGCGCGCACAACGCTGTCTACGTCGCTTGCAGCCTCTGAGCCAGGCGACGAAATACGCGTACTGACCAATAGCCGACAGTCTGACGCGCCAGGTGAAAGGCCAGGACAAATGGACGCCGGCGAAAGTGCCGGCATTTCGCTCTCCAGTAGATCCTGAATACGGTTGCATTGCCCACCAGGGAGCCACCGATCCCCTTCGCGAACAGTCGCGGCATTTTCTCGCGGGCAGGCAAGTCAATTAGTAACTCCGGTACGTGCGCCACATCGCACGACTCGGCAATTCGGAACCACATGTCGATGTCGGCCCAGAAGCGGTAACGGCCATCAAACCATCCTAGACGCTCGTAGATCGATCGGCGCCCCATCACAGTGCCCCAAACAGGACATCCCCGATTATCGGCGAAACAGAGATCGAGGAACTCCGTGCCGGAAAGCAATTCCGGAAAAGAAGGTGTAACCCACGCGCAGGTTCCATCCGGCGCAAGATGCCGATATCGATTGAATACAAAGCCCGCGCTGGGGTGTTTGATCAGGGCGTCTCGCCATTTCTCGATCAGCGTTGGCGCATAGATGTCCCCATCGTGAAGGTCGGCAATGAACTCGTACTGGCAATTCCGCAAGCCCGCATTGAGGTTCCCCGGCATGCCCAGGTTACCGCGGTTCTTGGAGTACACGATGCGTCGATCCTTATCGGCATATTCCTGGCACACCGCCTCCGTATCATCGGTGGAACAATCGTCGCAAATCAAAAGTTCAAAATGGGGATACGTTTGCGTTAGGATGCTGTCGAGTGTCTTACGGAGAAAACTGGCACGATTGTATGTTACCAGTACGATACTGACGTCCGCTGTCATGTTTTTCTGTATGTCCGCGTCTGGGCCTCACGCCTGGCCTCAACTGAAGAACTACTGCAAAGCACCGGCGCCATATAGCTTCGCATCGGGCGCCTTCCAAAATACGCCGGCAAAGTACAGATGATCGGTAGGCTTTCTCCAAGTCCTTACCCAGTTCACCAGTTCCTGCGGCGGTTCTGTCCCTGGAGTGGCCATGATGATTCCCATGCCCGCATCAAGTAGCTCTCGATATCGAAGGCGTGCTCGTTCAGTCGCCGCGGGATTTTTGCGGATATTCTCGTGCCAAGGCATTTCCAGAAGAATCCCGCCCTTTCCCACGGCTTTGATTAGCTGACTGGTTTCCTCGTCCGACATCTCGCCGACATGGAGCGGCAGATTGAAGATCTGGAGGGATCCCATCGACTCCCCGATCTTGCGGATCTCTTCAATGTTCGCGCAGTAACTGCTCCACGGCTGACCCTTTCCGGCGCTGCGGTGAATGGCGGCGTTGTCAATGAAGCGAACCGGCGCCGGAGTCTGTTCCCAAAGTCGCTTGATGCCTTGCTGGAAGCTATGGCGGGTGGCCGGATCGGTGACATCAATCAGTTTGCGATAATCCATGTCCGGCCAGCTACCGTTGTATCGCGAGGGAGCGGCCATCCATTCCAGCGGAACTACACTCCAAGGCCAGTGCGTCTCCCTCGACTCCGGCATTACGGTCGTACCGGAGATGTAGGTTCCCACCGCCAGACCGTATGAGCTAAGGAGGTCGCGCCCTGCCTTGTACTCCTGCACCGCCTTGTCCCGGCCAATTAGATCGGCGTTCGCGATGGTGTAGTCGGTTATGAGCTTGTCCTGCGCGAACCACTGCCTGGGCCGCGTCTCGATTCCCTCCCGCGCATTGACTATGACACGGGTGTATTGGCTAGAGTCATGCCACCGGTAAGTAGTGTCGGAGAGTGGATAGCATAGTCCCATAATCGCCGTGGTTACGGTTATCAGCGCGACGAGCAATCGGCTTTTTGCATTCTTTGTCAGCATAGTAGCATCAGGAAATTACGGTCGAGAACGCTAAGACACTTTCACGCGATTAGCGGACTGAATCGGGACGGGCAAGGAAGGCGAAACAAAGCCGCTTGTCTCGCTGGATCCGCTACTAGTCCATACATACAAGAGCGTTAACAGAACAAGAAGCAGGAACCCTGTGATGGCAAGCCGCTGCACGATCTTATTCATATGTTTGCGGCGCGAATGTCCGTGGCTGCCATCACCATGATGATGATGATGCCTATGTAGATGTGGATGTACAAACTGGGTTATGGGGTCGTCCATCTTAGGACCTCTCAAAGTAGCGAGCTACAGAAATAGCGTCCCGCCATGGGCGCGCCCATTTCAATGACCATAATCTCGCCGTAGCTGCCAAACTTGAGCTCTTGGGATCGGAGCAATAATACAACCGGCTGAGTTAATCCTGTCCAACCACGCCGAAAATCGATACACCAAACCGATGCTCCAGCCCAGACCACTTGAGACACCTGTAGTAATAGTAAGCTGCCAGGAATGTGGGCACGGAAAAGTCGAGGTAACCCACCGGCTGGGGTTCACAGACTGTGATGTCTTTCACCTGCAAGCCACATGCGCGCAGTTGCCGACCCAGAAATCCAGGTGTGTTCAGGCGGTAATGCGTAGGAAACACATCAGCGGAATCGACTTGCTTGGTAGCGGACAGAATAAGATGTTTGAGCGAAACCGGAAGGATGTGAGACACAGCAACAGCGGGATGGAGTAGGTTGGGAGTCAGAAACAGAAACTCGCCACCGGGTTTAAGAGCCCGCTTTATATTGGCCAGGAATTCCCCAGATGTCTCCACGTGCTCCAGCACATAACGCGCAATAATCAAATCGAATGTTTGGCCGTCCAGCGGCCAGCGTCTGAGGTCTGTGCTATCCCGCAGCAGTACGAAGCGATCAAGGTAGGGATTGGCCGCCGCCGTCGGATCAGGATCAATGCCCACAAGGTATCTATCTGTATATTTTTCCCAGGGGAACGGGCAAATCGAACCCCTGCCGCAGCCGACTTCCAATATTCTCATTCCGGGAACAATGCGGTCTGCAATCATTCGATGGAACATCTGCCAATCGCTGGATGTACCTGCTAGAAGAGAAGACCGCATTTGTTGCACACGCTGCGACATGGCTACCTCTACTTGATGTAATGATCGGGTGGAAACAGTTCAATCTGAACGGAAGTCTTCACGGACTGGACTGCAGGACCTCACACGACGCTAACAATCAGTTCGGCTGACCTGGGGCAACAGCAGCCTCTGCCACGAGGGAAGGATGCGGCATGAATTTCGGCACCCAGTCCTCAATGACGCCGAAGTGCTTCCGCGTATCCGGCGCGCTCAGGTATTTCACGTTACTGTATTGTGGATCTTGATAGTTCATGACTTCTCCAGTCCTGATCGCAACCATGACTTGGTTGATCCCTGAAACCAGGCTCCACTCCGGCCGAAATTTAAGCGCAGACCGTATCCTTCGGAATTCCACCCGATAGTTGCGGCGATCGACGTTCTCCTCGGTGCAGCTGAGGATAGAGCCTGGCACCATGTCCCTGATGAGCTCTCCGACCTGGCCTAAAGTGCGGTTTTGCTCGTCGCTTCCGACGTTGAAAATCTGCGGCGCTACCGCCTCAGATCTAGCCTCTAGAGCCAGCAACACTGCCCGTCCGGCATCATGAACGTGTACAAACGGCCTCCACTGATCTTTGCCCTGAACAGTAATGACCCCATCGGTCATGGCTTTTGCAACCAGCAGATTGACCACCAAGTCAAAGCGGGTGCGGCCCGATAAACCATAGATGGTACCGAATCGGAGGATGACCGGTTCAAAGTCTTTGTCGGCCAGAGAAAGCAGCACATTTTCAGAGGCAATCTTGCTACGAGCGTAGAGCGATACAGGTTTCAGTACCGATCGCTCATTGAGCAGTTGATCGCTGGCTCCGTAGACGGAACAACTGCTAGCGAACACAAAGCGTGAAACGCCATTGCCTTTCGCTACCTGTGCGATCATGCGGGTTGCAATCAGGTTAACCTGAATAGTGAGCTCCTCGTCCAGCGCGCAAGCGGGATCGCCAACTAAGCCACCCAAGTGAACTACCGAACCCATGTCTTTCATGGCTGCAACCACGGTGTCCACATTCCGGAAATCACCGTGGTGGATCTCGAGGTTCGCGTGCCCCATGAAGCTGCGAATCGGATCGTTGCCATATAGAAAACAATCCAGCAGGCGGACTCGATATCCTCTTTCGAGCAATTTGGGGATTAACGCAGATCCAACGTAGCCACCACCGCCGATCACCAGGACACGGCGTGGGTCCGTCACGTATACAGTGTCCAGTCGCGTTTCGCGAATCACCAGCAGCTTCCACACTTTTGCCCATAAACGAGCGGCAACGAGACACAGCGAGCAGCTTACCCATCCTAGAATCAAAGAGGACCGTGGAAAGGATGGCCGCAGCCGGAAGAAGTACATACCAACGGCAATTAGCAGATATGCTATCGCGACTCCCTGCAGCACCACCAGAGCTTTGTATTTTCCCTGGTAGGAACGACCTTTTGTGTAGAAACCCATCAGGTAGAACACGCAAGGACTAATCGTGCTGAGTAAGATCGCCGACACCAGCCAAGAGTGGAGAATGACGGAAGGACGTACGTTGCGCAATAGTGCTTCGGGCACGAGGCTGAAAATCAGGCAGACGTTTACAGCGATCAAGTCAGCAGCCCCGCGTACCAGGACATCTGTATTAACATTTGATGCACGCATGATTACTCGTTTCGTTTTAGGAACAGACCGAAGTGGAATGCGTGACGGTCTCGAGGGTTGTCACGAAAACATGAAAACGAGGAGGGCTAGAAGTGGCCCTTTATTTTATCGTTTTAGTTATGTAACTGTGCTTTGCTTTGCGGTAACAATTACGCGGCTGCGAGATCCATGATTCGGGTCACGGTGTCGCAAGTGAAGCCGATGTGTGTGCTCTTCAGGGTAGGATGAACCTGGAACATCAAGCTGGTCTCCCCCAGCTCTTGAGCGACCGGCAAGTACCCCGCTGGGCGCATCTCGGGTGGAAATGCCTTTTCCCGATAAATCTCACTGCAACTACCAGAAAAGCACGGTACGCCGGCAGCCGTGATTTCTGACATGATCCGGTCTCGCGTCCAGCCCGCGCGCAATCTTTCAGGTCTTACGAACACGTAATATTTGTAATAGGAGTGTCCGACGCCGGGAGGCGGTTCGGTGACCCGTAGTGCAGGAATTGAGCGTAAACACTCGGCAAGTTGCGCCGCGTGTTTACGGCGGATTTCGACCCAGCCTGGCAGCTTGCGCAGGACGACGCGGCCCAAGGCTGACTGCATCTCGGTGAGCCGCCAATTGGTTCCAAAGGACTCGTGCAGCCAGCGAAAACCGGGAGGGTGTTGGCGGCGGTACACGGCGTCATAGCTTTTGCCGTGGTCCTTGTAGCTCCAGGCGCGGCTCCACAACTCTTCGTCATTGGTGGTGAGCATGCCGCCTTCGCCGCCGGTCGTTAGAATTTTGTCCTGGCAAAAGGAAAATGCCGCGATGTGCCCCAATGAGCCCACCTGCGCGCCTTTGTAGGTGGCGCCGTGGGCCTGAGCGCAGTCCTCGATTACCTTTAGACCGTGCTCATCAGCGAACGCCAGAATCGGATCCATATCGCACGGCCAGCCCGCAAGGTGGACCGCGATGATGGCCTTGGTTCGCGGTGTAATCGCCTGGCGAATGGTGTCGGCCGTGATGTTCTGGCTATTGCGATCGACATCCACGCACACCGGCCGGGCGCCGCGCATTACCACACAACTCGCCGACGCGATGAAGGTACGCGAGGTGGTAATCACCTCATCTCCCGGACCTATTCCCAATGCCCAAAGCGCCAGTTCCAGCGCGACCGTGCCATTTGCCAGGCAGACGGCGTGCCTGGTCCCGACATAGTTGGCGAACTCACGTTCAAACAGGTGGCCTTCTTCCCCCGTCCAGTAGTTCACCTTGCCGGATCGCAGGACGGCGGCGACAGCTTCAATCTCATCCGCGGCGAAATAAGGCCAGGGCGCAGATGTCTCCAGGTACGCCGCGGCTTTGTCTGGTTGCGGGATTTGAGGCAACTGACGTTCAGAACTGGCTAAGATAGGGGGCATCCGGATTACCAATAGACGGCAGGATTGCTAGGGAATCGATTGTGGCGCCGCAACCGGTGGTTCGGCTGGACGCCGTTTGTTAATTGGCTTGGCAGGGATACCGACCACGGTAGCGCCTGGTTCAACATCCTTATTGACGACGGCACCCGCTCCCACGCTTGCGCCCGCACCGACTTGAAGATATTGCAGGATCTGCGCCCCTGAGCCAATCAATACACCGTCGCCAATAATCACCCCACCGTTCACATTGGCGCCAGGGCTGATGACGGATCCTCGACCGATGTGAGCTTCGTGTCCCAAGGTCGAGGCGAAATTACATAGTGCAAAAGGCTCCAGCGTAATGTTCACGGTCGCGGTGACTCGCGCGCCGATGAAGCAGCCCTCCCCAAGATGGGCGGAATCGAGGTCAATGACTGCCGTGGGGTGTATGAGTACCGGCCATTCGAGCTGGCCGAATCGCGACTTTAGTTCCGCCGCCAGCTTCAGCCTGAGGGCCGGACTCCCTACTCCCATCGCAAGCGCGTCAATATCGTCACCATGGCGCTCCAGCCAATCGAAACTGCCGATGACTTGATCGGAACTGTCCCGCGGGCCTAGCCGTGAGGTGTCGCTCACGAGATACCCGAGAAAGTCAAAGCTATCCTCTGTCTTATTAATCCACTGCAGCGCGGAAGCGACCTCGCGGGCCATACCACCTGCGCCAATTATGGCAATTCGTTGTCGCTTCATGCGATGTGCTCGTGATCGGTATTGCCGGTGACGCCCCGATATTCCGGCATGGTGGCGTGGCCGGGCTGCGAGATGCCGTCGCGCTTCACAACCTGCCACAAAGTCTTGCCAAGGATGTAAAAGTCAAGCTTCAGGTTCCAGTGATCGACGTACCACAAGTCGAGGTCGAACTTCTCCGGCCAGCTCAGCTCGTTTCGGCCATTGATCTGCGCCCACCCGGTGATTCCGGGCAAGGCATCGTGCCGCCGCATCTGCTCTGCCGTGTAGCGATCGAGATACTCCGTCAAGAGGGGACGCGGCCCGACCAGGCTCAAGTCGCCCCGCAGCACGTTCCAGAGTTGTGGCAACTCGTCCAGGCTGGTAGCCCGCAGCAGGCGTCCCAAGCGGGTGAGCCGCTCTCCATCCGGGAGCAGCTTGCCAGATTCATCGGTTTCGCTGCGCATTGTGCGAAACTTGAGTAGGGTGAACGGGGCCTGGTTTTTCCCCGGACGCCGCTGGCGGAAGAAGATCGGCCGCCCCATTGTGATTAAGATCAGCACGGATATCAGTAACAGAACAGGGGACAGAACGATCAGCCCTCCCAATGCAAAGGTCGCATCCAGAATCCGCTTGACCGATAACCGCCAGCCACGTTGAACGGTTGAAGATTCCGCCCTGGCAAGTCTCAACTGCAGCAGGCTTTCGTACTCTTTCACCAGCGCTTCCACCACAGACTCTGGTTGAAACTTCCGAATCGCGCGCTCTCTTCCGGCCGCTCCCATGCGTTCGCGCAGTGCGGGGTCGCTCAAAAGCCGCTCCAGCGCCGAGGCCAGCGCCCGTGAATCGCCAACCGGAACCACCAAACCCGTCACTCCATCTATGATCGAGTCAATAGCTCCAGTAGCATTGGTGGTCACCACCGGTTTGCCCGAGGCATTTGCTTCCAGCGGGACGGAGGGGAAGCCTTCGCGATAGGTAGGGAACGCGAGGACATCCATCAGGTGATAGTAGGGCGCGGTATCGCGAACGAACCCGGCTTGAATGATGTTCGGATCCCGGACAATGCGCGCACGAACTGAGGCAGGAACGGGATCGCCATCCTCGAAATCGCCAACTAGAAGTATGCGCAAATCGGGGAATCGCGGCCGTAAGCGATCATAAGCGTCGATCAGTTCAGAAATTCCCTTATCGCGCGTGAATCGACCAACAAAGCCAACCACCGGAACGCCATCAGGAATGGCAAGTTCGCTGCGAAGTTGCCGGACCTGAGTGTCATTCTTCGGGTGAGCCAGGAAACGCTCTGTATCGATTCCGTTGCACGTTCCCAAGCCCACGACAATCGTCTTCTCTCTGGAGGCTAGCCCCAGGGAAACAACTCTGTCGCGCAAACTGGGACTGACACAGCGAACCCGGTGCGCGCAATGGCAAGCGATCCATTCAGCAGAGAACAATAAAGCTCGCTTGGCGCCTTTTGTTGTCTCCAGTCGCAACCCTCGAATTGTGTACACGCGGCACGGGACCCTCGCGAGCAGCGACGCAATTAGTCCCAGCAAGCCCGCTTTCGGCGTGCCGAAGTCTGCGATGACGGGCCGCAAACGCCGCAACAGCAGAAATAGCCGAACCAGCGACGCGCAATCTGCCAGGGGAGCGATCTCCCGCCGCATGGGAATTGCCGCCGAATAAACGCCTTCTCGCGCCGCAAGGGACTGCAGTTCCTGACCCGGGGAGGAGATGACTGTGACATCGAAGCCCACCCTCTTCAAGTGAGCCAACTGACCGGTGAAGAACATCACACTCATCGGGGAGGTAACGCCCATCACGATTCGAGGTCTGGCGTTACTTATTTTGCGGTCCACACTCATTGGAAAGCCTCATCAACTAAGGGTGGCGCATCCGAGAAGTCTGACGAGAATTTTCCGTTTGCAAGCCGCTTTTCCGTGGCGTTCCGCAAATATCGATAAAACTTTCTCCGCTTCTCTTCCAAAACCTCGATTCGATACCGTTGCGCTTTTGCCAAATTACTTGCTGACATACGGGTAAGCCGCTCGGGATCGGTGAGTACCTCCTGGAGTTTATCGGCCAGCCCGTCGGCATCGTTCGGCGTTACCAGGTCCTCCGCATCTAGCAGCTCAGGAATACCTCCGACCTTGGTTCCTACACAAGGCAAAGCACGCGCCATCGCCTCGACCAAGGCTCTCGGCAGACCTTCGGTCCGAGATGGCATTACCATCAGTGTCGCTTCGTCCAGTTTTTTGCGGACCGCAGCCCCTGCTTGTAATTGACCACAAAACGTCACTCTACTGTCCACAGAGAGCGATCGGGTTAAATCCTCGAGTTCACGGCGATGTCGACCATCGCCTATAATCGAAAGCCATACAGGAAATCCTTTTTTGTGTAGTAAAGAGATAGCCCGTATCAGTACGTCTGGCGCCTTGTACATCTGAGCCAGTGAACCGACAAACACAAGCCGAGGACGTGTGCCCTTATCAGGTGTTTGAAGCTTATGCTCGTGGGGGAAGCCACCACTAAGCGGAGTGATGAAGACCCGTGCTAGAGGGACGAAACTGTCATCGCACAATTCAACGTCAGAAGCGGAGAAGCTAATTGCTGCGTCTCGTGCAGGATAATGTTGTTGCAATGCGTGCTCGGTCACATAGCTGACCGCCGAAGCGCGGGAACATTCCTGCTTTAGAGACCGCGTAAACAGATAGCGGAAGACTGGCCGCAGTGGATGCTTCACGGCCCGGGGCGCGAACCCCTCGGAGGGATCTCCGACGACTTCTAAGCCATAAGGGCGACCGGTCTTCCAAAGCATGGGAAGTAAATCGGTGGCTAGGCGCGAACCCACCCGGCACAGTACCGCATCGTCGTCGGCGACCGCAGAGCGGACAGCCTTACGAACGCGCCTCCAGACCCGGGCGTATTGCCAAGGTCCAAGGTAGTATGGCACCTCGAAGAACTCGATTCCCGGCCCAAGGACGGGACGATAGCGCTGGTCAACCGAGTCTTTATGTTCGGCTCGCGCGACTATCTTGACCCCATCGAAAACCTTCATATATCTATCCCAAAAAGGCCGGCTGAAGGTCGTCCGACTCCATACCTGTCCGTCAGGAGTTCGCGTAAACCGAAATTCTAGTGTGACCAGAAGTTTCATGATGACCAGTGCGCAACAATTTGCGTGCTATGTCTGTCCAGATACTCGGGGCATAGGACGGCAAGAGGCACGAAGCAACACCAGGGGACCGAGGACCGCCTCGAAGAAAAACCAGAGCAAGTTATCTACATCACCGACTAACACCACCACGACTAGGTTGGCCAACACCGGCAACAAAAGCCAACGGATGTCATCGGCGTCCGCCAGCATTAAATTGCGCGCCTTCAAAACAACCAAGGCCAGTATGAAGAAGGACAAGGGAGCGAAAATTGGGGGGAAGTTCAACATCGCCTCCCCGGCAAGGCCATAAACCTGGGAGGCCCGGAACACGCGAGCATTATAGACATCGCGTCCGTACAGCGCCTCAGTACCTTTCCTGACCTTACCGTCGGGCCGGTCCGGCCAGATAGACCTAGGAATCAGGATGTCGAATGCTTCCGCGTAGGTGGCGCCGAAGCTATAGTCGTAGTCCCCAACACTCCATAACCGGTAAAGCAACTGAGACTGGATCTCCGTCCGCGCCATATCTCCCAGCAGTGCGGCATCCAGGGTCCGCCCGCTCTTCTCTTCCATTACGCCGATTCTGCTGGGATCGTCAATGGCGTCGAAGGCGCGAACTCCCTCTGCCTTGTAAAATCCGTAGTAATACATGAAAGTTCCAAGTAACAGCACTCCCACTACGATAGCTTTGCGAGGCACCGGCCGCACCCACAAGTGAATCGCGCCCACCAGCCAGAAGACTCCCCAGACCGTATTAGAACGGGAACCACGCAGCCCGCCAAACAGCATTTTCACAACAAAGAAACCGATAACCAACAGGACAAGGAATCCCCATGACCGTTGCCGCAGAAAGTCTCGTTTCCAGACTAGGAAAAGGAGACCTAAAAATATGGGGAAGTACTCTGCAATCAGAAATTGCCAACCCATGCCGACGAGGTCATCAGCATTACCATTTGAGTACGCTCCCATAAAAGCGAGCACCCCCCCAAACTTGTTAAACACATAGATCTGAAATGCGAAGGTTACTGGGAGTGCGATGGAAATGCCGGCAAAGAACAAAGAAGGTTGAAGTCGCCACACGGTACGTGGCCGGCTGGCCGGAAGGATTTTGCGGGCGGCCAGGTAGATTACCAGTCCGAAGGCGTTGATCACCGACATCCACCCAATCCAGCCAATCCAATCCGGAGGCTCGACCAACTCGCGTGTGTGAAAGTTCCACATCACGGTAAGCAGGGGAGCGATGAAAAAAAAGAAATAACCGTAGGCGCCCAGGATTCCCACCGGATCGAAGATATCGACTTTCCCCCGGAGCCAGCCAACCATGTCGGGGCCAATGAGCGCTCCGCATAGGAACACCGGCAGCAGGAACCAATGGAGCATGTCGTCCCGCATGGCGACCATGCCAACAATGATCAGCGCCGATAGACAACTCGCCAGCAACACATTTGCCGGGTCGCGCGCGGGATCGACCAGGCGCACACTCGTGGCTACCCGGTCCGCTCCTGGGGCGAAAGGGTTCCACAAAAATGGAGGACTCTGGACGATGGTACTCATGGCTTTTTGTTCAACAAATCGCCAGCAACAAATTACGCTCCCGTCGAAGTGAGGTCCGCTGCCGGGAACCGGTCGCCGGCCATGGGGAGGGTCTGCCTGCTGGTTGCTGCCGGCGTGGACAATGCTGACTTCTCGCGGTAGTAGTCAACGACGCTCATCACAATGTCCGATAGAGAGTGGGTCGGTGTGTACCCAAAGGACTGCTTCGCCTTGGATATGTCTGGGACGCGACGGTCCATGTCTTCGAAGCCTGGGCCATAAGCGTCTTCATAGGAGATATGCCTGATGGTGGAAGTGGACCCTGTCGCGGCAATGACTTTCTCCGCCAGCGCATTCATCGTGACCTCCTCGACGCTGCCCAGGTTGAAGACCTGTCCGGCAGTAGCATCCGTCAGGGCGCACTGGACCAGTCCCCGAACGATGTCCGCGACATGGCTGAAACACCGGGACTGCTCGCCGGTGCCGAATACCGTAACCGGACTGCCTGCGAGCGCCTGCTGCACAAAGCAGGGCAGCACCATTCCATACCGGCCAGTCTGCCGTGGACCCACGGTATTAAACAGCCGGACAATCGTGACTGGCAGCTTATGCTCGCGGTAGTAGGCAAGGGCCAGGAACTCGTCAATCATCTTGGAGCAGGCATAACTCCAACGGGCTTTCGAGGTAGGCCCCAGCACCAGATCATCGTCCTCGCAGAAGGGGAACTTGGCTGCCTTGCCGTACACCTCCGAGGTCGAAGTAATCAGGACCCGCTTGCCCTTCTTGGCGGCCAACTCCAAAACCAACTCCGACCCGCGCACATTGGTTTCGATGGTGCGCACTGGCGATTCAACGATATTCCGCACGCCCACCGCAGCGGCCAGGTGGAACACCAGGTCGGCGCCGTCAATTAATTCGGCCAGTAGCTGGCGGTTGAAGATGGTGTCTAGGTGATATTCGAACCAGGCGCTCTTCTTCGCACCTCGAATGTTCTCGATACTACCCGTGGAGAGGTCGTCGATAGTTACGACCTGATGGCCCGCGCTCAAAAGATAGTCAGAAAGGTGGGAACCGATAAAACCAGCTCCGCCGGTAATTAGAATGTTCATCGTCTCCTCATTCTCGATTCATGCCGAGTGGACCGCCTTAGCGGAATATGTGGATTGGGATACTTGATTGCTTGCGAGCCGATCATAAAGCTGCGTTAGGTCTCCACAGCAGGACTCGATCGACAGCCGTTCCCGCACTTCAGGCGAAACCGAATGGCGTTCCGCGCGGGCGATTACCTGGCGTATGGTATTTGCCCAATCCGCGGCCGATGCGGTCAGGGGCAGCCAGGTCACCATTGCGGGCCCGAGAGCCGCTTCAGGAGTAATGGCGTCTGAGGCGATACAGGGCAAACCCGCGAGTTGCGCTTCCATGAGCGCGATGGGCAAACCCTCGTACTGCGAAGGGAAGAGAAAGACGTCCATGGCGTGCTGCAGTATTGCGGGTACGTCGGCCCGGTTTCCCGTCAGGGTAAAGTGGTCTGTCAGCCCGGCGAATGCGATTTCCGCCTCCACTTGAGGCCGCAAGGGACCGTCGCCCACGAGCAGGAAGTGAATATCGGGATCGATGCGGAAAAGCTCTTTTGCAATCTCGACGAACTTCCCATGGTTCTTGACATCTACGAAGCGGCCTACATGTCCGACAACCGGCACTGCCGATCGAATGCCCAGTAAATGCCGCAGGTTGGTTTGGCTGTTGCCGTCGCTAAACTTGCCCATGTCGATGCCGTAGGGCAACAAGTGCCAGCATCGCTTCGATTTCCAGGAGCTGGTCAGCGAATTGCCCGCCAGTTCGCTGACGGCGATAGCAGCCGTTGCATTTTGCGCCAACAACCTACGCATCAAGAAAAGGTACGTTTTGCGCGGCCGGCCGGCTTTCGATTCCAACTTCCCCGTGTGGCTGTGGGCGATGCGGATAGGCACACCGAACAAGCGAGCCAGCAGCAGCACATACCCGCTGTAATGGTGCACGTGGGAGTGAACGCAATCATAGGGTCCGTACGTCTTCAGAACGGTACGAAAATTCCTTGCGTACGCCAGGGGCCGGTCAGGGTGCAGGCAGGGGATGATCCTCGCGCCCAGCGCCTTCACCTCGTCATCGTACGCGCCCGCCGACGAGGTATGGACAAGGAAGTCCATCTGATATCGCGAGCGGTCCACCTGGCGGAGCAACTGCACCAGCCAGGTTTCGACTCCGCCCCGGTCCAGCTTTCCCAAGACATGAAGAATCCGCATCAGTTTTCGCCTCTGCGATAGACCCCGAGCAGGAACGGGGAGATAGCGGCGGTCTCGAACTTCGCACGCAAGGCCCAAAGAGGAGCGGTGACCAGGAACTGCGGAATTTCGAGGGAACGCCTCGCCATCATGGCTAAAGGACGCGGGAATCGACTCAGTACGCGGTTATAGTTGACGACTCCAAAACTGATGGTCCCGAAGTACTCGGCTGGCCGGAGCGGTTGGGCGCCCGCCTGACAATGTGCCGAGTCCATCAGTGCCGGTGTGAGGCCGACGTGCTGCGCATAGAATTCGGGATCGATTCGCTTCTGGACTTTTCCGACCCATCCCCGCACATTGGGGACCTCCGTAATGACCAGACCCGACCCTGGTTTGGCAAGTCGAACGATACGCCGCACTGCATCTGTCGTGTCGGTAAAGTGCTCAATGAAACCGCCGGAATACACGACATCGAAAAAATCGGGTGGAACACCTGCATTACCGAAAAGGTCTCCTTGATAGATCCTGCCCTCGACGCCTGCCCGTGCCAAGGCAGCCTTAGCGTTGTTCACGCCGGCGGGAGCGAAATCGAATCCCCACACCTCGGCGCCCAGGTCTTTGGCGAAGTAGGGTAGTAGCCGCGATCCCCCGCAACCAACTTCCAGCACGCGGTCGCCGGGCTTGATGTATTCGCGAAAGATGCGCGCGAAGCGCCAGCTCACGTAATCACGCCACGGACGGAGGCGGATCGGCGCGGCGGTGGCGGCCCAGTTCGCGTTCCACTGGTCGGCTTCGATCAGATTCGTGTTGCCGGGCGGCGCGTTGGGTACCACGCAGTGCATCGGCTGGTCACTCATTGGTCACACCCCTCAGCACGGCCAGCGATTCAATCGCGTCTATCTGCCGCAGGGGCTCCGGCGGCAGACCCTTGGCATTCATCATCCGAATGGCTTTCGCCAGGACAATCAGGCTTCCTGCAACCTGGGCTACGGCTGACAGCAATATGGCAACGGCAGCGCCCGCTAGGCCCCAGCGCGGCGTTAGCAAGTATGCGGCCGTGGCGCAGGTTGTGACTGTCACCGCCGTCACCGGCAATTGCTCGCGGAAGCGCCGCGCCGCCGACATCCCGCAGCCCAGAAACGATGCGACCGCAGTAACTCCAGAGGTAGCCACCAGGATTAGCAGAAGCCCCAGATGCGCCGCGTATTCGGGTCCGTAGAGCAATCGCAGCACCGTCCGCCCAAACACTGAAGCCAGCACCATGCCCACACCCGAGAGGCCGATGCCTACCAGCGACATGCGCTTAAGCAGATTGGCGAAGTGGCGCGTGTCGCCGGCGGCGAAACTCCGCGACAGCCGCACGATGGCCGACTGGCCCAATGCATTCACAATCAGGCTGACAACCACGACCAAGTAGGCTAATGCGGCAAAGATTCCCAGTTCGCTGCTTCCTCCATATCGCGCAACCGCATAACGGGGAACATTGCCATTCAAAGAGACCAATGCCATTACGATGCCAACCGGAGCAGCCAGTTTCGCAAGTTTTAGGAGCACACTCCGATCCCATGCCAGGTAGCTTTCGTTCCCCAAAAGTTTCCGTGCTACACGCAGGTCATATGCAAGGAACACCGCTAACCACGTCACGCACAGGGTAGCCGATGCCGCCACAACGCTATGCCACCGCAGATACGCCGCGGTGAATGCGATCACTGAGAAGCCGCCTTTCAACATCATGCTGATCGCGACCTGATCGAGGCGCTCGTGCTTCTGCAACAGTCCGGCAATCACGTCGGTGAAGGACTCGACTGCCTTGGCGGCAGCCACGAACATCACCACACCCCAGGTGGCTGAATCATGCCGGCTGGCCAGAAGAATAACGCCAACTATCAGCAGGCCCGTGCTCGTTCCCACCGCACGAAGGGTGAAATAGTCGGCAAAGGCAAAATCGGAACGGGCGTCGGTGGCCTGAATGCCGCGCAGGAAGAGATTGGTCAGCATGAACAGTGGCGCAGTAATGGCCAGCGCCAGCGCAAATTGACCTACTGCCGCGGTCGTGCCGCGCTTGGCGAGAACGGAAATCATTCCCCACTGGCAAAGGGCATAGATGACATTGCCCGCCAAGGCCCAGGCAAATGTGGTCCGCAGCGAAGGTGCGGCAATCGGCGCCGCGGTTGCAGAACACGTGATATCGGGAGATGCCATGTAGGATTCAGCCGCGCCGCAATCGCATACCCGGCAAGGTAGCCAGAGCCGCGAGAAAGGTAAACCAGGCTGCATTCGCGGGAATATGGAGGTTGAACTCCGAGAAGCTATGCACCAATAGTCCACAGACCCCGACCGCAGCGCCAAACTGGAGCCATCCGCTCTGCTGGCGAAGTCGCGAAGGCAAATGACGGAAAGACAAAACCAGGAACATGGCAATCGAGATTGGCGTCAGTATCCAGCCCCAGATACCAGCTTCCGCCAGGAACTGAACATAATCGTTGTGGGCGTAGTCAATCGTGAGATCGGTCACCACGGTTTGGTATGGAGTGTAGGCTGTTTCGAAAGCACCCAGGCCGACACCGTAAGCCAGGTGATCGCGTGACATGCGCAACGAGTCAGCCGCTATCTTATCGCGGCTTCCTAACGCAAGCTCAGGCTTGCTGGCCACTTGCCACCAGCGTCCCCAAACGTCTCCCGGATCCAGCCAGTAGAAAAACCCGAAGGCAAGGGCAGCGACCACAATTCCTACCACCAAAACGTGTTTCTGTTCGGAACCGGTGAACAATAGCACCAAGCCAACAAGTCCAAATTCCACAGCTAAAGATATAAGCCCAGCCCGTGATCCAGACAGGAACACGGATACGAGCGCAACAAAAACGACGAATAGCAGGAATGGTTTGGCCGGATGTCTCCACCGGAGGCTAATGGCAAGGGTCATCGCCACCGGGATTAACATCTCCATCAAACCCGCATAGTTGCCGCGGTTGACATACGGACCAAACACGGCGGTCGACTCCGCAGGGAAGACGCCGTAGAGCAACCCCGGACTGGCGAAGAATTGGACAATGGCAAACAATGCCATGAGAAACACGTAAATCGCCACCGTCGCGCCGCTGATTTGCCAGGCCCGTGCTGACGCCGACGCGTAAAGCAGCTGGCCAACAAAAAAAAGAATGGCGTAAGTGACCAGTTTAATCAGCGCTTCCCGGGTACCCACGTGGTCAATGGAAAGTCCGCTCCACAATTGCACTGCGGCAAGTACAAGCAATGCCATCAGCGGGAGATAAAGAGGCGACCACGTAAGTCTCACACTGCCAGCACGCACGCAACCCACTCCCCAAAGCAAGAGTAGACAAGCGGCAACGATCGTAAGGCCCCCCCACGCCCAGGGCTGCACCGCTCCAAACAACAGAGGCGCCACCATCAGCAGTGCCAGGAGCAGCACTCGGGAAGCGTCCCAAAGGCCGGTCCTGGTCTCTTCACTTCCGCGGGGGATGACGAGAATAGGCGATTGCAGCTTATCGGGAGCTAAAGTCACCGCGCACCCACGTAGCGTTTTTTCAGCGATTTCCACGGGCTACCGTCTTTTGAGTTGACGATGAGATCAGACGCAACGAAATATCGTCGAACCATACTTGACCGCTGATCTCCATCGGATAAGAACGGCCGCGCGGCCGCCAAAGTGAGAGCCGAACCATGTCAGTCTTGGCTCCGGTCGTAAACTGAGTTGTGACTTGATGCCAGCCGGCAGTACCGGAGGTTCCTGGAGTTGCAGCGTCCAGACACACAACACACTTGGCATCCAGTACGCGCAAGCGCGGACCGGTGTCCGATGTAATCGCTTCGGATTTGACGTATGCCGTCAGCTCGTACTTTTGGCCGGGAGCAACAGGAATCAGTTGGTAGGCCAGTTCATACTCTGAGTTCCGCGGTACCGTGAAATCGGTTCGGAAGGCATGTCCTCCGCTGTGAACTGAGTGGTCGGCGAAATCTGTAGTGAGATACGGCTGCTGCCAGAATCGCCAGTCGAACCCTGCATTGAGCGGATCCCGCTCAAATCCCCCGTTGAAGACCAGGTTACGTTCACCGGAAACTGGCTTTTCGCTAGGATCATTCTCGCCGAGCAGATAGGCCCACACACCCGCGGCTTCGTGATAATGGCCGGCAACCAGGAGCCTCTCGATATAGGGAGTTGTGATAGCAATCGGGATCTCTGTCTTGTCTGCGGCCAACTGCGACCAGTAGATACCAGCCGGTTCAAATTTGTTGTTGTCGGCGAGGTAATCGAGGAATTGTAACTTGGCCGCAAGATCGTGGGAAGAACCGAGCAGATCGCGCCAGATGATGTTGGGGTCGCCGAACCCCCGCATTAGTAGTTGAAACGCTTGTTCCCATCCATCCGGCTGCATGCGAAGGAATTTCTTGATCTGCTTGACCGCGGGACCAGGTTGATTGGAAACTACATCGTTGATGGCCGCTTCCCATGCAAACTGCGGCCTGCCCGGCGCTAATTCCTGGGCCCGCCGGAAAGCTGCATCGGCACAGGACTGGTTTGCAGATGAGTAGCAGCCTTTTCCCAGGGCGGACCAGTATGTCGCCGAATTGGGATTCATGTTGGTTGCCTGCCGAAACTCTTGCTCCGCCATCGCCTGTGTGCCCGGCTCAGCCTCCAGGAGAAGAACCTTGCCAAGCTGGTAATGCAAGTCCGGATTGGCCGGATCCAAAGTAATCGCGCCTCTCACGGTCTCAGCGCTGAGCGAATCGCCCCAGCTTTGAGCCACCACAATGCGCAGGGCTTCCAAAACCAATAAGCAGACCGGCACAGCCAGGACCAGCAGAAATATCAAGGACACAAGTGGAGAACGCAGAGGTATCGCGTGACTAGCAGAATCCAACCTGCGCCTTTCCGTCGCTCTCATTTCGAAATCGAAATTCATTTGAGTCCCAAGCTGGCGCGAAACACGGTCAGTTAGACTGGAGAATTGCGACCTAGGAATACAGCTCGCGATCGCGCGGGCAACAATTTTGACTCACCTGTTAGACTGCACGCGCGCGAAGGACGGTAATCAAGCAGATACCGCCCCAGAGAGTCCCCACCTATTCTGATGCTGCCCGGCCGTAAGGATACTTGCCGTATCGTGAGTAATGATAGTACCCATACCCATATCCGTAGTAGCCTTCCCGCCGTAAGTCGAGTTTGTTCAGAACTACACCCAATATGCGTGCGCCAGCATTCTCCAGGATGGCCCTGGTTCGCATCAGTCCGGCGCGGTGAGTTTTTCCGCTCTCCGCAACTAGCACGACCCCATCGACCAGGCCAGCCATGATGGTTGCGTCCGTAACTTCCAAGACAGGGGGTGAATCGATAATCACGTGCTCGAAACGCTTCGCCAGTTCCGTGCACAACTCGGCCATTCCTTCGGAGCCGATCAGTTCGGCTGGATTCGGCGGAACTGGCCCCGAGGGCAGCACCCACAGATCGGGCTGTGCCGCATACACCTGAAGCGCATCATCCAATTTGTCGGCTCCCGTCAGTATCGTACTAATTCCCTTACTGTTTTCAAGGCCCAGGGTCTTGGCGATGCCTCCCTTTCTGAGGTCGCCATCCACGATGACCACTCGTCCTTTCCGTTGGACCAGGGATTGCGCCAAGTTGAGGGCGGTAGCTGTCTTGCCTTCGCCCGCCTGTGCACTGGTAATGAGAATTAGCTTGGGTGGATTTGGCGCCAGGGACAGCAATATGGAAGTGCGCAGCGCCCGATAAGCTTCTGACAGTACCGATTGCGGACTTTCGCTAATAGCAAGAGCGACGTTCTGAGGCGCCGGGTGGCGGGACTCGCCATCGCGTAATTTCCGCGTGCGCTTCGTCCCGGCGATAGTCCACCTCGCCGCGTCGGTACTGCGTTGCAGCGGCACCACCGCTAGAGCTGGAACCATCAACAACGACTCCACTTCTTCAGCCGTTTTTATCGAATGATCGAGGCCTTCTTGCGCAAAAGAAACCATGACGCCCAGAACGACCCCTGCCAGGAATCCCAAGGCTATGTTGAGCGCCTTCTTGGGACGGACTGGTTCGTCGGGGCATAGGGCCGCATCGACAAGGTGAATGTTGGTGGATTGCAAGCCAGCTGAAACGGTTGCGTTTTTCAGCCGCTGCAGCAGGCTTTGATACAGTTGCTGATTGCCTTCGAAGTCGCGTTGCAGAATGTTGTGTTGGATTAGCAGCTGGTTCTGCCCCCCTACAACTTCCTTTTGGACCGCCACTGCCCCCGCCGCCAGCTTCTCGCGAGTTACGGCGGCCGCGTAGTCTTTACGTATGCGCGCAAGCACACGGGTCTGTTCAGCTTCGATCTGGCTGCGAATGCCCTCTATCTCCTCTTTCAGGCGAATGGCCTTAGGAAAGTTTGGACCGTACTGCGCGACCGTCTCCGTGTACTGGTCCTGCAAGTCTGCGGATTTTTCTTCAAGCTTCTGTAGAAGATCGTTGTGGACGAGCGTAGCCAACTGCTCTCGGTTGGTTTGCACCTCGCGATAAAGTGACTCTTTTTGGAGGCGGTCGCTCTCGGCAGCAGTTAAGTCGCGGCTAAAGTCTGAGAGCATCTGTTCTTGCATACTCCCCTTCTCGCTGGTGTTAACAATCTGATGTTCTCGTTCATATTCGACCAGCGCCTGCTGCGAACTCTCTACCTTCGCCTTCAACTCATCAAGCTGCTGCTCCATCCAGGCGGAGGCCTGGCGGGTGGCATCGTATTTCTGCCGGAAGTTGTAGTCGATGTAGTTATTGACCAGGCTGGTTGCCACTTGCGCCGCCAACTGGGGGTCAGGGTCTTCATAACTCACTGCCAGCATACGGGTTTTCGGCGTCAGTTCGACTGTGAGCTTCTTCTTGAACGCGTCAATGAATCTCACCTTCTGCTTGTCTACCGGAGTTTTCGCTAGCTTTTTGGCACTAATTAGGCGCTGGCTCAAACCCAATTCTTCGATCGTGCGCCATGCCAAGTTTTCACTCTTCAAAACCTGGATTTGCGTCTGGACAAAGGTATCGTCGGCATTCGCCTTCTGAAACATCTCTTCGATCGACTGGATCAGCGGTGTTTCCGATTCCACCTGAACTCGGGCAGTCGCCTTGAAAATAGGCTGCATCTTGAAGGAGACAATCGCCACAATCGTCGTTACAATGACCGCCACGGTTGCAATTGTCCAACGCCGTTTTAGTAGAGTGTGCCAGTAGGCTGCCAGAGATACGTAGTCTTGGGCGCTGGCTAAACTGGCTTCGACCGCAGGCAGGGCCCGCACCGTGGACGGGGCCGCAGTGAAGTCTCGGGACAGGAGTTCCTGCTGGGTGTGCTGAGCGATAAGGCCCTTAGTATTCATTGGATACTTACCTTTCAATAGCGTCCATAGATCGCTAAACCGGTGGCAACCTGCAACACCGCTTCCATGCCGCGTTGAAACGCTCGCTTGGAAGTGCTATCTGGCACAAACAAAATATCGTCTGCGAGCAACAGGGTATCTGGCTCTTTGCCTGCCAGAATCAAGTTGAGATTGAGGGGCACCTGTTTATGCCCGTTGGGCTGGTTGGCGTCCGGACGAATGATCATGGCTTTGTCGCGCACGGCGGTGGATTTCGCGTCTTCGGCCATGGCGATCGCCTGTAATACCGTCATGCCGTTGTCCGGAGCTCTGATAACGAAGCCCCCGGGTTTGTGCACAGCGCCGACCACATACACCACGCCCGCATGAGGTACGGTGACCCGGTCGCCGGGATAGATGTCGACGTTGTATTTTGCATCGCCGGTCTCGAGAAGCTTCTTGAGATTAACCGTCTGCACCCGTTCCGCAGCATTCGTCGCCTGAGCGCCCAGATCCCCCCTGCTAATGACCGCCACATTGCTGGCGTCGTCACTCAAGCCCTGGGCCTGGGACAACACATCGAGAAGTGTGGTACGCCCGAGCACGGGATAGATTTGCGGCATCTTCACGGCCCCCGTGATGGAGACCGATTTCAGGCGGGAGCTGACGATGGTAACGACTATGTGCGGTGCCATCACCAGTCCGTTTGTGCGCAGTTGCTGGGCCAGAGCATCGGAGAACTCGGCCGGCGTCATGCCTGCCGCGTCGAGCGGATTGGGCAGAAGGGGAAGTATCACCTTGCCCGTGGGGCTGACGCGGTACTGGCGTGAAAGCTCTGCCACGTCCATGACATAGACGTCCAGAACATCGTCTGGGCTGATGACACTGTCGGTGTCGGAGTTCCGAAAATCCCTCAAACCGGTGGGTACTCCTGAGACTTTCGACGTGGACGCAACAAGGGCAGCAGTGCCCGATTGCCCAGAGGCGGCGACGCAGAGTACCACAGAAGCGACTATCGCCGTGCTCCACAGGCAAAACCGTATTTGACTACCAAAATGACAAGACATCGCTATCTCCTAAAAAACCCCTGTCATTGAACGCTGAATTGGAGGCGAACAAATCGAGATGCTGAAGCAGCAGGTGTAAACAGTGTCCGGAACGCCAGCCAAGCGCTCTGCGCTTCAGGCTAGCTGCAGGTCGTACGAATCTACATCGAGGGCAATCGACCGCTGCATCGGCTCAATGGAGATGACCAGTTTGTTGCCGTGTTCGGCAACGAGAATGCCTTCCAGACCCTCGAGGCACCCACCGCGAATTCGGACTCTTTGCCCGGTCCTCAGGAATGGATATGGTGACCATGAGCTGTTTTGCTCCTCGATCCGCCGCAGGTCATTGATCTGCTGGTCCGGAATCCGGGCGACAGTTCCGCTGAATGTCACGAAACCATAAACTCCGCCGGTCTGTAAAATTGCCAGGCGATCGGCCAGATTCGAGACCTCCCGCACAAAAACGTAACCCGCGAACAAGGGTGACTCCAGCGTCTGATAACGGTCGGTCCAGCGGTGGCGCTCGCGAGTCACAGGAACGTACGCCACCTGATTCTTCGCTTCAATATGGCTGCATATCTTCCGTTCGAAGCGGGCCCTCGTCTGCAAGGCAAACCAGTCTTGACAGCCCGTCGAGGGAGGTCCGCCAACAAAAGATGTGGTCGTCGCTATTGGTTTAACGTTGAACATAGCTCCGCTATTAGAGTCCCATTTTGACTGTTCCCCAGGACACCCTCTCGGTTCCAAAATCTGAACTATGACGCTTAGGAGAACTCTGATCATCACAAGCGGCAAGTACGATCATCACAAGCACCTTCGTACTTTAAACTAGAGTAACCTCAATAGCGGCACTATCGTGGTGGCCGTGGAGGCAAGCCGTGCAATGTAGGCTTTGAACCTCCACCTGCAAGAAAATCCGACCAACCCGCCCAAAATAAGCCTAATCATATTGAAAACAAGCCACTAACATGCGAATTTTCAATTTCTGTAACGAGTATTACGTCTGGGATTATATAGAGATGGGAACAACAGCCTCAGCGGTGCCACCCACGGGTCCCGGTGACGTGGTCTCTCAGCGCATGATGTCCCTCTTCAAGTTAGCGTCTCGACGTCCGAGAACGTCCAAGCACAACAATGTAAAAAGCCGACTGCGGGCTTGGCTGCCGGGGAATTGAGTCGGACGACAAACGAAGACATTTCGTCCCGTGCGGCGCGCCCAAGCCCGGCTGAAACTTTGCCCCAAAGTACTACTCCTCGGGGTACGAAAAAGGCCGCCCGCGAGGCGCAATTGCTCGCGCCTCCGCTGCCGGCACCGGTACTCAAATAATTAGCGGTCCCATTGCCGAGGCTGTTGTTGCAAAAACCGGGAGTGGCGCCATACGTTGTGAAAGTACCGGCGACATAGTTAGCGATCAGGGTACTGGCGCAGGCGTCGTTCCAGGGAATCTCCGGAACATACTGCTTGGCGGAGCCGAAGTTGGAGGAGTTCGACGAATTCCAGTAGGTGCTGAGCGGGATCGAGTTGAACTTGGCAAAATACACGTCCTCGAAATCGGTTCCACCTACGGATACGTCATACGGGGTCCCACCCCATCCGGTGACGCCGAGACTGGCAACGTCATACTGCGCACCCGCCGAGAAGTTTCTGGAGCAAGCGGACGGGCCTTCATCGCCTGAGGAGGTGAATACCGAGAAGCCCTCGATGGGGCGACACGGACTCCGATCGATTGCTGCTGTTCCAAGGTGATGTTGACTCCCCCTGGCGTGCTGGCATGGCCGGTGCTGTCACTCGCTTCGTCCAAGCCATCTGCGTATACCGGTTCAAGTTGCATGCCGCAATCAGGAGCAATGCCGGGCTTGTCAGATTTGTAGGCTGGATGCATCGGATCTACGTAATAGAGCACCCGGCGCGCGCTGACGTTTCCACCTGCTTTGGTGCGCGTGTAACGTCTCCCTGCCCAGAAAGACACGGTTATCATTACGAGAAGAAGAAACAGGTACAGCGCTTTCTTCATTGCACAACACCTTTCGGGCGAGCGCGGCCAGGGCGTCTACCGCTGTGTTGACTAGTCCGAAGTTCCAGAGCGTTTCGGACAGTATTCTGCTGATTCGCCGAGAGATAATTCAAAATTCAGTTTCCAGCTACTGGCAACAAGTTCAGTAAC
>Ga0208587_1000219_pt1 | contig 31520 bp, 30 predicted proteins | sample NGESurdeep092012_7_FD_184472 | JGI IMG/M metagenome (GOLD analysis project Ga0208587, IMG submission 184472) | Arctic peat soil microbial communities from Barrow, Alaska - NGEE Surface sample 210 deep-092012 (SPAdes) | ecosystem: Environmental > Terrestrial > Soil > Wetlands > Peat ...
CACCATCACGTCGAAATCCCAAGGCTTGCGCACCATCATGGCGGCGCAGGCATCGACATAGACGTGGTCGGTCTTCACGCCGGGAAAATTCTTGGCGCGCTCGTCGAAGATCGCGCGGAACCAGGCAAAGGCCTTGAACGCATTGGCCTTGTCGACGCAGGTGAGCAGGCCGGGCCGGCCGCGCTTCTTGCGCCGCTCGGCCAGCCGCAGCGAGAAGTCGAACAGCCGCTCCGAAGTCTTGCGCGTCATCACCAGCGTCTCGCGCGCCTCGTCATGGGTGACCACGCCCTTGCCCATGGAGGCGAACAGGCCCTCGGTCGACTCGCGGATCAGCACGAAATCGATGCCGCGCTCGGCGGCGCCGACGATCGGGCTCGGCACGCCCGGCACCAGCCGTGCCGGCCGCACGCCGGCATAGAGGTCGAAAATGAAGCGCAGCTCGACCTGCGGCATGATCTCGGTGTTGTCGGGATAGCGCACACTCGGCAGGCCGCAGGCGCCGAGCAGGATGGCGTCGGCCTGCTCGCACAGCTTGATCGTGCTGTCAGGCATCGACTTGCCGGTTTCGCGATAATGGTTGGCGCCGGCGGCGCCTTCGGTGAAGCGGAATTTCAGGCTCGGCGTCGTCGCCTCGATCCGGCGCAGGATCTCCAGCGTCGGCTCCATCACCTCCGGCCCAATGCCGTCGCCCGGCAAGACGGCGATATGGAAGGCGGTGTTGGCGGACATGGCTGCGTTTCCGGGGGTGGCGTTGGGGCAGGCGGATGGGTAATGAATACGCCGCCGCGCTCGCGCGCAAGAGATGATGGTTGAGGGCCGTACATGCCGCGTTTTGCCGCCAATCTCGGTTATCTGTTCACCGATCGCGCGCTGCTGGAGCGCATCGACGCGGCTAGCGCCGCCGGTTTCAAGGCGATCGAGCTGCAGTTTCCCTATGACGTGCCGGCCTCTGCGGTGAAGGCTGCGATCCAGCGCAATAAGCTGACCATGCTCGGGGTCAATACGCCGCCCGGCGAGCGCGATGGCGAATTCGGCCTGGCCGCCGTGCCCGGCCGCGAGAAGGACTGGCAGGTGCTGTTCGCTAGGGCGCTCGATTACATCACGGCGATCGGCGGCAGTGCGGTGCATTGCCTGGCCGGCAAGGTTGCCCCCGAGCAGCGCCCGGCGGCCGAGCGCGTGTATATCGATAATCTTGCGCGCGCCGCCGATCTCGCCGCCGCCAAAAATATCACGCTGCTGATCGAGCCGATCAATGGGCGCGACCGGCCGAATTATTTTCTCAACCGGGTCGAGCACGCCGCCGACATCATCGCCAAGGCCGGCAAGCCGAACATTCGCATCCAGTTCGATTTCTACCATGCCCAGATCGTCGGCGGCGATCTGCTCTACCGTCTCGAAAAGTACCTGCCGGTTATTGGCCATCTGCAATGCGCGGCCGTGCCCAGCCGCCATGAGCCGGACGAGGGCGAGATCAATTATCCGCAGGTTTTCGCGGCGGTCGACCGGTTCGGCTACCAGGGCTGGATTGGCTGCGAGTACCGGCCGCGCGGGCGCACCGAGGACGGCCTCGGCTGGGCCAAGGCCTACGGCGTGATTGCCGCCCGTTAACCATCGATTAACCATCAAACTTCTTGAAAACCCAAGCTTTTTCGCTTTGCGGGCGGCCCGGGTGTTGCTAAATTCAACTCATGTGGGGACGCCGTAAGAAAGCCGAGGCGGAAACGCCTGAGGCGCCGAATGTGCTCAGGGACGCCGTGCGCGAGGCGCGCATCGAGGCGGCCGAGCGCTCCGGCGTGGTGGTCGATCTGCGCGATGCCGAGCTTGCCCGTCTCGAGCTGCTCAACGAAGCGCTCGAGCCGGTGTTCAAGGAAATCCCCGCGGGTGTCGAATTGTTCGACCGCGGCGTCAGCCGGGGCGACGTGCCGCGGCTGTGGATCGACATGATCGCGCATATCGAGATGGGGCGCGACAAGCGGCAATACCGTTTCGTGCAGGACACCCGTTATGGCCGCGCGGTGCTGGCGGAGACCTACGAGGTGCCCGAGATGGCGGCGGCGGTTACTCGCTACGTGGCGCGCCGGCTGGTCGAGCGCGAGCGCGCTCTCACGGATGACTTAGCCTCCGGGCAGATCGTGGCGCAAAAGATTTTGCGGATCGAGCGGAGCCGCCGGCGCTGGCGCGCGTTCCGTACGTTTATCTTTGGCGTGATCCTCGGCATCGCCGCGCTGTTCGCGCTGGCCATGCTCAATCCGAATCCATAATCTTTCTTGCGCATGATCTTTTCCGAAAACCGGTTCCCACTTTTCGGGATCATGCGCTGCCCACAAGCATAAACCGCTTCTGTTGAGTGACCTCGCCGGCGGGGTCAATGCCGCGCGACACCAGCTCGCACGTCCAAGCGCCGGGCGCGCCCTCGATCCGGTAGAGATTATAGGCGGCGGCGTCCTTGCTTGTGCCCGGCGCCGCCGACGCCGACGGCACGCCGACCGCCGGTACGCGCGTTCCGTTAGGGCCTTGCAGCCAGTTGATCATGTGCACATGGTCGTGGCCGTGGATAATGAGATCGGCGCCGTGGGCGGCGATCACGCGCAGCAGGATCGGGGCATCGAGCAGATGCTTATGCCGCGCTGCCTCGCTCACCGGCGGGTGATGGATCAACACGACGCGGAACAGGTTTTCGTTCTTGAGTTCGTTGAGCACGCCCGACAGTCCTGCAAGCTGCTTGGTGCCGAGCCAGCCGGTCGCTAGGAAGGGCGCGGTCGGCACGCCAGTCGAAAGCCCGATCATTGCCACCGGCCCGCGCCGGCGCAGAAATGGAAATCCGCCGATGCCGTCATCGTCGGACATTTGCGCCTCCCACTGGCGCGTCGCGTAGGCTGCGGCTTCACTCACATAGACGTCGTGATTGCCGGGCACGAAAGTCACGTCCTTCGGGCTGCCTAGGCTTTCCAGCCAGTCGCGCCCATGCCGAAATTCGGCCGGCAGTGCGATATTGGCGATGTCGCCGGTCACCGCGATGTGGTCGGGCGCCTGCGCTTTCATGTCGGCGACGATTTTCGCCAGCACGGCCGGATCGTGGATGAAGCGGCGCTTGCGTTGCCAGTTGATGTAGCCAGTGACGCGCTTGCCGATCAGCTCGCTCCAGTGCGGCGCCGGCAGCGGAGCGAGATGCGGGTCGGACAGATGGGCGAGGGTGAACATCATTAAGCAGCCTATCGATTGTCATGCCCCGCGCAGGCGGGGCATCCAGTATTCATCTACGATGCGATAGAAGCGAAGCTGTGCCGCAATCTTTTCCAGTGTTTACTGGATCGCCCGCCGGAGTTTATCATCGGGCCGCGCTTCGCGCGGACCCGTTGGCGGGCGATGACACCGGCGTCCTACGAACTCCCGATCAATATGCCGGCGAGGAATACCAGCACGCCGCCAACCACGATCTGGAAGGTGGCGGCGAGGAATGGCGTGTCCATGTAGCGGTAACGGATATAGGAGATCGCGGCGAGTTCCACTGCCACCACGATGACCGAGACGATCGTCGCATACCAGAAATCGGGGATGAGGTAGGGCAGGGTGTGGCCGAGCCCGCCGATCATGGTCATCAGTCCGCACACGGCGCCACGCAGCCATGGCGTGCCGCGGCCGCTGAGCGAACCGTCGTCGGACAGCGCCTCGGCAAACCCCATGGAAATGCCGGCGCCGACCGAGGCCGCCATGCCGACCAGGAACGTTTCCCAGGTGTGGTGGGTGGCAAAGGCTGCCGCGAACAGCGGCGCCAGCGTCGACACCGAGCCGTCCATCAGTCCGACCAGGCCCGGCTGCACGAATTGCAGCACGAACACGCGCCGCGCGGTTTCGTCCTCCTGCTCGCGCGCATCGGCGGTCAGCAGGCGCTCGCCGAGCCGGTTGGCGATGCCCTCGTGCTTGTCCTCGGCCTCGGCCAGATCGACCAGCAACTGGCGCACCGAGGCGTCGCGGCTGGTCTCCGCCGCCTTGCGATAGAAGCGCGCGGTCTCGTATTCCATCTCGGCGGCATATTTGCGCACTGCGTCGAGGCCGAGCGGGCGCACCAGCCAGAGCGGCTTGTGGCTGATGAAGCCCTTCACGTCCTGACGCCGGATCAGCGGCAAATAGTCGCCGAACTTCTGCTTGTAGAGGTCGGACAGTCGGCTGCGGTGGCGACTTTCCTCCTCCGCCATCAGATCGAACATCTTGGCCGAGGACGGAAACTGCTCGCGCAAGCCGTCGGCGAAGCCGCGGTAGATGCGGCTGTCCTCCTCCTCGTTGGTGATGGCGAGCGCGAGCACTTCCTGCTCGGTCAGGTCGGAAAATCGCTTCACTGAGGGGTCCTCTCGATCGCCGGCTTTCGGATGGCTTTGATATATTGAAACTATTCTGAACAGGAAAGGGTCCGGTTTGACACTTTTCCTCGCGGCTGCTGGTAACAGGTCGCTTACTCCGGAACTGCCACAAAAGGAAAATGCATTTGCACTCCCTGCGCCGCGCGCTCGAGCCAATCATACGGCCGATGGTCCATTTCTACTGGCGCTTCTCGCGCGGCGCGACGCTGGGCGCGCGCGCCATGGTGATCGACGGCACTGGCCGCATCTTCCTGATCAAGCACTCTTACGTGGACGGCTGGCACATGCCCGGCGGCGGCGTGGAAACCGGCGAGACGCTGCTCACGGCGTTGGCGCGCGAGTTGGCCGAGGAAGGCAATATCCAATTGACCGCACCGCCGCGGTTGCATGGGGTGTTCTTCAACAGGCGCACTTCGCGCCGCGATCACGTGGCGCTGTACATCGTGCGCGAATTCCGCCAGGACGCTCCGCCGCAGCCCAACCATGAAATCATCGAGCACGGTTTTTTCGCGCTCGACGCCCTGCCGGATGATACCAGCCGCGCCACCCGCGCGCGTATCGCCGAAGTCCTCGGCGGCGCGGCGGTCAGCGAATGGTGGTAAGCGCGCTATAGTTTGGTGGCCGTTGTCAGCCAGGAGCGAACCATGCCGGTCAAGGATTGGCTTCCCGCCGCCGTGCGCTCTGCGGCGATCGACCGGAAACTAAAATCCGGCGAAACGCTGTTCCGGCTCGGCGACAAGACCGCCGGCCTGTGCGAAGTCATCGCCGGCCGCGTGCGGCTTGCGCGCGTGGATCGCTCCGGACGTGAGATCGTCCTCCACGTTGCCGGCCCGGGCGAGACCGTCGCCGAGGCGTCGCTGTTCGCAAGCAGCTATCACTGCGACGCCATCGCCAGCACGGACGCGGTCGTGCGCATCTATCCGAAGCCGGCGGTACTCGCGGCGTTCGAGAAGGATCCCAAGGCCGCGCAAGCCTTCGCCGCCACGCTGGCGCGTCAGGTGATGAACCTGCGCACCCGCATCGAACAGCGCAATATCCGCTCGGCGCGCGAGCGCGTCCGCAATTTCCTCGCGCTCAATGCCGGCGCCGACCGACGCACGGTCGCACTGCGCGGCACGCTGAAGGATCTCGCCGCCGAACTGGGGCTCACCCACGAGGCGCTTTACCGCACGCTCGCCGTGCTCGAACGCGCCGGCGAGATCAGAAGGGCTAAGGGAAAGATCACACTGCTGCGTCCGCGCAGGATATGATCTCAATTGCGAGTTGACTTCGATCGATGCGGCCGCCCGCTTCGGCGGGCGGCACAAGAGCGACGAGCGGCCCTGAAATTTTTACAGGAGTCGAATCATGCGCAAGTTCCTGCTGTTCACGACAGTGGCTGCGGCTGGATTGATCGCCGCCGGTATCGAGGGAAAGGCGCAAAGCTATTCAAGCCCGGGCGCCGGCATGCGGTATAACGGTCCGCCCTACGGTGGCCGCGACGAGATGATGGGCGGCAACCGCTCTACCCCCGGAACCATGATGGGGCGCGGCTATGACCACGGCGTCATGATGCGCGATGCCCGCAGGCCGGGCTATCGCGGTGACCGCTCGTGTTGGAAAGAGACCGATTCCGTGCGCGGCTTCGGCTACTACGCGCCGTGCAGCCACTGAGCGATGCTACTTGAACCGCGCGCGGTCGTGCGGCGCGGCGAAGTCGAGTTGCGGCCCGACCGGAACGATGCCGGTCGGGTTCACCTGCCGCTGGCTGCCGTAATAGTGCCGCTTGATCTGCTCGAGGCTCACGGTCTCGGCCACGCCGGGCACCTGGTAGAGATCGCGCACATAATTCGACAGGTTCGGATATTCGGTGATGTGCCGCCAGTTGCACTTGAAGTGCGAATAATAGACGGCGTCGAAGCGGATCAGCGTGCAGAACAGCCGCCAGTCGGCCTCGGTGATGCTGTTGCCGACAAGATAGCGATGCTGCGACAGCCGTTGCTCGATTTCATCGAGCGTGTCGAACACGCCGCGGAACGCCAGCTCGTAGGGTCCTTGCGCGGTCGCAAACCCGGCGCGATAGACGCCGTTGTTGATGTTCGGATAGATCAGGTCGTTGAGCCGGTCGATCTCCGCGCGTAAAGCTTTCGGATAATAATCGGTGTGGATGTTGGTGCAGGCGTCGAACGCCGAATTCAACATGCGGATGATTTCGGACGACTCGTTGTTGACGATCGTCTTGCGCGTCTTGTCCCACAGCACCGGCACACTCACGCGGCCGGTGTAGCGCGGATCGGCCAGCACATAGATTTCCGACAGCTTGCTCTTGCCGTTGACTTCGTCGCCGCTGGAGCCTTCGCTTTTGTTGAAGGTCCAGCCGTCGCGCAGCATGTCGGGCGAGACGATCGACATCGAGATGACGTTCTCGAGGCCCTTGAGCTTGCGGAAGATGACGGTGCGGTGTGCCCACGGGCAGGCGAGCGAGACGTAGAGGTGGTAGCGGCCGGCCTCGGCGCTAAAGCCTCCGTCGCCGGAGCGGCCGGGGCTGCCGTCGGGCGTCACCCAATTGCGGAAGCGGGGGGCGGGCCGGATGAAATGGCCGTCCTTGGTGCGCGCAACATCGTCCTGCCACACGCCGTCGACCAGCAAACCCATGCGAAAGCCTCCACCTGCGTCGCTAGTCATTTAGGCGGTTGCGGCTCATAACGCCACGGGCGATGGACCAGAATCGACCCAGATGCTAACCGGCTTGGGACTGGATAAGCCGGACAATCGTCCGAGCCGGGGGCAAGCGTTTTAAGGTCATGAGCGAACTGATCCTGACAATCCTGCCGGAGACCGCCGACGACGCGCTCGCGATCGAACGGCTGCATGAGCGCACCTTCGGCCCCGGCCGTTATGCGCGCAGCGCTTTTCGCATTCGCGAGGGCCGCGCCCATGTGCTCGAGCTGTCGTTCACCGCGCGCATCGGCACGCTGCTGGTCGGCTCGCTGCGGCTCACCCGGATCTGCATCGGCGAGACGCCGGCGCTGCTGCTGGGGCCGCTCACGGTCGAGCCGCCGTTCCGCGAGCGCGGGGTCGGCAGCGCGCTGATCAGCCGCGCGCTCAAGGAAGCTGAAAGCAAGGGCCACAAATTGGTGGTGCTGGTCGGCGACGAGCCGTTCTACGGCAAGGCCGGCTTCAGGCGCATTCCGAAGGGCCAGGTGAAGATGCCGGGCCCAGTCGATCCGGCGCGATTGCTGGTGGCCGAGCTGGCGCCCGGCGCCTTCAATGGCGTTGCCGGCTTGATCCGACCGGATTGGGAAATCGCATGATCCCGAAAAGTGGGAACCGGTTTTCGGACAAGATCATGCGCAAGAAATTCTAACGGCCTTCTCTGGCCCACGTCGCGGCGAGCGAGCCGATCAGCAGCAGCAATCCGAGCAGGCCGGCGAAGATCGGCAGCACGCCGATACCGCGCACCACGCTGACGTCGCGCATCTTCAGGCCGATCCAATCCTCGCCCTTGAAGGTCGTGCCGGTGCGCACCGGCACCACGCGCGGCACGTTGAGATTGTTTCCGTCCGCCAGCCGCCGCGCATCGCCGCCGGTGGCAGTGCTGAGCGCGCGCAGCACGTCGGTGGTCGATGTCACCTCGGCGAATTCGCGCGGATTGGCGGGGCCTACATTGGCGAGCGCGGTCAGCTTGCCGTCGGTCGCGCGCCAGAGCCCGAGCTCGTTGGCGGCGAGCGTTGAACGCCACACGCCCGGCTCGGTGGCCTGAAGATTGAGCGTGCGGGTCGCGCCGGCCGGCGAGGTCAACGTCACTTCGTTGACGGTGTCGGCCATGGTCTGGCGCTGCACCGTGATGTCGCGGCCATTCACGATCAGCCGCAGCGCTTCCTCTTCCAGGTCGGGCTGCTTCATCAGCCAATGCGACAGCCGCCGCAGCAAATCGAGATGCGGGCCGCCGCCTTCGTAGCCGCGCGCCCACAGCCAGATGTGGTCGGACAGCAGCAGCGCCACGCGGCCGTCGCCCTCGCGCGCCAGCACAAGCAGTGGCTTGCTGTCGGGGCCCTGCATCACATTGGTGCCGGTGGTGCGCTTGGTGTCGACCAGGCGGAACCAGTGGCTCCAATGCGGCGGATCGGTCTCCGAGCCTTCCAGGCCGCGCGTTACCGGGTGGCGTTTGCCGGCGTCGGTGAGGCGCGCCTGGAAGCTGCGCTCGGTGACCTCGCCGCTCGGCTCCGCCGGCAGGATCACGTCGAGCGGGGTGCGCCAGATGCTGGTGGGGCTGGCGTAATCGGGACCGGCGGCGATCAGCACGGCGCCGCCGTCGCGCACATATTTCGCGATGTTGTCGAAATAGATCATCGGCAGCACGCCTTGGCGCGCGTAACGGTCAAAGATGATGAGCTGGAATTCCGAGATCTTCTGCTGGAACAGCTCGCGGGTCGGAAACGCGATCAGCGACAGTTCGTTGATCGGCGTGCCGTCCTGCTTCTCCGGCGGGCGCAGAATGGTGAAGTGCACCAGATCGACTGAGGCGTCGGACTTGAGCAGGTTGCGCCAGGTGCGCTCGCCGGCATGCGGCTCGCCCGACACCAGCAGCACGCGCAGCTTGTCGCGCACGCCATCGATCGAGATCACCGCGCGATTGTTGACTTGCGTGAGCTCGCCTGCGAGCGGCGAGGCTTCGATCTCGATGATGTTGGGTCCGGCATGCGGGATCGGAACATTGAGCTTGATGTCGGTGTGCACGGTGACGACGCGCTTTTCCAGCACCTCGCCGTCGCGCCGCACGGTGACTTCGGCGGCGCCGACATTGGCGCCCTGATCGTCGATCCGGAAGCCGATGGTCTGCGATTGCCCGACGATGCCGAAGCGCGGCGTCTGCGTGAGAACGACGCGGCGATCGATCTCGTCGCGATGGCCGGTGATCAGCGCATGCACCGGCGCGGCAAAGCCTAAGGCAGCGGCGTTGGCCGGTACGTCGTGCACGCGGCCGTCGGTGATCATAATGGCGCCGGCGACGCGATCGGGCGGCACGTCGGCCAGCGTCGAGGACAGCGCCGCGAACAGCCGGGTGCCGTCATGCTCGCCATCGGCCTCGCCCGCCTCGGCGACGCGCACTTCGAGGCCGGGAATGCGCTTGAGCCGCTCAAGCAGCGTGGCACGCGCGGCTTCGGTCTGCTGCTTGCGGTCGCCGAAATCTTGGCTCGGACTTTTGTCGACGATGACGGCGGCGACCGACGGGATCGGGTCGCGGTCTTCTCGTGTGAGCGATGGATTGGCGAGCGCCAGCACCATCAGCACCAGCGCGATTGCCCGCAATGCCGCGCCGCGGCTGCGCGCGAGCAGCAGCAGGCCTGCGATTAGCACAGCAACGCCGAGCGCCGCCCACACCACGTAGTCGGGCACCAGCGGAGCGAATGAGACGCCGAGGTTCACGACATGCCCCTACTGGCCCAGCCGTTCGAGCAGCGCGGGGATGTGCACCTGGTCGGCCTTGTAGTTGCCGGTGAGCGCGTACATCACGATATTGACGCCGGCGCGGAAGGCGAATTCGCGCTGGCGCGGCTCGCCCGGCACCAGCGGCAGCATCGGCTGGCCGTCCGGGCGCATCGCCCAGGCGCCGGCGAGATCATTCGATGTGATCAGGATCGAAGACACGCCGTCGCCGGCGCGCGCCGGGCGGTTGGTCTCTTCCTCGGTTTCCGCCGGCAGCGCCTCGACCCAAAGCTGGCCGGTGGTGAAGCGGCCGGGGAAGTCGCGCAGCAGGAAGAAGGTCTTGGTCAGCACGTGATCGCGCGGCACCGGCTCGAGTTCGGGAATGTCGAGCGAGGACAGGATCGTGCGCAGCGCCACCATTCCGGGCGCGCGCATATCGCCGCTGGCGCCGGGCGGCGCATCGACCGCGTCGCGGGTATCGAACAGCACGGTGCCGCCGCGCTTCATGTAGCTGTCGATGCGTTCGAGCGCGGTCTGCGACGGCTTTGGCGCGCCCGGCGATATCGGCCAATAAATGACCGGGAAGAAGGCGAGCTCGTCGCGCGCCAGATCGAGGCCGATCGGCTCGCCGGCTTCCAGCGCGGTGCGTTGCGCCAGGAATAGCGTGAGGCCTTGCAGGCCCGCCTTGCTCACGGCGTCGACCTCCGCATTGCCGGTGACGATGTAGGCGAGATGGGTTTGCTGCGTTGCCTGCATGGCGAAGTCATCTTGTTGCGCGGAAAGCTTCGGCACTTGCTGCGGCGGTGGCGCGGTCTGTGCCTGCGCCGGGGTGTGCAGCGTCAACGCGGTCAGCAGGCCCGCGACCAGCAGCGTCGCCGCCACGCGCCGGCGCGGCCGTAAGGCACCGATGCCGCCGGAGAGCCAGAACACCACCAGCGCGTCGAGCAGCAGCAGCGCCAGCGCGGCGAGGAAAATCGATCCGCGCAGATCGAGCGGCTCGCCGTGCCGGTACACGTCGAAGCGGGCATTGAGCGCTGAGACATCGAGCGGCAGCGGCCGATCGGCGGGCGCCAGCGTATTGACCGCGACCAGGCCCTCGGGCGGGCCGTAGAAGCCGGGCGGATGATCGGCACTGGCGCGGCCGGTGAATCCGGTCGGCACCGGGCGGGCTGTTGGCGGTGGCGGTGAGAACGCGCCGAAGCCGTCAAGGATGCGGGTCGGCGGCACGACCTGGATAGCGCGGCTGCCGGCGCCGCTCGCGCTGCCGGCAGTGTCGCCATCGGTGGCCGCGGGGGCGCCGGCGAGCGACACGATGCGCCGGAGCATATCGACGAAGGCGCCCGACAGCGGCAGGTCGGACCAGCGGGTGTCGGCGGTGACGTGGAACAGCACGACCAGGCCCTTGCCGCGGCGCTGGGCGGTGACCAGCGGGGTGCCGTCGGCGAGCGTCGCCCAGGTGCGGTCGGTGAGCTGCGAATCCGGCTCCGCCAGCACCTGGCGGTTGACGGTCACGTCGGTCGGCACCGGCATGCCGTTGAACGGGCCTTCGCGCGCGAAGCCGGCGAGGTGCTGCGGCTTGTCCCAGCTCAGACTGCCGCCGAGGATGCGGCCGCCACGGCGCAGCTTCACCGGCACCAGGTCGTCTTCGGTGGCGGCGAGATGCGGGCCGGCAAAGCGCACCAGCACGCCGCCATTGTCGATCCACTCGTTCAGGCGGTCGAGCGCCTCGGCCACATTGCCGACATCGGCGAGGATCAGCATCGGCAGACGCTGATCGAGGAAGCGCGTCACCGCTTCGGCCGGCCCCACGCCTTCGGCGAGGCGGACATCGGCGAACGGATTGAGCGCGCGCGAAAGGTAATAGGTGGCCCCGATCAGCGGCTGCGAGCGGTCGGCGGCCGAGCCGGACACCACGCCGACGGTGCGCCGGCGCCAGCGTTTGTCGAGCAGCTGCACGCTACCTGCCGAGCGCTCGCCGACGATCTCCAGCCGCGCCACGTCGTTGCGGATCTCGACCGGCAGGTCGATCACCGCGTCGGCTTCGGGGTCGGCGGATTTGAACGCGAACGGCGCCTCGCCGAGCGGCAATCCCTTGAGGTCGATGGCATTCACCGTGCCATTGTCGGCGCTGCCGGTCTGTGCGCGCAGCACTTTCACCGTCAGTGCGCCGGCGGCGTTGTCGGCGGCGGCGAGCGCGTGCGCAATGGCAATGCCGCCCTCGACGATAGTGAGCGGATGGCTGCCGATGATGCGTTTCAAGCCATCGACGAAGGCTGTGCCGTTGCCGAGATCGACGCCGTCGGAGAGCCAGACGATTTCGACATCCGGCGCGGAGCTAAGGAAGCGTTCGATCAGCGGCAGCGCCTCGCTGCGGTCGACGCCATGCGGCTTTGGCTTGAGCTGCTTAATCTGCACGCGGGCAGCGCCGGCAACCTGCAATGAAATGTCACGCGCGGTTTCCGACAGCGGCAATATGGCGACGCCGCGGTTGTCGGCTTCCGCCCGCGCGATCAACTCATCCGCCGTGCGCAGGCGGGCGTCCCAGGACGCCGCCGCCGCCCAGCCGTCGTCGAGCATGATCAACAGCGGCGCGGCTCTGCTCGCAGTGGCGAGCGGCGGATTCCACAACGGACCGGCAGCGGCTATGATGACCAGCGCCGCAAGTGTCAGGCGCAGCAGCGTGAGCCACCACGGCGTGCGCGACGGCGTTTCTTCCTTGGGCGCGATCTCGAACAGCAGACGGGTGGGCGGGAAGTTGATGCGGCGCGGACGCGGTGGCACCAGCCGCAGCAACCACCACAACACCGGCAGGCTGAGCAGGCCGAGCAGCACCAGTGGCTGGGCGAAACCGAGCGGCAAAGAACCGAACAAGGAGCCGATCATGCCGCGCTCCCGGGCCGCGCCGGCGTATGCCGGCTGTTGACGGCCGTGGGATGCGCATTGGCGCCCATGCGCGAATGCAGCACCAGCAGCAGTTCGCTCGCCGGCCGGTCGGTGCGGTGGACGGCGAAGCTCCAGCCGCGCCGGTCGGTCTCAGTACGGATGGCGGCGCGATGGCGCGCCACCAGCCCGGTATAGTCGTTGCGCCAGGTCTCGGCGCGGCCAGCGGTGATGCTGCCGGCGCCTTCCGGCTCGATGAATTCGACGCGGCCGGAATAGGGGAAGCTTTCCTCGGCCGGATCGACGATCTGCACCACATGGCCGTGCGCGCCGGTGGCGGACAATTGGGCGATGGTTTGCTGCACCTCGCCGATCGGGCTCCACAGGTCGGACAGCACCACGATTTCGGCGAGGGCTGAGGGCGCGAACGACGGCGGCAGGCTGGCGCGTTCGGCCGCATCGTGCAGCATGGCCTCCGCCATCTTTTCGATCACGTTGCGGCTCGCGGTCGGCCGCATCAGGCCGGGAACGCCGACGCGCTCGCCGCCCTGCACCAGCACTTCAGCCAACGCGAAGGCGACCACCAGCGCGCGTTCGAGCTTGCTGCCGGTGACCAGCGCGGAGGCGAACACCATCGACGGCGACCGGTCGGGCCAGATCCATACCGTGTGCGAGGCTTCCCATTCGCGCTCGCGCACATAGAGATGATCGTCGCGCGCCGATCGTCGCCAATCGACATTCTGCGCCGGCTCGCCCGACATGAAGCGGCGGTATTGCCAGAAATTCTCGCCGGGACCGGCGCGTCGTCGTCCATGCAGCCCGTGGATGACGGTCGCGGCGACGCGGCGCGCTTCGAGAATGAGCCGCGGCATGGCATCGGCGAGCGTGCGGGCGCCGCCGGTCGCCTGGCGAACCGCGCTGGTCTCGGTATCGCTGAGCCTCGGCTCCGCCATTATCCGATGCGCGCCTTCAGCCGCTTGATCACGTTGGGAATGGTTTCGCCTTCGGCGCGCGCGGCGAAGGTCAGCGCCATGCGGTGCTTGAGCACGGGCTCGGCCAGTTCGAGCACGTCGTCCACCGATGGCGCGAAGCGGCCATCGAGCAGCGCGCGGGCGCGCGCCGCCAGCATCAAGGCCTGGCTCGCGCGCGGGCCCGGGCCCCAGGAGATCAGCTTGCCGAGATCGCCGGCTTCCGGACCGGGGCGCGCCGAGCGCACCAGCGCCAGAATTGCTTCCACGACCGACTCGCCGACCGGCAGGCGGCGCACCAGCCGTTGCGCGGCGATCAAGTCGTCCGACGTCATCGCCACCTTGGCGCGGGTTTCCTCCGCGCCGGTGGTGTCGAACAGGATTTTGCGCTCGGATGCCTCGTCGGGATAATCGACGTCGACTTCCATCAGGAAGCGATCGAGCTGCGCTTCCGGCAGCGGATAGGTGCCTTCCTGCTCCAGCGGGTTCTGCGTCGCCAGCACGTGGAACGGTTTCGGCAGATCGTGGCGCGCGCCGGCAACCGTCACATGCTGCTCCTGCATCGCCTGCAACAGTGCGGATTGTGTGCGCGGCGAGGCGCGGTTGATCTCGTCGGCCATCAGCAATTGCGCGAACACCGGCCCGGCGATGAAGCGGAAGCTGCGCTTGCCGCCGGGGCTTTCCTCCAGCACCTCGGTGCCGAGAATATCGGAAGGCATCAGGTCGGGGGTGAACTGGACGCGGCGGGCGTCAAGGCCGAGCGCGATGCCCATGGTCTCCACCAGCTTGGTCTTGGCGAGGCCGGGCACGCCGACCAGCAGCGCATGGCCGCCGGAGAGCACGGTGACCAGCGCGCGCTCGACCACGATGTCCTGGCCGAAGATCACCGCGCCAATGGCGGCTTTCGCGGCGCGCACGTGGACGGCCGTGGATTCCGCCGCGCGCACGATCATATCTTCCAGCTTTTCGATGCTTTCGCCGCCTGTCGCCGCCATGATGTCGGTTCCTTGTCAATCGCGCGCCGCTGGCGCACCAGCCGGCCGCGCGGGCCTCATTGGGTCTATGCAACAAACACACCAGAGGCGATTTTGATGCGTTATTTCAGTCGAATCTGCCTCATTCTATGGCCAAGCTTACGCTATCTTCCGCCGCCAGGTTCGGTGAGTCACAAAGTTGCGAACAGGCGCGAGGCGCGCCTGTAAACGTAAGGAAAACAATGGCGAAGGCAGGGCAAGGCGCGGGGATTGGCGCGGGGATTGGCGGACTGGAAGGGATCGCGGCGGCGCTGCCGCGCGACGGCGGCCGGGCATTGCCGCCGGTGGAGCAGTGGAATCCGCCGTTTTGCGGCGATATCGACATGCGGATCGCGGCCGATGGTACCTGGTTCTACCAGAAGACCCCGATCGGACGCCCCGGCATGGTCAAGCTGTTCGCCTCGGTGCTCAAGCGCGAGGGCGACAAATACTTCCTGGTCACCCCGGTGGAGAAGGTCGGGTTAATCGTCGAAGAAGTCCCATTCCTCGCCGTCGAGCTTAAGGTCGAGCATGATGCGCGCGGCCAGCTTCTCCGCTTCCTCACCAATGTCGACGACTGGGTCGATGCCGGCCCAGGTCACGCCCTGCGGTTCACGCTCGAGCCGACCGGGGGGCTCAAACCCTACTTGCATGTCCGCCGCGAGCTGTGGGCCAAGGTGACGCGCGCGCTGTTCTACGACCTGGTCGAGCTCGGCGAGGAGCGTGCCGTCGACGGCAAGCCGATGTTCGGCGTCGCCTCCGGCGGCGAATTTTTCGCGATGGCGGAGGCCAGCGCGGTGCGGGAGTTCGCCTAGCGCATGATCCCGAAAAGTGGGAACCGGTTTTCGGATAAGATCATGCGCAAGGAAAAAATGTTAGGAGCGCACATTGATTCACCCTGACCGGCTCACGCTCTAATGCAGCAGCGCGCGGAGACAATGGCGACGCTCACGGCCACCGAATTCTTCGCGCGCGCCCGCGCGCGGCTTAACCTCGAGGTGCCGGCGGGCTTGAGCGATCCGACCATCACGCCGGCGCGCGGCGATCACGACGCCGATCCGGTGATGCAGAAAGTTGCCGAGGTGCGGCCGATCCGCCCGGCGGCGGTGCTGGTGGCTGTGGTGGATCATCCCGAGCCGACGGTGCTGCTGACGCAACGCGCGCAGCATCTGCCCGATCATCCCGGGCAGGTGTCGTTTCCCGGCGGCAAGATCGACAAGGGCGACGTCAGTCCGCTTGCTTCCGCATTGCGAGAGGCGGACGAGGAAATCGGCCTCGACCGCACTCACGTCGAGCCGATCGGCTATCTTGATCTCTACATGACCACGCTCGGCTATCGCATCGTGCCGCTGATCGCGCGCGTGACGCCCGGCTTCACGCTCACGCTCAACACCGGCGAGGTCGACAACGCTTTCGAGGTGCCGCTCGCCTTCGTCATGGATATCGCCAATCACCAGCGCCATTCGCGCGACTGGCAGGGCATGACGCGGCATTACTATGCAATCACCTTCGGCGAGCGCTACATTTGGGGCGTGACCGCTGGTATCCTGCGCAATCTTTATGATCGGATTTACAAATGATCCGCCCGGTCGCCACTGAGGTCCTGCTGTTCGTCGCGCCGTTCGTGCTTTACGCGGTGTTCCTGTGGGCGACCAAAGCCGGCGTCATGCACCCGGACTCCTGGCCGTTGTCGCGCATCGCCTGGCTCGTCATCGCCGCGCTCGTGCTGATGGTCGGCAGCTTCATCTATTTCGCGCATTTCACCGGCTCGCCGCCGGGCTCGACCTACGTGCCGGCGCATATCGAGGACGGCAAATTCGTGCCGGGGCAGACCAGGTGATGCCGCCGCCGGCCGGCCGCACCGATCGACGTCTTGGCGGCGCGGCCTGGCTGAGCGCGGGCGCGCTGCCGCGCCTGCTCACTGTGCTCGACCGCGACGGCGAAGAGGCGCGCGTGGTCGGCGGCGCGGTGCGCAATGCGCTCATCGCCATGCCGATCCACGAGATCGATGTTGCCACCACCGCGGTGCCTGAAGAGGTGGTTCGCCGCGTCCAGGCCGCCGGCTTCAAGGCGGTGCCGACCGGCATCGCGCACGGCACCGTGACCGTGGTGATCGACAAGCATCCGTTCGAGGTGACCACGCTGCGCCAGGACGTGGAGACCTATGGCCGTCACGCCAAGGTCGCCTTCGGCCGCGACTGGAAGGCGGATGCCGAGCGGCGCGATTTCACCATCAATGCGCTGTCGGCGGCACGCGACGGCACGGTCTACGATTATGTCGGTGGGCTCGATGATCTCGCCGAGCGGCGCGTGCGTTTTATCGGCGAAGCCAGACAGCGCATCGAGGAAGACTACCTGCGCATTTTGCGCTTTTTCCGTTTCCATGCCGCCTATGGCACCAGCGATCATCCCGATGCCGAAGGCATCGCCGCATGCATTGCCGGTCGCGCGGGGCTCGATCAATTGTCGCGCGAACGTGTGCGCATGGAGGTTATGAAGCTGGTGGTCGCGCCGCATGCGGTTCCCACCCTCATCTCCATGACCGATGCCGGGCTGCTGCTGCGCGTGCTCGGCGGAGTCAGCCATCTCGCCTCGTTCGAGAACATGGCGAAGGTCGAGGCGGCGATCGGCTTGGCGGCCGATCCGGTGCGCCGGCTCGGCGCGCTCGGCGTGCTGGTCGCCGAGGATGCCGAGCACCTGTGGCAGAAATTGCGGCTGGCCAACAGCGAGCACGAGCGGCTCGCCTCGATGGCGGAGGGCTGGCGGCGGATGTCGCCAAGCTTCGGCGAGCCGGCCGCGCGCGCGCTGCTCTATCGCCTTGGGCCGCAGCATTTCACCGATCACGCGCTGCTCGGCTGGGCGCGCTCGGCCAAAGCCTCGAACGATGCCGAATGGCGGGCGCTGGCGACCTTGCCGGCGCGCTGGACCGCGCCGGTATTTCCATTGAAAGCGGCGGACTTCATCAAGCGCGGCGTCGAGAAGGGCCCCGCGCTCGGCGCGGCCATTGCCGCCGCGGAGCGGGCCTGGATCGCGGCGGGATTCCCGACGGAGGCGGGTGCGCTTGACGGTATCGCGGACAGCGCGGCGAAGTCTTCGCCCGCGTAAGAAAGTCCGCATGAACATCCTCTCCGGCTTTGCCGACGTGTCGATTTTCCAGCTTATGTTGGTCGCGGCCGTGGCGTTGTTTGCCTCGCTGGTCGGCGGCGTGTCGGGCTACGGCACCGGCGCGTTGATGCCGCTGGTGCTGGTGCCGCTGGTCGGGCCTGAGCCGGTGGTGCCGATCATCGCGATCTCGGCGTTGTTCAGCAATTCGAGCCGCATGACGGCGTTCCTGAAATATGTCGACTGGCGGCGGGTGGCGATCGTGCTCGCTGCCGCGGTGCCGACCTGCGTGCTCGGCGCCTGGGGCTATACCAAGCTCACCAGCGCCGGCGCCGCGCTGGTGATCGGCGGCATGCTGATCCTGAGCGTGCCGCTGCGGCGGCTTTTGAAATATCACGGCGTACAGGTCGGCGACCGCGGATTGATACTGGGCTCGATCAGCTATGGCGTGGTGGTCGGCGGCACGGCGGGCTCGGGCGTGATCCTGCTGTCGCTGTTGATGGCGGCGGGCGTCGAAGGCGCCGGCGTCATCGCCACCGACGCGGCGATCTCGATCGTGATCAGTATCGTGAAGATTTCCGTGTTCGGGCTGGCCGGCGTGCTCACGGCGCAGGTAGTCGCCTTCGCGCTGCTGATCGGCATCGTCGCGCTGCCGGGCGCGTTTTTGGCGCGCGCCTTCGTCGAGCGCATGCCGTTGCACGTGCACACCGCGATCCTCGACGCGGTGGTGCTGCTCGGTGGGGTGTTTCTGGTGGCGGGGGCGCTGCGCTAAAGGGTTACGGCCACTTCACCACCGGCGGCATCGACGACAAAATCGACTCCACATTGCCGCCGGTGCGCAGGCCGAAGATTGTGCCGCGGTCGTAGAGCAGGTTGAACTCGACGTAGCGGCCGCGGCGGACCAACTGCTCGTCGCGTTCGGCCTCGCTCCACGGCGTCGTGAAGTTTTTCGCCACCAGTTCGGGATAGCTGCGCAAGAATGCGCGACCGACATCTTGCGTGAAGGCAAAGGTCTCATCCCAATCCGTTTCCAGATAGTCGTAGAAAATTCCGCCGATGCCGCGCATTTCGTTGCGGTGCTTGAGAAAGAAATAGTCGTCGCACCATTTTTTGTACTTCGCGTAAGGCGCGACGCGGGCATGCCCATCGCAGGCCGCGCGCATCGCGGCGTGGAACGCGATCGTGTCGGGATCGCTTTGCGTGCGCCGGCGATCGAGCACCGGGGTCAAATCGGCGCCGCCGCCGAACCAAGATTTTGATGTTACGACGAACCTTGTGTTCATGTGCACCGCCGGCACGTGCGGATTGTGCGGATGCGCGATCAGCGAAATGCCGGAGGCCCAGAAGCGCGGATCGTCGGCGGCGCTGGGGATCTCCTTACGGAATTCCGGCGCGAACTCGCCATGCACGGTTGAGCAATGCACGCCGACCTTCTCGAACACGCGGCCGCGCATCAGCGACATCACGCCGCCGCCGCCCGGGTTGGCTTTAGCCGACCCGGAACTTGAATTGCCGATCTCGGGTAAACCCGAGATCGGTTGCGTAGCCGTATGGTCGGTACGGCTCCAGGGCGTGCGCACGAAGCGGCCGGCGGCGCGCTCGCAGAGCGGCGCGCCGGCGGGCAGCGCATCCTCGAGCGCCTCGAGGCCTGCGCAGATGTCGTCACGCAGCGCCTCGAACCAAATGCGGGCGCGGGTCTTGCGGGCTTCGATTGCTGCGGAATCCATCGTGCTCACTTCTTATTCCATTGGCGCCGATATTATCATCGCGCCAAACCACCCGTCTGCCGCAGCGCCTCGCCGGCCACCATCGCGACCGCCATGGCAATATTGAGCGAGCGCAGCCCCTCGCGCATGGGGATGCAGAGGCGGGCGTCAGCCGCCTTATGCACGGCCTCCGGCACCCCGGCGCTCTCGCGGCCGAACAGCAGCACCTGGTCGTCCCGGAAAGTGTGGTCGAGGTAGCAGCGCTCGACCGCGGTGGTCAGCAGCACCAGGGAGATCCGCTCGCGCGCCCGCCAGTCCTCGAAGGCCTGGAACGAGCCGTGGCGGGTGATGGCAACCTGGTCGAGATAGTCCATGCCGGCCCGGCGGAAGGCGCGGTCGGTGACCGGGAAGCCGGCCGGCTCGATGATATGCGCCTGCGCGCCCAAGCATGCGCAAAGCCGCAGAATCGTGCCGGTATTCTGCGGAATGTCCGGCTCGTAAAGGGCGATCCGCATCGGCCTGTTTCCGCTTTTGTTGACCGCGCTTTAGTCGGGCTTGCGCTCTTACCACAAGGATGCCAATAAAACGGCGCCGAAGCGCTGTCCTGCCTTTCCCAGGACTGCCGTAACCGGTCCGCCCCGCCGCTGCGGGACTTGTCCTGCCGGTTCCGGCCGCGGGCGGTTGATCAGCCAGCCGGGGGAGAGGGTTTAGAAGTGACGACCGTGTCTTCGGCGGAGCACACGCGCCGCGACTTTCTCTATATCGCCACCGGCGCCGTCGGCGCGGTGGGTGCAGCGGCGGCCTTGCTGCCGCTGGTCGCGCAGATGAATCCGGACGCCTCGACCATCGCGGCGGGCGCGCCGGTCGAGATCGACCTCGCCCCCGTCGCCGACGGACAGATCATCAAGGTGTTCTGGCGCTCGAAGCCGATCTTCATCTTCCATCGCAGCGCCAAGGAGATCGAGGAGGCCCGCAAGGTTGACGTCGCCAGCCTGCCCGACCCCGAGCCCGACAGTGCCCGCGTCCAGCCGGGCCACGACCAGTGGCTGGTCGTCATCGGCATCTGCACGCATCTCGGCTGCATCCCGATCGCCCACCAGGGCGAATACGATGGCTGGTTCTGCCCGTGCCACGGCTCGCAATACGATACCGCCGGCCGCATCCGGAAAGGTCCGGCGCCGAAGAATCTGCCCCTGCCGCCGTACCAATTCGTCTCCGACACCAAGATCCGGATCGGCTGATCCGCGACAGATGGTTCTGAAGGTTCGATCATGAGCGGACACTCGTCCTACCAGCCGCAGAGCAAAGTTCTGCAATGGTTAGAGAAGCGGTTGCCGATCGGCGGCCTGATTCATTCCTCGTTCGTGGCCTATCCGACGCCGCGCAACCTGAACTACTGGTGGACCTTCGGCGGCATCCTGTCGTTCATGCTGGGCGTGCAGATCATCACCGGCATCGTGCTGTCGATGCACTACACCCCGCATGTCGATTTCGCCTTCAAGTCGGTCGAGACCATCATGCGCGACGTCAACTTCGGTTGGCTGCTGCGCTACCTGCACGCCAACGGCGCCGCGATGTTCTTCCTCGCGGTCTACATCCACATGTTCCGCGGCATGTATTACGGCTCGTACAAGGAGCCGCGCGAGGTGCTGTGGATCCTCGGCGTCATCATCTACCTGCTGATGATGGCGACCGGCTTCATGGGCTACGTGCTGGTCTGGGGCCAGATGAGCTTCTGGGCGGCGACCGTGATCACCAATTTGTTCTCGGCCATCCCCGGCGTCGGCGAACCCATCGTCAGCTGGCTGTGGGGCGGCTACGCGGTCGGCAATCCGACGCTCAACCGCTTCTACTCGCTGCACTACCTGCTGCCGTTCGTGATCGCCGGCGTGGTGATCCTGCATGTCTGGGCGCTGCACGTGTCGGGCCAGAACAATCCGGCCGGCATCGAGCCGAAGTCGGACCAGGACACGGTCCCGTTCACGCCCTACGCCACCGTCAAGGACGGCTTCTTCATGGCGTGCTTCTGCATCCTGTTTGCGTGGTTCGTGTTCTACATTCCGAACTTTCTCGGCCACGCCGACAACTACATCCCGGCCAATCCGGCGGTGACGCCGACGCACATCGTGCCGGAGTGGTACTACCTGCCGTTCTACGCGATCCTGCGCGCGATCCCCGACAAGCTGATCGGCGTGCTCGCGCTCGGCGGCTCGATCGTGATCCTGGCCTTCCTGCCCTGGCTCGATACCTCGCCGGTCAAGTCGGCGCGCTATCGGCCGATTTACCGGCAATTCTTCTGGCTGTTCGTGATCGTGTGCGTGGCGCTCGGCTGGCTCGGCACCAAGCCGCCGGAGGGCATTTATGTCATCCTCTCGCGCATCTTCACCATATACTACTTCGCCTTTTTCCTGATCATCCTGCCGCTGCTCGGGATTTTCGAGAAGACCAAGCCGTTGCCGAATTCGATTTCGGAATCGGTTTTGGGCGCGAAAGCGTGAGCGGGAGAATTGGCATGACGATGCAGCGGATCATCATCGCTCTCACGCTCGCCGGTGCGCTAGCTGCGGTCGCTAGCCCGGCGAGCACGCAGGAGCACGACGCGCCGCAGCCGCCGCGGCTGAAGTGGTCGTTCTCAGGGCCGTTCGGCAAATTCGACGAGGCGCAGCTCCAGCGCGGCTTCAAGATCTACCGCGAGGTCTGCGCGAACTGCCATTCGATGGACATGCTGGCGTTCCGCAATCTGGGCGATGCGGGCGGGCTCGGTTATTCCGCGGAGCAGGTGGCGGCGGTCGCGGGCGAATACAAGGTCAAGAATATCGACGACCTCGGCAATGCGGTCGAGCGGGCCGGCCGGCCGGCGGATTATTTCCCGTCGCCGTTCGCGAACGAGCTCGCCGCCAAGGCGGCGAATGGCGGCACCGCGCCGCCCGACATGTCGACGCTGGCCAAGGCGCGCACCTACGAGCGCGGCTTCCCCTGGTTCGTGGTTGACATGGTCACCCAGTACCAGGAGCAGGGGCCGGACTACATCGCCGCGCTGCTCAATGGCTATTTGGATCCGCCGAAGGACTTCCAGGTCCCGCCGGGCGGTCAATACAACAAGTATTTCCCGGGCCATGCCATCGCCATGCCGCCGCCGCTGCAAAGCGGCCAGGTGACCTTCGACGACGGCTCGCCGCAGACGCTCGAGCAATATTCCAAGGACGTCTCCGCCTTCCTGGTGTGGGCGGCCGAGCCGCACATGGTCGCGCGCAAGCGCATCGGCTTCCAGGTGATGATCTTCCTGATCGTGCTGGCGGGGCTCATGTACTTCACCAAGAAGAAGGTATGGTCGGCCGTGCACTAAGGCGCACAAAATTTCTTGACGCCGGGGCCCCGTTTGGGGCCCCTTCGTTTTTCTGAGTGCACGAACTGAGGCGGGCGATGACCAAAGCAGTGCTCGGCATCATCGGCGGGTCCGGCATCTACGATCTGCCGGGCCTCGAGAACGTGCGCGAGCAGCGCATCAAGAGCCCGTGGGGCGAGCCGTCCGGGCTCTTGCGCATCGGCGAGATCGCAGGCTTGCCCGTCGTGTTCCTGCCGCGCCACGACAAGGGCCACCGGCTGTCGCCGTCCGACATCAACTACCGGGCCAATATCGACGTGCTCAAGCGCGCCGGCGTCACCGACCTGGTGTCGCTGTCGGCCTGCGGCTCGTTCAAGGAGGACATGCCGCCCGGCACCTTCGTGCTGGTCGATCAGTTCGTCGACCGCACCTACAAGCGCGAGAGCTCGTTCTTCGGCAAGGGGCTGGTGGCGCATGTCTCGATGGCGCACCCGGTGTCGCCGCTCTTGCGCGCGCATCTGCGCATTGCCGCGCTAGCCGAAGGCATCGACCCGAACTGGGGCGGCACCTACGTGTGCATGGAAGGGCCGCAGTTCTCCACTTTCGCGGAGAGCATCACCTACAAGACGCTCGGCTATTCGGTGATCGGCATGACCAACATGCCGGAGGCCAAGCTCGCGCGCGAAGCGGAGATTTGTTACGCCACGGTCGCCATGGTGACGGATTTCGATTGCTGGCATCCCGACCACGACGCCGTCACCATGCCGGACATCATCAAGGTGCTGATGGACAATGCGACGCGCGCGCAGCGCCTGGTGGCGCGGCTGGCGCAGGTTTTTCCGCGCGAGCACGAGCCGTGCCCGATCGGCTCCGACCGCGCGCTCGACAGCGCGCTGGTCACCGCGCACGACGCGCGCGATCCCGCGCTGATCAGGAAGCTCGATGCGGTGGCGGGCAGGGTGCTGAAAGGAAAGACGCCATGACCTCTCCCGCGCTGGAAAACGATCTCAAAGCCGCGATCCGCAGCATCCCCGACTATCCCAAGCCGGGCATCATGTTCCGCGACATCACCACGCTGCTCGGCGATGCGCGCGCGTTCCGCCGCGCGGTGGACGAGATGGTGCAGCCCTGGGCCGGCATGAAGATCGACAAGGTCGCCGGCATCGAGGCGCGCGGCTTCATCTTAGGCGGCGCGGTGGCGCATCAGGTGTCGGCCGGCTTCATCCCGATCCGCAAGAAGGGCAAGCTGCCCCATAAGAGAGTGAGCATCGCCTATTCGCTCGAATACGGCCTCGACGAGATGGAAATGCACGAGGATGCCGTTTCGAAAGGCGAACGCGTGATCCTGGTGGACGACCTGATCGCCACCGGCGGCACCGCGGAAGGCGCGGTCAAGCTGTTGCGGCAGATGGGCGCCAACGTGCTCGCCGCCTGCTTCGTCATCGACCTGCCCGAGCTCGGCGGCGCCGCCAAATTACGCAAGATGGACGTGCCGGTGCGCACGCTGGTTTCATTCGAGGGGCATTAGCTTTTTCCCTCTACCCGCGTGCGGAGAGAGGTGAACTAGCGCTTCGGCCCCCACGGGCCGCCGTCGCCGCCGCCCAGGTTGACCGGCGGCTGGCCGGGCAGGAACGGCTTGCCGCCTTCTTGGCCCGCGGCTGGGCCGCCCCAAGGACCGCCGGCTGGCGGCTCGCTCGCGATCTGACCGCCTTCACCCGGCCCCGCCAGCGCCAGCGGTCCCGGATCGTGGCCGCCGGCGAATTGCACCAGCGCCGCGACGCGCTTGTCGACCGCCGGATGGGTGTCGAAAACGTTGGAAAATCCCTCGCGCGGATTGTCGATGCACATTTCCATCACCGCCGAATTGGCGGCGTGCAATTCGCCGCGGCCTTCGATCTTGCGCAGTGCCGAGATCATGGCGTCGGGATTTTTTGTCAGCTCGACCGATCCGCTATCGGCGAGGTATTCGCGTTGCCGCGACAGCGCGAAGCGGATCACGACCGACAGCACCCAGGCGACGGCGATCAGCGCCAGCGCGATGATGATGGCGAGGCCGGCGCCGCCCTTTTTGTCGTTACTGCCGCCGCGCGAACTCCTTCCGCCGTAGAACGCGTTCTGGAAGAACAGGCGGAAGATCATCTCGCCGAAGAACGAGATCACGCCGGCAATGACGACGGCGATCACCAGCATGCGCACGTCGCCGTTGCGAATGTGGGTGAGCTCGTGCCCGAGCACGGATTCCATTTCGGCGTCGTTGAGCGCGTTGATCAGGCCGCGAGTCACCGTGATCGAATATTGCTTGTCGTTGAGGCCGGTGGCGAAGGCGTTGAGCGCGTCGTCGTCGGCGATCCGCAGTTTCGGCATGGTGATGCCGCGCGAGATGCAGAGATTCTCGAGCAGATTGTAGAGCTGCGGTTCTTCCGTCCGGGTGACTTCGTGGGCGCCGGTCATCGCGTCGATCATCGACTGGTGGAATTTGTAGGCGATCAGGATCCAGATGAGGGTGCCGAGGGTCGCCCATGGCAGCGCCTTGACGAAATCGAACTCCGCCGCGCGGATGAGAACATCGAGCGGTGCATTATCGACGCTGAGCGATTCGGCCAGCAGCGCGCCGGCGAATACCAGCACATAGACCAGGAAGAACAGGCCGATCAGCAGCGCGATCGAGCGCCGCTTGTTGGACTGGATGTGCGTGTAGAGACCGTAGGCGGCCATTTCGCTTCCTTATACCTCCCCCTTGCAGGGGGAGGTCGGCGTGCAAAGCACGCCGGGTGGGGGGTCGACGCGGCGGGTGCAACAATAATGCGACCCCACCCCGGACCGCCTTGCGGCGGTCCGACCCTCCCCTTTCAGGGGAGGGAAAAGAGTTTTTCTAGAACTTCACACTCGGCGCTTGTTCGAGCTGGGCGCGGTCTCCGCCCAGGTCGAAGAACGGGCGTTGGCTGAAGCCGAAGATGCCGGCGAACAGCGCCGCCGGAAACTGCTGGATGCCGGTATTGTATTCCTGCACCGCGCTGTTGAAGAAGCGGCGCGAGGCGGCGAGCTTGTTCTCGATGTCCGACAGCTCGGCCTGCAATTGCTGGAAGTTCTGGTTGGCTTTGAGGTCCGGATAGGATTCGGCGAGTGCGAACATTTGCCGCAGCGCGCCGGTGAGCATGTTTTCCGCCGCTACCTTCTGCTCGACGCCGGGCGCCGCCATGGCCGCGTTGCGCGCCTGGATGACCGCCTCCAGAGTTCCCCGCTCGTGAGCGGCATAGCCCTTCACCGTCTCCACCAGATTGGGGATCAGGTCGTGGCGCTGCTTGAGTTGCACGTCGACGTCGGCAAAGGCCTGGTTGGTCCTCTGCCGCATGGCGACAAGGCTGTTGTAGATGCTGATCGCCCAGATCACGATGACGACAACGACGCCGAGAACGACCCAGCCGGTGGTGGACATGGTGGGGCTCCTGAAAAAAGTTGGAACTGAACAAGCCTATCCTACAAGCCTATCCTAGATCGGTGCGGCGCGGCCAACGGGAAACCGGTCCGCTGCCGGCTGGATTTGCGGCCCGGGCGCCGTATTTAGCCTAACCGTTTGACGTAAAAGAAAAAAAGGCCTCGAGCCGAAGCTCGAGGCCTTATCGCCAGACGGCTATTCGGGGGGTATGGGGGGAGCCGCCCGACTGCAACTTACGGGTCATTAACGTCGACCTCGGGCTTTGGTTCCCGGGATCGTTCCGATCGCCTAAACTTTTTCACAGGGGGGGTCGGCCGCCTCAGGACGGTCACGATCCATGATTTCCATGAGAGGCGCGGGGACGAAACCCGAGGCTCTGCCCATGAGCTCGGTCATGATCAAGTGTCCCAATACCGGCCGTTCGGTCTCGACCGCGATCGAGACCGAGCCCAGCATGTTCCACCGCTTGCCGAAGATCGCCGCACGCATGCGCTGCCCGGCTTGCGGGCAGAAGCACGTCTGGATGACGAGTTCCGCCTGGCTTGCGGGTGAGCCGCGGCTGGTGGAACAGGTGCGTCCTGTGAAGATCGAGGCGGCTTAGTTTTTGCGCGCGATCTTGTCCGAAAATCGGTTCCCACTTTTCGGGATCGCGCGCTAGCTCGCCTCGCGGAACCGCACGGCGGCTTCCAGATCGACCGAGACCAGTTGCGACACGCCGCGCTCGGCCATGGTGACGCCGAACAGGCGGTTCATCCGCGCCATGGTGATCGGGTTGTGGGTGATGATCACGAAGCGGGTGTCGGTCGACTTGGTCATCTCGTCGAGCAGGTCGCAGAAGCGCTCCACGTTGTGATCGTCGAGCGGGGCGTCGACTTCGTCCAGCACGCAGATCGGCGCCGGATTGGTCAGGAACACCGCGAAGATCAGCGCCAGCGCGGTCAGTGCTTGCTCGCCGCCGGACAACAGTGAGAGCGTCGCCGGCTTCTTGCCCGGAGGCTTCGCCAGAATCTCGAGGCCGGCCTCCAGCGGGTCGTCGCTTTCGATCAGCTGCAATTCGGCGGCGCCGCCGTTGAACAGCCGGGTGAACAGCTGCTGGAAGTGCTTGTTGACCTGTTCGAATGAGGCAAGCAGCCGCTCGCGCGCCTCGCGGTTGAGGCTCTGGATCCCCAGGCGCAGCTTCTTGATCGCCTCGACCAGGTCGTCGCGCTCGGTGGTGAGCGAGGTGTGCTGGGTCTCGACCTCGCGCAATTCCTCTTCGGCGCGCAAATTGACCGCGCCCAGCCGCTCGCGCTCGCGGCGCAACCGCTCCAGCGTCGCCTCGATCTCCGCCACCTCCGGCAGCGCCGCGCCGGCCTTGAGGCCGGCGAGTTCGGCGACATTGGCCGGCTCGATCTCCAGCATGTCGTGGATTTCGCGGCCGATATCGGCGAGTCTGCGCTTGGCGCCCTCGAAGCGCTCCTCGGCGCGCGCCAGTTCCTCGCGCGCGGCGCTGGCGGCTTCCAAAGCGGCGCGGGCGTCGCGGTCGGCCTCGGCCAGCGCGTTCTCGGCGTCTTGCAGACGATCCGCGCAGGCGCGCCGCTCGGCTTGCGCGGCCTCGACTTCGCTGATCAAGGCGCGGCGCTGCTCGGCGAAGACCTGCGGCGCGTTTTCGAGTTCGGCGCGATCGCGCCTGGCCTCGGCAATACGCTGGTCCAAGGTGGCGGTCTGGTTGCGCGCGCCATCCTGACGCTCGACCCAGCCGGTCTTGTCGGTGGCCAGCGCCGCCAGCCGGCGGTCGGCCATTTCCGCCTCGCGCGCGATCGCCTGCTGCTCGGCGCGCACTTCGGCGAGCGCGGCGCGCTTGGCCGCGATGTCGTCGCGCACGCTTCTTGCCAAGCCGGTTTCAAGATCGGCGGCGGGAGCAAGCGCACCGCGCGCGCGCTCGGCCTCGTGCTTGGCGCCGGTGGTCTCATCGCGGCTGGTGGTCAGCCGCACGCGCGCCTCGGACAGCGCGGACAGGCGGGCGGCGTGACGATTGTGCTCGCGCTCGGCGGCCTCGTACCGGTCGCGCGCGACATGGGCCTCGCGCTGACGCTCGCGGGCGGCGGCGCGGGCTTGCCCTTCAGCGGTAGCTGCGGCCTGCAAGGCGGCTTCGGCGGCCTCGGCCAAGCCGCGTGCGACTTCGGCATCGGCGCGCGCGACCTGCAACTCGGCCTCGATGTCGGCGAGGCGGGCGCGCTCCGCCAGCCGGCGTGCTGCACCGGTCGGCGCATGCGCCGCCGCGGCAAATCCATCCCAGCGCCAGAGATCGCCTTCCGGCGACACCAGCCGCTGCCCGGGTCGCAGCTGCGCGGCGAAGCGCGCACCGCCGTTGCGGTCAACGACGCCGATCTGGTGCAGGCGGCGGGCGAGTTCCGCCGGTGCCTGCACATGCGTCGAAAGCGGCTCGACCCCTTCGGGTAGCGGGGGATCGCCGGCATCGATTACTGAGCCCATCCAGCGCATCGGCGCGGACGGATCAACGGGGGCGTCGAGGTCGTCGCCGAGGGCGGCGCCGAGCGCCTTCTCGTAACCCTTCTCCACCGAGATGTGGTCCATCACGGGCGGCCACAGATTCTTGGTCTCGACCGCGAGCACCTTGGACAGGGTCTTGGCCTCGGTCTCCAGCCGCTGCACGCGGCGCTCGGCCTCGGCCAGCGGTGTGCGCGAGGCCTCGAGCTGCTGGCGCGCGGCGGCATGCGCGGCTTCTGCCGCGAGCGCGGCGGCTTCGGCGGCGGCGATGGCGGCTTGCACTTCGTCGACCGCCGCCGCGAGCGCTGCGAGGTCGGGCCCGTCGGCGGCTTGCAGCGAGGTAAGCTCGCGCTCGACCTCGGCCATTTCGGCTTCGAGCCGGGCGGCGCGTTCGCCATGCTCGCGGCTCGCGTTTTCCAACTGGTGACGCTGGGCGGTGAGGTCGGCGAGCTTGGCAGTCAACTCGGAGAAAACTGTCTCAGCCGCCGACAACTCACCGTCGGCCTCCGCCACCCGGGCATCGACCCCGCTACGGCGGCCGGCGCTTTCGCGCGCTTCCGCCCGGATGGTCTCTTCCTCGGCGGCAAGCCGGGCGAGTGCTGCTTCGGCGTCGTCGGCGAGCCGCTGCTCGCGCTCGCTGTCGGCGGCGAACTGCAGCAGCCGCAGATCGAGTTCGGCGATGCGGTCCTTGGCGCGGGTTTCCTCGCGATCGAGGTCCTGCATGGCGACGTTGAGGCGGTGTAGGCCTGCGCCCGCGCGGGCCTCGGCCTCGCGCAATCCGGGAAGTGCCGCCGACGCCAGTGTCTGGCGTGTGGAGGCTTCCGCTTGGGCGCCGGTGCGGTCAGCGACCTCGCGCACGCAGAGGTCCTTGGCGTGCTCTGCCTCGGCCACCTCGATGCTCGCGGCGGTCCAGCGTAGATGATAGAGCGTCGCCTCGGACTTGCGCACTTGCGCGGATACAGTGCGATAGCGGATCGCCTGCCGCGCCTGCTTCTTCAGCCCGTCCATCTGGGCGGCGAGCTGGCCGATCACGTCCTCGGCGCGCAGCAGGTTGGTTTCCGCCGCCTTCAGCCGCAGTTCTGCCTCATGCCGGCGGGCATGCAGGCCGGAAACGCCGGCGGCTTCCTCCAGCACGCGGCGGCGCTGTTCGGGCTTGGCCTGGATGATCTCGCCGATGCGGCCTTGGTGAACCAGCGCCGGCGAGCGGGCGCCGGTGGAGGCGTCGGCAAATACGATCTGCACGTCGCGGGCGCGCACCTCGCGCCCGTTGATGCGATAAGCGGAACCTGCCTCGCGCTCGATGCGGCGGGCGATTTCCAGCGAGTCCTGGTCGTTGAAGGCGGATGGCGCTGAGCGCTCGCTATTGTCGATCGAGATCGCCACCTCGGCATTGTTGCGCGCGGGGCGGGTGTTGGAGCCGGAGAAGATCACGTCGTCCATCGACGAGGCGCGCATGGATTTGTACGAGGATTCGCCCATCACCCAGCGCAGCGCTTCGACAAGATTGGACTTGCCGCAGCCGTTCGGCCCGACCACGCCGGTGAGACCCGGCTCGATCATGAAATCGGTCGGTTCGACGAACGACTTGAACCCGATCAGGCGCAGCCGCGTGAGCTTCATGGTTCAGGCCTTAAACTTTTCTTGCTTGCGCATGATCTTTTCCGAAAACCGGTAGCCACTTTTCGGGATCATGCGTTACGCGGGATGAAAGCCCGTTGTGCCGCTACTTGCATTGACAGAGTCGCGACCGGGGCCTTGGCCCGGACAGTGGTTAGGTATGCCGCGTTAGCCGGGAGAATGAATCGTCGCGCGCGCTTGAGCAACAGAGTTGCGAGTGGCGGCGGTGGTTTTCCAGACCTTTCGGGGGCGAGGTGGCCTGAATGAGGGCGGCGAGTGCCTCCGCCGCCGCCCCGCCGGCACCGAAAAACCCTTATCAGCCCTTGAGATAGGGGTCGATCGCCTTCGCCATATCCTCAATCGAGAGGGCGCCCGGAAATTTGGTGCCGTTGATGAAAAAAGTGGGCGTTGATTCCACTTTGAACTGGTTCACGGCGCGCTGGCGGATGCTTTCGATGCCATCCAGCACCTTCTGATTCGAAAGGCAGGCGTCGAAGCTCTTCTCGGTGAAGCCGGCCTGCTTGGCGATCGCCAACAGCGGCGGGATCGGCTTTTCGACCGCCCATTGTCGCTGCTGGCGGAACATCGTGTCGATCATGGCGAAATATTTCGTCTTGTCGTCCTGGCCGGAGCAGCGCGCCAGCATGAAGGCGGCGGCCGCCAGGCTGTCGAGCGGGAATTCGCGGAAGATGTAGCGGACCTTGCCGGTGTCGATATAGCGCTTCTTGAGTTCCGGGAAGGTAACTTCCTGGAAATGCGCGCAATGCGGGCAAGTCATCGAGGCATATTCGATAACCGTGACCGGCGCCTTGTCGTCGCCCATGACCATTTCCGGCAGGGCGTCCGGCTTCATCAGTTCGGCGGCCGCTACCGTATCCGCCAGCGCCTGGCCCGGGAATAGCGGCAGCGAGGAGACGCCGAGCACGGCGGTGGCGAGCGCCACGGCGGCGGTGCTCTGGCAAAATTCACGTCGGGTGATCTGCAATTGAGGCTCCGTAGGCTTTTGTTTGGCGCTTGGTTCCGAGGGCATTGGCTAGCTGGATACGATAATTGTGGCAATGGCGGGCCGCTCTGCCAAGGCACCGTGCCCAAGTCGGCTATAGCCGACTTGGGCAATTTAGAGCATTTTCCGATTGATTTCACGCATAGCCTGCGTGCCTGAAATAGTTGGCGCATTCGCCTTCAGAGAACTTGGCGAGGAGTTCGCCGATCTTGG
>Ga0208587_1000227_pt1 | contig 31173 bp, 25 predicted proteins | sample NGESurdeep092012_7_FD_184472 | JGI IMG/M metagenome (GOLD analysis project Ga0208587, IMG submission 184472) | Arctic peat soil microbial communities from Barrow, Alaska - NGEE Surface sample 210 deep-092012 (SPAdes) | ecosystem: Environmental > Terrestrial > Soil > Wetlands > Peat ...
GCCGTGGTCTAACAATTCATTCAAGCAGAAGCCGCTTCGCGGCTCGGCTTAATTTAGCCGTTGAGCATGACACGCTGGTCGCAGATCACGCCGCCCGGTCGGTCCGTGGGGGCCGAGTACACGCGTCGCGCATGCATTCCCTGATTGGCCCGGGTGACTTGGACTAACTTCAACGAATGTCAGACACGGAACAGACCTACACCGCCAGCCGATTCTCCGGCCAATGGTTCTTTCGGCCGTCGGTCACGCTGCTGCCAACCGGAATCCGGTACTCGAAGGGGGCGCTCATCGGTGGCAGCGAAGAGCTGATCCACTACGCGCACATCGCGTCGGTGCGGATCAAGCGCGGACTCTTCTTCTCGACGGTCCAGATCGAAAGCTCGGGCGGCTCAGCGCCGATTGTCATCTCGGGGTTGAAAAACTCCGACGCGAAGGCACTGCGCGAGACGATCGAGGCGGCGCAGGCGACGCGGTAGCCGAGTACCTCGCGCCTGGCTTCAGACAGTCGATATCGACACCGAACTCCCCCTGGGAGCGACATCCGCACGCTCGAGCCTCCCTCGCGCGGCTGGATTTACGCTGTCCGTTCGGCGCTCGGCATGTCGACCGCACAGCTCGCGCGGCGGCTAGGCATTACCAGACAAGCCGCCGCCGTAACCGAGTCTCGCGAACGGGATCGATCGATCACAATCGAGAATCTCGCGAGGGCGGCCGCAACGCTCGATTGCCACGTCGTCATCGCGTTCGTGCCCAACAGCTCCATGGAAGACACGGTTCGTCGCCAGGCCGCGCGAAAGTCGGCAGAGCGGCGCGAGCGCGTCGTTCATACGATGCGATTGGAGGCACAGCAGGCGGGAGTCTCCGAGGCGTTGCGAGAGGGGTCGGACTACTGGCTCGGCGAAGGACGTCGCGCGCTAGGGGATTGAAGCCAACGCGCTCGCTCGCAATCGAAGAGGTAGCGGGAGCCACACCGATCGATCCCGACGAGCGCGATGGCCTCATCCCCACGACTTCTCTCCATCGCGGCGGCGAACTAATATGTCAATACATAGGTATTGACATCAGTCGTTTCTGGCGCAAGACTTTCAGGATGAGTACCAAGTCGCAGCAGCTCCAGATTCGCGTGACGCCACGCCAGAAGGCCGCGCTCAAACGGAGCGCGGCCGCGGCCGGAGTCGATGTGTCCACCTACGTCCTCTCTCGGATACTACCGCCCGAGCACGATCGGTTCGCCGAGATCCTGCGGGCGCTCCTGACAGACGCCAGTCGCCGGTTCGCGCTCGCCGAGCTGAACGATTATTTGCACGCCTGTGCGCCTGTTGAGTTCTCGGCGGCGGTCGCCCAGGCACCGCCCGGCGGTCTCTCGCCGTTGCTGCGAAACTATGTGGCGGCAATGGTGGAGCAGGCCGCGGGTCAGAAGAATGTCTCCCCGCCAATGTGGGTCCGCGACGTAGCGCCGCTCACGGAACCATACTTCGCGACACCGCTGAAGAGCCTGCGGCCGCACCTGTTGCGCGCGGCGCCGATACCGTTCAAGCGACGGAACATCTTTGTCGACGCCAGCGTCGGCGCGCGGGTTTAGCGAGGAGGCGATGTGGCCAAACCGATCTCGCTGACGAAAGCGGACATCCGAAAGCTTTTCGAACTCCTCAACACCGAGCTCGCCGCGGGCGACGTCGAGGGCGAGGTGTACGTTGTTGGCGGCGCCGTCATGTGTCTCGCGTTGGGCGCGCGTGACGCAACCCGCGACGTTGACGCCTGGTTCAAGCCCTCGAGACTGATCCGTGAGGCGGCAGCCCGAGTTGCGGCGCGGGCCGCTGTCCCCGAGACTTGGCTGAACGACGCGGTGAAAGGATATCTGAGTCCGCGTGGCGACTTCGACCCCTACCTCGAACTCTCGAACCTCCGCGTCTTCGTCGCCCACCCCGCCTATTTGCTGGCGATGAAATGCGCGGCGATGCGGTTGGGTGAGGAGTTTCACGACCTCGATGATGTGCGCTATCTGCTTCGCTACCTCAATATCACGAGCGCCAAGGAAGCCCTCGACGTCGTGACGAAGTATTTCGACGAAGCGCAGCTCCCACCGAAGACGCGGCTCGCGCTCGAGGAACTTCTTCCCCCACCGTGATGAAGAATGGAATGGTGTTCAAGAAGGACGGCGTGATGACGCCGGGTGCGTTCTTTCACGGTGGGCCGGTGAATGGGTGGAATGTTCGGTGAGGCAAACGGTCGACGAACTCGAACGCCCCTTGGGCGAGTGCGCTGCCAAGAAGGCCCGCCAACGTTTTTGCCGCAGGGAGTGTCCAAGTTCGGGGTTCGCGAGCTTGTGTTTTTTCTAAGCCCCTGGGTCGTTCATCATCTCCTAATGAAGATTTGTATTGCGGTGTGTGTACAGCACCCCTAAGGTGGTTCGACTCTCCTGCCGCCCTGAGACAGGCTCCCTCCTCAGCTCAAGTAAACGAGATGCAACAGCTCCGCAAACGCTGGCTCCCGATCCTGATCGCCGTCCTTGTCGTCGTCGTCGCCGCCTGGTACAAATGGCCATCCGCTGCGTCGGCGGCCGAGGCGTCGCTCATGGCGCCGGTCAAGTTCGGAAATTTCAAGGTCGTGGTCACGACGACCGGCGAGTTGCGCGCGCGCAAGTTCGTGGAGGTCACGGGACCGGCCGGGGCGCGGGACGTCCAGGTCTACCAGACCAAGATCGCGTCGATCGTTCCCGAAGGTTCGCTGGTGAAGGAAGGAGACGTGATCGCTGAGCTGGACAAGGCACCGGCCGCTACACGCCTCACCACCGTGACGCTCGATTTGCAGAAGGCACAGGCGGAGTTCACCACGGCTCAACTCGATTCCGCGCTCAATCTCGCCCAGTCTCGCGAGGATGTCCGGACCGCCGAGTACGTGCTCGAAGAAAAGAAGCTGCTCAAGGAGCAGGCGAAGTACGAGGCGCCGACCATCAAGCGCCAGGCCGAGATTGATTACGAGAAGGCCGACCGCGCATTGGCGCAGTCGAAGCGCAATCTCGACACGAAGACGAAGCAGGCCGTCGCCAAGATGTCGTCGGTGGGCGCCGATCTCGGCCGCCAGCAGAACAACCTCAAGAACATTCAGGAAGTATTGGGCAGCTTCACCGTGAAGGCGCCCGCGCCGGGCATGGTGATCTACGTCCGCGAGTGGAACGGCAAGAAGAAGGGCGTCGGATCCCAGTGGAGTGCATGGGACAACACGGTCGCCACACTTCCCGACCTCACGCAGATGGAGTCGCAGACGTACATCAACGAAGTGGACGTCCGGAAGATCGCGGTTGGCCAGAAGGTGCAGATCGCCCTCGACGCCGATCCGACCAAGAAGCTCCAGGGGACGGTGACGCAGATCGCCAACGTCGGTGAGCAGAAGCCGAATCAGGACTCGAAGGTTTTCGAGGTGAAGATCGAGGTGACCAGAGCCGATACCACGTTGCGCCCTGGCATGACGACCTCGAACGAGATCGAGACGGCTTCCATACCGAACGTGCTGTCGATTCCGCTCGAGGCGGTCGTGAACGAGGCCGGCTACCAATACGTCTACAAGAAGGACGGCAGTCGCGTGGTGAAGCAGATGATCGAGACCGGCACGTCGAACGACAACGAGATCATCGTGCGAAGGGGTGTCACGAAGGATGACCACGTGTTGCTCACACCGCCCACCGACAAGACGGGCATCAAGACGTTGAAGATCGACGGCCTCAAGCCGGTGACGGCGCCGACCGCGGGTGGCGACACAGCGAAGAGCGTCAAGATGCCCGCGGCAAAGACGCCCGGCCCGGTCGTGAAAGCGCCGTCACCTGCCGCGCCGCCGGCGCCTGCCTCGAAAGCGAAGAGCTGACCGGTGACCGTGGATCCGGAACAGCCGGGCGCGCCGCCGATCTCGCGCGCCCGCGCCCTCATGGCGCACATCGTATTCAGCAGCGGCATCGCGGCGGAGGCCGTGGTGCACAACAAGCTGCGCGCGAGCCTCACCTCACTCGGCATTCTGTTCGGCGTGGCCTCCGTGATCGCCATGCTCGCGATCGGCAATGGCGCGGAGCAGGAGATCCTGGCGCAGATGAAGCTGCTGGGCGCGAACAACATCGTGATCACGCCGATCGTCGAGCAGAAAGAGGGCAAGGTCGAAAAGGACGACGGGAAGAAGCAATCCAAGAAGTTCACTCCCGGTCTGAGCTACCTCGACGCCCAGGCCATCAAGCGTACGCTTCCGGCCGTGTCCGCGACGAGCAGCGAGGTGGTCGTCAACAGTGTCATCACACGCGAGGGACACCACCGCTCGGGCAAGATCGTGGGCGTGGACTCGAGCTACTTCGACGTGATGAACCTGCATCTCGGCGAGGGCAAGCTGTTCACGGACACGCACTTCAGCCGGGCCGCTCCGGTGACGATCATCGGCCAGGGTGTGAAGTCGCGCTTCTTCACGACCGAGAATCCCATCGGACGCACCATCAAGGTCGGTACGCAGTGGCTGACCGTCGTCGGCGTGCTCGAGGATCGCACGGTCTCGTCCGAAACGGCGAAGCGTCTCGGTATTCGCGACGCGAACATGGACGTCTACGTTCCCCTGCCGACCATGCTGCTGCGCTTTCGCAATCGCGGTGAGGTGACGCAGGCGGAAATGGAGCTCGCCGCGCGGGAAGACAACTCGAACGACTCGACGCAGACCGACGATCAGCGCGCCGAGAAGCGCAACTATCACCAGCTCGACAAGGTGATCGTTCAGGTCGCGAAATCGAGCGACGTCACCGCCGTCGCCGACGTCGTGCGCCGCATGCTCCAGCGTCGGCACAATGACGTCACCGATTTCGAGATCAACGTGCCCGAAATGCTGCTCAAGCAGGAGCAGAACACCAAGGCGATTTTCAATGTGGTGCTGGGCTCCATCGCGTCCATCTCGCTGATCGTCGGGGGCATCGGCATCATGAACATCATGCTCGCGTCGATTCTCGAGCGCATCAAGGAGATCGGCGTTCGCCGCGCGATGGGCGCGACCCAGAAGGACGTGCTCGCGCAATTCCTCAGTGAGGCGGTGATGATCAGTCTCGCCGGTGGCATCGCCGGTATCATCATCGGGTGCATCCTTGCCTCGGTCATCGAGCACATCGCGAAAATCCACACGATCGTATCCTTCACGTCCGTGGTCGTGGCCTTCGGCGTGTCGGTGGCCGTGGGGCTGGTATTCGGCATCATGCCGGCGAAGAATGCGGCAAAGCAGGACCCCATCGTGTGCTTGCGCTACGAGTAGGCGAGTCCGGGAATGATCACGAATTACATGAAGGTTTCCATGCGTCGCTCCCTCCTGTTCGTCGCGCTATTCCTCCCCGTCGTCGCCCACCCGCAAGCCGCGTCCCGGCCGGCGCTGACTCTTCAGGACGCCATTCGGATGGCGCAGCAGCAGGGTCCGCTCGCGCAAATGGCGCGCAGCTCACGCGACGCCGCGCACTACCGCGACAACGCCTTCAACGCGCGGCTGCTGCCGCAGCTTTTCCTCCAGGGAAACGCGGCGAATCTCAATCACGGCATCAACGCGATCACGCTGCCGGATGGCTCGACGCAGTTCATCGGACAGGCACAAAACCAATCCTCGGTCACGCTCGGGTTCAGCCAGCGTCTTCCGCTCACCGGTGGAACGATCCAGGTGGGTTCACAGATATCGCGCCTCGATCACTTCGGCGACAATAGCACGACGCTCTATCAGACGTCGCCGATCGTCGTGAGCCTGCAACAGGATCTGTTCAAGCCCAATGCGCTCGTGTGGGACGAGCGGGTGCAGTCGCTCAACGCGCAGGTGGCGGAGCGCGGGTATCTCGAAGCCCGCGAGGACGTGGCCCGAAACACCGCGGACGCGTTCTTCAATCTGTACACGCAGCAAATGGCGCTCGCGAATGCCACGTTCAATGCCGCGGTGAACGACACACTGTACACGCTCAACAAGGGCCGGTACGAGGTCGGCAAGATCGGCGAGAACGATCTGTTGAAGAGCGAGCTTGCGCTCCTGCGCGCGCGCGCCGCCGTTGATGATGCCCGCCTCGCGCGCGACCGTGCGGAAGCGGCGCTTCGCCGGCAGACATCGTATCCCGAGGGGCAGCCGCTCACGATCGTCACACCGGACTCCATACCCATCGTTGACGCCGATCCGGACGTCGCCGTGCGTGAGGCCCTCAAAAACTCGAGTGCGACACAGCAGAGTGAGCTCGACAACACCGTGACCAAGCGCGGTATCGCGCAGGCCAGGGCGAACAACCGGTTCAACGCCACCGTGCAGGCGAGTGCCGGCTTCAATCAGACCGCTGCGACGTTTGGGCCGGCGTATCAAAGCCCTCTCGGCGCACAAACGCTGACCGTCGGCGTGAACCTTCCCATGCTTCAGTGGGGTGCGGGCAAGGCTGACGTGCAGGAGGCAACGGCAAACGCGGAGCGCGCCGCCGCGAACAACAAGATGCGGCACGATCAGCTCGTGGAAGACGCACGGTTCGCGGCGCTCGGACTTCAACAGGCGCAGCGCAACGTTCTTCTCGCCGCAAAAGCCGATACTGTTGCCGGTAAGCAGTTCGAAGTCGCACGCAATCGCTACATCATCGGCAAGATTACCAATGACGCGCTGTACCTCGCGCAGGGTGAGAAAGACGCGGCGGTGGTCGCGAACGTGCAGGCTCTAAGGAACTACTGGACGTCGTACTACCTCCTGCGTCGGCTGACGTTGTATGACTTCGCCCGCAAGGTCGAGCTGACTGACGAGCCGTGAGTGTCAGAGCGACACCACCTCCTTTCGCTCATCAGACAGAAACGCGGCTTCGATGATCTCGAGCCCGGCGACGACGTCGGCAACGGGAACCGGAAGCGGAGCGCCCTCGCGAATGGCGCGAGCGACGCCCTTGTAAAACTCCGGATAGGCGCCCGCAACAGTCGGCACTCGCTCGCTGACGCCGGGTCCGCCGAGCGTTCCCCAGCGATCGGGCGGATCCTCGCCATATGCCGCGTCGCCCGGGCGCATGCCGGCGCGCAGCGCATCCTCCTGCACGTCGAGCCCATGCTTCATGTAGGCGGCGCGCGACCCGAACACACTCATGCGCGGACCCGGTTGCCCTGCCATGGCACTCATGTACAGGTGCGAGCTCACGCCGCTCGCATGCGTGAGGGCGACGAATGCGTCGTCGAAGGTCACGACATCCGGATGACGTCGAGTGAGCTCGGCGTACACACGTGTCACCGGACCGAACAGCACGAGTGCCTGATCGACCAGATGTGTGGCGATGTCGTGCACGATGTTCTCGGCGCGCGCGCGCGCATCGGGTCTGCACCAGCCGGGCTTCGGCGTCGGTCGCCAGCGGTCGAAGCGGGATTCGAACCGGAAGACGTCGCCAAGCGCGCCGTCGCGGATCAGTCGCTGCAGAGTGAGGAAGTCCCCGTCCCACCGGCGATTTTGAAATGGCATGGCAAGCTTCCCGACGCGCGCCGCGAGTGCGCCGAGCTCGCGTGCTTGCGCCGAGGTTCCGGCGAACGGCTTGTCCACCACTACGTGCTTCCCCGCTTCGAGTGCCGCATGCGCGAGCGGATAGTGCGAGGCATTCGGCGAGCTGATGGCGATGAGATCGAGATTCGGCTCGAGCGCGAGCAGTGCGTCGACGTTGCCGACGACGCGCGCGTCGGGGTAGTTCTGCTCCACAGTGCGGCGACGTGTGGGGTCGCTCGTCATCACCGCTGCCAGACGCAGTCCGGGCGTGGATGAGATGAACGGCGCGTGAAAGGTCGCTCCGCCCAGGCCGAAGCCGATCAGTCCGACTTCAGTTGGGTGGTCGCTGGGAGAAAAGGTCATGTCCCCGTTGGAGCTAGTCCAGCCGGCTCCAATCGCCCCAGCACCGTTACCGCGGCCATGTGCGCCGTCACGTTCGCGAGCGTCTTGAACACATCCGGCAGCAAGTCGATCGCAATCAGAACGCCAATTGCTTCCGCCGGAATTCCGACACCCGTGAGAAATGGTGCGATGACGAACAGCGAACCACTCGGGATGCCCGGCACGCTGAAGCTCATGAGCACAGAACTGACAGCGATCGTCGCGATCTGCGGCGCAACGAGATCGACACCGTAGAGCTTTGCGGAGAACAGAGCGACCACGACCCAACTCACCGCTGAATTGAAACGGAAGACGGACGTGGCGAGCGGTAGTGCAAAACTCGTCACGGTGCGTGGCAGCAAGAGCGTCTCCTCGGCAGACGTCAGCATTGCCGGCAGCGCGGCCATCGATGATCGCGTCGTGACCGCCACGATCTGCGCGGGCAGCGCGCCGCGCACGAACTGCTTCAACGGCATTCGGGCAACGAGTACGACGACCAGATAGAGCAGCAGCACGGCCATGAGCAGCAGGCCTGCGTGCACGAGGATGTAGAATCCCACGGCGCCGACCACGCTCGTTCCCAGCTTGGTAGCCAACGAGAGCGCAAGCGCGAACACGCCGATCGGCGCGAGTGACAGCACCCATCGCACGAGCAGTGTCATCGCCTCGGCGATGCCGGCAAAGACATCCACGACAGGCGTTCGCACGGCACTCGCACGGCGGCCCAATGCGAGCCCGAATGCGAGCGTAAAGACAACCAGCGGCAGCATCGCTCCGTCGGCCGCGGACTTGATCGGATTCACAGGCACGAGGCTGACGACCCAGCTGGTGAAGTTGGGCATCTCGGGGCGCTGTACGGGCGCGACGCCCGCGCGAATCGACTGCGCCGCGGCCGGATCGATCGTGAGATGCTCGAACAGCAGTGGCGCGGCGATCGCGGTCATCGCGGCGCATGCCGACAGCAGAATGAAAAACACGACGAGCGCCCGTGTACCCAATCGTCCGACCGTGCGGGGCGCGGTTCCCGAAACCGCGACGACGAGTGACGCGACGATGAGCGGAATTACCGTCATGCGAATGGCGTTCACCCACAGCGTGCCGAACGGCTCCAGCCATCCCACCACGCGCACCGCTGGGGCAGAAGCAGAAGCCGAGACAGCAATGCCCAGCGCCAGCCCCAACACCAGCGCGAAGAGCGCGTGCAGGGCGGCACTGTTTCCGGCGGTGCGCGCGGACTCGCTGGATGTCGTCAGCGAGCGGGACTCGGTATCGTCATCAGCTTCATCCTCGTCAGTTCGTCAATGGTACAGTAGCCACGACTCGCGTGCCGCGTCGCGGTGCGCTGTTCACAGTGAGACGACCATTCACGAGCCCGATTCGCTCGCGCATCGAGAACAATCCCATGCCCGGCCGGCGCGTCTCGGCCAGCGCGACATCGAACCCTTGTCCGTCATCCTCGATCTCGAGCACCGCTGATGATCCTTCGCGGCGAAGCCGAACCGCGACGCGCTTCGCGTCGGCATGACGTGCAACATTTCGCAACGCTTCCTGAGCCACACGGTACAGTGCAGCCGCGAGTGACGCCGGGATCGGCGGATCGAATTCCGTCGTCTCCACCTGAACGTCGAGGGTCTCCTGCACCCGCGCCTGCCGAGCCAGCCACTCGAGCGCCGCGACGAGACCCAGGTCGTCGAGCACGCGGGGATGCATCGTGTGCGAGAGAAATCGCACCTCCTCGAGCGCTTCCGCGGCGAGCTCGCGCAGGATCGCGATGCGTGCATCCAGCGCAGCAGAGGTGCTCTCGCGCGCCGCGGCACCGAGCTGCAGCATCACCGCGGTGAGAATCTGCGCCGTGGAGTCATGCAGCTCGCGCGCGACGCGGGCACGTTCCTCGTCCTGCGCGCTGATCACCTGAGCGGCGAGCCGTCGCTCGAGCGCGCGATCTTCCGTCAGCCGGTCGAGCAGCACGTTGAACGTCGTGCCGACGCGCGCCATGTCGCGGTCGGCGAGTACGCTCGCCGGGACACGCGCCTCCATGTCCCCCGCGATGACACGCGTCGCGGTGGACTCGAGATCGGACAGCGGACGCAGCGCGACATAGACGAGGGCGAGATTGACGATCAAGCTCGCGCCGAGCGCGATGCCGAGAATCGATACGACGCTGCCGGGGATGCTCAGTCGGCGCTCGACGGCAACTCCGATCAGCGCGGAGACGACGATGAGCAGATTGGCGCCAGCGACCTTGGAGAGGAGGGGAACGCGGAGGACGCGCTCGATAAGGGTCTTTGCATCAGGCATTCGTCACGACCACTCCATGCGCACGAGAATTCGTTCCGCCAAGACTAGCCCCACAGACGAAGGTTGAACCTTCGCGTGTCTACTCGAAGTCGAGCGCAAGATCGAGCGCGGGCGCCGAATGCGTGAGCGCGCCGACCGATATCCAGTCGACGCCGGTCTCCGCGATCGCACGCACGGAATCGAGATTCACGCCACCCGAGGCCTCGGTCAGCGCTCGGCCGGCAACGAGCTCCACGCACTCCTTCATCTGCGCGGTGGACATGTTGTCGAGCATGATGATGTCAGCCCGCGCCTCGAGCGCCGCCTGCACCTGTTCGATGCGTTCGCACTCGACTTCCACCTTCGTACCGGGCGGCGCGAGATCGCGGGCGCGATGCACCGCGAGCCCGACGTCGCCGTCCACGGACGCGAGGTGGTTGTCCTTGATCAGCACCGCGGTCGAGAGGTTGAGCCGATGGTTCGTGCCACCGCCGGCGCGCACGGCGTACTTCTCGAGCAGGCGCCAGCCCGGCGTCGTCTTGCGCGTGTCGAGAATCTTGGCGTGCGTGCCACGCACGGCGTCGACGTACCGCGCCGTGGCCGACGCCACACCCGAGAGACGCTGCATGAAGTTGAGCGCGACGCGCTCTGCCGTGAGCAGCGCGCGCGCATGCCCCGACAGGTAGAGCACCGAATCGCCTGGCTCCAGGCGCGCGCCATCTTCGCAGTCCACGCGTATGGTGACTTTCGGATCGAGCGTACGAAACGTCTCGAGCGCGAGAGGAATGCCGCAGAGCACCCCTGGCGCGCGCGCGACCAGTCTGCCGCGTGCATGCCGATCCGAAACGACGGTCGCGATCGTCGTCAAGTCGTTGAACGCGCCATCCTCGTCGAGCGCGCTCTTCACGAGCGCATGCAGCTCGGCCTGCGAGTACGGAAAGCGGAGCATCCCCACGCTGCCCACCGCCGGCGTACTGAGCGGTGTGATCGTGCGCGGTGTGCTTCTGCGCGCGCTATTCACCCGGGTCGACCGTCGTTTCAGGAACGGGACTCAGCGGGTGCTGGCCGCCGATCGCGATCATTCGCTCGATCGCGAGTCGCGCCCGATCGGCGATCGGTGCGGGCACCGTGATACGATGCTCGAGCCGCTCGAGCGCGCGCTTCACCTTCGGCAGCGTCGTGACCTTCATGTACGCGCAGGATGCACGGTCGTTTGCCGCAAAGAAGCGCTTGGCTGGATTTTCCCGGCGCAAGCGATACAGGATGCCGACTTCCGTCGCGACGATGAACTCGTCCGCATCGGAGATCGCGGGACGCCTGATCATTCCTTCGGTCGAGAGAATCTGCACGCCTTCCGGATCCACATCGCCTGCCGACATCGCTTCGAGCACGCTCGTGGAGCAGCCGCACTCGGGATGAATCAGAAACTCCGCCTCCGGATGCAGCGAGCGCTGCAGGCGAATGTCCTCCGGATCGATGCCGGCGTGCACGTGGCACTCGCCCATCCAGATGTGGATGTTGTCGCGCCCGCTCAACCGCTTGACGTGCGCGCCGAGGAACATGTCCGGACAGAAGAGAATTTCGGTGTCGGCGGGAATCGCGTTCACGACCTCGAGCGCGTTGCCCGACGTGCAGCAGTAATCGCTCTCCGCCTTCACCTCGGCCGTCGTGTTCACGTACGACACGACGACGGCGCCAGGATGCTCAGCCTTCCACGCGCGCAGCTGCTCGGCGTCGATCATCGACGCGAGCGAGCATCCGGCGGCGAGATCGGGAAGCAGGACGGTCTTCTGGGGCGAGAGCACCGCGGCGGTCTCGGCCATGAAGTGCACGCCACAGAAGACAATGACGTCGGCGTCCGTTTTGGCGGCCTCGCGTGAGAGCCCGAGCGAGTCGCCGACGTAATCCGCGACGTCCTGCACTTCAGCCCGCTCGTAGTTGTGCGCGAGAATAACGGCATTCTGCTCGCGGGCGAGCGCCTTGATCTCGTCCTGTAGCTGGGCGATCAGCTCCTCACGGGGGCGGACCGCTACGTCGCTCGTTCCCATCGCCGGAACATAATCGGAGGCCAGACGCGGCGTGAGCCGGACGCGGGCGGCCGGCAGTGCGGGTGAGCGGGACTACCGCACCGCCTCCCACACCGCCTTCAGCAATACCTCCGGATCCAACGGCTTCGACAGAAACTTCGCGGCGCCAAGCTCGAGTACCTGCGCGGGCACATCGGGATCCATGCTGCCGCTGATCACCACCACCGGCACGAACGACGTCTTCGACGATGCCTTGAGCTTTTTCAGGACGCCGACCCCCGTGCCGCCCGGCATGTTGATGTCGAGCAGCACGAGATCCAGCGGCTGCCGCATGGCATACATCAGCGCCTGAATCGAATCGTACGCCGGCACGCTGATGTGCCCGCCTTCCTGCAGAATGGCGCACATCATCTTCGAGAGCATTTTGTCGTCTTCGGCGACGAGGATGTTCATGTCACCTGTTCTGGCAGCAGTTGAGATGCGTCAGGCATTCGTCCGTCATAGTTCGATGTGCCGCCCTCGCCACGTACTCTTGGCACGTGGAAAGTCGCTGCGATAGTGTCCGCCGCGCGATTCCTTGCGCCGCATTGCCCCTTCGACGATGAGCTGCGCCGTCTGCACGAGGTTGAGCTCCTCCGTCGCACCCTGAGGCAGCCGCTCCTCGATTTCCGCCAGTTCCACCGTCGCCGTGCGCAGCCCCTTCGCCGTGCGTGAAATGCCGGCGTGTAGCCACATGACCGCTCGTACCCGGTCGGCAGCCACCTGCGCCGCACCGCGATCCAGCAGCAGGGGCACCGCCCATCGCTTCACGGCAGGAAGTTGCTTCAGCGGCGCCGCGCCGACGATGTCGCGGGCCACTCGCTCGGCGAACACGAGCCCCTCGAGCAGCGAGTTCGACGCCAGCCGGTTCGCACCGTGCACGCCCGTTCGCGCGACCTCCCCAACGGCGTACAGGCGCGGCATGCTCGAGCGGCCATTCAGGTCGGTGACGACGCCACCCATCATGTAGTGGGCGGCAGGGGTCACCGGGATCAGGTCCTTGCGAGGATCGATGCCTCGCGCGGCGCAGAGCGCGAAGATGCCCGGGAAGCGCTTCGCGAAGCCACGCCCCAGCTTGCGTGCGTCGAGGTACACCTTGTGGCGCTTCTGCTCGCGGAAGATCGCCCGCGCCACAATGTCGCGCGGCGCGAGTTCGGCCTTTGCGTGCACCTTCTCCATGAACCGCACGCCTCGCTCATTCACGAGGATGGCTCCTTCACCACGCACCGCCTCGCTGATCAGCGCGAGCGGGTTCTCCGGCGTATCGAGTGCGGTCGGGTGAAACTGCACGAACTCCATGTCGGCGAGGGTGACGCCGGCACGATGCGCGATGGCGTATCCATCGCCCGTGGCGACGACAGGATTCGTCGTGTACCGGTACACCTGGCCGCAGCCGCCCGTGGCGAGCACCGAGGCGTCGGCGATGATCTCTACCGCCTTCCCCGCCACGCTCGCGCGCACGCCAATGCATGCGCCCCGATGGACGATGAGGTCGAGTACGCGAGCGCGCTCCAGCACCGTGATGCGCCTGCTCTTCCGCACGCGTGCGATGAGCGTGCGCGCCACCTCGGCGCCCGTCTGGTCGCCATGCGCGTGCACGATGCGATTGGTCGAGTGTGCCGCCTCGAGACCGAGGAGCAATTCCCCCTTGGGGTCGAGATCGAACTCGGCACCGGCCGTCTGCAACTCGCGCACGCGCGCCGGACCCTCCTCCACGAGCACCTGAACCGCGGCGGCATCGCACAGCGCCGCGCCGGCCGCGAGCGTGTCCTGCCGGTGCAGCTTCGGTGAGTCGCCGGCGCCGAGTGCCGCGGCGATGCCCCCCTGTGCGTAGGCGGTGGCACTGTCGAACAGCGACCGCTTCGTGAGCAGGAGTACGTCACCATGCTGCGACGCGCGCCACGCCGCGTGCAAGCCGGCGACGCCACTGCCGACGACGAGGAATCGGGCACGGAGACGGTCGGGCATGCCTTAAGTATATCGTCTGACAGTCGGACTGTCCGACTCTCCTTGCCCGTCCCCGCCCCGGGAACGACTTTTCCGCATCATGCGGAAGCTGCTCATCCTCGTGGCCGTGCTTCTGGCCGTCCACGTTGCCCTCCTCTTCGTTCATCCGTCCGGTGCCGCCGTGCCTCTCACGGGCGACGCGGTCGACGTCGGCATCGTGTTCGACATGGGCGGACGGGGCGACAAGTCGTTCAACGACGGCGCCTACATTGGTGCCGAACGCGCCGAAAAGGAGCTCGGCGTCCGGATACGATTCATCGAGCCCGGCGAGGGCTCCGACCGCGAGGCGGGCCTTCGTCTGCTCGCGGCGGAAGGCATGGACATCGTGATCGGCGTCGGCTTCATCTTCACCGACGATCTCACGCAGCTCGCCAGGGAATATCCAAACACGAACTTCGCCGGCGTCGATTATTCGGTCGCCCAGGACAAGGACGGCAAGGTCATTCAGCCTCCAGGTAATCTCGCCGCGCTCAAGTTTCGAGAAGAACAGGGCTCCTTCCTCGTCGGCGCGATCGCGGCACTCGTCGGCAAGTCGAAAAAGGTGGGCTTCGTGGGCGGGATGAACTTCCCACTCATTCACAAATTCGAGATGGGCTACATCGCCGGCGTGAAGTCAGTGTGCCCCGATTGCGAAGTCCTCTCGCAGTACGCCGGCGTCACCCCTGAAGCGTTCCGCAATCCGGGCAAGGGAAAGGAGCTCGCGCTCAGCCAGTACCAGCAGGGCGTCAACGTCATTTTCCACGCGTCCGGGTCGACAGGCCTCGGCGTGTTCGAGGCAGCGCGCCAGACGGGCAAGCTCGCGATCGGCGTCGATGCGGATCAGTACAAAGAGGCGCCAGGCTACGTGCTCACGAGCATGGTGAAGCGCGTCGACAACGCCGTGTTCGACGCAATAAAGCGTGTAAAGGAGAAGCGCTTCAAGGGCGGGATCTACCAGTACGGTCTCGCTGAGGATGGCGTCGGCTACGTCTACGACAAGAACAACGAGAAGATGATCCCAGCCGACGTACGCGCCCGCGTGGAAGTGCTCAAGCAGGAGATCATATCCGGACGAATCTCCGTGCCAAGCACCAAATGACACCGCTCGCTATTCATCTTCGCGGCATCGAGAAGTCGTTCGGGCCCGTGCAGGCCAATCGCGGCGCCGATCTCGAGGTCACGCAGGGGGAGATCCACGCCCTCGTCGGCGAGAACGGCGCGGGAAAGTCCACGCTGATGCGCATACTCAGCGGACTCTACGCACCGAACGCTGGCAGCATAGAGGTGAACGGGAGCGACGTCACCGGGTGGTCCACGTCGGAGGCGATCGCGAGCGGCGTCGGCATGGTGCATCAGCACTTCATGCTCGTGCCCACGCTCACCGTCGCCGAGAACGTCATACTCGGTTCCGAGATCACGAAGGGCCTCGTGCTCGACCGCGCCGCCGCGGAGCGGGCGGTTCACGATCTCAGCATCCGCACCGGACTCGCCGTGCCCGCCAACCGTCTCGTCGCCGATCTCTCGGTCGGCGAGGCGCAGCGCGTCGAGATCCTCAAGACGCTCTATCGCGGCGCGAAGATTCTCATTCTCGACGAGCCGACCGCCGTTCTCTCGCCGTTCGAGGTGCGCGAGCTCTGGGCAGTGCTCCGCTCGCTTCGCGACGCCGGCGGAACGGTCGTGCTCATCACGCACAAGCTGGACGAAGTGATCGAGGTGTCCGATTCGATCACCGTGATGCGCCAGGGCGCGACGGTGGCGCGAATGTCCAGCGCGGGAGCGACGACACAGGCCATCGCGCGCGCCATGGTCGGCCGCGACGTCGCCCTCGCCCTCGACGCCGATTACGCCGGGAGCACGATCTCGAGTGCGTCCGCGGCCTCGCCGCTGTTCGAGGTGCAGGATCTCACCGTGACCGGCGCGCGGCGCACCGCCGTCGTCGACGGCGTGAGCTTCAGCATCGCGCCCGGCGAGATACTCGGCATCGCCGGCGTGGAAGGAAACGGACAGACCGAGCTGATCGAAGCGCTCGCGGGTCTCCGCGACGCGCGCGGCACGATCACCCTCGCCGGCCGCGACCTCATGCCGTGTTCGGTACGCGAGCGCGGCGATGCGGGACTGTCGCACATTCCGGAAGACCGCCACGAGCGCGGTCTCGTGCTCGATTACAGCATCGCCGAGAATCTCATTCTTGGACAGCAGCACCGCTTCACGCGTGGCGCGACGCTGGACTCAGCCCGCATCATGGGCAATGCCCGTGACCTGATAGGGCGCTACGACATCCGCCCGGCCGATCCCGCGCTTGCTGCCAGCGTGCTCTCCGGCGGCAACCAGCAGAAGGTCGTCGTCGCGCGCGAGGTGTCGCGAGACTTCAAGGTGCTCCTCGCCGCGCAGCCCACGCGCGGCGTCGACGTCGGCGCGATCGAGTTCATTCACGCGCGGTTGCGTGAAGCCCGCGATCAGGGCAAGGCAATCCTGCTCGTCTCCGCCGATCTGGCCGAAGTGCTCGCGCTCGCCGATCGAGTCGCCGTGATGTACGGCGGACGCTTCGTCACGGTGATGTCGCGCGCCGAAGCCTCGCCAGACACGCTCGGCCCGTACATGATGGGCGCGGAGCACGCCGCGTGAGCCGCCGCGCCATAATCGAAGAGGCGGTGCTTCCACCGCTCGTCGCGCTGCTCCTCGCCGCCGTCGTCGGCGATGCGCTGATCCTGACCTTCGGCCAGTCGCCGGGCGCCGTGTACAAGCTGCTCCTCGAGGGTACCTGGGGAAATGCGTACGGCTTCGGACAGGTGCTCTACAAGGCGACGACGCTCGTCTTTACCGGGCTCGCCGTGGGCCTGGGACTGCGCGCCGGCCTGTTCAACATCGGCGCCGAGAGCCAGCTCGCGGCAGGCGGATTCTGCGCGGCGCTCGTCGGGCTGCTGTTGCCGGCGGGCATTCCGGCGCTGCTCTGTCTTCCCCTCTATATCCTCGCCGCCGCCGCTGGCGGTGGCGTCGTGGGCGCCGTCCCTGGTGTGCTGAAAGCAAAGTTCGGCGCGCACGAGGTGATCGTGACGATCATGCTCAACTTCATCGTGCTCGCGCTGTTGAACTACCTCACGAGCGCGAAGGTGCATGTGCCCGATACGCTGCACACGCCCGAGATCAAGAGCGGTGCACTGCCACGTCTCGGCGACATGTTCTCGTCGTTTCACGGCTCGGCGGCGAACGCGACGATTCTCCTGGGCGTCGCCACCGCAATTGCGCTTGGCTGGTATCTCTTCCGTACGCGCCGAGGATTCGAGCTGCGCGCGGTGGGACTCCAGCCGCGCGCCGCCGAATATGCGGGTGTGAACGTGGCCAGCGTGACATGGCGCGCGTTGGCGGCGTCCGGTGCGATCGCCGGAATCGGTGGCCTGAACTACGTGCTGGGCTACAAGCACTACTACGAGGAAGGATTCGCGACTGGCGCCGGCTTCCTCGGTATCGCCGTCGCGCTGGTGGGACGCAATCATCCGGTAGGCATCGTGGTGGCGGCGCTGCTTTTTGCCACTTTGTCGCAGGGCGGACTCGCCGTGAACGCGCTCGTTCCCAAGCAGATGGTCGACGTGTTGCAGGCCGTCGTCATTCTCGCTGTGGCCACCTCCGTTCCAGAGGTGCGCCGGCTGCTTCGCGGTGTGCGCCGGAGAACCGACTCATGAACGCGCTCGACTTTCTCGCGCAGACGCTACGCATCGCCATTCCGTATCTGCTCGCGGCGGCCGGTGGCGTTCTGAGTGAACGTGCAGGGTTGATCGGCCTGACGCTCGAGGGCTACATGCTCGGCGGAGCCTTCTGCGCGGCCGTCGGGAGCTATGCCGCGGGGGCGCCGTGGGTCGGCGTGGTCGCCGCGATTCTCGGTGGCGGACTGCTCGCGATGCTGTATGCCACGAGCGCCATTCGCTTCAAGGCCGATCAGGTCGTCGTCGGCATCGCGATCAATCTATTGGCTATCGGGCTGACGCGGTTTTTCCTGCGGTTGATCTTCGACAGCTCGTCCAACTCGCCGCGCGTGCCGGGCTTCGAGGTCAAAGGGAGCGGTACGGGGTTCGTCGCGCTCGCGCACAATCCATTGGTGTGGATCGGCGTGGTCATCATCCCCATCGTGTCGTTGGTGCTCTACCGCACGCCGTTTGGATTGCGCGTGCGTGCCGTGGGCGAGCATCCGGCGGCGGCGGCATCGGTGGGAGTGCCCGTCATGCGCGTTCGCTATCTCGCCGTCGCGCTGAGCGGAATGATCGCTGGAATGGGCGGCGCGTATCTCGCGCTCGATCAGCATCAGTTCACCGATGGCATGACGGCGGGCCGTGGCTTCATCGCCCTCGCCGCGATCATCTTCGGGCGGTGGGATCCGATGCGCGCCGGCCTGGCCTGCCTGCTCTTTGCCGCGGCGGAGACGTTGCAGATCCAGCTCCAGGGAACGCAAGCGATCCCATCCCAGTTCGTGGAGATGATCCCGTACGTCCTCACGATCGTCGCCCTCGCCGGCATCGTGGGACGCGCGGTTCCTCCCGCCGCACTGGGCAAGACCACTACGGAATGACGTTCGGTCCCGTCGCACAATGAGGTCCAGCGGCAGCAAGCTGTGGATTCTCATGATCACGGCCTTCATCGACATGGTGGGGCTGTTGATGGTGCTGCCGCTTCTGCCCTTCTACGCCAAGTCGCTCGGGCAGGGCGGACTCATGGTCGGGCTGCTCGTCAGCTCCTTCGCTGTCGCGCAGCTCCTCACGGCGCCGATGTGGGGCCGGATGTCGGACGCGTACGGCAGACGTCCGGCGTTGCTCGTTGGCCTGACCGCGTCGGCTATCGCGTACGTCATCTTCGGCTACGCGCTGGAGCTGCCGCATCCACTCTTCTTCCTCTTCCTGTGCCGCATCGTGCAGGGCGCCGGCGGCGGTACGGTGAGCGTCATCCAGGCCTACGTCGCCGACGCGACGCAGCCTGGGGAGCGTGCGAAGGCGCTGGGCTGGCTCTCCGCCGCGACGAACGCGGGTGTTGCAATCGGGCCGGTGCTCGGCTCGCTCACGCACGCATGGGGCCCGCGGGGACCGGGGCTGTTCGCCGCGGCGCTGTGCGTCGGCAACATCGTCTTCGCCTGGAAATACCTCGACGAGTCGCGCGACATGCAAGAGGCGGCGCAGTCCAAGGCCGACCCAACGCAGCGCTCCCGCTCGCGCGACGCGGTGCTGCACGTCGTCACCCACTCCGCCGAGCCGGCGTCGCGCCTGATCTGGATCTACGCGATTGCCATGGGTGCGTTTTCGGGCGTGATGTCGATGCTGGCGCTCTACCTCGCCAAGCGGTTCGGCGTCACGGAAAAGACGATCGGCTTTTTCTTCGCGTACACCGGCATCATCAGCGTGGTAACGCGCGCGCTCATTCTCGGCAAGATGGTCGATCGCTTCGGTGAGATTCGGCTTTCGCGCTTCGGCTCGACCCTGCTCGCGATCGGCATCGCGGCGATGGCGTTCACCAAGCCGATTACGGATCCGGCGCGAGTCGTCGCGATGCTCGGCGGCTTTCTTCCGGCGAGCGCGGTGGTGGTGCTGCCTTATCTCCCTCTCGCGCTCGCGGTGGCGCTGCTGCCGCTCGGCACGGCGTTCACCTTTCCATGCGTGACGGCGATGCTATCGCACGTGATCCCGAGCCGGGAGCGCGGACTGTACATGGGAGTACAGCAGACGTTCGGCGGGGCGGCGCGAGTGATCTTTCCCGTGGTGTTCGGAATCCTGTTCGATTTGGCGCTGCCGCTGCCCTTCCTGCTCTCGGCGTCGCTCGTGGTGTTCACCATCTACCTCGGGCTGGGCATGGAGAGTTACGTCAGACCGAAGACCGACACCGTCGCGTCGACAGTGTGAAGGGAACTACTCACGGCTGAGCCGTGGACCTTTCAGGTGTTGTCTTTCGCATTCTCCTGCAACCCCGGCTCGCTCGCCAGCACCGCCCGCGCGATCTCCACCATCGGAACCGACCGGTCCTGCGACGTGCGCTGCAGGATTCGATACGCTTCCTGCTCGGATGATCCCGTACGCCGCATCAGGATTCCCTTCGCCCGCTCGATCGTCTTGCGATTCTCGAGCGCGCCGCGTGCGGCCTGTGCGTCCTGCTTGGCGATGGCGAACTCCCGCGCGCGTGAGACGGCAAGACGCAGCGTCGCATCGAGCACGCGGGGCGGCGTGGGCTTCGGGAGAAAGGCGATCGCGGTCGTCGCGGTGACTTCGCGCTCCGAGAGCACGAGGGATTCATCGCCGCTGAAGAGCACGACAGCGACCCCTGGCACCTGCGCCGCGATCTGCTCCGCGGCCTCGATGCCCGAGCCGTCCGGCATGTGTACGTCGAGCAGCACGACGTCCGGAACGACATCCTTCGCCCGCTCGATGGCTTCGCGTCCGCCACTCACCTCGGCGACGACGACATGGCCCATCGTGTTGAGCAGTTCGACGAGGAGCGCGCGCGCATCGTCATCGTCTTCGGCGATCAGAATGCGGATGGGGCCCGATTCAGGCATTGCAGTCCGAGAGGGTGTGTGTATGGGAAACCGTAGATATTGATCGCGTCACACGTATCCCGCAATCTGTGCGAGCAAATCGGCCGCGCCAACAGGCTTCCGAAGCGTAAAGTCACACGCTGGATCCTGCTCGTTTCGCGGCTCCCACCCAGTCACCACCCCGATGCGCAGCGATGGCCGGATGTCGCGCGCGAATGCCACGAGATCCCAACCACTTCCGTCCGGCAACCCGATGTCTGTGACCATGACGTCGATTGCAAAGCTATCATCCTCGAGCCGTTCGCGCGCCTCCTCCACGTTGCGTACGGAATGCACTACGTGCCCATCACTTTCCAGCAGTGCCTGCATGAACTCTCTGCTGTCGTGGTGATCCTCGACCAGCAGGATGTGGCGCACCTGACGCGGTCGCCTGGACGGCTCGGCCACTGGCGCGGGTGGAACGGCCCCCGGCGGAAAGATCAAGCGAACCGTCGTCCCCTGGCCGGGCGCCGAGTCGATCTCGGCCCGCCCGCGATGCCGGCGCGCGATGCCGTACACCTCGGAGAGGCCCAATCCGGTGCCGTTCACGCCCTTTGTCGTGAAGAAGGGCTCGAACGCGCGCTCGCGCACCTCCTCGGACATGCCGATGCCCGTATCGCTCACGGCGACGCTGATCTCATTCGCCTCGGCGGTCGTCCGGATGCGCAGCGTGCCGCCGCCAGACATCGCGTCGAGCGCGTTCTGGACGAGGTTGAGCAGCGCTTCGCGCAACTCGCCAGCGATCCCGCGCACCATTGCGCTCGGCGCGAGCGACTGCTCGAGCTTGACGATTCCCCCCTTCGCCCGCTCCTGCCAGAGCGGACGCGTCATCGCCACGACTTCGTCCACCATGACCGAGAGGTCCACCGACTCCTCGCGCGATCCGAGTAGCGGATCCTGCCGAATGAACCGCCCGACGCGCGCTGTCGTCGCAGCGCCGGTCTCGGCCGCGCGCGCGATGCGAACCGCGTAGTCGCGCACGGCGGTTGGATTCTCGGCATTCATCTCGAGCAGGTACGCCGCCGCCATGATCGGATTGAGGGCGTTGTTCACATCATGCATCACGCCCGCGGCGAGCTGGCCCACCGCGGCGAGCCTGCTATCGCGCGACGCGGTCTCCTGGAGTGCCAGCAGTTCCCGCGTGCGCTCCTGCACCATACGCTCGAGTCGGTCGGCTTCGGTGCGCACCTGCTGTTCCAACCGAGTGCGCTCGGTGACGTCGCGCTCGACGGTCACGGCGCCGCGCACTCGGCGATGCGGGTCGTAGAGCGGGTTCGAATTGACCTCGATCACGGCGGGGGTACCGGCCGGCCCGCGCCGCACCTCGAGCGTCTCGCCTCGCACGCGTTCACCACGCAGCGCGCGGGCAGTGGGATGTTCATGTACGAATAGTGTCGTTCCAGTGAGCGTACGGGGACGATCGAGCTGCCACAGCTCACGCAGTGTCTGAGGTCGCGCCGGCGCGTGCTCCTGCTGCGCCTGCGCGTTCGTGCGCACGGTACCGCCGTCGGCGTCCACTACGCGTACCGAGTCGGGAAGCACATCGAAGATCGACTCGAGCTGTGCCACGTTGCGGGCGAGATCTTCACGAAGCTCTTCGCGCTCGGTGACGTCGCTGCCGGCAAAGAGAACGCCGCGCCCCCCGTGCGCGTCGGTAAGCGGGACGAACGTCGCCTCGACGAGACGCCGGCCGCCACGGTGCTGGAAGGGCACGCGCACCGAAACGACTGGCACGCCACCCGCCGCGATGTCCACCTGCTCGGTCAAATCGGCAAGCGCGTTCGGGAAGGCATCGTAGATCGAACGCCCGACCGCCTGCGCAACGTCGAGACCGGTGAGATTCCGGTAGCGCGCATTCGTCGCGACCAGCGCCAGTGCGCCGTCGAACACGGCCACCGCGAGCGGAACCGCCTCGAGCAGGGCGTCGAGGCGGGCTAGCTCGGCGCCATTGGCGTCAGGTGCGCTGTGGAGGGCGGAGGTGACCATCGTGGAAAGGTGCAACCATGTCTGGCAGTCGGACAGTCTGACCCGGGCGGCCGGCTCCGTTTAGCCATCGCGGATCTGGCGGATCAAGCGGATCGATGCCGATTGACACTCCGTGTGGATCCGTCTGATCCGCATGATCCGTGTTCACGACGAACGACGCTTTCTCGAACGTACTCGTTATTGAACGACCGGCTGAGATGCGGTCATCGTGGGTGCGGGCCCGCCGCCGCTCACCGCGCCCACCAGCATGCCGACGACGACAACGGTCACCGCTCCAACCACGTTGTGCCAGAGAAATGCCACCTGCGGCGCGCCAAAGTTCACCGCGGCTACCGCGCTCATCCCCGCGATCAGTCCGATGAACGCGCCCATTGCCCGCGCGGACGGAATCATCGCCAGCATGAAGACGCCGAGGATGGAGCCGTAGAAGAACGAGCCGAACCGGTTCACGACTTCGATGAGCGAGCCAAGCGTGGCCGCGTACGACGCGACGACCATTGCGAAGAGACCCCAGAACGCAGTCGCGCCCTTCGACACCGCAAGGAAGTGCGCGTCGCTCGCCTCTTTGCGGAACCACCGGCGGTAGAAGTCGATTACCGTCGATGTCGCCAGCGAGTTCAGCTCGGCGGCGATGGCCGACATGGCAGCCGCCAGGACGCCGGCGATGAAGAGTCCCGCAAGCCCGATCGGCAACTGTTCGACCACGAACCGCGGGATGATGTAGTTCACATCCTTCGACTGCTGCCCCGTGGTGCGCTCCACAAGCTTGAGCGCCTCGGCGCGCACAGACGTCACGACCGAGTCGCGGGCGCGGAAGTCCGCCGTCGCTGACGTTGCCGCGTTGTCCCCCGCGCCGCGCGCGGTGGACACGGCGCGCGCCGCGGCGAGACGTGCGGCGACCGCGGTGCCATAGCGTGCCTGGAGATCCGCCAGCGCTCCAGGCTGTGCCTCGTGCACCTTTCGCTCCTGCACCGGATTGAAAAGGAGCGGCGGCGCCTCGAACTGGTAGAACACGAACACCAGCACACCGATAAGGAGGATCATCGCCTGGAGTGGGATCTTCCAATAGGCGCTGATGAGGAGCGAGCTGCGCGCTTCACCGACCGAGCGCGCGGTGAGGTAGCGCTGCACCTGGCTCTGGTCGGTGCCGAAATAGGAAAGCATAAGAAACGTTCCGCCAATGATGCCCGACCAGAACGTATATGTGTTCTTCAGGCTGAACGAGAAATCGAAGACACGAAGTCGCCCCGTCGCGCCGGCGAGATGCAGCGCGTCGCCCGGCGAGACGGGAATGCGTACGAGGAGCACGGTGACCATCGCGACGATCGCGACGACGATGAGCACCATCTGCTTCACGTCCGCCCATGTCACCGCCTGCACGCCGCCGATCATCGTATAGAGCACGGTCGGCACGCCCATCAGCACGACGCACCAACCGAGGGGCCAGCCGAAGATGGCCGAGAAGACGACGGCGGGCGCCGCGAGGATCGTCCCGCACGACATCCCACGCGACAACAGGAAGAGAAACGCCGTGAGCGAACGCGTTTTCGCGTCGAAGCGCTGCTCGAGGAACTCGTACGCCGTGAACACCTTCGCGCGGTGCAGGAACGGCACGATGGTCACGCCAAGGATGACCATTGCGAGCGGCAGTCCGAAGTAGAACTGCACGAAACGCATTCCGTCAACGGCACCCTGCCCCGTGGTGCCGATCATCGTGACGGCGGAGAGCTGCGTCGCCATCACCGAGAGGCCCACGGCCCACCAGGGAAGGTTGCGGTCGGCGAGAAAGTATCCCTCGATGCGCTTCGTACCGCGTGCCCGTCGCAGGCCGTCGATCGCTACGTACGCGAGCCACGCGACCACGACCACCCAGTTCAGCGGATGCATGGAGCGCATCAGCGAGAGTACCGATGCTGGAGGAGCCAGAGAAGAAGCAGCGTGACCACCTGCACGCTCATCACGCGGACGAGTGTGCGGCGGAAGCGGCCAGTGTCGGGCGCGTCATCTTCGGGCTGGGACATGGACGTCAATATGCGAGTGGGAATCGCGACGATACACGAACTGCGTTCAAAAAAGGGCGTTGTTCGAATTCATCACGGATCATACGGATCATACAGATCCGCGTTGGCCAACAAACGACGCATTTTCAAAACGCCTTCGATCAGGGCCTCGGCAGCGACGACGCCGGTGCCTTTCCATCCGCGGCAATCAGATTGAGAAAGATCCGCGCCGCGCCGGGCACGCCCGACGGGAGCTGGCGGAAGAGCGCGAGCGTGTTGTAGACGTACGCGCCCTTGCCGATCGGCGCGATGAGCACCGCGTTCTCGTTCGGCGGCTCTCCCGGATCGTGCATCTCGAACACGCGCTGGTAGTGCGGATCCGCTGTCGTCGGCATGTACGTCGAGCGTTCCTGCACCCAGTCGCGGAAGTCGCTGTACGTGATCCTGTTCGGGCTGGCGAGCAGGCTCGCGCCAGGCGCGAGCACGGTCACGGGTGCCGTTTCATCAGTCACGCGTGCGGCCGGACGTCCTAGCGTGACCGGGTACGGAAGAATTCCCGGCGTCTGTATCTCGTTCTGACCGTACTGCACGACCACCGTTCCGCCAGCGCGCGCGAAGTCCTGCAGGCGGCGCGCCTGTGCCACCAGTGCCGGGCTCGCGGCAAAGGCACGCGGTCCGACGACGATCGCGCCGAACTTCGAGAGATCCGTATCGGTGAGCTCCTCGGGAGTAACGAGCGTCACCTTCATGCCGAGCTGGCCGAGCATCGTCGCGACGTTGTCGCCCACGCCGCGGATGTACGCGATCGTCGTCCTGGGCGGAAGCTTGGCTTCCACCGCTTCGACTTCGACACTGGCCGCGCGATAGAACCGCAGCGGACGGATGTGGTCGTAGTGCAGCGGAACATAGCCGGAGATGAATTTCTCGTCTCCACTCTCCGCCGTGGCACTCACGAGATGACGCCCCGCCGGAAGTGATCCCTTCACGTGAAAGACAAGAACCGCGTCACTGAATGGCTCCATCACCACGCGTCGCACGAGCGAGTCCACCTTGAGCTGCCTGGGCGCGGCGAGCGTGACCGTGACACTGCGCGCCGCCGCGCTGGCGTTATGAAGGTGAACGTTGTAGGTGCGCTCGAACGGCACGTTGGCGCGCGCGTACTCGACCTCCGCATCGAACAACACGCTGATGCCGGGGACGGCGGCCACCGGCCGGCGCTGCTCGCCGCGCGCGGGATCGGCGTAGCGGTACACGACCGGCCCCGCGTCCACGGTGACCGGCACACCCGCGATGCGCAGAACGGCACGCGAATGCGTATCGGCAACGCGATCCTCGCCGATTGCGATGTTTTCGGCCGCCGTAGCTCCGACGCCAGGCATCATGAAGATGTCACCGCGCTTGCCAGCGGCGAGCCACCAGGGGACGCTCGCGGTTTCCGCGACCAGCGGCACGATCACTCGGCCCGCGCTGTCGGGAAGTATCACGCGCGGCGTCTGATCCTTATACCGCGGACCGAATCCGTCGATCGTCCACGCCGACACACTTTCCAACGTTATCGCGGAACTTCCCTGATTGTACACGGAGACGGTGACGGGCAGCGTGTCGCGCACCGCCAGCAGCTCGCGCGGCGCGGTCGCTTCCACGAGCACACCCGCCGACGCGAGCAGTCCGGCGCGCGCGCGCGCCTCGGCGGTCTCGAGCGAGATGGCGAGATCGCCGAGTGCTCCTTCACATCCGATGGCAAGCCCGCCGCGCGCGCAGGGCAGCTTGTCACGCACCGCGGTGAGGAGACGCGACACGCGGGCGAGCGGTGCAACCATCGGCGCGGGTGCGGCAAGATTCTCTACCGCACGTGCGGCAGCGATCGCGGCTGGCAGCGAATCGAGCGCCGCGCGGGCACCGGAGGAGTTCGCCGGCAGTGCCGAGTTGCCGAATCGCGACCAGTCCGCGGCGATGTTTTGCAGGAGCGACGTCTCGCGCTTGAGCGGCTCGCTCACGCGAGATACTTCAAGCTTCAAATAGTCCAGCGACGTTCCACGCCGCTGCAAGTTGCCGAATCCCTGAGACAGATGCTGCGACCGGCTTTCCGACGCGATCTCCGCGTACGTGCGTCCGCGCAGCGCGCTCAGTTCACCGACGTTGAAGGTGACCGACGCCTCGGCCGGCGCGAATCGCGAGGCACGATAGAACTTTGCCGGCGACCAGGCGCCGAGTCCCAGCGTCATCCGCGAAGGAAAGCGGACCGTATCCGCCGCCGCATCGAAGGCTTCTCGCGCGAGGATCGCGGATACCTGATGGTGACCGTGCCCATCTCGTGGGGTGCCAGAGAATACCGCGACGATGATCTGCGGCCGGAAGGCGCGCACGACCGTCACCACGTCGCGGAGAATCGAGTCCTTGGGCCAGTGCTTGTACGTCTCCTCAGCGGTCTTGGAGAAACCGAAGTCGTAGGCGCGCGTGAAGAACTGGCGTCCGCCGTCGAGACGGCGCGCCGCGAGCAGCTCCTCCGTGCGGATCATGCCAAGCTCCACGCCCAGCTCGTTGCCGATCAGATTCTGTCCGCCGTCGCCTCGCGTGAGCGAGAGATAGCCCGTCTCCACCTGCCGGCCGCGCGCCAGCCAGGTGATGAGCTGCGTGTCCTCGTCGTCGGGATGCGCGCCGATGACGAGCACGCGCGCGGTGGCGTCGAGTCCGGCGACCGCCTCACCCAACACGGTCGCGCCGCGCTCCTGAGACGTGAGGAGGCGCGGCGCGGCGAGAACAAGAACCAGAACGAGGAGCTGATGAAACGAACGCTTCATGTTAGACCTTGGTCGTCTTTCGCTTCGCGCTCGACGGTGCGGGGGTGAGCACCTCGGTGACGATGCGTTTCTGCTCCACCTTGTGCGCTTCCGAGTAACCCTCGGCCGGGCTCGCGCGTTCCGGACGTCCGATGTAGCGGATGGTGAGCATGTTCCCCGTCGCGACGCGCAGTTGCGGCGCGACGAAGCTCCAGGCGCCCATGTTCTTCGGCTCTTCCTGCGCCCAGACCACGTCTTCCAGATTCGGATATCGGTCGACGATGGCCGCGACGTGAGCACCGGGCCACGGATAGAGCTCGTCTACGCGCACGAGCGCGACATCCGCCGTGTCGCTCTTCGCCTCGCGCAGGTCGTAGTACATCTTCGCCGTGCACAGCACGAGCCGGCGGACGTCATCGACCCGCGCGCCGATGGACGGATCGTCGATCACCGGCTGGAACGAGCCGGACGCGAGCTGCTCGAGGGCAGACGCGGCGGCGGGCAGGCGCAACAGGCTCTTTGGCTGCATCAGCACGAGCGGACGGCGCTCGCTGCGAAGCGCCTGTCGCCGGATGATGTGGAAGTACTGCGCCGGCGTGCTCGGATACGCGACGCACATGTTGCCTTCGGCGCAGAGCTGCAGGAAGCGCTCGAGACGCGCGCTCGAGTGCTCGGGGCCGCTGCCTTCGTAGCCATGCGGCAGGAGCAGCACGAGTCCGCTCCACTGCCCCCACTTGGCGCGATCCGCCGAGATGTACTGATCGATGATCGGCTGCGCGACATTCACGAAGTCGCCGTACTGCGCCTCCCAGAGCACGAGGTCCGTCTGGGTCGCCGTGCTGAATCCGTATTCGAAGCCCATCACCGCCGTCTCGGAGAGCGGACTGTTGTAGATCTCGAACCGGCCCGTGGCCGACGGAATGTTGGCGAGCGGTGTGTACGTTCCGCCTTTCTCCACGTCATGCAGCACCGCGTGGCGATGCGCAAAGGTTCCGCGCTCGGAGTCCTGCCCGCTCAACCGCACGCCGACGCCGCCGAGGAGCAGCGAGCCAAAGGCAAGCGCCTCGGCATGACCCCAATCGATTGTGCCCTTGTGCAGTGCATCGCGACGGCGCTCGATGACCTTGATCAGCTTCGCGGGGCCCTTGAACTCCGCGGGCCAGGTCAGCAGCCGCTCGTTGAGCGCCTCCAGCTCACCGGCAGGAACGCCGGTCGCCGGATCAGCGACATCCTCGATCACCGGATGCGACTTCGTGCCCCGCGCGTGCGTCTCCTCGGGGTGCACCGTCGCCTTCATCTCTCTGTGGAGCGCGGCGAGCTTCTCGCCAAACTCCGTGTCGATCGCCTTCACCTCGGCTTCGGTGATGAGGCGCTCGCGCACGAGACGCGCCGCCCACACTTCGCGCGGTGTCGGGTGCGCGCGAATGAGCTCGTACAGCTTTGGTTGCGTGAAGAACGGTTCGTCCGTTTCGTTGTGGCCCCAGCGGCGATAGCCGACGACGTCGATCAACACGTCCTTGGCGAACTTGTCGCGATACGCGACCGCGAGCCGAACCGCGATAAGACAGGCCTCCGCGTCGTCGGCGTTCACATGTATGACCGGGACTTCGAATCCCTTCGCAAGATCGCTCGCGTATCGGGTCGAGCGCGCGTCGATCGGATCGGTCGTGAAGCCCACCTGATTGTTCACGATCAGGTGCATCGTCCCGCCGACGTGATATCCGCGCAGCCGTGAGAGATTGAACGTCTCCGGCACGACGCCTTCGCCCGGGAAGGCGGCGTCGCCGTGAATGCACAGTGGCAGCGCCACGCGCTCGTCGCGGCCGCCCGGTGCGCCGGCCACACGCTGCTTCGCTCGCGCGATACCGGACATGATGGGATTCACGATCTCGAGATGACTCGGGTTCGGTACGAGCTCGATCGAAACCTTCTTGTCGCCGACCTGGCGCTCGTTGGTGAAACCGAGGTGATACTTCACGTCGCCCGTGCTGCTGTAGGCGCTCGCGTCGCCTTGACGCCCCTCGAACTCACCGAACATCTCGACGTACGACATCCCCATCACGTGCACCAGCACGTTGATGCGGCCGCGGTGTGCCATCGCAATCACGACCTCGCGCGCGCCGCCTCCCGCGCTGCGCTCGATCGTCTCGTCGAGCATCGGAACGAGGACGTCGTTTCCTTCGATCGAGAAGCGCTTGTAGCCCTTGTACGCGCGCTCGAGGAACCGTTCCAGCCCGTCCACCTCGGTGAGTCGCCGCAGCACGGCGATCTTCTCGTCGGGAGTGAGGGGGTGGGTGATCGTGCCCTCCTCCATGCTCTGCTTGAACCAGGCGCGCTCGTCCTCGCTGCCGAGGTGGATGAACTCCAGCGCGATCGTGCTGCAGTACACCTCGCGAAGACGCTGCACCACGTCGGCCGCCGTGCCCTCGGTGTATCCGAGCGCGGAGGCCGGAACATCGGCCAGCTCCTCTTCCTTCATGCCGTGAAACTCGGGCGTCAGCTCCGGCGCGCTTGGCGGCGGCGTCCCGAGCGGATCAAGCTGGACGGCGAGGTGGCCGTACTCGCGGATCGCTTCGACGAGGGACGCCGCCGCGGCAGTCTTGCGGAGGAGCCGGTCGTCTGCCTGTGCGCCGCCCGCCATGCCGGCGAGCGACTCCGCGGTGCGAAAGAATTGCCGCCACGACTCGTCCACCGACGATGGATCACGCCGGTATGCCTCGTACGTCTCGGCGATGTAGCCGTCGTTGAAGACGGTTGTCGTGGGAGGAAAGGTGCGCATGTTCCCAATTTAGCGGAAAATCTCCGCCAGCGGGCGTTCGGCGCTCCGCGCCTTGCTCTCAGGGCGCGCGGCGCTCCGCGCCTTGCTCTCGGGGCGGCGGCTGCGCCGCCTCTCGGGTACGGCACACCACTCCAGTGCGGTGTGCCGCCCCGAGAGCGAACGTAGTGAGCGCCCAGAGAGCCGCCCAGAGAGAACTGCTCGATCAAGTGAAAGGCCGCATGCGTGCGCGACACCTGAGCCCGCGTACGGAGCAGGCATACGTGGGTTGGATCATGCGCTATATCCGATATCACGGCATGCGTCATCCCATTGAACTGGGGGAGGCGGAGATCGTGGCGTACCTCACGTATCTCGCCGCCGAGCGGCGGGTGCCCTAGTTCGACGCAGATGCAGGCACTCAGTACGATCCTGTTGTTGTATCGTGAGGTGCTGGATCGGCCCGTGAGCGATCTGCGGCGCGTGTTGCGATCGACGTCGCCGACGCGACTCTCCGCGGTGTTGAGCCGTGGTGAGGTGCGCACGCTGCTCGCGGCGTTGCGCGGTCCGATGCAACTCTTCGGGTTGCTTCTATATGGTGCGGGTCTTCGCCTGTTGGAGTGTTTGACGTTGCGGGTCAAGGACCTCGATTTCGCGCGCGGTGAGATTCGGGTGCGGCGCGGCAAGGGCGGCAAGGACCGGGTGACGATGCGTCCGGGCGTGGCGCGCGTGGCGCTCGAGCGGCAGGTGGAGCGCGTGCGCGCCCTGCACGCGCAGGAGCTGCGCGATGGCGCGGGACGAGTGGCGTTGCCCACGGCCCTGGATCGGAAAGCGCCGAGTTGGGCATCCGACCTGGCGTGGCAGTGGGTCTTTCCGGCGACGCGGAGATATCGGGACCCAGCGACGGGCGAGGAGCGGC